>Ga0209487_1000082_pt1 | contig 86915 bp, 93 predicted proteins | sample Poulit2012_FD_187524 | JGI IMG/M metagenome (GOLD analysis project Ga0209487, IMG submission 187524) | Agricultural soil microbial communities from Georgia to study Nitrogen management - Poultry litter 2012 (SPAdes) (version 2) | ecosystem: Environmental > Terrestrial > Soil > Agricultural land...
AGTTTTTGGCATCTTCACTACGATGGCCAAACATAACTTCATTCATCGCTTGTTGAACTTGAGGTGGTATAGGCGTAGGACCAGGAATTCTAAGTAATTCTGGATGATTAAACATTTAATTTCCTCCTCGTATATTTTAAGCTAGATTTTACTAGCTTTAAGATATCATATCTATACTTTTAATATATATCGTTCATGGCGAATTTTCAATATACAACAAACATTCGATATACACGGCTATAATTGTGTAAAAATGTAAACGATGGTAATAGGAATCAAATAAAAGTCACATTTTTCTTTTACTACTATTGTTTCATTTCAATTTAGGATATAATAAAGATATGAATGTATATTCATATTGGAGGATATAAAATGAATTATCCAGATGGTTCACGAAGAAGAATGACCAAAAATTACAATCGACAAATTAATTATCAAAATCGTGGTATGAGTTTAGAAGAAGACATAAATATGACGAATGAATTTTATTTATCAACAAACAAAGCAGTCATTCATAAAAAGCCGACTCCTATACAAGTTGTTAATGTCCATTATCCAAAACGAAGTGCGGCAGTTATTACAGAAGCATATTATCAACAAGCTTCAACGACTGACTATAATGGTGTTTATCGGGGAAAATATATTGATTTTGAAGCAAAAGAAACAAAAAATAAAACGTCTTTTCCCTTAGGAAATGTTCAAGAGCATCAAATAGAACATATGAGGTCTGTTGTGCAACATGATGGAATAGCATTTTTCATCATTCGATTTTCTTTCCATAATGAAACATTTTTTTTACAGGCTAAAGACTTATTAACCTATTGGGATAACATGTTACTAGGTGGCAGAAAATCAATACCATATAAAACTTTTCAAAATAAAGCTGTGATTATACCTTTTGACTATCAAGCTAGAGTCAATTATTTAAAAGTAGTAGATTCTCTTTATTTTAGAACGGAGGAAGATGAAAGATGACAGAAAATAGGCAAACACGAATGGATAGACATCAAAAGAAAACATCAAAGAAAAAATTTTCATGGAAAAAACTCGGGAAATATGCTTTAATTGCAATCCTCATAGTTGGCCTTAGTATTGGTGGTTTATTTACGTACTATATTGCAACGGCACCTGAATTAGATATCGATAAATTACAAGACCCTTTTTCCTCTGAAATTTATGATAAAGATGGTAATTTAGTAACGGATTTAGGATCAGAACAACGAAAAAAGGTATCTTATGATGAGCTTCCTGATATATTAATTGATGCTGTATTAGCAACAGAAGATAATCGATTTTTTAACCATATAGGTATTGATTTCAGGAGAATTGGTGGTGCTATATTAGCAAATATAACGAGAGGCTTTGGTGCTGAAGGTGCTAGTACAATTACTCAACAAGTCGTTGAAAACTCCTTCTTGACAGCAGATAAAAAACTAAAGCGAAAAGTACAGGAGCAATGGCTGTCTTTAAAGTTAGAAAGAGAATATTCTAAAGAAGAAATTTTAGAAATGTATCTAAATAAAATCTACTATGGTAGCGGTGCATATGGAGTTGGAAAAGCAGCAGAAATATATTTTGGTAAAACAAATTTACAAGATTTAACTTTAGTCGAAGCTGCTATATTGGCAGGTCTTCCTCAAAGACCATCAGCCTATGATCCGTATGAAAATCCCGATCTAACGGAACAAAGATTAAATACCGTATTAAAATTAATGGTTAGACACGGTAAAATTTCAGAAAAAGAAGCTGAAGAAGCAAAAGAAATTGATATATCCTCTTTGCTTGCTGGAAAGAAAAATAAAAATGGTACACCCTATGAAGCATTTATTCAACAAGTTAGGGAAGAGATTCATACAAAACTAGATGATACAAACTTATATTCTGATGGATTAAAAGTTTATACGACCTTAGATCCAAAAGCACAGAGTTATGTAGAATCCTTACTAAACGACAAAGAAAATAATCTTGTAGATTATGTAAATGATGAGCTCCAGGCTGGAATGACTGTTTTAGATACAAAGACCGGTGGTATTTTAGCAATTGGTGGTGGACGTAATCGGGATAATACAGATAGTTATAACTACGCAATACAAGCAAAAAGACAGCCTGGATCAACTTTTAAACCGTTAATAGTTTTTGGTCCAGCGATTGAATATAATAAAATATCTACTTATCATCAATTGAATGATGACAAACCTTATGAAGTAGCAGGTACTAATCCTATACGAAACGTAGATAGACAATATCGTGGTTGGGTTTCAGCTCGTACAGCCTTAAGTTCATCGATTAATGTCCCTACAGTAAAATTGATGGATGAAATTGGAAAGGAAAATAATTATAGTCAGTCAAAGGAGTTTGCAGAGAAATTAGGTATTGAATTTGCTGAAGATCCGATAAATATTAGAGAAGCTATTGGTGGTCACAAAACAGATGTTACACCTTTACAGTTAGCTGGAGCTTTCCGTCCCTTTGGAAATGAAGGTATTTATAATGAGCCGTTTGCTGTAACAAAAGTCGTCTATCCAAATGGAAAGGAAGTAGATCTTACACCCGAAGCAGAAGAAGTAATGGCAGATTACACGGCATATATGGTTACTGATATGTTAAAAGATGTTTTAACTCATGGTACAGGAGCAACCTATGCTAATATACCAAATTTACCTGTAGCTGGTAAAACCGGGACAACTAATTTACCAGATGATTTAGGTGGCGGTGCGAATAATTCCTGGTTTGTTGGATATACAACAAACTATACAATATCAGTTTGGACGGGTTATGAGAAAAGCAATCAACCATTAATTGAAGGACAACGTTCTATTGCTCAAACATTGTTTAAACATACAATGACAGAGTTATCGAAAGATGTTGAAACAGCTGATTTTAAAAAGCCAAATTCTGTCGTTGAAGTCGCTATTGAAAGAGGAACGAATCCACCTCAGTTACCAAGTAAATATACACCTTCTGAAAATATAATTACGGAATTGTTCGTTAAAGGTCATGAGCCATCAGAGACTTCAGAACGATTTGATGAACTTGATCCAGTATCTAACTTAAAAGCGTCTTTTGATAACGAGACAGAAATGATTTCAGTAACTTGGGATTACAATGAGAATGCAATCTTTGAAGTTAGTGCAAGTGTTAATGGAGGTTCAATGAATAACTTATCCACGACGGAGGACAATTCATTTGAAATTTCGAATGTTGAATTAGGAGCAGAATATGAAATCCAAGTAGTCGCTATTGATTTGGAGGACAGTTCTAATAGGAGTGAAGCAAAGACTACAATTATCAAATTGCCTGACATAGAAGAAAACGATGAGAATAATAATAATAATAATAATAATAACGAAGAACCGGATCCTGACTTAATAGCTGTAGATAACTTAAATGCCCAATTTGATGAAACTAATAATACAATTAATGTATCATGGACTTATGATGGACCGCCTGCTCAATTTATTATATCTGTCAATGGGGAGCAAAATACGATAGCATCAAATAATTTCCAGATTACAAATGTAGAGAGTGATACGAATTATACAATTATTGTAAAACCTGTTGGTGCTGAAGGTACTAATGAAGGTAAGGAAGGTCCAGAAAAATCAACTGAGATTTATATTAGTCCACCCGATGAAAATAATGACAACAATAATAATATCAATGCAAATACAAATGAACAAGAACAATCTGAAACAAACAATGAAATATAAAAAAAGTGATGCAAGTATATAAAGGTACTTGCATCACTTTTTATTTTTCTAGCTTTCTTATTCTCTTTTTACCTTCCCGACAAATAGATAGTAACGGGCATTCTGAACAATTTGGATTTCTTGCTTTACAATGGTATCTACCAAAAAAGATCATTCGATGATGTGTAACGCTCCACTCTTCCTCGGGAATTTTTTTCATTAATGTTTGTTCAACTTGATTTACATTATCCTTCCACCTGCAAATACCTAATCGTTTAGCTACCCTTTCTACATGTGTGTCAACTGCTATAGCTGGTTTATTAAATCCGACAGACATGACTACATTAGCCGTTTTTCTTCCAACACCTGCTAGTTTTTCTAAATTTTTTCTTTCACTTGGTACTTTACCATCAAATTCTTCAACTAAAGTTTTACACAATTTCTGTATATTTTTAGCTTTATTTCGCCACAAGCCTAAACTACGAATATCATCTTGAAGTTCTTCCAATGGAACAGCTAAATAGTCTTCAGGGGTTTTATATTTTGTAAAAAGAGTTTTAGTTACTTTATTTACGGACACATCTGTTGCTTGTGCAGATAGTAATACAGCAATGACAAGTTCAAATGTATTATCAAACTCTAACTCAATATCTGCATCAGGATACATCTCTCCCATCGTATCTAAGACAAAACGGATTTCCTTTTTATTTAACATATTAATCATCATCCTCTAGCCAATTATAATAAAAGGACTGATCTTTTCGTTTTTCAGATGTCTCTTGTTGTCTCCTTGTTTGATGTTCTCTAAATGATTTTGCCACATCCCTTGCTTGATCAACTGTACGAATACCTTTTCTCTTCCATTCTTGTAAAATACGATCAATATATTTGAAATTTAACTTTCCCATTAAAACTGACTCACGTAAGGCAGCTTTAATGAGAGATGGAGCTATTTTATCTTCATCTAACCATGAATTTATCATTTCAATTTCAAACGGGGATAATGGGCGGCCAAACTCTTGTTCAAATAAAATAAATATCGTACCTTCATGTTTATTTTCCTCAGTTTGTCTATCCTTTTCGATAAACAGCTTTTCCCAGAGAGGTTTTAACGAATACACTTCTCCGAGCTGATCATGTTCATTTACTTGAGATTCTATCAATAATAGTTGATTTTGTATTAAATGCCGCAATATAAGTGCACACTCTTGTTCTGGAATTGTTAACGGACGACTAATTTCTTCCAAAGTAGGAAACTGTTTTCCTTCTAAAAAAAATCGATGGATTTGTAAAATAACGATGACATCTATTTCCTTTAAATTAAGCTCTTTATAACTTGTTAATAGCTTTTTTGGAATCGTCATCTGATCAACAATTAAATGCTCTATATTCATTGCATTAGACAAAGTTAAACACCTCTTTCTTTTTACGTTTACACATAAAGATCCCTTGTTAAAACAAGGGATCTTTTTTAAAACGATGATTATGGATGTAGACGATTTAATAATCTTGGGAAGGGAATCGTTTCTCTGACATGCTCTACACCAGTAATCCAAGCAACTACCCGTTCAAATCCTAATCCGAAACCAGAATGTGGAATGGAACCGTATTTACGCAATTCTAAGTACCATTCATAAGCTTCACCGGATAAATTATGTTGTTTATATCTTTCTTCCATTAGTTCTAAATTTGAAATCCTCTCAGAACCACCAATAATTTCACCATAACCTTCTGGTGCAATTAAATCAGCACATAAAACAACTTCTGGTCTTTCCGGGTGGGGTTCCATGTAAAAGGCTTTAATGTCAGCAGGATAGTACTTAATAAATACTGGTTTTTCAAAATGATCTGCGATTGCTGTTTCATGGGGAGCACCAAAATCATCTCCCCACTCAATATCATCAAACCCCTGTTCATGCAACATATCAATAGCTTCATCATATGTGATTTGTGGAAATGGAGCTTGGACAGCTTTCAATTTTTCAATGTTACGGCCGAGTATTTCTAATTCTCGTTCGCAATTTTTTAATACGTCTTTCACTAAGTGACATACATAGTCCTCTTGAATCTTTAAGCTTTCATCATGTTCCACAAAGGCCATTTCTGGTTCAATCATCCAGAACTCTATTAAATGTCGTCTCGTATGAGATTTTTCAGCTCTAAAGGTTGGACCGAAGGAAAAAACCTTTCCAAAGGCCATGGCCGCTGCTTCCATGTACAATTGACCGCTTTGAGATAAATAAGCTTCTTCTCCAAAATAGTCTGTGTGAAATAAATCTGTTGTACCTTCTGCAGAAGATCCTGTGATAATTGGTGGATCTATTTTTACGAAATCCTTTGAATAAAAATAATCATATGTAGATTTAATCATTTGATTCCTTATTTTCATAATGGCATGTTGCCTTCTAGAACGTAACCATATATGTCGATGGTTCATTAAAAATTCTGTTCCGTGTTCTTTTGGTGTAATTGGATAATCATGGGTTTCCTGGATTACCTTAATATCGTTTACTTGCATTTCATAGCCAAGCTCTGAGCGATGATCCTCCACTATCTTGCCCGTTACATAAAGGGATGATTCTTGCCCGATAGATTTTGCTACTTCAAATACTTCTTCTGAAACATCATTTTTAGAAACTACACCTTGCATAAATCCAGTTCCATCTCTTAATTGTAAAAATGCAATCCGACCACTTGAACGTCTATTTTCAAGCCAACAGCCGAGTGTTACTTCTTTTCCTTCATAATTTTTCACTTTAGAAATTGTTGTTTTCACGATATGTACCTCCGATTATTTAATATTGTTTGTAATAAATCGATGAATTCTTTCTGCTGCTTCTTCTAATTGTTCGATAGATATAGCATAAGATAATCTTACGTTGTTTGGCGAACCGAACCCTTCACCTGGAACGATCGCAACCTTTTCTTCTTCAAGTAAAGCTGTAACCCAATCATTTACTGAATGAAAACCAGACCTATGAACTGCTTCCTTAATATTTGGGAATAAATAAAACGCTCCACTAGGTTTAATACAATCTACTCCCGGCATTTCGATTAATTTTTCATATAAAAGATTTAATCGCTCTGAGAAAATAGATTGCATTTCTTTACTAAAACCTGTGTCATGTTTATAAGCACTAATAGCAGCGTATTGAGCAATTGTCGTTGGATTTGATGTTGCATGGGATACATGATTTGTCATTGCTTGAATGATCTTTTTATGACCTGCAGCATAGCCAATTCGCCAGCCTGTCATCGCATGGGATTTGCTAACCCCATTAATGACTATTGTTAAATCCTTTAATTTTGGGGAAATTTGAGCCATGGAATAATGTTTTTCATTTGTATATATTAGCTTTTCATATATTTCATCAGAGACGATAAACAAATTATGTTTTTCACAAACTTCACCTAAAGTTGCTAATTCTTCTTTGGTATACATCATTCCGGTAGGATTACTTGGTGAATTTAAAATAATTGCTTTTGTTCGTTCAGTAATAGCCTTTTCTAATTGTTCTGCTGTCATTTTGAAGTCTGTAGATTCATTGGTATTAACGATGATTGGCTTCCCGCCTGCTAATTTTACTTGCTCGGTATAACTAACCCAATATGGAGCTGGAATAACGACTTCATCTCCTTCATCTAGCAGGACTTGAAATAATGTATATAAGGCATGTTTTGCACCGGTCGTTACGATAATTTCTTCCGGTTTGTATGTTAAGTCATTATCTTTAGCAAATTTATCAATAATAACGTTTTTTAATTCGAGAACTCCACCAGAGGGTGTATATTTAGTTAAACCCTGATCCATTGCCTCTTTTCCTGCTTGAATAATGTAATCCGGTGTATTAAAATCCGGTTCACCAACTCCCAAACCGATAACATCATGGCCTTTATTTTTAAGCTCCGTTGCTAAAGCAGAAATAGCTAAAGTTGATGAGGGTGTTAATGTTTTAACTCGTTTTGATAATTGCATATCAATCTCTCCTTTTATTTAAACGTTTGTTTTAATTGTAGTCTTTCATACCTAGAGCCATCTTCCATCGAAATATAATCAAAGTTATAACGTTCTTTTCCATCACGATAAGTTAATTCCCACAATGGCTTATTATTAATCATTGCTGGTTTAATATTTATTTGTGTGCAGGATGAACATTCTTCAAAAAGTGTATGTATAGCTTCAGTTTTATTTATAATATCGTCTTTGAAAATAGTTATAATTTCCTTTTTGTCATTGTATGGGATCGGGAGAAATACAAAAGCCTCTTTTTTATCTTTTGTTCGACCAGCAAATATATGGTATGTCTCCGCTTCATAAAATGCATCCATTTCTTCGATACTTTCTAGGTAATTATTTTCTAAAATAAAATTTTTTGTTTTAGAAACATCTACATACTTACTGTTTATTGTCGTTCGATATAAGTACATACCATAAAAAAGAACTGCGATAAAGAGAGCGATAATGATTGCAACTCCGATCCATAGTTTCATTCTATTGTGCTTTTGAACATTCTGTTTCATAAGAATAACCCTATCTCTATTATAGATTTTACTTTACTTATCTTATCAAAAATTCGACATTCATACCATTAAATAAATAATTAAAACCAATTATGTAGCTTATCCATTAATAATGATGTCGATTCATAATGAATCTTAATATCTGGAATCGATTCAAGGAAAAATGAACGATATCTTGCCGTCATTAATCGAGAGTCACAGACAAATACAACTCCCCTATCTTTTTGGGAGCGTATTAATCTACCGAAGCCTTGTTTAAACCGAATAACGGCATCAGGTAACGCTAAATTTAAAAAAGCATTTTTACCATCCTTTTCCAACAAATTAGCTTTTGCTTCATAAGTCGGATGATTTGGTGGTTGAAAAGGTAATCTAACAATGACTAAACTTGATAAATCTTCTCCCGGAATATCTATGCCTTCCCAAAATGAACTAGTTCCTAACAAAATCGATTTATCAAAGCTTTGGAAGTTCTTCTTTAACCGCATTCGACTCCCACTTGTAATACCTTGAGCAATTATCATATATTCATCAATATCGATTATTTCTTGTAATAAATAATAACATTTTCTTAACATTTTATAAGATGTAAATAATACGAGCATGCGCCCTTTTGTAATTTCAACTATTGATGAGATGGCTTCACATGTTGCAAAAATAAATTGTTCTTCGTCGGTTCTAATATGTGGAAAATCGTTAGGAACCATAAACTTTACTTGTTTTTCATATTGAAATGGTGAAGGAAATTGCTTTGTTAAAACTCTTTCATCCGTTTCCAAGCCTAATTGTCTTAACAAGTGGGAAAATGAATTTCGCATCGTTAATGTTGCACTCGTTAAAATAACACTTTGTTTCTTTTTAAAGAAATTTTCTTTTAAGTAGGACGATACTTGTACTCGCTTTTGATATAAAAAGACTTTTTCATGGCCTTCTATTTCTACCCACTTCACTTCACTTAACTCATTATGATTTAAAAAAAACTCACGTAATGTTTCATGATAGTTTGCGAATGTGTCAACGTAATATTTAATATGCTTTGTGATCTGCTCATCAGAAAATTCCATTATATCAATATTTGAAAAAACCTTTTTTAGAAAATGTAACAATTCGTTTATGTAAAAGGTAACATTTTTGGCGATTTCTTGAATTTTATGCCATGTTGTATGGAGCTCTACATCTTTCGTTATTCGAAACTGAGTTCTTCCTTGATCGCTTAATCCAGTTTTAAACTGTCTTTTTTGTGTAACATATGTATGTATGGCTTGAAATAAATCCATTGTTTGATTCTTTACTTGTTCTAATAATTCATCCCACTTTGACAACAACTCAGAACTCTTTGGAATAACAGGTCTGATAAACTTTGTAGCATCAGAGCGTCCTAATTGATTTAAATGATATTGAAGAGTGTTATTATTTAATTTTAATGCGCTTTGTTCGGAAACTGCGTGCTCGAAATGATGTGCTTCATCAATGACAATATATTTGTAACTTGGAATGACTTGATAATCGTTGTATAAATCCGTACAAAGTAAAGCATGGTTAGTTACGATAATATTAGCTTTTTGAGCCTTTTGCTTAGCATGCATATAATATGAATAGGCAAACCAAGGTGATTTTGGATCAATTTGATTTTCAGCTTTTGTATTTATTTTTTGGAAAAAGTAATAACCAGCTTTTGATAAATTGATTTCATCAATATCCCCGGTTTCTGTTTCCGTAATCCACACTAATATTTTTGCTTTTGTTAAAGCTATATCATAATTATTTTCTATCGTTTCATGTTGCAATTCATAATAAAAACGTTCCAAGCTCAAGTAATGAGATTGCCCCTTTAATATTGAAGCCGTAAATGTAAAAGGCATCATTTGTTTTAAGAGAGGTATTTCATCATTCATAATTTGTGCTTGTAATTGTGTTGTATACGTACTTAAAACGATTCGTTCATTTTCATGAACAGCATAAAAAACAGCTGGAATTAAGTAAGAGATCGTTTTACCTAGGCCTGTTCCCGCTTCTATTAAAGCATGATTTTTATTTATAAAAGAATCAAAAATTAACTCTGATATTTCCTTTTGTCCAGAGCGAAATTCATAATTATTAAATACCTTTTGTAACAACCCATTTTTTTTATATGTTTTTTCCAATAAATGTCCAAAGGATAAATTTGTATTAGAATGAATTTCTTCTTCTAAATTAGGAAGCTTTTTAAAGCTAATTCCTTGAAATGTATTCATATTAGGGTCTGGTTCTTGTTGAAAAGCTGCCTCTTGTAAGTAATGATTAAAAAGATCAAATAGATCAGAATGGAAATATTTTTCTAATTTAATTAAGTGGTTAACCGTTTCATAAGGTAAATTTGATAGTTTCTTTTTTACTTTTAAAAATATTTCAGCTGTAACTAATGCATCATCTAATGCACGATGTGGATTTTCATGAGTGATATGTAAGTAGTTAGCAAGTTCATTTAATCGATAACTAGGAGCTTGTGGAAAAAATATTCGTGAAAGCTCAACAGTGTCTAATGTTTGGTTTTTTAAAGGTTTAAAGTTATTTTGTTCTAGTTCATTATTTAAAAATCGTAAATCAAAGGGAACATTATGAGCAACAAAATACCCATCTTTAAAATAGGTTAAAAGCTTTTCTCCTATTTCCTTAAATAAAGGAGCATCTTTTACGTCTTCATTTGATATAGATGTTAAGTTTGTAATGAATGATGGAATATCTTTTTCTGGATGAACAAAGGTAGAAAAAGTGGTAGTTATTTCATCTTTTTCAATAACTACTATTCCAATCTCAATTATACGATCTTCTTGCTCTGAAGATTGACCAGTTGTTTCTAAATCAATAACTATATATTTTTTATCCATAATGATATGCCCCTCTTTTTCAAGATCTAAAGACAAATACTTAATAATTATACCATTCAATTTCGGCTGAATATATCTTTTTTGACCGGTCTTGTTTATCTTTTACGAGCAAAGCTCCGTCTTCAGTAATTCCAATTAACGTTCCTAACCATTTATTTTTAAAGTCGTTAATATATAATGTCTCACCATATTTAAAAGCATAGGATTCCCATAGCTTTTGAAACATTGGAAAACCGTTTATTAAATATTGTTCATAGGATTGTTCAAACTGACGTAATAAGTGTTGGATTAGGTTTGGAATATCCCATTGTTTATTCGTCTCTAACATAAGGCTTGTTGTTGGATAATTCGTTTGCTTTGGAAGTTCATTTTTTGAATAATTAACATTCATACCGATTCCAATCACAATGTAGTCAATTTCGTTTTTGATCGTTTCCATTTCTGTTAGTATTCCAACAAATTTTTTTCCCTGTAACAAAATATCATTAGGCCATTTAATTTGTGATTTTATGTTCACAATATCTTCTATGACTTCCGCTACAACAGTAGCCGTAAGTAATGTAAGTTGTGGAGCTTTATGTGGCGATAGATGTGGACGAATAATGATACTCATTGAAATTGCTTTATCCTTAACTGTTCGCCACGATCGATTTCCTCTACCTCGTGCTTCTGTTTGTTCATTAGCTATAACAATTGTACCGTGCTCCGCTCCTTTTTTGGCTAATTCGTGAGCTACATGTTGTGTTGATGTCGTTGTTTCTTTAAAAATAAGTTCCTTTCCAATTATTTTTGTATTTAAGTTTTGTGTAATTTCTTTTTTACTGAGAGTGGCTTTTTTTATATCTCTTTTGGAGGATTGCATTTCACCCACTCCTTTAGTTGTTTGTAATCATTTTCCAATTCTTGCAATACCACTTTTTCAGTCATCCTTTTTAACATATGCTCGATCCATGGACCTGGTTTTATCTCGGAATAATACTCTATAAGGTCATTCCCTTTAATATTCAATTCATTTTTAGAATGTATAATTAAGCTATTATTTATATTTTTAACATCTTGAACAGTTAAATTGGTATTCTCAATAAAGTTTGTTAATCTCACAAAGCTATTAAATAGTTCTTCTGGTAAATTGAAAACTAACATCGGATGTAAACCGTTCTTTTGATAGCTTTCGATCGATTGGACTAATGTTTGTGCATCTTTTTTAACTTTATTGGAACATTTCCATTCCCTTATCCATTTTTGGATTGGATATTTTTTGTTTTGTAAATAAAAATAAGCAATTACTTCGGCAAAAGATGTTAGTGGAATAAAGTTTTCAAATAAATATTGGACATATAATGGTTCTTCTTTGAAAATTGGTAATTGTTCATATACCTTCGATTGTTTAAGATATAAAATCCCTTTACTAATGTGTTCACTTGCGAAAAATCTGCGCATTTCTTCATTAATTCGCTCAATTGCAATAGATTGTAAATTTTTACGATTTCGTTTCATTTGCTCTAAAGTATTTTTTTCAATCGTAAAACCTAATTGACTTGAAAAACGCAAGGCTCGGATAATTCGTAATGGATCTTCTTCAAAACGCTCTTTTGGTTGACCTACAGCTTTTATCCTTTGATTTTTTAAGTCTTCCTGACCATTGAATAAATCGATAATTTCACCAGTTTCATCCATTGCTAATGCATTTATCGTAAAATCGCGTCTTTTTAAGTCCTCTTCAATAGATGTAATAAAATTCACATAATCAGGATGACGCTTATCGCTATAAGTACCTTCTGTTCGATAAGTCGTTACTTCAAAAGAATGTTTTTTGTAGCGAACAATAACTGTTCCATGCTCTATACCGATAGGAATAACATGATGAAATAAAGCAGTGATTTCATTTGGTGTAGCATTTGTCGCAATATCAATATCTGTAATCTTTTCTTGTAATAGTAAATCACGAACACATCCACCGACAAAAAAAGCTTCATAGTTAGCCTTTTTAATTATTTGAATGACTTCTTTTCCTAATTGGAATAACTGCTTACTCAAACTAAGCACCAGCTTTCTACTTTAACAAGTCTTTATAAATAGTAATATATTGTGAAATAATTTTATCAGAACAAAATTTACTTTTAGCCTGGTTTATTGCTGCATTTGACATTATTGCATAAAGATTTTTATTTGATACGAGATCAATTGCATATTGTGCTGCCTGTTTTGTATCACCTAAATTAACAACATAACCTGTTTTTCCATGTTCGATTACTTCTGGAATACCACCAACATTGGTACCAATACAAGGTAAGCCACAAAACATCGCTTCTAATAAAACAAGACCAAAACTTTCCTTTTCTGAAAATAGTAATTTAACGTCGGAAATAGATAATAAATCACGAATATTTTTTTGTTTTCCTAAAAAGAGCACTTTTTCATTTAACTTTAAATCATTAACAAGTTTATAAATATTAGGTCGCTCTGGCCCATCTCCTACAAGTAATAATTTAGCGGGAATTTCTTTTTGAATTTCCTTGAAAGTTGCAACGACATCTTCAATACGTTTTACTTTTCTAAAATTTGATATATGAATAAAAACATGTTCATCTTCTTTAATATTGTATTGTTTTCGCACATACGGTAACTCTTTTCGATAATATTCTTTCTCGTTGACGAAATTATAAACGACATCAATTTCTTTTTTTACGTTTAACATTTCACATGTTTGGTTAGCTAAGCTATTAGACACAGCTGTTACTGCATCTGATTCATTAATACCGTATTCAATCATCTTTTTTAGTGTTGGATCGACTCCTAAAACTGATATATCTGTGCCATGTAAAGTTGTGACCACTTTTACAGGATGGTTTGCTACATTTCGCGCCAAGATCGCGCAAATTGCGTGGGGTAACGCATAATGAACATGAAGAATATCTAATTTCTCACGATCAACCACATCTGCCATTTTATTCGCTAAAGCTAAATCGTAGGGTGGATATTGAAAAACAGGATAGTGGTTTACTTCTACTTCGTGGAAAAAAATTTTAGGTTGAATGCTTTCCAAACGAAAAGGTAAACTAGAGGATATAAAATGAATTTCATAGCCTAATTTTGCTAGTCTTTTTCCTAATTCTGTTGCTATAATTCCTGATCCACCCATAGAAGGATAACAAGTAATCCCTATCTTTTTCATGTAACCACCCTCTTTATTCCTTTATATTCTTAATACATTTTCTAAGCCAAATATAAAATGTTGGATATGCTTAATTTCTTTTAAAGTTAGCTTGAGACCATGAATAAAAGATTTACGATCATGAGAATCATGTTTAAGCGTTAAAACTTGACCGGGAGCGCCAAAGATAACTTCATGGTGGGCAATATACCCTTCGGCACGTATACTTTTTATATCAATATTAATTTCTTTATTTTCTTCTATGATTAATCTCTTTAGTAAATCGGCAGTACCCGATGGGATATCTAATTTTTGTTTATGATGTTTTTCAATTAAGGCAATATCTTGAAAAAATTTTGCTGCATACTGTGTGAAAACCATCATAAGTACCGCTCCTAGAGCAAAATTTGGGGCAATGACACAACCGATCTCTTTTTGATCAGCTAACTGATTGATTTCCAGCAATATTTCATCAGTAAATCCTGTTGTTCCACTAATTACCTTAACTTGATGTTCAATAGCAATCTTAATAAATTGATAACTAGCTGTAGGATTTGTAAAATCAATTAAGACGTCCGGTTTTGTTTCTAAAAAACACGATTGGATATCAGCGAAAACTGGTACACTTAATTTCTTTTCATTCCACTTTTCCGGCTTATGATCAATTAATGCGACAATATGATATCCATCTTTATTTTTTAATGTTTGAAACACCTTTGAACCCATTTTACCACGTGGCCCAGTAATCACGACTTTTAATGCCAATAAAACGCCTCCTACATATTATTCTTTTTTAGTCCAGCGTTCCTTGTCGCGCGTTTCAATTTTTTCAATAGATTGGATGAATGCATCAGTTAGATCTATATCTAATGAATTTGCATAGCACGCCAGAACAAAAATAATATCACCAATTTCTTCTGACATCGAGCTATCTTCTTCAGTAGCTTTTTTTGGCTTGTCACCATATTTATGGCTTACTTCCCTAGCAAGTTCACCAACTTCTTCTGTAAGTCGTGCTAACAAACTTAGTGGTGAAAAATAACCTTCTTCAAATTGGGATATATATTGATCTACTCGCTCTTGAATTTCTTTTGTAGTATAATATCTGTTGTTCATCTCACCACATCCTTTAATATATACCTTACATTATCGTATCGAATGGTCACTATTTTGACAAATAATAAATTTTTATAGTACCCTTTTATAATGCTTTATATTTTATAAATAAATCATTTCAATGGAGGAATTCATTGTGATCTTTGGTCTAAGATTCAAAAATATATTATTCATCTTACTTGGGGCCGCTATTTTCGCTTTTGGACTCGTTCATTTTAATATGCAAAATAATTTAAGTGAAGGTGGATTTACAGGTATTACACTACTTCTTTACTTTTTGTTTAAAATAAATCCTGCATATACAAACTTTATCCTTAATATTCCTATATTCTTTATCGGTTGGAAGTATTTAGGGAGAAATACATTTTTATATACCATTATTGGGACAGTAAGTGTCTCAATTTTTTTAGAACTATTTCAACTAAAGCCCTTTGAAATTAATTTACAATCTGACATGACTTTAGCTGCCCTATTTGCAGGTGTCTTTATCGGTGTTGGACTAGGTATCATATTTCGTAATGGTGGTACAACGGGTGGGGTCGATATTATCGCTAGACTTGTGCAAAAATATATCGGTTGGAGCATCGGTAGAACGATGTTTTTGTTCGATCTAGCGGTTATCTCTTTATCAATATTTTTAATTCTCGACTTAGTTGAAGGAATGTATACTATCTTGGCCGTTTATGTTGGTGCACGTGTTATAGACTTTATACAAGAAGGTGCCTATTCCGCCCGGGGAGCAACAATTATTTCACCCAAGAGTGAAGAAATTGCAAAAATTATCAATGAAGATATGGAACGCGGTGTTACGATATTAAAAGGAAAAGGTAGTTATACTGGAAATGAACAAAAAGTACTATACTGTATTGTGGCTAGAAATGAAGTCGTTCAATTAAAAAATATTATTCATAAAGTCGATGAACATGCCTTTGTTGCTTTAAGCTCTGTTCACGAAGTTTTAGGTGAAGGCTTTACATTAGATGAAAATAAAAATCCGATTCATGAATAAACATAAAGCGGTAAGAAAAGTTTAGTCTTGTCTTTCTTTTCTTACCGCTTTTTCTTTATTAGTATGTTGTTTTTCACCTTTAAATTTACGATAACTAACATAAATTAATGTTAAAATTATAAATCCACCGACCACAAGAATAATGTATGTTAAATCTTTCAATTGAAGTGGTTGGGAGTTGCCAAATATAAATTCATTTAAAGTTTGAAGCGATAATATCTCTATTATTAAAATAATATACTTTAGCATAGAGAATCACCTCACATAAAGATAGCTCTTAAAAGTATATGTGAGATAAATAATAAATAGTATATTATTTTTCTTTTTTTCCAATTGTAACTTTATATGTGATCCAAATGGAGAGAATGCTGAGCCAAAAAGTAAAATATCCTATCTCCTTCATATAATCAGTTAATGAAGAATAAATTGGCATCATCCCAAATACATAATCGATAACATCATTATGTAAGATCCAGATAGCAGATACAACAATATGTCTCATTTTAATGTTATAGTAGGGAGCATACAATAACCCTTGTATAGCCATACCAGCGTGAGATGCGATTAACATGTATCCTGTCCAATCAAGTGCTCCATCGACATAAAAGGTGACAAGATTCATAATGACAGCCCAAATTCCGTATTTAAATAACGTCATAATAGCAAGGGCTTCAATATAGGGTGAATTTCGGTGAAAAAGAAAAAATAATAAAAAGATAGTAAAAAACATACTTGCCATTGGGCTATCGGGTACAAATATTAAAAATATCGGTGGAGTAATAGCTAGTTGGCTTTTATACCAATAAAATCCATATATTGTACCTAGTAAATTTATCACAAATAAAGCTAATAGAAACCTTCTATCTAATAATATTTTATATATCATATGAATAACCAACTTTCCCACATACATTAGAAGAATAATTAATGTAAAAAAACACCTTTACCAGTTGAACAGGCAAAGGTGTTCGATTTATTTGATTAATTAACTTCATTATTCATTGTCGTTTGAATCGTCTTCTTCATCCTCATTATTATTATCTCCATCGCTATCTTCAGCAATTTGTTCATTTAATGAGTAAATGAATTCAACTAATTCGTCCATTTCTTCATCAGAACCGTCAAACATACCGGCCGGCATTCCCGGATCGCCTTCGATACCATTAATAATGATATCTTTTATTCCTTCCTCATCATGGTCAATACCAAGTAATGTTGGACCAGCTTGTGATCCTTCCAAGTCATCACCATGACAGCTTGCACAGCTATTTTTATAATGATCAAATCCAGGATCTGCTTCATCATAATCTAAATCTGCTAGTTCATACTCTTCTTCTTCTTCTCCAAGAACAATTCTATTATCTTCTGCTCTTTTTTCCCAATCTACTTCTGCAGCTGATTCATATGTTAACCAACTAACAGCAGTTAAAGCAAGAATCATCATAGCTACTGCTATTGGTCTTTGTGGTGGACGTCTGCCTGGTCCATTGTCTAAAAATGGAGCTAAAAGTAATGCACCGAAGGCAAGTCCAGGTATAATTAAAATACCGAATAAAATATAAGGACCTGCTGCAAATTGATATTTTAACAATTGATATAAAAATAAGAAATACCAATCTGGTAATGGTATATATCCAGAGGTAGTTGGATTTGCATAATTTTCTAACGGTGGTGGTTCTGCTAGTACTAATGTCATAAAACCGATGAGAAATACAGCACCAACTAGCCATTCTTTAAGTAAAAAGTTGGGCCAAAAAGCTTCTGTTCTACCTGGATATTCAGAGTAATCCAGTGGTACGTTCGGTGTACGTTCGCTAGTTACCCGCGAATCACCGACGAACTTCATACCCTTTCCTCTTTTCATCCGTTAAACCCTCCTTTTATAGTGGTCCTGCAATTCCTTGTCTTCTAATTAAGATAAAGTGTACACCTAGTAAAACAAATAATGCTGCAGGTAAGAAAAATACATGGATCGCAAAGAAACGCGTTAAGGTTTGCGCTCCAACGATAGACGGATCACCAGACAGTAAAGTCTTTAAATGTACACCAATAAATGGAACTTGTTCAGCGATTTCAAGTCCAACTTGTGTAGCGAAAAATGCGTTGTTATCCCAAGGTAGTAAATATCCAGTGAATCCTAAGCCTAAGACGACGAAAAATAAGGAAACTCCAACCATCCAGTTTAGTTCACGTGGCTTTTTATATGCTCCTTGGAAAAATACTCGCATTGTATGTAATAATAACATCACAATGAGTACACTAGCTCCCCAATGATGCATTCCCCTTACAATCTGACCGTGTGCAATCTCAGATTGTAAATAATAAACAGATTCCCATGCATTTTCAATATCTGGTACATAATACATCGTTAAAAACATTCCAGATAAAATTTGAATGACTAATACAAAAAATGTTAGTCCTCCAAAACAATACACAAAGGCTGAAAAATGATATGCAGGGTTTACGTGTTCGGGTACTTCATGATCAGCGATATCTCGCCAAATTGGCGTAATATCAACACGTTCATCAATCCAGTCATAAATCTTTTTAAGCATTACTTATTACGCCTCCCCTCAACTTTTAATATTTCCTATATGTAGGACGCCATTTTCAACTTTCACTTCAAATTCATCTAAAGGTCTTGTAGGTGGTGTTCCTGCTACGTTTGTACCATCCTTATAAAATCGTCCTTGGTGACAAGGGCAATAGTATTGATCAGGATAGTCCTCATTTTCTCCCCAAGAAATGTAGCAGCCTAAATGAGTACATACAGGGGAATGGGCGATAATTTCTCCTTCATCATTTTTAAAGACGTAAGCAATTCGATCCGTTTCAGATGTATGCCAAGCATCCACTTGCTCAGCTACCCATTCAACTCGTTGTGGTTCATTAGTAAGGTCATCTTCTGATATTCCAACATTTTGGAATTCATCATCGGTAGATGCTTTAAGGACTGGATCTACAGCCATTCTTAACATTGGAGCAACAATACCAGCAGCCATAAATCCCCCCACACCAGTTAATGTGTAGTTTAAAAATTGTCGCCGGGAAACTCCTTTTTTATTACTCATTGTTTTCCCTCCTCTATCGTAAGTTTTACGGACATATTCATATTACTAGGACAATATTATAATAGCTTAAACTGTCACTTGGGTCAATTATAATACTGTTTCATAATGAAAACAAACTTTTCGAGAGTCTTTTACCAATAACTTTGAATAAGTTCAATGATTTCATTAATTTGATCTTGCATCATCTGAGTAACCTCTTTTGAATAAATATCACCTGAATACATCGCTGGAATCCATAATAAATTTCCTTCTAAATATTTTTCAGTTTTTCTCCAAGATGCATCAAAAGTAAGTAATATATGATGTTTAAAATATTCATTATTATTTTTATTTATCCAGTCATTTAATCGTTCAGTTTCATCGTGCAAATCTGCTGAACTTTCATAAATGTAATGGGGAAACTGAAATAATCTACCCGTTAATTTTTGTTCAATTTCATTTGCAAATATAGTCATCACTTCATATTGTAAAGCTTTTTTCTCAGCATCTTTGCCTTGTAAAGTAAAGGGAACTAATGGGGTAAGCACAGTATCTACATATTCTTCCGCCTCTTTAAATTGCTTAATATGTTTATTCGTCCATTTCAATTTAAATCAATCCTTTTTTATTTATATACTTTTGTAATTGCTTTGTTAAGAATAAAAATCTTTCTTCATCTTGATTGTCTAATGCATCATCAATTTGTTTTTTCAAATATTCTTTTTTATAGGTAGACAAAAATTCATCAGTTTTAGCTGCTAATTCTTTTTTCCAAATATCATTTTCCTTGATAAAATATTGGTCAGTAATTAAAGATTGATACACTTGATTTGTGGAGGAGTTTTTAAAATTCAATTCAATATATGTCAGTTCTGTAGGATGTAAACGAATTTCATGGAAAAATTGCTCAATATTATTTGAGACTACATGTTTTTTATGGAATTGAAAGCTTATTCCCGTTGTACATGTCGTTGAAATAATACATCCCTTGGGGAAACCATCTACTGTTGAGACAAAGTGTATGTTTTCCAGCAAATAATCATTTTTAAGTAGGGATTCAATTAGCCATCTACACTGAATGTTTTTCAAAGTAAAACTTCTTAAAAAGTAGGAAAGAAAAGATTTCTTTTTTGACACTGTTACTGGTGTATCCATAAGCATTCTCACCATCCTCATCCACTTACCCCTCATTGTAACATGAACATATCCTACATTCGATTTAAAAACTCTATTGTATCTTCATCCATCGGCTCTTTTTCAATATATTTTAAAAGAATATTCTTTGCTTTATCCATATTCCCTAGTTCCATTAAAAAATAACCATATTCATGTAAAAAAACTGGATCTTCTTCAAAATGTTTATATACTTTTTCATAATAAGGTAAAGCTTCTTCTAAACGATCCAATTCATATAAGGATTTTGCGAGTTCCCATTCAAATAATGGATCATAAATATCATTGGCTAAAAGATCCCGTAAAAAGGAAACAACTTTTTCATCATGCAATGATTTTCTCAATCTTTCAATATATAAAGTAACATATTCACGATGATCTGGGTTTAATTCAATAGCTCTTTCGATATATTGCAGGGCATCTTCTTCAGCTCGTCTTTTAAGAGCAATTTTTGCTGCTAAAAAATATAACTCATCATTATGTTCATCAAAATTTAATCCTTCTACAGTGATTTCATGAGCTTTATTTAACATTCCTTCTACATAATAAGCTTCCCCTAAAAACTGATATACAGAATAATAATAAGGGTCTATTTCAATAAGTCTTTCCCATTTTTGAATAGCTACCGAATATCTTTCTAAATGAAAGGCCATTAATCCATGTTTAAACAAAAAGTCAGGATCTTCATCACTAATTTGTTCAAAATAACTAAAAGCCTTCTCATATTTTCCAATAGCAGCATAGGATTCAGCTAAGCGGGCTGTAATAGAGATACCTCCAATATTGTCAGCTTCCTTAATAATTTGTTCATATAACTGAATACAACGATTAAATTCACCAGAAGTGAAATATAATTCCGCTAAAGCTAGATCAATAATTTGTTCTTCTTGATTGATTTGTTTTGCTTCAAAAAGTTTTTGTTCAGCAACTTCATAAAGCCCTTGTGCTTGATATAAGTCGGCAAGTTGAATTAATGATGGTAAATAGTTTTCATCTGTTGCTGGTATATCATGTAATAAATGAATCGCTTCATCATCTTGTTCTGTAGCGATAAAAATATCAGCTAACAATATTTTATAATCACTATTTTCTGGGTTTTCATCTAACAATTCATGAATAATTGTTTTTGCACGGGATGTAAAGCCAAATTCATATAAAATATAAGCAACTTCAAACTTCTCTCGGGAAGAAGCCATTGGTAATAAATCATTAATCAATTTTATAGCTTGTTCACTTTCGTTTTGCTCAAAGTGAAATAAAGCAAGTTGAACAAAATCCACAAAACCCCTCCTTACGTTGAAACTTTTTTTAATTGTTTAAGATGCTCAAAAAAATTAGGATATGAAATATTAATACTATCTAATTCATCGATAAAAACCTTTTCTTGACAAATTAAAGATGCAATGGCAGCCATCATAGCCATCCGATGATCAAAATATGAAGATACTTTGCCACCTTTTAGAGATGTGCCACCTTTAATGATCATTCCATCTTTTGTTTCTGTAATATGGGCTCCTAAAGATTTTAATGTTTGAACCGTTGCATGTATACGATCTGTTTCTTTCACTCGTAGTTCTTCAGCATGTCTAATAACTGTTTTCCCTTCTGCTTGAGTAGCTAAAAGAGCGATAATGGGAATTTCATCAATTAATTTAGGAATAATGTCTCCCTCTATAACAGTGCCGCTTATTTGTTGATGAGATATTGATATATCACCTACAGGTTCATGATTAACCATCTTTTCATTCGTTATTGTAAATGTTGCTCCCATTTCTTTTAAAACAGTTAAAATACCTGTTCGAGTCTCGTTTAAACTAACGTTTCTAATCGTTATATGACTATTTGGCACTAGAAGAGCAGCGACAAGAAAATAAGCGGAAGAAGAAATATCACCAGGAATGAGAATATCTGTTCCTTGTAGTTGATTATCTATAAGAGTAATCTCGTTTTCATGAATTTGGATTTGAGCTTGAAACGAAGCTAACATTTTTTCTGTATGGTCTCGAGTTTTTCCTTTTTCAATAACTGTTGTCTCTCCTTTAGCAAATAATCCAGCTAACAATATGGCTGATTTTACTTGTGCACTTTTAACCGGAATTCGATAACGAATCGAATGTAATTGGCTACCTCGAATAGATAAAGGAAGTAACGATGAGTTTTCTCTTCCATCAAAAATAGCACCCATTTTTTTAAGAGGAGTAACTACTCGTTTCATTGGTCGCTCAGATAAATATTTATCTCCATAAACCGATGAGAAAAAATCTTGCCCTGCCAAAACACCAAGCATAAGTCTTGCCGTTGTTCCAGAATTACCAAAATAAAGAGGAACAGATGGTTCCTTTAATTTTAAGTTTTGTCCAGTAATTTCAACTTCTGTTTGATTATAGTTAATTTTAACACCTAATTGTTGACAAACCTTTATTGTATAAAGACAATCCTCACTGGGAAGAAAATTACTTATTCGTGTATTTCCTTTGGCTAATGAACCTAAAATTATCGCTCGATGACTAATTGATTTGTCCCCTGGAGCATCAATGGAACCTTGTAAAGGCGTTTTAGTGGGTGTAAGTGTAATCATAAGTTTCCTCCATCCAAATAAGCAAAAAACTGTTTCATATCATTTAATATTTCCTCCTCAGAAAAGGAGACAACTTTCGGTTGCTCAATAGAACGTAATAACACAAAATTAATAGTGTCATTTGTTCGCTTTTTATCTAATTTCATCCATTGTAATAATTTAACTAGATCTATTTGGCTAAAATAAAGCGGATAATCATTTTTTAATAACCAATTGTATAATTCACGTAAAGGCATTTTATTTTGGAAATATCTTTCACTAATAAACAGCGAAAATAATAAACCAATGGCAACTGCCTCTCCATGTAATATTCGATCATAATTAAAATAAGCTTCTAAAGCATGACCAAGGGTGTGACCTAAATTTAAATGTTTACGGACTGAAGTTTCAAATTCATCTAATTCAATAATATCCTTTTTTATTTGTATGGCATCATAAATATGAGTAATTAATTGTTCTGTTGACAAATTTTCTAGATTAGTTTGCATGATTCGAATAAATAACTCGTTGTTCGCTAATAAAGCTTCTTTAACAATTTCTGCGTATCCAGAGCGTATTTCTGCCTGTGGTAAAGACTTTAACATATCGATATCGTAAATGACAGCCTTTGGAGTATAAAAGCTCCCAATTAAATTTTTACCTCGTTCATGATTTATCGCTACTTTACCACCGATACTACTGTCATGGGCTAATATAGTCGTTGGCATTTGAATATAGTCGATTCCACGCATAAAGGTTGCCGCAACAAAACCTGCGATATCACCGACCATGCCACCCCCTAGAGCAATGATAAGAGAATTACGGTCAAGTTCACGTATAAGGGCTTTTGTTTGTAATTTATAGTAAGTTTCAATTGTTTTTGAACATTCACCTTGTTGCAATATTTCATAAATGACTTGTTTATCCTTTAATCCATCTAAAATATCTTGTAAATATAAAGAGGCAACATTTTCATCCGTAATGATAAATATTTTTGAATAAGGATGTTTAATTAATTCATTCATTTTCTTTCTAAGATGAAAACCTATATATATCGGATAAGTATGGGTTTTTGAATGTACATCCATCGTTTTCATTTTAAAAACCCCGTATTTCTTTCCGATAATCCTCTAACGCTCGTTTTAAAATTGGAAATTGATCCCTTGAAAATTGTTCTAAAATAGCTTTTGCAATTTCAATAGCTACTACGTGTTCCATAACAACAGCTGCCGATGGTACTGCACAGGAATCTGAACGCTCTATACTTGCTTCAAAAGGCTTCTTCGTTTCAATATCAACACTTTGTAATGGTTTATACAACGTTGGAATAGGTTTCATAATACCACGAATAACTAAAGGCATACCTGTTGTCATCCCACCTTCAAAACCACCAGAGCGATTCGTTCGACGGTAATATCCTCTTGATTCTTCCCATAAAATCTCATCATGAACTTCACTGCCCATTTTTCTACCGGCTTCAAAACCGAGTCCAAATTCTACACCTTTAAACGCATTAATACTAACAACACTACCGGCAATCCGACTATCTAATTTTAAATCATAATGAACGTGTGATCCGATACCAGCCGGGACACCCTCTACACGTACTTCAGTAATACCACCGATTGAATCACCATCTTCTTTTGCTTGATCAATCGCATCCATCATTTTTTGTTCAACATTTTTATCTAACGTTCTTACAGGTGATTCATCGGAGATTTTTTGCATTTCTTCTATCGTTAAATCTTCTTTATGGCTAGCTTTAATACCTGCAATCTCTTTAACATATCCAACAACTTCAATTCCTAGATGTTTTAACAATGTTTTAGCTACTGCACCTGCAGCAACCCTAGCAGCGGTTTCTCTTGCAGATGACCGTTCTAAAACATTACGCATATCACGATGACCGTATTTCAAAGCACCATTCAAATCTGCATGTCCTGGACGCGGTCTCGTAACAACTCTTCTTAATTTCTGACTATCTTTGATTGGATCCTCACCCATGATATCTGTCCACGCTTTAAAATCATCATTTTTAACAACGAGTGAAATAGGCGATCCAAGTGTATATCCGTGCCTGACACCGCTTGTAATGTTAACAAGATCCTTTTCGATTTGCATCCGTCGGCCACGTCCGTACCCTTTTTGTCTCCTTAGTAAAGATGCATTAATATCATCGCGATGTAATGGCATTCTAGCAGGAATACCTTCAATGATTGTCGTTATTTGTTTACCATGGGATTCACCAGCAGTTAAAAATCTCAAATTATCCCTCTTTTCTTTTTTGATAGAAAAATGTATCTAATACATAAAAATTGTATTTATTTGGATGAAAAATTTGTTCTGTACTACCAACAAATAAAACACCTTCTTCCTTTAAAGCATGAGAAAATTTTTTATAAATCGCATCTTTTGCTTCATCTGTAAAATAAATTAAAACATTCCTACAAATGATTAAATCCTTTTTCTTTGGATATGTATCCTGAAGTAAATCATGTTTTTTAAATGTAATACTTCGTTTAAGTGTTGGATCAATGTAATATAATTCATTATTTTTCGTAAAATAATTTTGAATATAATATGGCGGTAAATCTTCAAAGGAAGACTTTTTATACACTCCCTGTTTAGCAATACCTAAAGCATTTTCATCAATGTCTGTTGCTAAAATATTGACGTTTATATTAGGGAAATGCTCTTTCATCACCATTGCGATCGTATATGGTTCTTCCCCGGTGGAGCACGCTGCACTCCAAATGTTCAATGAGGTTTTACCATCTACAATTTCAGGTAAAATATCTTTATGTAAATTGTCCCATCGCTTAGGATTACGATAAAATTCCGTTACATTGATTGTAATTCGATCAATAAATTCGTCTAACAATTTATGATCTTTAGTAATCGCAGCATAGTATGAGTAAAAATTATCATAACCTCTTTTATCTCTTAATGAAGTAAGTCGGCGTTTCATTTGTTTCTCTTTATATAACTGAAGATTAATTCCAATATCCTGATATACTCTCTTGATAAATTCATCATAACTCATAGCATAACCTCTATTATATGAAAAGTATGATTATATTTTCATGTTAAAAAACCTCCGCTCATAAACGGAGGTTGTTCTCTCATGAATTATTAGTAAATCCAAGTGCTATCTTGTTTCTCGTAAGAAATGAGTTCATTTTCTTTAAAAAATAAATTAATTTCACGTTCTGCGCTTTCTTCTGAGTCAGAACCGTGAATAACATTTTTACCAACAGTCAATCCATAATCTCCACGAATAGTGCCTGCATCTGCATCTTGTGGATTTGTTTCTCCCATCATGCTTCTTGCGGTAGCAATAACATTTTCACCTTCCCAAACCATAGCAAATACAGGGCCCGATGTAATAAAATCGACAAGTTCTTCAAAGAATGGTTTATCTTTGTGCTCTCCGTAATGTTCTTCAGCTAATTCTTTTGTAACTATCATTAGTTTACCCGCAACTAACTTAAATCCTTTGTTTTCAAATCGATTCACAATATTTCCAACTAAATTTCTTTGTACACCATCTGGTTTAACCATTAGAAAAGTTTTTTCCACAATCTTCACCTCGTTATGTATTTTGATAATCCTTCGTGAATTTTATCAAAGTTAATGATAAATGACAATCTTTTACTTTCTTCGATTTTGAACATAATGAGCAATTTGAATTAAAGAAGATTTCGCTTGAATGTCTGGAAACTTATCTAAAATATTTAATGCTCTTTCAACATAGCGATTACTTAGATCATATGACTTTTCAATCGCATCTGTCTCTTTTAATAAGAATAGTAATTCATTTACTTGTTCTTTTGAAATCTCACTAGTTTGTGAAAACAATTTAATAAGATTTTGATAGAATCTATCATGTTTCATTGCATATAAAACAGGTAATGTTACATGACCTTGTATGAGATCATTTCCAGTCGGTTTACCCAATGTCTCTGGTGTTGATGTTATATCTAAAATATCATCGATGATTTGAAATGACATGCCAATATTATAGCCATATTGATACATATAATGGGCAGACTTTTTATCCAGTCCGCCTGCTAATGCACCTAATTTACAACTTGTAGCAATTAATAAAGCTGTTTTTCGCTTAATGCGACGTAAATAATCTCTTAAATTTTGTTCATAATTATATTTATATCGGATTTGTTCTATCTCACCAATACAAACTTCAACTAATGTTTTTGAAAGTAATTTATGAATTTCTGGATGATTTACTTTCGTAATTTCCTCAAGAGCTCTTGCTAGTATATAATCTCCTGTATGCATCGCAATTCGATTGCCATACATCTTCATTATGGTTGGCTTGCCTCTACGTAAATCGGATTTATCTACAACATCATCGTGTACTAAAGTGGCCATATGAATAAGCTCGAGGGAAACAGCTACTTTTTTTATATAATCTAAATTATAATTACCAAACTGGCTTGCCAATAGGACAAAGGCGGGGCGAATACGTTTTCCACCTGCTTCAAGCAATTGAATAGCAGCTTCGGATAAAATCGGATTATCTGCTTGAATAGTCTGTTTTAAACTGTTTTCTATATCATGTAAATCATTTTTTAAATGATTATATGTTTTAACAAGATTCATGCTTGTCACCTTTACTTGATAAAATATTATTTAATTCCCATGTGCATTGCTGCGACACCAAACGTATAACTTTTAGATTTTACTTTTGAAAATCCAGTATGATAAAACATTTCTTCTAAACATTTTTTGTCTGGAAATTCCTTCGTAGATTCATGAAGCCATGTATATTCTTCAAAACTTTTCGCAAATATTTTTCCGAACAAAGGCATAATGAAGCGAAAATAGAAAAAATATATTTGTCGAAATACTGGCATCGTTGGCTGCGATGTCTCAAGACAAACGACAAGTCCTCCTGGTTTTACAACACGATACATTTCTTTTAAAACTGTCTCATAATCCGGTACATTGCGCAAACCAAAACCTATTGTCACATAATCAAAACTATTATCTTTATAAGGTAACTCCATTGCATTACCATAAATAAATTGTATCGTATCTTTATGTTGAACTGGCTTTTTTTCCTCAGCAACAGACAGCATGTTTTTACTAAAATCGAGACCAATGACATGACCTTCTTTTCCAACATGCTGCGCTAAAGAAATCGCCCAATCTCCTGTTCCTGTACAAACATCTAAAGCCTTGGCACCTTTTCTAACATTCATTTGTTTCATTACGTCCTGCCGCCATGCTTTATGTCTGCGAAAAGATATAATTGAATTCATTTTATCGTACTTCTTATATATGTTTTGAAAGACATGATGAACTTTTTCTTCTTTTGTTTGTTTCAATGGTTTAGCCTTCTTCCATATAAACTAAATCATTATTCATTAATTGATTAAAATATAAAAATGAGCTTTGTTTATCCTCATCATTAAAAGTTGACAATAACATTTGTATTTCCTTTTTATAAGTTGCGATAATCATATCAATGTGCTCAACTAAATAGTCATAAATATCATCTTGTTTAAAATAATTAAAAGTATTTTTAGTTTCGTAAAAATCTTTTTCCCGATGTAATAAATCTACTAATAATAATCGTTCAATAGTTTTAAGGGTATTCTCATCATTAAACTCTATGTATTGTGCGACACTATTAATAATATAACTTTCTATTTTTTGTCGTAAAGTAAAATAATTATTCGGATCCCTTGATACAAAGAAGTGAAAATCCATTTTCAGTTCATTTAGTCTTTTTATTGTTGTTGCTATGTGTTGAATAAACTTTATATCTTCTAACTCAGCTAATAACATGTAATAAAGACTACTGTAATAATCTCCGCCTAAAACTGTTAATTGTTTAGTTAAGCTATCTTGGTGATCATCTTTAATTTCATCATTTTCTTTAATTTGTTCATGAATTTCTGATGCTATTTCGACGAGTGTAATAGCAATTATATATTTATCTTGAATATGTTTTGGAAAGTTAGATTGCCTCATCACAAAAGTTAAAGACTTTAATTTGGATTTATTAATCTTATCTATCATAATATTTTCATCTAAAAAATGATAGGAGAGCTTATCTTCAATTTCTTGTTCCAGTTGTAAAACTTCGTATACTAGTGTCATTATTAAAACCACCTTCTTTAGTCAAAGGCACGATATCATTTTAATGAATAAAATGGCTAAAAAACATGTATACCTCTAATCAATTGTAAATTATTATATCATATAATTTTATGATAAGTAATCATTGTAACTTATTTTTGTAAACTTATTCATTTACAATTTCCCCGTGTTTTGTTTGAATAATTGCTTTTCCTCGAACTTTCACTGCAGAAGTATGTTCAGTAAACTGAGCGATCATTACTTCATTTTCATCAAGCTTTTCCGAATGATGAAATCTTGTATCTGATCCCCTTGTTAATCCGATTACTTGAACACCGTCTTCTAAGGCTTTAATAACGACATAATCACTTCCACTTGCCGATATGTTCATATAAACTCATCCTTTCTCAATAAATATATACATTAAAAAAAGGTGCGTTTTCACGCACCTTTATTAAAAACCCTATGTAGAGACTACTTTCTAACCGCATCTCGAAGGGCTTTACCAGCTTTAAATGCAGGTACTTTTGTCGCTGGAATTTGAATTTCTTCACCTGTTTGAGGATTTCTACCTTTTCTAGCCTTTCGGTCACGCACTTCAAAATTACCAAAACCGATAATTTGAACACGCTCGCCTTCACTTAGTGAATCCATGATTGTTTGGAAAACAGCATCTACTGCTTTTCCTGCATCTTTTTTAGACATCTCTGTTTGTTCTGCAACTGCATTCACAAGATCTGTTTTATTCATGATATTCACCTCCTCCCAAAAATGACTTCGTTAGAGAACAAATTTAACTATAAACATTTGTTCACTTAAATACGACTTTTTATACATAATACATCTATATCAATAGATGACAAAGCTTATACTATATGAGATTGCGATAAAATTCAACAAAAAATAGTAAATTTGTTAAATATTTTTTTGATTTTAGTCCTTTTCTCTAGATTTGAAATGGATAATGGATTTACATTTAAAAAGAAATGTAATAAAAAAAGCAGCTATTTTATTAGCTGCTTTATAGTATGATAGCGATTAATCCACCCGAGCCTTCATTTATAATTCTTTCTAAAGTATCTTTTAATTTGTATCTTGCATTTTCGGGCATTAATGATAATTTGGCCTGAATACCTTCTCTTACGATTGAATGTAGCGATCTGCCAAATATGTCTGAGTCCCAAATGGATAATGGATTCTCTTCAAAGTCTTGCATTAAATAACGTACAAGTTCTTCACTTTGCTTTTCCGTACCTATAATCGGAGCAAACTCTGATTCTACTTCTACTTTAACCATATGAATAGAAGGAGCAACAGCTTTTAACTTTACACCAAACCGAGAACCTTGCTTTATTATTTCAGGTTCATCTAAATTCATGTCTTCTACCGTTGGAGAAGCTATTCCATAACCTGTTTGTTTTACCATTTGTAAAGCATTTGCTACTTGATCATATTCACGTTTTGCATGAGCGAAATCTTGCATTAATCTGAGTAAGTGATCTCTTCCTTGAATTTCTTCACCGACAATTTCTTTTAACACTTGATCATATAACGAATCAGGAGCATGTAAATCAATTTCCGCTATACCATCACCTAATTCTAAACCGGATAAATTGGCATGGGCAATAAAATCATATTCTGAGAATTGTTCTGTAATTTCATGGACATCACGTAATCGTTTAATGTTTTTAACTGTTTCATGAATGGTTTCTTCATAATTTTTTCTTAACCAATGATTGTTTCTTAAAACCATTACCCAACTCGGTAAGTTTACATTTACTTCTAAAACAGGAAATTCAAACAGAGATTCTCTTAAAATATTATGAACATCATGTTCGGTCATTGTTTCAATATTCATTGCAATAACTGGAATATCATACTTTTCCGTTAATTCCTGTCTCAACAACTCAGTTTCTTCACTTGAAGGCCTTATTGAATTTAAAACCATAATAAACGGCTTATCTACCTCTTTTAACTCATCGACAATCTGATGTTCAACTTCTTCATAACTGTAACGTTCAATATCGCCAATTGTACCATCTGTTGTTACAATGACCCCGATTGTTGAATGTTCTTGTATTACTTTTCTTGTACCTATTTCCGCTGCATCATGAAAAGGAATAGCTTCCTCATACCAAGGTGTGTGTATCATTCGTGGGCCATGTTCATCTTCAAATCCTTTTGCGCCGGCAATGGCATAACCTACACAATCAACTAAACGTACATTTACATGCAATCCTTCTTCAACGTTTACTTCAACTGCTTGATTGGGGACAAATTTCGGTTCAGTCGTCATAATTGTTTTGCCGGCTGCACTTTGTGGTAACTCATCGAGTGCACGTTCACGTTCGCTTTCATTTTCTATATTCGGTAAAACAACTAATTCCATAAACTTTTTTATAAATGTTGATTTTCCCGTACGTACTGCACCGACAACACCAAGATAAATATCTCCATTTGTACGTTGTGAAATATCTTTAAAAACATTTACTTTATCCAATCAATCTCCTCCCACCTTCTAGCAAAATATATGCATATTTATTTGAAAATAATTTTACATTATAAGTGTATGATGTTGTCCTATCTAAATATGACATATACTTATAAAAGAATAAAAACACCTTTGGAAAATTTTCACAAAGGTGTTTTATAAATTAATCTTTTGAAATAATAATGGGATAATCGTCTTCGATTGTATAATTTGGTGAATAAGCCGGTATGTATGGATAATGATCAGTTAAAATGTTTCTAATGTCTTCATATTGTTCAAAATTATGCTCTTGCATTTCCCGATGAATATCTACTCGATAATCGATATGTAATATTCCTTTGTTATCAATGATAATTGGGAGTTCTTGTCCTGAGTATGGACTTTCAACATATTGCTCTTCTTTATAACCTAATTTATCAAAGTCTAATTCAAAATAGTTACCTGTAATATTTTCAAGCAATGGTAGATAGTTGTTTTTTTCTAAATATATATTTAATCGATTATAAATTTGTTGTAATTTTTGTGATGTTCGGACATCTATTAATTTAACCGTAGGATTTTCCTCAACATCTATAAGTGCATATTGAAAATATCCTCCCCGTTCAAAGGCACTACTAGGCAGTTCGCCAATATAATTTTCATTTTTTAATTGTTTAAAATCAATGATATATTTTTCATAAACAGGCGTACCCTCCGGCATTGTTAAAATAGGTAAAATACCATTATTTTCCTCTTGGAATTGCTCGACTGCTGTTTGAACCATCACAATTTGAGATTCAGTCGGCATTTTTGCCTGTAATGCATCACTATTTGTTGATAAACAACCTGATAGAAAAAATAAGATAAGCATTAAATAAGAAAAAATAGAAAATTGTCTCTTCATATATCTTCTCCCTACTTTATGAGTATGTTGGACCACTTAAAACGATGTAAAAGATAATTAAACCGCCTAAAATTAACGAAATATAAGCAAGTAAAGACGTAATTCCTTTTAATATACCTTTTAATTTATGTCTACTTAATAAAATTAATCCTACTGACAATATAAGCAATATAATTCCAGTAAATGAAACCCACATTTTTGACAATGCAAGTGACCTTAATAAATGAAACGTCATTACATTTCACCTCGCATCTTTCTTCTAATGTTTTATATTATAACATATATGATATTGACAAAAAAATATATACTCATAAAAAAAGATGAAGTGTACACTTCATCTCTAATTGACTAAATAATACCTTTAGCAACTCTATACATGAATGCTTGTGCAATTTATTATATGAAAAAAACTACTAAAATGTATCGTCTATAGCCTATAAACAGCTAAGAAATGTTTACATAAGATCATCAAGGTCATTAGGTATATTATTACTTGTAACCGCTTCTACAATTTTGTCCTCAACTTCTTTGGAGATAGGTTTGTTAGCAATTTGTGAAAGTTGTTGAACTAAATTTCTAACAGTATGTTCATCTGTAAAATTAGCATGTTTTAAGGAATCAGCAATTGAATAGATTTCTTCAGGATCAATATTAGCCTGCTCTTGAATTCGTTTAAAAAGATTTTCTTGAAAACTCAAGGTTCACCCTCCTTACAATACTTATCAAAATAGTATATGTAAGGAATACAACAATGTGATTTGATTTAATTATTTCCTAACAATGATGCAAATCCTTCAATTTCACTTTTTCTAGAACGTTTCATTAGATAAATAGCTATTTCTTCTGCAGACTTGTTTTCGTATAGAAGTTGGTAAATTCCATTTGTAATTGGCATGTCGATGTTTTGTGACTTAGCTAATTCATAGGCTGCCTTCGTTGTTCTAACACCTTCAACAACCATGCCCATTTCACGTAAAACATCATCTAATTTTTTTCCTTGTCCTAACATATAGCCTGCTCGCCAATTACGACTATGTGTACTCGTACAAGTAACGACTAAATCTCCAACTCCGGGCAAACCTAAAAATGTTAAGGGATTTGCCCCTAAAGCCGTACTTAATCGAGCTATTTCAGCTAGCCCTCTAGTAATTAAAGCAGCCTTTGCATTATCACCATAACCTAATCCATCAGATATACCAGTACTTAAAGCGATAATATTTTTTAAAGATCCACCTAATTCGATTCCTATAATATCGTCACTCGTATAAACTCTAAAACTTTTGTTAATAAATAGATCTTGAACTGCTTTTGCTTTTTTAAAATTAATTGCACTAACTGTAACCGTTGTTGGATCCCTTTTCGCTACTTCTTCTGCATGACTTGGACCAGAGAGCACAGTAATATTTTCATATTTATACGTTTGTAACTCTTCAAAAATCATTTCTGAAACCCTTTTAAAAGATGAAGGTTCGATCCCTTTTGTTGCATGAATAATTATCATATCTTCAGTCACATACGGTTTCATAAGCTGACATACTTCGCGGATTGCTTTTGTTGGAACGACGAGTAATATGTATGAACATTTGTGTATTGCTTTTGAAATATCATTCGTTGAAACGATATTTTCAGGAATAGTAACGTCTAGATACTTTTCATTTCGTCTCGTTTGATTAATCTCATCAGCTTGTTCCTTTCTATGAGTCCATAAAAACACTTCATGATTATTATCGGCTAAAACAATACTTAAAGCAGTGCCCCAGCTTCCAGCACCTAGCACAGCAACCTTTGTCATATATCTCAACTCCTTCTATTGTCTTTTTCTAGTATAAATATTTAAAGGCGTTCCGATAAAACCAAAGGATTCTCTAATTTTATTTTGTAAAAATCGTTTATATGTGAAATGCATTAAATCCGGATCATTTAAAAACACAGCAAAACTTGGTGGTTTTGTTGCAATTTGAGTGATATAGTATAATTTTAAACGTTTTCCTTTATGAGTTGGTGCCGGGTGTAAAGCGATCGCATCCATAAAAACATCATTTAACACATTTGTTGCGATACGTTTTGAATAGCTTTCACTGACTAATTTTATCATAGGTAATAATGTGTGTAATCTTCTTTTGGTTTTCGCAGATAAAAACACGATAGGAGCATAGTCTAAAAATTGAAAATGTAAACGGATATCTGCTTCAAAATCGTCCATAGTTTGTTTCTTACTATCGACTGTATCCCATTTGTTTACAACTATGATAACTCCTTTACCTGCTTCATGGGCATAGCCTGCGACACGTTTGTCTTGTTCTTGAATACCTGTTTCTGCATCTAAAACAATTAAACAAACATCAGAACGGTCAATTGCCTTTAATGCTCGTAAAACACTATATTTTTCAGTTGCTTCATAGACCCTTCCCCTTTTTCTCATTCCTGCGGTATCGATAATAATAAATTTCTGCTCATCACGAGTAAAGTTCGTATCGATAGCATCCCTCGTCGTACCTGCTTGTTCACTAACGATAACCCGTTCTTCATTTAAAATAGCATTGACAAGAGAAGACTTCCCAACATTCGGCCGTCCTATGACACTAAAGTAAATAATGTCTTCATCAATCTCACTTTCAGAAATTGTCGGAAAATGTTTTAACACTTCATCCAAGACATCTCCCACACCAATACCGTGGGCACCAGATACAGGAAACGGATCTCCAAACCCTAAAGAATAATATTCGAAAATATTTTCTCGTAATTCTACGGTATCAATTTTATTAACCGCTAAAACGACAGGTTTATTCGAACGATATAAAATATTTGCTACTTCCTGGTCAGTTGTCGTTATCCCTTCTCGCCCGTCGACGACAAACATAATGACATCAGCTTCTTCAATAGCAATTTCCGCTTGATGTCTAATTTGCATTAACATCGGTTCATCACCAATTTCAATACCACCTGTATCAATTATATTAAATTTTGTAGTTACCCACTCAGCTTCCGCATAAATTCGATCACGAGTCACACCTGGTGTATCTTCGACAATGGAAATTCGTTCACCAGCTATACGGTTAAATATCGTCGATTTTCCAACATTTGGACGACCGACGATAGCTACAGTTGATTTAGTTTTCATGAAAGGTACTTCCCTTCTTTTCGCGTTATTATGTATCATTTATAATATCATGTAAAAGTATGTATAGCCATTTTATTTAAAAGTCTACATAAGAAAATAGAGTTTTCCCAAGTTATGGGAAAACTCTGTTTATATTATTCCTTTTTATATTTATCTAATTGATCACCTATCATGTCTCCTAATTGAAAGCCTGAATCTTCGCTAGAGTCAAACTTTTCAATTTCTTCGGCTTCTTCATCTTGTTCTAATTCTTTAATGCTTAATGAAATTCTTTCTTCCTCACTATCAACATTAAGTACTTTAACTTCTACAGATTGTTCTTCTTCTAAAACCTCATCAGGAGTTCCGATATGACGGTTTGCGATTTCTGAAATATGAACGAGCCCTTCTACTCCTGGAAATAATTCTACGAAAGCTCCAAAGCTAACGAGACGCTTAACTGTTCCTTCTACGACATCACCTGCTGATATTTTATCATCGATGTTAGCCCAAGGACCAGGTATTGTATTTTTTCTAGATAGAGAGATACGTTCTTCTTCTTCATCTACTGATAAAACTTCTACTTCTATCGTTTCTCCTTCAGTAACAACATCTGAGGCTTTTTCAACGTGTTCATGTGCTAGTTCTGAGATATGAACTAATCCGTCCACTCCACCGATATCGACAAAAGCACCAAAATCAGTTAATCGTTGTACAGTTCCTTCAATGACTTGACCTTCTTCTAATGAAGCAAGTAATTTTGCTCTTTCTTTAGCTTCTTCTTCTTCTTTTACTGCACGGTGTGATAAAATAACGCGATTTTGTGATTGATCAAGTTCAATAACTTTTACCGGTAAAGTCTCATTTAAGTATTCTGAAAAGTCTTCAACAAAGTATGTTTCAACAAGAGAGGCAGGGATAAAACCTCTCACCCCTACGTCTACGACTAGCCCACCTTTAACAATTTCTTTAACCTCTGTTTCAAATACTTCTTCATTTTCAAATTTTTCTTCTAAATCGCTCCATGCTTTTTTAGCATCAACAGCTTTTTTGGAGCAAATAACTTCATCGTTCTCATCAATCTTAATAACTTCTAATATAACTTCATCTCCTTCAGAAACAACGTCATTCGGATGCTCTATTTGGAGACTTGATAACTCACTTATCGGAACAATAGCTTCGGATTTATAATTAATATCAACTAATACTTGTTTATCTTCAACTTTCACAACTGTTCCTGTAACTTCTTTTCCTATCTCTACCTCTTGTAGTTCGTTTTTAGTTTCATCCATATATAGCCCTCCTAGGTACAAACCAATCACTTTTATTTTATTAAAAATTAATTAAAGTTCTTCATCTAATTTCTTATAAATTAATGGAAATGTCAAGAAAATAAATGAAATTTTAAAATATTTTAAGCTATTCTTTCTTTTATTAAATGTAACATTTTCTCTACTACTTCATCAATCGATAAAGATGTTGTGTCAATTTCAATCGCATCTTTAGCTTTTACTAAAGGTGATATTTCTCTTTCTGTATCAAGTAAATCTCTTTCTTTAATTTGTTTAACAATTTTTTCTATGTTTGATGGAAATCCTTTTTCAATATTTTCTAAATGTCTTCTTTCTGCTCTTTCACGAACAGATGCAATCAAATAAAATTTACAAGTAGCTTTTGGAAGAACATGTGTACCAATATCTCGTCCATCCATCACAACATTTTCATTATTTGCTAGTTGTTGTTGTTGTTTAACCATATATTCTCTAATTAATTTATGTTGTGCAACGAAGGAAACCTTCGTTGAAACATCTTCGGCACGAATATCTTTAGTAATTCGCTCGCCATTAATAAATACGTGTTGTTCATTATCTTCACTTTTAAGTTCAATTTTAGTTTTCATCATCAATGTGACAAGATCTCTTTCATGATGTACATCTATGTTATCTTTTATAGCTTGATAAGTTAATGCCCGATACATCGCTCCAGTATCTATGTAAACAAAATTTAATTCCTTCGCTATCCGTTTAGCTACTGTACTTTTTCCAGCAGCTGCCGGACCATCAATAGCAATTGAGACTGTTTCACCCATGAACAATATTCTTCCTTTCAAAATGAGTACATTTCATTCATATCATACATGATTATTTTCGTGTTGTCATTTGTTTTCTAAAAAAGTATCTTGCTTTCTTTGTTTACGTTCTTTTTGAAAGCAAAAATTTATAATTCGTTGTTGATCTTTTTCATCAATATTTACAAATTGAAAAGAAGATAAATGACTTTCATTGTCTTTTAATTTATAGCGAATAAATTTTGCTTGCGTAAAAACATAATAGAACTCTTCTGAATCAAAGGGTAAAACAAGGGTTAAATTTACATAAGGAGATCTATGTAATTCCTGCCCATGAGAATATATAGATACTCCCCCACCACTTATATCCTTTGTAACCGTTGTAAAAGGTGAAAAAAATTTTTCTGGACAATGTACGGCTACATCTACATCGACATTGATCCGAACATGTTTCCGTCTTTGTATGCGTTTATGTTCTGTTTTATCGGGTAAATGTAAAACATACGTTGGAATCTGTGTTAGCTTTCTTTTTTTAAGGTATGTTTTAAATTGATAAATATTTTGATTGTCTTGATATGTAATATAAATCGGTGAATTTATGCGAAGAAGCGATTTTGTTCTTTTTGTCTTTAGGTGAACAGGTTCATTGATGTATAGATTTTCATGTGAAATATTAATGATCTTACTACGATATGTCTCTTTTTTATTATCTTTTTTTAATATAGATAAATGCACATCTTGTCCAATTTTCATAAGACCTCTCAACCCCTTGTTATTCTATCAATTATTCTAATATAAAACGTAATAAAGGGAAAGAATATTCGATTATTCTTTCCCTAAATATTAATACACATTAGAGTAATCTATTTCTGTTCCTGATAAGCGTTCTACCTTCTCTTCTTTTCCATTCATTGCATTAACAAAAATTCGATACGTTTCATCATTATAAACACCTAAGAATTGATAAACAAGTATTTCTTCATCAAAATCATTATCGATAATAGCTAATGCGTGTTTTTCTACGTTGAAATGTTCACTTACGTGTTCCTTTGCTTCCTCCATACTTAGTTTAGGTTGTTTAATATCCCTTTTATGGTGATTCATTAAATAGTTTTGTGTAGCAATTCCTAAAACTTCACCATTATCTAAAGCAACTTTTACTTCAATTGAATCAGGATATATGATTACGTCATCTTGTTCATAGGCAAAAGAATAGACACCTATATGATCATATTCACTACTTTGAAATACCTTCATGTTTTCATAACCAAAATCCTCAATATATTGTTCTGCCATTTCTAATCCTTTATTTAAACTAAGTTCCTTTCGTTGCATCGGACGATCAATTAACAAAGATAATGGTTGTCCGCCAAATTTTGCAATATCAACATAGGCATACGAGTTTTCATTCTCATAAGTAATACTATAAATTGGCGTATCTGCACCATCTCCCGTTACACTGATCGATAAATCTGATTCTTTCGGTGCATTAAATATTTCTTTCGCCTTCTTTAAAGCCGTTTTTTCTGATATTTCATCACCATCTAATTGATGATATTTTTTTGGTTCTGTAGTATCAGCAAATAGAGGGGAATCTGTATATCCTTCTGAGAACTCCTCCGTTTTCTTTTCTACGGTTTCAAATCCATCAATAATTGTATTATCAAAAGGTTCATCATCGGTTGCTAAAGCAAGTTGAACATCCATCCAACGGAGGTTATTTTTCATCGCTAAATATTGTACTTTTCGTAGTTCATCTTTAATTTCAACAGATTGTTCATATAATTTTTCTAAACTTTCTATTTCATCTTCATTTAATGGTTCATCATCTAAATCCCGTACCGCTGTACGATACGTAAATTCACCAATATTCGATAAGAATTCTTCAGTTTTGCTAAAGGGAAGTAGTGAAAGTGGTAACTGACTAACATTTGCATGGGCCTCTGATGTTAAACGCCATACTTCTATTAACTGTGGTGATAATTGTTCACTTGAATTCATCACTAAAGAGGTACCAATTGTATCATGTAATAAGTCTACATGATAAGAAAGTTCGTGAAAAGCTCGCTGATAAGTATTTTCAGCTTGTATTAATATAGCATTTTTCTCTTCATGTTCTTTATAACCCCATATACCAACAGCAAAAAAGCTAATTGCTAAAACTGTTATCATTATCCAACGCAGCATATACGATCTCCTTTCAAATTATTTACAAAATATATGTTTTCCTATTTGTTTGATTTGTGGTCTTGTCCATATCCAAGCAGATGTTGCTGTTTCAGGATTAAAGTAATATTCGGCATTCCCTGAAGGATCCCATCCATTAATCGCATCTAATACGGCATTTTTTGCTCTTTCATTAGGGGTTAACCATATTTGTCCATCTGCTACAGCTGTAAATGCCCGTGGTTCAAAAATAACACCAGCTACTGTATTCGGAAATGTAGAGCTTTTCACACGATTTAAAATAACTGCAGCTACGGCTACCTGTCCTTCATAGGGTTCGCCCCGGGCTTCTCCATAAACGGCATTAGCCATGAGTTGAATATCATTTTGAGAATATCCTTGAGGTACATTTACAGCGGCATCATTTTTCGATTCACTTGTTTCTTGATTACGATTTTCTCCGCCATAATGTGTAAAGGATTTTCCTTGATTAATTTGATTACGAACATATTGTTTATCATATTCAGTAACTTCTATTAACTTATTTTTTGTTGTCTCACCCGCCATTCCATCTATATCTAAGCCAAACTCATATTGGAAATTTCTTAAAGCCCAATAAGTACCCCAGCCAAACACACCGTCAATTTTACCGTTATAAAAACCGATATATTGTAAACGAGATTGCAATTCGATAACATCTTCCCCAACGGCACCGTGTTGGATAACTTGAGGTGAAAAACTATATGTCTTATTCGTATTTACATTAGGTGCTAATAAAAGCAACATGATAAATAACAAACAGATTATTTGTTTACTTATTTTTTTCATATATGAACCTCCAAGCTTTGTTGTTCATATATTTTTAGAAATAAATCATATTTTATACAAAATAAAAAACTCTTATCGAAATCGATAAGAGTTTCTAAAAATTTTAATTTACACCCAGCCACGATATTGAGCTGCTTCTGCTATTTTTCGAACTCCTGTCATATATGCTGCTGATCTCATATCAATGCGCCTACTTTCTGCTGTGTCATAAACTTTTTGAAAAGATTTAACGATAGCTTCCCGAAGCTTTAGAGCAATTTCTTCCTCCGTCCAATAATATCCTTGCTTATTTTGTACCCATTCAAAATATGAAACCGTAATTCCACCGGCAGATGCAAGAATGTCTGGTACGATTAAAATATTTTTATCGGTTAAAATGTTCGTTGCTTCTAATGTAGTTGTTCCGTCAGTTGCTTCAACAACAATAGAAGCCTTAATGTTTTGTGCATTTTCTTCTGTAATTTGATGGCTTACGGCAGCTGGAACTAATATATCACAATCAAGTTCTAGTAGTTCTTGATTCGTAATTGTATTGTTAAATAACGTTGTAACTGTTCCAAAACTATCTCGTCGATCAATTAAATAATCGATGTCTAAACCATCTTGTTCATATAGTGCACCGTGAGCATCAGATATTCCGACAACTTTAGCTCCTTGATCGTATAGGTATTTTGCCAAATAACTACCTGCATTTCCAAATCCTTGAACGACAACACGAGATCCAGCAATATCAATTCCCTTCATTTTTGCAGCTTCCTCAATACAAATTGTTGCACCTTTAGCGGTTGCTGTTTGTCTACCATGAGAACCCCCTAAAACAAGAGGTTTTCCTGTAATAAAACCGGGTTGATGGGATTCGTGAATAAGATTAAATTCATCCATCATCCATGCCATAATTTGAGGTGTTGTAAAGGTTGCTGGCGCTGGAATATCTTTCTCAGGACCAGTTATTTGGCTAACTGCTCGAATATATCCCCTACTTAAATTCTCTAATTCTTGAAAAGATAACTTTCTTGGATCACATATAACGCCACCTTTGGCTCCACCATAAGGTAAATCCATAATGCCTGCTTTTAAACTCATCCATATAGCGGCTGCATTTAATTCATCCTCGCTAATATCAGGATGAAATCTAATTCCTCCTTTTGTCGGTCCGACAGCATGTGTATGTTGCACTCGATACCCAGTAAAAGTTTTCGTTGAACCATCGTCCATTTGAACAGGAATATTTACCTTTAGCATTCTTTGTGCATCTCTTAGCAAATGATACATATCTTCAGAATATCCTAAATGTTTTAACGCACCTTTAACATTTAATCGAATCGATTGTAATAATCTTTTATTTTCACCACGAATGGAAGCATTCTTTTCATTTTTTAGCTCCATCTCTTTACCTCCCTTAATGGTTAAATAAATGTTTGAAAATTGATGATGGAAATACTTTGATATTTATATTCAAAATAGTAAAAGGGTTTCTGAAAATCTCAAATAAGTTAAAGTTTTCAACAGATAATAAAAAATAAACAATAAAACAAATTAAAATGATAACAAAAACAAATCTGATAAATGCTTTATTTAGATTGATACGTGGAAATATTTGTTTTTGATCGTGAATTTCTTTTCGAGGTGGTAAATCTAATACATCTATTGTAGGAGGCTCATTTTGAGTACTCCTTAATTGATTATTACTTTGACCTTCTTCAATTTCTTCAAACAATTGTTTTAATTCATCTGCCTGGTCTAATTTTGGATGTTGTTTTTCTTTTACCAATCAAAAACACCTCACTTTTCTAGCCGTATCAATAAACCTAAAACAAAATCGACGACGAAATGTGCAACAATTGTAACGAGTAAATTCCCAGTTTTAAAATACAAGTAACCAAAATAAAAACTAATCGCTGTTATTGAAAGAAGTAATATAGGCTTTTTTAAGTAACGAAAATGAATAAATGCAAAGGTTAAACTTGCGAAAACGAGCCCGAATTTTGTTTGTAAAAGACCACGAAACAATGCTTCTTCACAAACAGATACGAGAAGAGAAATTTGAAAAATCTCACCTAACGTACTATTTTTGAATAATTTTTCATTTAAACCGCCATCATCTAAAACCCTTTTAGGTAGTAAATATTTTAATAATAAATTATATAAAATAACGATAATACCTGGTATGACTCCGTAAAAAACGATTTCTTGAAGATCAAATGTAAATAAATGTAACCAGGTAGAAAATCGTTCAAAAAAGAAATAACTTAACAACAATGCTATGAGTAAAAATAATAATTGGCTTTGATATAAAGCTTGTAAAAGTTGTTTATGACTTAGGCGTTTAATGAGTTCTTCTTGTTTCATATCATTCCTCGATTAACAATAATTTTGATAGCTTTTCTTTCCAATTTTCCGTGGAAATATTCCGTTTTAATATCGTTTCTTTTGGTTGCCATTCTTCTAAAGAAAAACCACAATTTGAACAACAATGTTCCACCCGTTCATAGGTAGACTTGAAATATTCATATATCGATGAACGGATACAACGATTAGACTGTAATAAATTAACAATTTTTTGTAACTTATTCATTTTAAATTGGTAACGATTTTTTATGTGTAAACTAATTTGTTGAAATGCTTCTGTAATTTTTGATTGTTGTTCAATTATTTTATTGTTCTCTATTATACCATGTTTTTCTAAATGGTATTGCAAAAATTGAAGATGAACATCATCATCATTTAAAATCAACGAGATTTTTTCTTGAATTGGTAAAAATTTCCCACCACTATGCTGAAGAAGCAATTTTTCAATATGTTGTAACCGATTTTGTTCTGGAAATCTTTGTTGTATAATATAATTTTGGATATCAATATCATCATTACTATATAAAATAATTCCTAAACTCGAAAGACCATCTCTTCCAGCCCTTCCTACTTCTTGAACATAAGATTCAATATCTCCTGGAAAATGATAATGGATAACAAGACGAATATTTTTCTTGTTAATCCCCATGCCAAAGGCACTCGTGCAACAAATAATATCTAATTGATCATTCATAAATTGTTGCTGGATCGCAATACGATCCATTGAATCCATTCCTCCATGATAAAAAGTGGTCGCAAGATGTGGTAAATGTTTTCTAACTTTTTCAGCAGTTGATTCTGCCTCTACTCGACTTGAAAAATAAATTAACGTTGGTAATTGATACGTTTTTAGTATATCAATTAGCTTTTGTAATTTATTCACACGACTTTCTACAGATTGAATGAAAAAAGTAATATTCGGTCGATCAATGGAATAAATATGCTTTTTTACCTTTCGTCGATCAATAATATTTAAAATATCATCTTGAACCTCCTTTGTAGCTGTTGCAGTTAATGCAAGTACAGGGGGTTCTTGTAATAACTTGAGGGTATTTTTAATACGTAAATAATCTGTTCGAAACTCATGCCCCCATTGGGATAAACAATGAGCTTCATCAATAACAAATAAACTTACTTGAATATTTTTTAAAGTTGTTTGCAAATGTTCATGCTGTAAAAGCTCAGGTGAAATATATACGATTTTGTATGTAGACAAATGTTTATATACATCATTTCTTTCTTGCCAAGTCATAAAACTGTTTAATGCAATAACATTTCTAATTTGCTTCGCTTTTAATTCTCTCACCTGATCGATCATTAATGAAATAAGGGGAGTTACAACAATAGTAGTTCCTTCTTTCATTAGAGCTGGTAATTGATAACAAATTGACTTTCCAGAGCCTGTAGGAAGAATACCTAGTACGTCTTTTCCATCTAAAACATCTGATATTATTTCTTTTTGTCCAGGCTTAAAGTTGTCATGATTAAAATATTTTTTTAAATTCGCATATAAATCCTTCGTTTCAATCATGATAAATCTCCTTTTAATTGTGTATATTTTGATAGTGCTAGACGTATTTCAAAATATGACACATCTGGACTGACATTTTGCTTAATATCTTTTAATTTAAAAGTAAGATTCTCTTGAAGAACATCAAATACTTCATCAATGATTTCCTTGGTTAAGAACTGATGAAACGGAAACTGTTCATCATAAAGAGAAATTTCTACGAGATGATCAAAAATTGTACTCTCACGTAAATTTCTAATACTAGCTATTTGAGTAATTTCATAGCCTTGTTTAAAAAGTTTATATGTTTTTTGTGCAGAATTTGTTAAAAAAGACGTTTGTTTACTTAAGTTTGGAGCTATATTGTTTAATAATGGAAATTTCTTTTGATTGTTAAAAATGGACGTTAATATAATATGGATAACTTTCGTTAGCAACAGTTGAATATCAATCGGCTCATGCCCATAGTTAACACTTAACTGATGGATACTCTGGCCATACCGATGATAACCTGTTAATCGATCGATAAAGATATTAGCCTCTTTTGTTGATATTTTTTGACATACTTGTTTTATTTCCAAATATAACTGTTCTAGTGTTTCATCTAAATGGTTTTTTAGCCGATGATAAATATTTCGCGCCCATATCGTATATGAACGCTCGTCAATAATCGGAATATAAGAAAAGTGATTCATTTTTGCATTAGTTATCATTTGAATAAATAAAAGTAGTCGATTCATAAATATTTCATCAATTTGATGATATTTTAGTCCTTTAAAACCTACTTTGTTAACTTTGTTTTGGCTTAATTGATATTTACCTTCATTTGTAATTTGAAATTGTTGTTTACCGAAGCTTTGCAAAGAGTTCTTTTTCACTAATTCTTCGACATACGAATCAAAAAAGGACTGTTCTAATTTAGGAATGATCCCATAATATTGGGTTAGTTTATATATATGGGCATCTTGAACAGTTTGTATAGAACGTTTACCACGTAATATATGATAAATTGCGGCACTACTTCTTTCACTTTTTAACTGTTCCACACCTTGTAAAATTATATTTTGAAATATCACTGTACAATATCTCCCTAACAGTTCATAAGAATAATACTTAGTAATTTATTGATTCGGTATAGTTATATGAAAGGTTGTACCTTCATTTATTATACTTTGGGCAGTTATTTCCCCTTCGTGGGCTTCAATAATATTTTTTACAATGGCTAAACCTAAACCAGTTCCTCTCTCTTTTGCATCTCGTGTTCTCGATTTATCAGCTTTATAAAATCTTTCAAAAATAAATGGCAAATCATCTTCAGCAATACCGTAACCATCATCAGAAACTTCAATTTCTAGCTGTTCCACATCGTTATTAACACATATATTTATATTTCCCCCATCATCCATATGCCTAATTGCATTATCAAGTAAATTTGTTATTACTTGATCCATTTGATCTAAATCAATATGAGCAATTTCTGCTTCAACTTTACCCGTTACTTCTATTGTAATATTCCTTTCTTCAGAAACATTTTGAAACTTTTGAGTGACTCGTTCGATAAAAGGGAAAATTTTTATAGGTTCTACATTTAATTGTACATGGCCAGCCTCAATACGGGCTAAATCTAATAGTTCATTGACGAGGCGAGACATTCTCATCGCTTCATCATGAATTATTTTTGCAAGCTCATTTTTATCTTCCTTTGTTTCAGCAACATCGTCAATAATTGCTTCACTGTATCCTTGCATTAAAGAAAGTGGCGTTCGTAACTCATGGGAGACATTTGCTACAAAATCTTTTCTTAGCTTATCAGATTTTCTTTCTTCGGTCATATCACGAATGACAGCAACAGCTCCTCTTATGTAATTTTGATCATATAGAGGGGTAACTAACAAAACATAGTTACGACCTTGCACTGAAATTTCTTCAATAGTTTCACTTTCTTCTGAAATGACTTTTTCCAGCAAATATAAAATTCGTTCAGGTAATTTATCGTCGCTATCTAATTCAAAATGCCACTTATCTAAAAATTGTTGAGCGGGCGGATTAATAACGACAATATCTCCCTTACGATTCAAAGTAATAACACCATCGGCCATTGAACTTAAAATACTTGATAATTGTTCCTTTTCCTGGCGTAATGCTGTTATGTGAAAATCTAATTGTTTACCCATTTGGTTAAAGGCTAATGCTAACTCACCGATTTCATCATTCGTTAAAATCGGTACTTCTTTATTAAATTCACCTTTTGTTAAACCTAGTGCAGCTTCCCGCATTTGAATGAGTGGAGCCGTAATTCTTGTTGATAAAAAGAAAGCAAAAAATGTCGTTAGTATAATGGCAATACCAGCCGCAAGAAATATGATGCGGGTTGTTTCAGCTTTTGTTTGCTCAATCACATCAAGAGATTGATAAACGAATATTACCACCTCATCCTTTTGAATCGGAATACCTACAACAATTACTTCAGTATCACTTTCCGGTAACATCTTTTGCTCGTACATCGCTTCATTTTTATTTAAAATTTCTTCATAGGGAATATCTTCACGAAACCAACTATGATCGATTGATGAAAGATTTTTATCTGTAGCTTCTGAAACAAATAATTCATCTTTTCCATACATGATAACAACTTGTGTCGCCGGGTCCTTTACCCGTTCAGTTGTTTCAAAAACATCTTCATCTTCTTCACCTTGACGAATAAATGATGAAATTTTAGTGGCTGTTTGTATCATATTTTTTTCAGCTTCTTGGATATGAAAGTTTTCAAAAAACTCCAAGAGTAATATCGTTAAAATAAATAAGACAAAAGAAACTAGCAATAGTATTGTCATTGCTAGTTTCCCTACAACACTTCTCCAAAACATTACGTATCCTCTACCTCTAATTTATATCCTACACCCCATACAGTGTGGATCATTTTTGCCGCTTCTTTTGAAACACTACTGAGCTTTTCACGAAGTCTTTTGACATGTGTATCAACTGTACGTAAATCTCCAAAAAATTCATAGTGCCATACTTCTTTTAGTAAATCTTCTCGTCGAAACACTTTATCTGGGGATTGGGCTAGGAAAACTAATAATTCATATTCTTTCGGTGTTAAATCAATTTCTTCATCACCAGATGTGACACGGTAAGCATCTAAATCTATCGTTAAGTGTGGAAATACAATTAAATTTTTAGCCGTTGTGCTGCTAAAAGATGATTCTTTAACACGACGTAAAACAGCTTTCACACGTAACACGACCTCTCTTGGACTAAACGGTTTAACGATATAATCATCTGCACCGACTTCAAACCCCTGTACCCGATTACTTTCTTCCCCTTTTGCAGTTAACATGATCACAGGTGTTTGTTTTTGTTCTCTTAATTTTTCACAAACTTCAATACCATCCATTCCTGGCATCATTATATCTAATAAAATTGCATCATAATCATTTTCTAGAGCAAGTTCCAATCCGTCTGTCCCATTATCGGCTTCTTCGACAGTAAAATCTTCCCGTTCGAGATACATACGTAACAGTCTACGGATTCTTTCTTCATCATCTACGACTAATATATTGTTGTTTGCATCCATTTCCGCTCACTCCTTTATACAATATATATTAGTATAAATGAAATTTCTAGAAATGTATACGAAATAAAACAGGATAAACGCTTAATAGAAAGCGAATATCCTGTCGATTATCCTATGCATAGGAGTGTAAACCTGAGAATACAAGGTTTACTACGATTAAGTTAAACATAATTAAAGCAAAACCGATGACTGCAAGCCAGGCTGTTTTTTCTCCATGCCATCCCCTAGACAGGCGTAAATGGAGATATGCGGCATAGAAAAACCAAGTAATGAGTGCCCAAACTTCTTTTGGGTCCCATCCCCAAAATCTGTCCCAAGCAATTTGTGCCCAAATTGCCGCAAAAATTAAACCACCGAGAGTAAATAGTGGAAATCCTATCGCAACAGCCCGATAATTAATTTCATCAAGTAAATCTAATTTCGCTTTTTCTAAAAGGGGTTGAATAACAGCACCTAAACGTTTTCTAAAAATCAACCAGAATAACAAGTAAATAGCTAATCCTGTTAACAATGCCCATGTTAATGTATTTAATTTTCGTGAGGCATCTTTACCTAACATCCATCCAGGTGTCTTAAAGACAGGATTCATTGCTTCTTCTGTTATTATTTCTCCTTCGTTAGGACCAAAAATAGCAGGCATTTCATATGCTATTGTACTTTCAGGTTGTAACTCAAATTCTACTTTATAATCCATAATGTTAAATGTTGTCACACTGATAATAAATCCGACAAAAGCTAGTAGAGAAAATAAGACAATTTCTAATGAAAAGTTACTCATATTCAATTTTGTCTGATCAATTTTTTTAACTAAATAAATTAATCCTGCGATAAAGCTAACAGCTAGGACACCTTGAGAAAGGGATACGGTTGTTACGTGAATCCATAAAAAAGGACTTTGTAGTGTTGCCACTAAAGGTGAAACTTCTGTTGTAAACATACTTGCAAACATAATAATAATTAAAGCTACTGGTAAGGCAAATAAACCTAAAACAGTCATACGATAAACAAAGTAAAGAACGATAAAGGCTAAAACAATTCCTAATCCTAAAAACGTTGTAAATTCAAATAAATTAGCAACTGGGGCATGTCCACTTACAATCCAACGTGTAATAAAATAAGTGAGTTGGCTTAGAAATCCGATAATTGTAACTGTAATTGCAGCTGTTGCCATTTTATTTGTTTTTGTTTCCTCTGATTTATTTTTATCTCTTATCGATAGACCGAATAAAATCGTCGCAATCGAATAAAATCCAAAGGAAGCATACAGCATGTACAAACTAAATTGAGCTAAAGTCATTATGATCCTCCTTGATAAAATTTACTCATCGAGTTCTTGATAATCTTTTACCATATTTATATTTGTATCTTCTATTATTTTTTCGATGTCTTTTTTAATGCCAAACCAATTCTTATTCGTATGGGCTCCTAATAAAATTTTGTCTTCTTTTGGATGAAGCCAAATTCTACGATGTTGCCAGTACATCCCTTGAATAACGCCAATCATGAAAACAATAGCACCAAGTGCGAATATTGGTAACGTATAGTCTTTACGAACTGTTAAACCACTTACACTATGGGTTTCAAAATCAGTAATACCTAATTTATATTGGTTTCCATCTCCAATATTTCTTCCAATGCCTACAAAACTAATTTCTGGAGTATCCTCTTCTGGAGGATAAACAAAAAATGCAAAGGCAGGGTTTCTCGGATAACGTGTTTCTGATCGTGGACCTTCTTCATCTAAATAATAGTCAGCAAAATACTCCTCAATTTCCACAGTAAAACCACTTTCTAATTCGTAAGTAGACTGTGGTGCCATTAAATCATCAATTGTAAAGAAATCAATCGCCTCTTGGTCAGGATCATCTACATCATAAATTTTAAATGTCATGCTATTGAATTCGTTTAATTGATAACCCGCTTGATATAATGTATACCCAGCAAATTTAAGTGGATGGTTCATGCGAATTTCATCTTCAACAATTTTTGTAAGTTCAGGTTCTTCTCCGGCAACTCTTTCCCCATCTGCTTCATATATGATGACATCAGATTGATAATTTTTTGGTATTGGCTCGCCTGCTTTTTCAATTGCTTCTCTGAATCTTTCATCTTCTTCTGCATCGTAAACTTCTATTGTAAAACTTTTATTTTCAATATAATATTCTCCATCAGTTCCTGGAATGACTGTACGTTCACCTTCACGAACCCACACATATTCATCTAAATACATAAAAGGAGTCATCCTAAGAATAGCACCGATTAAAATGATAATAAGACCAATATGATTTACATAAGGACCCCATCTGGAGAATCTTCCACGTTCTGCTAAAACATGTCCATCTTCCTCACGCACATTATATCTCAGTTTTGATAATCTTTCTTTTACTTTATCAATATCTTCTTTAGAAACATTTTTTGATTGACTAAATAAACGTTGACGACTGACAAACGTTTCATGTCGTTTAGCTTTTTGCATATTTAATGCACGATATAATGGAACGAAGCGGTCAATACTACAAATGACTAATGAAACACCTATTAAACCGATAATAATCATATACCACCATGAACCATACATATCATATAAACCTAATTGGTAGTATATTTTTCCAAACCATCCATATTGTGCTTCATAGAACACAGAAGGATCACGATTTTCTGCCTCTATAGGTATATGTACTTCCTGTGGCAAAATTGTCCCTAACGCTGAAGCTATTAAAGCGATAACAATTAGCCATATTCCAACTTTTACAGATGAAAAGAAACTCCATATTTTATCTACGATAGAACGTGTGTATGTTTGTGATCTTCTAGCACTACCTTCATAACGCATATTTAATAATTTACGTTTATCATTTCCATCTAAATGTTGATTACCTTCTATTGGCTTCCCACATGCTTCACATAAAACTGTTCCCTCTGGATTCACATGACCGCATTCACATTTAATCTTGTTCATTGAAATCCCTCACTATATCTATTTATGATTCGGGCTTAATTTGGTTTAAATATCCTTCTAAACGTTCTAATGTTAAAGCCCCTTCGACTTTTTCTACGATGACACCATCAGGATCGATAAAATACGTACTCGGGATTCGTCCGACTTGATATAAGTCTCTTACTTCTCCACGATTATCATGTGGTATAGGAAACGATAGCTCATAGCGATCAACAAATCGATTGACGACTAATTGGGCCTCTTCTAAGTTAACCGCTAAAATTTCTACACCTTTTTCCTTATACTCTGGATATAACTGTTCCATATAAGGCATTTCTGCTTCACAAGGTTTACAATAAGATGCCCAAAAATTTAACATGACACCTTTTCCTAGATAATCGCTTAAGCGTACTTCCTCTAATTCATTCCGATCACTAACTTGATTTAACTTAAAATCTGGGGCTTCATCGCCTACATCGTAAGTAGTTTTATCTTTATTAAAGTTTGATACAAGTGCAAATACGATCGCACCTACAAGAATAAGTAACACTAGTAAACGAAAGATAAATCTATTTCTAATCCGTTTCTTTTTTCGTTTTCTTGCCTTTTCTATTCTCATGAGGCACACCCCTAACTTAATTAATTGACTGCAAATAATTATAACATTTATCTAATCATAAGAATGTGTCTAATTTTCGACATTTTTTAAAGCTAAACTTCTTAATTGATTCACTTCTTTCGGATTTAATTCTCTATAGTCACCAGGCTGCATCCGATCTAAAGTTAAAAAGCCGAACTTTTCACGTTTAATTTTATCAACTGGATATCCAATACTTTCCATCATCCTGCGAATATGTCTATTTCTTCCTTCGCGTAATGTTAATTCAAGAATTGCTGTATTTGATCGCCGATTTGCAGACATCATTCTGCTACTTATTGCTCGTAAGAGTTCCCCGTTATCATTAACGCCTTTTTGAATTTTATATAAATCTTCTTTAGTTGGAATACCATTTACCTTCGTTATATAAACCTTGTCAATTTCGTATTTAGGGTGCATCATTAAATTCGCAAATTCACCATCATTCGTAAGTAAAATAATGCCAGAAGAGTGATAATCTAATCGACCAACAGGATAAACCCTTTTTGTCGTTTCCGGCAAAAAATCTGTCACTACCTTTCTATTCTTGTCATCTTTTATGCTTGATATAACTTCTCTTGGTTTATAAAGTAAATAGTAAACCGGTTCTTCTTTTTCAAGAGGAATTCCTTCAACAGTAATTTCGTCATTTGCTGACACTCTTGTTCCTAATTTTGTAATGACCTCACCATTAACTTTCACTTTTCCAGCTGCAATTAATTCCTCTGCTTTTCTTCGTGATGTATATCCACTATGGGCAATAACCTTTTGTAATCGTTCTAACGGCATTTTAACCACCATTCTTTTATATTGTTCATGTAAATTTAGTTAGGTAAATACTATAGTAATGATAATTACTGCTGCTATTATACCAACTAAATCTGCTAATAGTCCAACATTTAAAGCATATCGAAAATTTTTAATACCGACTGCACCAAAGTATATCGTTAAAATATATAGTGTAGTGTCAGTGCTTCCTTGCATAGTAGAAGCTAATCGACCAATAAAAGAATCCGGACCATAAACTTCAATTAATTCACTTGTCACACTTAATGCAGCAGTCCCTGAAATGGGTCGAATAAGGGCTAGGGGAATAATTTCAGGAGGAATTCCTATTTTTATAAAAATAGGTGATATAAGTTGAATAAACGCATCCAGCGCTCCTGAGCTTCTCAAAATATTAATTGAAACGATCATACCAACTAAAAAAGGAAGTAAAGATTTCGCAATTTTAAGCCCATCTTTACCTCCTTCAACAAACACTTCATAGGCTGGAACCTTTTTATAAAGGGCATACAACAAAATAAATAAAATAACTAGCGGAATGATCCAGCCACTTAAAAAACTTATAAACTCCATTATTTTTCATTCCTTTATAAAGGTTATTTAATATTTTTGGTTGACTTTATATAAAAATAACGATCAAAAAGTAACGCACTAATCGTAGATATACTTGTGGCTATAATCGTTGGAACAATAATTTCAGTTGGGGATAAGGAATCATACTGCATGCGAATAGAAATAACAATTGTGGGAAATAAGGTTAAACTTGACGTATTTAACGCAAGAAATGTAATCATAGAACGAGAGGCAACATTTGATTTGCTTAATCGCTTCATCTCTTCCATCGCCTTTAATCCAAGCGGAGTCGCAGCATTTCCTAATCCAAATATATTTGCAGTAATATTTGATAAAATATATCCCATTGCAGGATCGTTTTCAGGAATTTCCGGAAATATTCTCTTAGCTATAGGTTTAAATAAGTTTGACAATATATCTAAGATGCCTGCTTTTTTAGCAATTTCCATCATACCTAACCAGAAAACGAGTACACTAATTAAACCGATCGTTAAAGTAACAGCCTCACTTGCACTACTTAAAATTGCCTCATTCACGTCTGACATCGTTCCATTGAACATAGCATAAACAATCCCAATAATTGCCATAATCGCCCATATGATATTAATCATAATGATACAATCCTAACAGATCCCGAAAATTACTCTTTATTAAAGAATATAATGATCGATCATAGACACCATGATCATGTAGTTGAAAAGACGTTAAATGATTTTGTTGAAATCCCCATTCAAACATTCGCATGTGATCACGCCAATCATCTGGTGCATTTAATGTAACGGCAATTAAAGATAAATCCCCTTTTTCAGCAGAGCTTATCAATGTTCTTCCTGCTTTTTTCGTAAACCCTGTTTTTCCACCGGTAGAATATTCATATAATGATGTTAATAATTTGTTTTTATTATGCCATTTATAAATTCTATTTTCGGAAAGATAAGCTTTTGTGTTTGATATGCTTTGAAATAATTCATTTTCACTTGCATAACGGTATAGTAAAGCCATATCGTAAGCTGTAGAATAATGATTTTCTTCTTCAAGACCATGAGGATTTTGAAAATTTGTATTAGTCATACCGATCCATTTTGCTTTTTCGTTCATTAAATATACAAAGGCTTCAACACTTCCACCAATGTGCTCACTAATAGCGATAGCAGCATCATTTCCAGACCTTAGTATTAATCCATATAGTAAATCTTTTAACGTCATTTTTTCATTTTCTAACAAATAAATGGATGAACCTTCAACATTCAAAGCTCGTTCACTTACTTCCACTACTTCATTTAAAATCCCATACTCTAAAGCAATAATGGCAGTCATTACTTTTGTTATACTTGCGACAGATGTTTTTTCATGAGCGTTCTTTTCAAAAAGGATATTACCTGTAGATTGTTCAAATAAAATGGCATGTTCAGCCGAAACAAATAATTGTTCATTTGCGTGCGTATTAGTCGGATAAAATGTAAAAAAACATATTACAAATAATATTTTCACGTACCGTTTCATAACGTCCCTCCTACATAGCTTTCTCATTATATGTTATGGGACTTGCATCATTCATATGAACAAAAAAACTAGCTTATCTAGATCACTTTGACTTTTTAGTGTTCTAGATAAGCTAGAGATTCATTTCTATATTTATTAATTTTTTTCATCATTCAGTTGTTGCATATATAAGTTTGCTTCCTGTTCGACCTCTTCTTCCTGTATTTTCTCTGGTAAAGGGGGTAATTCCTTTAAAGAGGTAAGACCAAAGTAAACTAAAAATTCTTTCGTTGTACCAAATAAAATTGGTCGTCCTACGGTATCCTTTCTTCCTACTTCTTCAATCAGCGCTCGTGCTAAAAGAGTTTGCACGGGCCGATCACTTTTAACCCCTCTAATTTCTTCAATTTCTATTCTCGTAATCGGTTGTTCATATGCAATAATAGCTAACGTTTCTAAAGCCGCTTGTGACAAGCGACTTGCCTGAGGAGTAGCTAAAAACTTTTTATAATACGGACTATGTTCAGGCTTCGTTGTCAAATGATATATATCCTTTGAATTCATAATGCGAAATCCTCTTTCTGTATGTTCGTATTCATAGGATAATTCCTCGATAATATGAAGAGCGGTTTCCTCACTAATTTCTAAGACCTTTGCGAGTTGTTTAATAGATGCACCTTCTTCACCAGATGCAAACAATAGTCCTTCGACAATTGCTTTCATTTCTTTAAGTTCCACGATTAAGTCCTCCAACTAATATTCTCTTTCAGAATATGCATATATATATAAATCTTCAAAATTTCCTTCTTGTTTACAATAAACTTGTTCATTTTTCATTAACTCTAAAATAGCTATAAATGTTACAACGATATGTGGACGGGATTTATATGGAAATAATTGTTCAAACAGAATACCGTCTTTATTTGCCTGGACCGTTTGCAAAATATCATCCATTCGTTCTTCAATTGGTATTTCTATTCTCGACACTGTAGTATCTAATGGACGATTCCAGTGTTTTCGTAACAACATTCTATCAAAAGCTTTTAGCATGTCATATACAGATTGGTTTCCTTGAATAACTTCGGGTTCATAAAATTCTTCCGAAAAAGTTGACATGGGACGCATATACACTTGATTAGCTTCTAACTCTTTTTTCTTTAAATGTTCAGCACTTTCTTTAAATTTCCGGTATTCAATAAGACGACGAATCAACTCTTCTCTAGGATCTTCCTCATATTCATCAACATCTTCATCAACTTCCTGCTTTGGAAGTAGCATTTGACTTTTGATCGCTAAGAGTGTGGCAGCCATCACTAAATATTCACTAGCAATGTTTAACTCTAACTCTTTCATTGCACGGATATAATCATTGTATTGATCAGCGATTTCGGCTACTGGAATATCATATATGTCGATTTCATACTCATTAATAAGATGTAAGAGTAAATCCAACGGGCCTTCAAACGCATCAATTTTTACTAAATACGCACTGCTCAAATGATCACTTCCTTTAGGCACATAATAATCGCCTATACAAACAGACTAATTTTACATAAGTTATTACTGTAAGACCATTTTTAACTCAAATAAAAGGAGGGTTTATTGTGAGCGGATATCAAGGTGGGGGCTTTGCTCTCATTGTCGTGTTGTTTATTCTTTTAATTATCGTAGGAGCTGCTTGGTATTAAGCATATGATAAGAGAAGATCAGCCCACTTAAGGGCTGATCCATTTATAAATCATTTTTTTCTAGGCATTTTTGATAAAAATCTTTTACTTGTTCATCTGCAATGATTTCATATTTTTGTCCATATTTATCTCGAATACTGTTAACCATTTTTCTACCAATCCCTTGATTTCTATGAGAAGGATCAACGGTTACATGTTGGATAATTACACTCATACCGTCAATTATCCTTATGCCAATTGCTCCTAAAAAACTATCTTCTTCTCTCCATAAATATAAATTCCAATCCTCATCAAGTTCATACTGTTTAATTGTCTGCTGCAAGTTTTTGACGTCTTTTTTCCGTGGCATAAAAGACAACAATCCCATGGCAATTTTTTCAAAATTGTTTTTATAACGAATTAACATTTAAACCCCTCATTAAAAAATATAAATATACGTCTTTCGTTGATAGCCATTTTATAAATTATGTACATAATTATATGGCTAATTACGTATTTTGTTAAATTTTTTTGTGAACGATTGTTTACTTTCATGCGTACTTCAAAATATTATAAAATAACGACCTTTTTCATAACATCCCCGTTGCTCATTGATTTAGCATGCTCTAAACCTGAAGTGACTTTACCAAAAACAGTGTGAACTCCGTCTAAATGTGGTTGAGATTCATGGACAATGAAAAATTGACAACTTCCCGTATCTTTTCCTGCATGAGCCATAGACAAGGAACCTGGCTCATGTTTGTGTGGGTTATTTTCTGTCTCACATTTTATCGTTGTTCCACTAGAGCCTGTTCCATCACCTCTTGGACACCCGCCTTGGCTAACAAAGCCAGGAATGACTCTGTGAAAAGTTAACCCATTATAAAAGTTGTCATTAACTAAATTCACAAAATTTTCAACAGTGATAGGTGCTTCGTTTGGATATAGTTCAAATTCAATTTTATTATCATTCTCCATTAAAATATAACCTTTTGTTGACATAAAGTTAATCTCCTTTATTGTTATATTCTGTTTGAGTTAATCATAATATTATCATTTAATAAGACCTATGAAAAGGATTTATTCCTTTTTATCCTTAAAATGTAAATCATTTTTAACAACATCTTCATAATTTTCCCTACGAACGACTAAATAATCTTTTTCATTTTCGAGAAATACGACGGCAGGTTTAGAAAAACGATTATAATGATTAGCCATTGAATAACCATAAGCACCTGTTGAAAATAAGGCAATAATGTCTCCTGATTCCACATGAGCTACAGGTAAATCATATACGAGCATATCCCCGGATTCGCAACATTTTCCAGCAATTGAAACAACTTCTGTTAATGGTTTGTTTGCTTTATTAGCTATTATACCTTCATAAGAAGCATTGTATAATGCAGGTCGTAAATTGTCCGTCATTCCACCATCAACAGATATGTATTTTCGGACATTTGGAATGTTCTTCATTGATCCTACTGTATAAAGCGTTATTCCCGCATCCCCTACGATTGACCGTCCAGGTTCTATCCATATCTCAGGCAATGGAATATTAATTTTAAGACTCATTTGTTTAACATGATAAACGATATCTTTGATGTATCTTGAAGGATGTAGTGGCTTATCATCCTTTGTATACCTGATACCAAAACCACCGCCTATATTTAACACACTGGGAACATAATTTGTTTCTTTCTTCCATTCGTTAATCTTTTCCATAACGATACGTAAAGCTTGGATGTAATGGTTTGTTTGAAAAATTTGACTACCGATATGACAATGAACACCTATAAAACGTATTCTTGGATGGTTATGTAGCTTTTTAAAAGCTATATCTGCTTGGCTGCTTTTCAAATGAAAACCAAATTTTGAATCTTCATCACCGGTTTGAACATAATGGTGTGTATCAACGGAGACTCCTGGGGAAATGCGAATTAATGCATCTATTTTGGCATGCCTTTCTTCTAAAACTTGTTCAAGGAGCTCGATTTCATAAAAATTGTCGATAACGATACAACCAATATTATTTTTAATAGCCATATCAATTTCTTCATAACTTTTATTATTCCCATGAAAGTGAATTTTTTCTGTTGGAAAGTTAGCTTGTAACGCCGTATATAATTCTCCTTTCGATACGACATCCAAATATAAGCTTTCCTCATGGGCTACTTGTGCCATCGCAATTGTAGAAAATGCTTTACTTGCATATGCAACCCTTGCTTTTACGTTTAAACTTTTAAAAGCTTTTAAAAACGCTTGTGCATTGTTTCTTATTTTTTCAACATCATAGACAAAAAGAGGAGTACCATATTTCTTTGCTAATGTAACTGTATCGACACGACCAAATAACAAATTGCCTTGATCATTGTAATCCAATTGATGTGCTTTTAACATAGTCATTCTCTCCCTATAAAGTGACTAGCAATATAAGGATAAAGTATCATAAACATTCTATAAAAGAAAGTCCTTTAATATTTCATTTGTTCATTGGTTGACTATATTTATTTTTCGGATGGACAATAGTCGGTCTAATATTGTCATACGGCATAGGAATTCGTAATACAGAATTTATTAAAGCCTTCGCATTAAAGGGCAAAAACGGATATAAATATGGTGTATTTAATGCTTTTATGTTTGTTAAATAAATAACAGATATAACAATTCCAATGACAAATCCAATTTGTTTAAATAGAGCTGTTAAGATAAGTAATAAAAGTTTTAAAAATTTATTCGCTACACTTAATTCATAACTCGGTGTTACATAAGAACCGATTGTGCTAATCGCAATGTATAGAATAACTTCTGGTGTAAATAAACCAACGTCAACCGCTATTTCTCCGATTAATATGGCAGCAATAAGTCCCATGGCTGTCGCTAATGGTGTCGGTGTATGGACAGCTGCCATCCGTAAAAATTCAACACCGATATCTGCCATAATAACTTGTGCAATAATCGATACATTCCCTTTCTCTTTCGGTCCAATATAAGATAATTTTTCAGGCAGTAATGAAGGTTCGATAACGAATAACATCCATAACGGTAATAAAAATATTGATGCTAAAATTGCAAAAAGTCGAATGATACGAATAAAAGTTCCAACCGCTGGAGACTGCCTATATTCTTCAGCATGTTCTAAATGATCAAAATAAGTTGTTGGAACGATGATGATACTCGGGGATGTATCAACAAATAGTAATACCCGTCCTTCTAATAAATGTTTAGCAGCTATATCCGGTCTTTCTGTATAACGAACAAGGGGAAAAGCATTCCACTTTTGTTCAACGATAAATTCCTCGACCGTTTTATCTGCCATAGGAACTCCATCAATATCTATTTCACTTACTTTTTCTTTAATTAATGATATCAAGCCTTCATCAGCTATGTCTTGCACATAACTAATACATATGTCTGTTTTTGAACGTTCTCCTACTTGAGTAAGTTCATTTCGGAGCCGCTCATCGCGAATGCGTCTTCTTAGGAGAGTTGTATTTTCAACAATATTTTCCGTAAAACCATCTCTTGCCCCTCTTATAACCCTTTCAGTATCTGGCTCTTCCGGATTTCTTCCAGGATAGCTTCTCGTATCAATAATATAGGCATAATTTATCTCCTCTAAAAAAATGAGTACGAGTCCTGATAGTAGCTGATCCACTGCTTCATCTAAATTATTTGTCTGTTCGACTTGAAAATGGGCTAATTGATTTCCAATAACTTCAGCTGTTTTTTCTCGTTTGAAACGATGATCATTTAATGCAAGTAATGCTATGATAATGTCTTGTACGATGACATCATCACACATACCATTTAAATAATATAAATGGACCTTCATTCCTCTAATACTTATTTCTCGAAAATCAATATCATAAGAAGTCCCGATACCAAGCCTTTCTTTAAGTACATGATCATTTTCTGTTAAATTGTGAGAGATCTTTTTAGGATTACTATCATTTTCCATATATATCACCTGTCATTAATATTTCACTAAAATGATCCACTGAAATAGTGAACCAAAAACTTTTCCAAAAACGATTGCCATTAGTAAATATTTCAAATGTTTATCTAGACCAATCCTTCTAGTTAATATTGGGAATACATTTAGAACCTCTGCTAAAGCAGCTGCGATCATACCGTTAAATATGCCGTGAATAATCCCAAATAATAGAAGAATAGTTGATGAATGAAAAAGTGATAAATTTGTAAAAGATAAATACGTTCCAAATATTGTTCCACTTATTACCGGAATAATGTATATAGCTGAACGATGTTGGCTGTTACTTAGAAAAATTAATCGAGGGATAATCTTTAACAATGTTAAAAAGGCAACATACCCGGCTCCTACTGCAATACCACTTGAAAAACCGATAAGCATTTGAAGAAATATTAACATCGTATTAATCATCTTTTACATTTGAACGATGTACCATTACATAATCATCAATATTTTTTTGATAATTGTGTAATTCAATTTCTAAAGGACTCGGTTCTTTTGTAAATTTCTTTTTAAACCAATGATTGAAAAAAAGTAACATACCTGCTCCGAGACCGATAGAATACGGTATTTGAATGAGTAACGGGTATTTATTTTTCTTTCCGGTAAACAAATAATAAATCTTTTGTTGTACTTCTTGCATGCTAACGTCATAGTGAAAGTTGATAATCGTCATAGCGGTGCCAATAAATAAAATGATCCATACCGCAATTACAAACAGAATAGATTTGCTTTTCTTCTCTTTTTGTATTTGAATCATTGCTTGTGGCTTTCCAATGAGGTGAAAGGAATGATTGGGGAATAAACTAACTAAATGTTTCACAATAATAAAATAATCGATAACAAAAACATCATGATCATTTTTTTTAATTTCATATATAGGTGTTTTAAGTAGTTTTTGTTTTTGCGGACTATTTGTTGTTATGTGTGCAATATGTTCTAAAGTTAATGAGTCATTTACAGAAGCTTGAACACGTTTCTTTAATTGTATATAAACAAGTTCCCTCATAAAATAAGCCTCCTAAAATTAGTATAGTCTTATTATGGGTCATTGTTTTCAGAATATGAATCATAAAAAAATCTCTATCGCAAATCGCGATAGAGATAAAGAGTTATACTGGATATATGCCATGTTTTCTTTCAGTAAATGTTACCTGTTTTGCTTGATAAATATCAAAGCGTTTGCTTAATTCTTTTCTTAACTCCTTTGGATCAATAACAGCATCTACGACCATTTCAGAGGCTAGACGATATATATCAATATCTTCCCGATATTCATCTTGTTTTTGCTTGACAAAAGCAGCTCTTTCTTCTTCTGGTAATTCGGCAATTTTATTCGCATATACAGCATTTACCGCTGCTTCTGGCCCCATTACTGCAATTTGAGCTGTTGGTAATGCAAGGGTGCAATCTGGTTCAAAGGCTGGCCCTGCCATTGCGTAAAGACCTGCTCCATATGCTTTACGAATGACAACAGAAATCTTAGGTACCGTAGCTTCGCTCATCATTGCTAACATTTTTGCACCATGGCGAATAATTCCAGCCCGCTCAACAGTCGTTCCAATCATAAAGCCGGGAATATCCATCAAGAAAAGTAATGATATATTAAAAGCGTCACAAAGTTGGATAAATTTAGCCGCTTTATCCGCTGAATCGGGAAATAATACTCCACCTTTGACACGGGGTTGATTGGCGATTATGCCGACAACCTTCCCGTCTATTCTTGCAAATCCTGTAATGAGTTCAGGAGCAAAAAGCTTTTTAATTTCGCAAAAACTATCCTCATCGATAATTCGTTTAATTAAATCATACATATTAAAAGGTGCATTTTGATTTTCAGGAATGATTTCTTCAATAGACGTTTCAAATGATTTTGCTTCTTTTGCCTTGATTGTTTTTGGTTTTTCTTGATAATTTGCTGGAAAGTACGTTAAATATTTTCTCGCAAATTGTAGAGCTTCTTCTTCTGTATTAACTAATACATCGCCACAACCAGAGACAGAGCAATGCATCCTTGCTCCACCCATTTCTTCTAGCGTAACTTTTTCACCGATAACCATTTCAGCCATTCTAGGTGAACCGAGATACATGGAAGCATTTCCTTCTACCATGACTACAATATCACAGAATGCTGGAATGTATGCCCCACCCGCTGCTGAAGGTCCGAAAAGGAGACAAATTTGGGGGACTCGACCAGACATTTTAATTTGATTGTGGAAAATTCGTCCTGCTCCCCGCCTACCTGGAAACATTTCTATTTGATCGGTAATTCGGGCTCCAGCCGAATCAACTAAATAAAGCATTGGAATATTTAAATTCATCGCTGTTTCTTGGATACGAATAATTTTTTCAACAGTTCTCTTTCCCCAAGAACCGGCTTTCACCGTTGAATCATTCGCCATCACACAAACGTCTTGGCCGTTTATTTTTCCAATTCCTGTAACAACTCCGTCTGAAGGTAATTCTTCATCTAAACAGTTTGCAAAAAAGGCATCTTCTATATTTAAACCGTCATCGAACAATAATTTTAATCGTTTTCTAACGAATAGTTTTCCGCGCTCCTCATTTCTTTTATGATATTTCTCATGACCACCTTGTTTAATTTTTTCTATTCGCTCATGAAGTTTATTGATATATGACATACACGATCCCCTCCTAAATTACTTTCCCTTATATTGTGGTTGTCTTTTATCTTGAAATGCAAGTAATCCTTCTAGACGATCCTCAGTAGGTATCGTTTTTAGATAACATTCATGTTCAATTTGTAAAGCTTTTGTAAGATCAACTTGCATTCCCCGGTGTATTGCTTGTTTCGCTTGTTTTAAAGCAATTGGTGCATTTTTTGCTATATTGTTTGCATAACGAATGACTTCATCTAAAAAAGTTGATGAATAAATAACTTTCTCGATGAGTCCAATTTCATAGGCTTCATTTTCACCAATTCGTTTCGATGTGAAAATAAGTTCTTTAGCCTTTCCTAATCCAATTAACCTAGGTAAACGTTGAGTACCGCCAGCCCCAGGAATAATCGCAAGGGATGTTTCCGTTAACCCCATTGTAACATTTGTTTTCGCTAATCGTATATCGCATGCTAAGGCTAATTCTAGACCTCCACCAAAAGCTACTCCATTTATTGCAGCTATCGTAGGAATTGGGATATCTTCAATTTTTTTAATGACACGACCAATATGCTTAACCGTTTGTACGACTTCATCTTCTGTCATATCTTTTCGTTCCTTTAAATCAGCGCCAGCACAAAAAGCTCTGTCGGAAGCTCCTGTAAAAATAATACAACGGAGCTCATCTGTGCCTTTTATTTTATCAATCGTTTGATCAAGTTCAGCTAATAAATTTTTAGATAAAGAATTTGCAGCATCTGGTCGATTTAAAGTAACTATTCCAATATGTTTATCCTTTATTTCAAACAAAATGTCTTTATCCACATAAATCACCCTTTACCGTTCCCTTTTAATAATCTTCATTTGATGACTTGATAAATTTTGTACGTGTTTTTCGATATAAAGAGCAGCAGACATGACTTTTTCTTCAGATATACCAGTTTCAATACCCATGCGATGAATCATATACAACAAATCTTCTGTCGCTAAATTACCAGAAGCACCTTTTGCATAGGGGCATCCACCTAATCCTCCAACTGCACTATCAAAATTAGTAATTCCTAAAGATAAAGCCATTAAAACATTTGCTAGCGCTGTTCCACGAGTATTATGAAAATGCATCGCAATTTTTTCTTTTGGAAAATGATTGAATAACTCTAAAATAACTTCCTTTACTTGTATTGGATCGGCCACACCAACAGTATCACCAATAGACAATTCATCGATCCCCATATCGAATAGATGCTCACAGATTTTGACAACATTTTCTATTTTTACTTCACCTTCATAAGGACAACCAAAAACTGTTGAGACGTACCCTCTAATATTTTTACCAGCTTCTTTCGCTTCTTTGGAAACGCTTTCTAAAATAGGTAAAGTTTCTTCTATCGAACGATTTATATTATGTTTATTATGGGTTTCACTTGAAGAAATAAATAAACAAACTTCGTCAATATCAACTTCTAATGCCCGCCTTAGTCCCTTCATATTCGGAACTAAGGCAGCATATGTGACATTAGGATTTCTATGAATTCGCTTGGACACTTCAGTTGCATCTTTTAATTGAGGAATCCAATCAGGATGAACAAAGGATGTCACTTCGATATAAGGAGTCCCGGTTTCGGATAACATATTTATCCATTCTACTTTTGCATCTAGAGATATCATTTTCTCTTCATTTTGTAAGCCATCACGAGGGCCAACTTCACGTACATTAATTTTGTTTGGAAATTTCACTCCCGTTTCCTCCTAATCCTAACAATATTACTCTTCTAAAATAGCGATAACATCTCCTTCGTTGACAAACTCTCCTTCAGATATTTTAATTTCCTTTATTGTACCTGCCTGTTCAGCAGCAATTGGAATCTCCATTTTCATTGATTCTAAAATAACAACGTCTTGATCAGCTTCTACCTTTTCACCTTCTTGAGCGACGATCTTCCAAACACTTCCTGCCATACTTGCTTTAATTTCCATGATTTTTTCCTCCTCAAATATTTAAGATAAATAGTTTTTTGTTATAAAATTTGTGAATATATGTCCTTGATTAAAATCTTCATGTTCAATAATAAATTTCAATACTGATATATTCGTGTGAATACCTTCTATTTCATATTCTTGTAAACTTTCCCTTAACTTAAGAAGAGTATCTTCTCGAGTTTTTCCATGAACAATTAATTTGCCGATCATGGGATCATAAAAATGTGTGACTTCGTCTCCTTCCTGATAAGTTAATTCATGACGTATGTTCTGACCACCAGGTATTTTCATTTTCGTTATTTTCCCTGGTGATGGAAAAAATGTTTCTGGATGCTCCGCATAGATGCGCATTTCTACCGCATGACCTTTTTGGGATATATCTTTTTGTTGTAATTGCAGCGGTTTACCACTTGCAATATCGATTTGTTGTTTTACGATATCGACACCCGTAATTTCTTCTGTTACCGGGTGTTCTACTTGAATTCGTGTATTCATTTCTAGGAAAAAGAAATTTTCTTCTTCATCTACTAAAAATTCAATCGTTCCCACACCTGTATATTGCAAAGCTTTGGCAATTTCAAGAGATGCTTGAAACATTTTCTCTTTAATTTTTTGAGATATGGATAGTGAAGGAGCTTCTTCAACAATCTTTTGGTTCCGACGCTGTATCGAACACTCTCTCTCAAAAAGATGAACAACATGACCATGTTTATCAGCTAAAATTTGCACTTCGATGTGGCGGGCATTTGGGATTAGCTTTTCAATAAACATTGAGGACTCCCCAAAAAACATCTCCGCTCGTTTAGCATTATTTTCAAAAACTTTTTCCAAGGCTTCATCGGTATGAACAATCTCCATACCAATACCTCCACCTCCCGCTGAAGCTTTCAGCATAACTGGATAGTTTAATTCATTTGCAATATCGATAGCTTCCGTAACATTATTTACTCTTCCTACTGAACCGGGAATAATGGGAATGTCATTATCTTTCATTAGTTTTCTTGCAAAGATTTTATCTCCCATTTTTTCTAAGACATCAGCCTTAGGTCCGATAAAAATAATTTCTTCCCGTTCACAAGCATATGCAAAGTCTCCATTTTCACTTAAAAACCCGTAACCAGGATGGATAGCATCGACCTTTGCCTTTTTGGCTATCATTATGATTTTCTCTATATTTAAATAACTTTCATTCACAGAGGCTTCTCCTAAGGAATATGCTTCGTCTGCCATTTGTACATAATTTAAACCTTCATCTACCTCTGAATAAATGGCTACCGTTTCGATAGCTAACTTTTTACATGTACGGATAATTCTTTCGGCAATTTCACCACGATTGGCTATTAAAATTTTCTTTATCATTTTTTATCCCTACCCTAAAGAACATTTAGTTAGCATCCTAATTGTCTAGCTATGACTAGACGCTGAATTTCAGATGTACCTTCTCCAATAACTAGTAATTTTGCATCACGTAAAAATCTCTCAACCTCATATTCACGCATATATCCATAACCACCATGGATTTGAATGGCTTCATCCGCTGCTCGAACTGCTGTCTCCGTAGCAAATAGTTTGGCATAAGCCGCTTCTTTAGCATACGGTCGGCCTTGATCCTTTAGCCAAGCAGCTTTATAAACCATATTTCTTGCTAACTCAACCTCCATCGCCATATCAGCTAATTTAAATTGAATGGCTTGGAAGCTAGAAATAGGTTTACCAAATTGAGTTCGTTCTTTTGCATATTGTAGGGAGCGATCTAAAGATGCTTGAGCGATACCAAGTCCAATTGCCGCGATAGAGATGCGACCACCGTCTAAGGTTTCTAGAAACTGTTGGAAGCCAGAAGATTCATCCCCTAATAAGTTTTCTACCGGAACTTTCACATCCTTTAAAACAACTTCCGCCGTATCGGAACCTCTAACACCCATTTTATCGTAATTGTTCGTTATTGTTACACCTTCTGTATCTGTTGGTACGATAATCGATGAAATAATATTCCTATCTCGGTCGTCTTTACCAGTAACAGCTGTGACAATAATTGTATTAGAAAAACTAGCATTAGTTATGAAGCTTTTCTCACCGTTGATAATATACTCACCATTTTCCTTTATTGCTGTCGTTTGAGTACCACCGGCATCTGAACCAGCATTTGGTTCAGTTAGACCAAATGCACCTAAAGTGTCACCGGTTACAATTGGTGTCAAATACTTTTCCTTTTGGGCTTCTGTTCCAAAATAATATAATGGACTTGCTCCTAAAGAAACATTCGCTGCATAGCTTAATGCTGTACTTCCACATACTTGAGCGATCTGTTCTACAGCTAAAGCATAAGATAAAGTATCTCCTCCAGAGCCACCATATTTTTCCGGAAAAGGTATTCCCATTAAACCTAGTTCGCCCATTTGTTGGAATATGTCTTCTGGAAACTTAGCCTTTTTATCAATTTCAATAGCCCGCGGTTTAATGACGTCTCCGGCAAATTCCTTTACCATTTGCTTAATCATCGTTTGCTCTTTTGTTAAATCGAAATTCATGTAAAGCCTCCTTTTCCAAACAGACTAGTCGGTCTGTTTTATATAAAAAATTTTAAAAACTTATTTTGTTAAAAAGAAATGTTCATATTTTCCCTTTTGTAATACCTTTCCGTCTAATATAGCATGTAAGATAAAATCTACGTATACTTCCCCTATTTCTTCGATTGATTTTTTACCGGTACGCTGATACCACATATATGTCCAATTTACCATGCCCAAGATTGCCATTCCAGTAATTTCTATTGGAATCTCTTGACGAAACTCGCCATGTTTTATACCTTCTTTTACGGTTTTCATAATTATTTCTTTAAATTGTTCACGTTTTTCGTGGATTAATTGTTTATATGGTGGACTTAAATAGTTGTATTCTTGATAAAAAACAGCAATATATGATTTGTAAATATCAAATACTTTAACAAAATTTGTAATAATTTCTTTTAATTTTACAGTTGGGGAATTGTATTTTTTTATGGCTAATCGCGCATTTTCTAATGCATATGTAATAAAGGTGTCATGTATGACGAAAAGTAGTTCATCTTTCGTTTGAAAATGATGATAAAATCCACCTTTCGATGTATTCGCTTCTTTAATAATATCATCGACAGAAACTCCATGATAGCCGTGTTTTTCAAAGAGTAGCAAAGATGTATCAAGTATTTTATCACGTAGTGACGATTTTCTTCCTCCTCTCTACTTTAAATTTAATCATAGCATAACATATAAAAAAAGCAGAGGAAAATAATCCTCTACTTTTCTTCAAAGGGTTGTTCATATTGTGCAAGTTTCCATGACCTCTTAACAACACCTAACTCATCCTCATCGATAATAAAAGAACCATTGCTATTTCGATCACTAATTGGTAAGTCTAGTGGGCGCACCTTTTCATTAAAATAATTTTCAGTTTGAAGATAAACATAATCATCTTCTTTTGTTAAAAAGAAGCCAACGATACGGTGGGGATTTCCCTTTAATTCACGTAACATCATAAGGCCACGTCTTGCACGATTTGCAATAGGCAACTCATGAATTCTCATTCGTTTACAGGCTCCACGATGCGTAGAAATGACGATAAAGGGCTCTTCATCTCTTGATAATAAGTGACCATTTACGACATACTCATCATCTCTAAGTTGGATCCCGATAACTCCTAAAGCTCTTTGACCAACCGGATTTACTTCTTCTTCAGAAAATCGTAAACCATATCCCGTATTTGTCGCTAGTAAAATGTCCATAGTACCATCTGTTTCTTGTACATTGACAACTTCATCGCCTTCTCTTAAGTTTATGGCAATTAAAGGTCGTGTAAATCTTTTAGCATCATATAATGATAATTCACTTTTCTTCACCATACCTTGCTTCGTGAAGAAAACTAAATATTTATCATCAGTAAATTCACGGACTGGTATACACTCAACAATCCGTTCATCCTGGGATATAGAGGTTAAATTAGATATGTGTTGCCCAAGATCTTTCCACCTTATGTTAGGTAGTTCATGAACGGGTATGTTGACGAATCTACCTTTATTTGTAAAAACCAATATATTGTCAGTTGTATTTATTTCAATAAGTCTAACAACATTATCTTCATCTTTAATGGCAAAATCTTCACCGTTTGATGCCGTGTATGAACGTAAACTCGTTCGTTTAATATAACCCTCATTTGTGATTGATACTAGGATGTCTTCACTTGCGACAGTTACTTCAATATCAATTTCTAATTTATCAATTTCTTCTTCCACTTTCGTTCGCCGTGCATCACCATAGGTTTCTTGAATCCTTCGTAAATCTTCTTTGATTGTAGCTAATAATTTAGATTCACTATTTAAAATGGTTTCGTAATTGGTAATTTCCTCCTTTAGCTGTTTCGCTTCTTCTCTTAAAGCAACAACGTCGGTATTTGTCAGTCGATACAACTGTAATGTAACGATTGCTTCTGCTTGCTCTTCTGTAAACTCAAAGGCTTCTTTAATCCTTTCTTTTGCATCTTGTTTATTTTTAGATTCCCTAATCGTTTGAATTAATTCATCTAAAACAGAAATTGCTTTTATTAATCCTTCAACGATATGAGCTCGCGTTTTTGCTTTTTCTAAATCAAAAGTCGTTTGACGCACCTTTACTTCCTTTTGATGTTCGATGTATGCATCTAAAATTTCTGGAAGTGAAAGCAATTTTGGTGTCTTATCCTGAATGGCAACCATATTGTAATGATAGGACACTTGTAAATCGGTATTTTTATATAGATAATTTAAAATTCCTTGACTGTCCGCATTTTGCCTTAATTCAATAACGATACGCAAACCTGTACGATCCGTTTCATCCCGTACTTCAGAAATACCTTCAACTTCACGATCAATACTTATTTCATCAATTTTTCGTACTAAGTTTGCCTTATTTACATCGTAAGGAATTTCATGGATGATAATTTGCTTTCGCCTTCCGCGTAATTTTTCAATTGTCGCCTTACCACGTAAAATAACTCGACCTCTTCCTGTCTCATAAGCTTGTTTAATGCCCTCAATACCTTGAACAATTCCACCTGTAGGAAAATCAGGACCTTTCATTATTTTTAACAGTTCATCCACTGAAATATTTGGATGATCAATTTTTTCTATGACTGCTTGAATAACTTCTGTTAAATTGTGGGGCGGAATATCGGTCGCATATCCTGCTGAAATTCCTGTCGAACCGTTAACCAATAAATTCGGAAACTTAGCCGGAAATACGACTGGTTCCTTTTGTGTATCATCAAAGTTCGGGACGAAATCTACTGTTTCTTTATCGATATCACGTAACAACTGTGACGCTATTTTAGAAAGCCGAGTTTCCGTATATCGCATAGCAGCTGCTGGATCACCATCAATACTTCCGTTGTTTCCATGCATTTCGATAAGCTCATTTCTCATTTTCCAATCTTGGCTTAATCGTACCATAGCATCATAAACGGAAGCATCACCGTGCGGGTGTAAATTTCCAATTACATTTCCAACGGTTTTAGCCGCTTTTCGGAAGTTTTTTTCATGGGTGTTGCCATCTTCATGCATTGCATATAAAATCCGTCTTTGAACAGGCTTTAAACCATCACGGACATCTGGTAAAGCACGATCTTGAATAATATATTTACTATATCGACCAAAGCGATCGCCAATGACTTCTTCTAAAGGTAGTTCTACATAATTTGCTTCTTTCATTATATGGTTTCACTCCTTTTACAAATGAATTTGTTCATTATCTAAAATATTTTCATCTTCATCTAAGCCAAAGCGCACATTTTCTTCAATCCACTTTCTTCGAGGTGCAACCTTATCACCCATTAATGTTGTCACTCTTCGTTCTGCACGAGCTAAGTCATCAATCGTTACCCTTACGATTGTTCTTGATTCTGGATTCATCGTAGTTTCCCATAATTGATCTGCGTTCATTTCCCCTAAACCTTTATATCGTTGCACATCATAACCCGTTTTAAATTTATCAATGGCTTCTTGCATCTCAGTTTCATCCCAAGCATATTTTACTTGTTCGTTTTTTCCCCTTCCTTTTGAAACTTTAAAAAGAGGGGGAAGGGCAATATACACTTTTCCCGCTTTAACTAGATCTCGCATATATCGATAAAAGAATGTTAGGAGTAATACTTGAATATGAGCACCATCAGTGTCTGCATCCGTCATAATGATTACTTTATCGTATTGGACGTCATCTAAATTGAAGTCCCCACCAACTCCTGCACCAATTGTATGAATAATTGTTGAGATTTCTTCATTTTTTAAAATATCTTCTAATTTTGCCCGTTCTGTATTTATCACTTTTCCTCGAAGGGGTAAAATGGCTTGAAAGGTTCGATCTCTTCCTTGCTTTGCCGAACCCCCTGCAGAATCCCCTTCTACTAAATACAATTCATTTCGCTTAGGATTTCTTGATTGTGCTGGTGTTAATTTTCCACTGAGTAATGTATCTCGTCTTCGTCTTGAGCGACCAGCTCTAGCATCTTCCCTTGCTTTTCTTGCAGCTTGTCTTGCCTCCTGAGCTCTCATGGCTTTTTGAATAAGTTGTTTTGTTATTTCTGGATTTTCCTCTAAAAAATAGACGAGATTTTCTGAAACAACTCCATCAACTGCAGATCTCGCTTCTGCCGTTCCAAGTCTTCCTTTCGTCTGTCCTTCGAATTGAAGCATTTCCTCTGGGATCCGAACAGAAATAATACTCGTTAAACCTTCGCGAATATCTGTCCCCTCTAAATTATCATCATTTTTCTTTAATAAGTCATTTCTTCGGGCATAATCATTAATTGTCCTAGTCATCGCCGCTCTAGCACCAACTTCATGGGTACCTCCATCACTCGTTCGGACGTGGTTCACAAACGAAATCATATTTTCTGCAAATCCATCATTAAATTGAAAGGAAAAGTCTACTTCAATACCTTCACTTTTTCCCGAAAAAGTAACAATATCATGTATAGCTGTTTTGTCTTCATTCAAATACTTTACAAAGGCTGTAATCCCTTCAGGATAGTGATACGTTTCATGAAATTCTTCACGTTCATCAATAATTTCTACTTTTAAATCTTTTAATAAAAATGCTGCTTCCCGTAAACGATCTGAAAGTATATCCAAATTAAAAGAAGTCGTTGAAAAGATAGTTGGATCGGGTTTAAAACATACTTTTGTTCCCGTTTTTCGTGTTTTACCGATCTCTTTGAACTCTGTTGAAGGAATTCCACCATTTTCATACCGTTGATAATAGACCTTACCATCACGATGAACTGTAATTTCTAACCATTCAGACAGAGCATTTACAACTGCTGAACCGACACCGTGCAAACCACCACTCGTTTGATATCCACCTTGACCAAACTTTCCTCCTGCGTGCAAAACCGTAAAAATAACTTCAGCAGTTGGTTTTCCAGTTCGATGCATTCCTGATGGTATACCTCGTCCCTCATCTTCAATCGTAATACTATCATCTGTATGTAATGTTACTTTAATATGATCACCATACCCTGCTAAAGCTTCATCAACTGCATTATCAATAATTTCATAGGCTAAATGATGCAATCCTCTTGAATCAGTACTTCCAATATACATAGCTGGTCTTTTTCTTACAGCATCTAATCCTTCTAGTACATCAATTGAATCGTCTGTATACTGCATGTGTCCTTCCATTTATAACCCTCCCTATATGGCGGTAAGTAATTTATATAATAGATCAAATGTTCGTTATTGTAAATGGTTATTACATTGTTCACAAAAAAAGATGACTTAGGTGTCATCTCTTTACGTTCATCGTATTATTTAACTAATAACGAATGTAATACCTTTATACAAAGATCCATGATAACAGTTATATCTTTACTTTTTAAGTAATTATATGCTTCTTCATTCACAACACCTTGTTGTGCCCAAAAAACAGGAGCTTTGATTTTAACTGTTTCTTCTGCAATTTTAGGCAAATGTTCTGGTCTTCGAAATACATTTACAATATCTATGTTTTTCTCAATGTCAACTAATGAATCATATGCTTTTTCACCTAATACCTCGTCCACCATTGGATTAACGGGAATAATTTTGTATCCTTCGTTTTGCATCGCTTCAGCAATTTGATAAGATGTTCGCTCTTGCTTATCTGACAAACCGACAACCGCTATCGTTTTAGCTGATTTTAAAATCTCTTTAATTTCATCTTGTGATGGATTTTCCCAAGACATATACGAAACCTCCTTAAATTCTTACTCTAACAATGATTATACCATATATAACAGATCTTCAAGTAAAACTTACGTGTATCTTCCCTTCTTAAATAATTACGTTACTTTGTTTCATGATTCATGATAGAATATTGATAAGAATAATAAAAACAAGAAAGTAGGGAAACAATGGATTATGTCGTGTATGCACTAATTGCCTATTTACTAGGTTCGATCCCTTCCGCACTCATCGTAGGGAAAATTGGCTATAATATTGATATTCGTGAACATGGAAGCGGAAATTTAGGAGGAACGAATGCTTTTCGTGTATTAGGAATACCCGCAGGAATTATCGTCATTCTTGTCGATATTTTAAAAGGTACAGTTGCTGTATTAATCCCACTTATTTTTGATCACGATGTTTATCAACTTGCTATAGGGGTTTTTGCAGTGCTAGGCCACACATACCCACTTTTTGCTAATTTTAAAGGTGGTAAAGCAGTAGCGACATCAGGTGGAATCATTTTAGGAATTTATCCAATTCTTTTCATTATTATGGTCTTAACATTTTTATTATCTTTATATATTTCAAAATACGTCTCTTTATCTTCTATGATTACTGGAGTCATTACGACAGTCGTGTCCATATTTTTAAAAGATATTGGTTTAATTATAATCGTATTTCTTTTAACAGTTTTTGTATTTTATCGACACCGAGAAAACATCAAACGAATTAGGAATAAAACAGAGCCAAAGATTACTTGGATGTAGTCTACAATATTCGTCATATAAACGAATAAATTGAATTCGTAAAGACAGTTAAGTATAATTTGGATCAATCATATTTAGTGTATGAAAGGAGAATGGCTATGAATCAAGCAAATCATAAACTATTGCCATCGAAACAAGAGCGACATCAATTATTTGGCTCCGTAGAACCTGGCAAGAAAACAAAGCCAGTCGAAAAAGATAAAATGCCAGATATTCAAAATACAGTTGATGACTTTCTATTTCAACTCGATTCTGTTGGTATCAAAAATGTAAAACATCCAATTATTATAAACAGTTCGTTACAACCACAATCACAAACTACAATTGGAAACTTCCAATTTTCGACGAGTATTAAACAAAACAGCCGAGGAACAAACATGAGTCGTTTTACAGAACAACTGCAACTTTATCATGAACAAGGTTTATCAACAGACTTTTCTCTTTTAAAGCAATTTATTGTAGAGTTAGCAGACAGGCTAGAACAAAATGATGCTGAAATGTCTATCCATTTTCCATGGTTTTATGAACGAAAAGGGCCAAAATCCCAATTAAAAGGATTAAATCATGCGGACGTTTCTATTTATGTTTCATATAATAAAGAAACTGGAGTAGCTTTTTATGTTTCTCTTTCTGTACTAGTCACTACATTATGTCCATGTTCAAAAGATATTAGTGAATATAGTGCACATAATCAACGGGGACGTATCACTATAGATGCATACTTTTATGACAATGAATTAAATGAAGAGGAATTTGATTGGAAAGCCGAATTATTACATGCAGCTGAAAGTAATGCAAGTGCCCCACTCCATCCTGTTTTAAAACGTCCAGATGAAAAAGTAGTTACTGAATTAGCCTATGAGAACCCAAGATTTGTGGAAGATACTGTTCGACTCGTTGCAGCGGACTTATATGAATTACCTTTCATTCGAAAGTTCAAAGTTACATGTCAAAATGAAGAATCAATTCATATGCACGATGCAATAGCATCCATCACTTTTAATAAACAGGGAAATTAGCGAATAATCATGAAGCAATTAATGATTTGGCTGATTAGAGGATATCAAAAGTTTATTAGTCCGTTGACACCACCGAGTTGTCGTTTTTATCCAACTTGTTCTGAATATAGTTTACAATCTTTTAAAAGATTTGGCTTTTTAAAAGGAAGTTATTTGTCAATTAAACGTATTAGTAAATGCCATCCTTTTCACAAGGGTGGAGTCGATTTAGTTCCAGAAAAAAAGCACAAAACAAGGAGTAGGTCTCATGAAAATTCATATGAGTGAAGAAGCAGCTAAGTGGTATAAAGAAGAAATGTTGTTAGAGAACGGAGATTTCGTTCGATTTTTCCCAAGATATGGCGGTGTTGGTGGAAATATTCCGGGTTTTTCTATCGGTATTAAAAGTGATACGCCAAATCAGATAGCAGCAAAGGTAACACTCAGTGAAATTACTTTTTATATTGAAAATGATGACTTATGGTATTTTGACAAAAAGGATTTAAAAGTAAATTTTAACGATAAGTTAAATGAACCCGAATATTCTTATGTATAAAATCAAAGGGCTAAGACAATTGTAAAACAATGACAATCATCTTAGCCCCATTTTTCTTCTAAAGAAAATCTTTCAATTTGTTCATACATCTTCTCTTTTCTTAGTACTTCTAATTGCTTTTTTCCAAATAAATCAAAATGTGGAAATGTTTCATCCATATGAATCCAATCACTTTGTAATCTATACTTTTTTCCCCAGGCAATTAATTTCTCTATATTATTACACCCTACTTTTGTTACAGAAGTGCATGATGGGAAACGTTTGTCTTGCCAAAAGTGAGTTATAATCGCAATTTCTCCATTTTTCACTTTTTGCTTCCATGTTCTTAATTCTTCTCTATTAATTCCGAATGCCAATACAATACTCCTTTTTTAAGGTGAAAGTTGTAAATAACAAACCGTCTTTAGTAAAGTAAAGACGGTTTGCTATTTATTATAAAATTACTTTTTATGCATTTAAGCGTTCACGTAATACTTGCTGCAGAATTCCACCATTTCGATAGTAATTAATTTCTACTTCACTATCAAACCGTGCAACTACATTAAACTCAGTTACTTTACCATTTTCATCTACTGCTGTAACTTTAATAAGTTCATTTGGTTTTACATTTTCATCAATATCAATGCTAAATGTTTCTTTTCCTGTTAATCCTAATTTTTCAGCATTTTCTCCTTCTTCAAAGACTAATGGTAAAACTCCCATCATAACTAAGTTTGAACGGTGAATTCTTTCGTAACTTTCTGCGATAACTGCTCGAACTCCTAATAAGTCAGCACCCTTTGCTGCCCAGTCTCTGGATGAACCCATTCCATAATCCTTACCACCCATGACAATAAGTTCTGTTCCTTCTTCCTTATATCTCATAGCTGCGTCATAAATTGGTAACACTTCACCTGTTGGCCAGTGGGTTGTATATCCTCCCTCTGTACCCGGTGCTAAACGGTTACGAATTCGAATGTTAGCAAAAGTACCTCTCATCATGACCTCGTGATTTCCACGACGGGAACCATAGGAGTTAAAGTCTCTTGGTGATACTCCTTGTTCTTGTAAATATTCTCCTGCTGGTGAATTTACTGCAATTGCTCCTGCTGGCGAAATATGGTCTGTTGTAATTGTATCACCAAAGCTTGCAAGTGCACGTAAGCCAGATAACGGTTTAATTTCCTCAGGTTCTGGTGATAAATCTTCAAAGAACGGTGGATTTTGAATATATGTTGAATCTTCATCCCAGTTGAACAAGGGTTCATCCGGTGTTTCGATTTTGTTCCAACGTTCATTAGAGTCAAAGAGGTTATCATACTCAGAACGGAAAATGTCTGGATTAATAACATTTTCTATTTGCTCTTTAATTTCCTCCATAGATGGCCAAATATCCTTCAAGTAAACATCATTTCCATCCTTGTCTTTACCTAATGGATCGTTTTGTAGATCGATATCTACTGTTCCCGCTAGTGCATAGGCTACAACAAGTGGTGGTGAAGCTAAATAGTTAGCCTTTGTTAGTGGGTGAATACGTCCTTCAAAGTTACGGTTTCCAGATAAGACTGAAGCTACAAGTAAGTCATTGTCAACAATTGCCTTTTCAATTTCTGGAAGCAATGGACCTGAGTTACCAATACATGTTGTACAACCATAACCAACAAGGTTAAAGCCAAGCTCATCAAGATATTTTGTTAATCCAGAATCATCTAAATATCGTGTAACAACTGTTGAACCTGGTGCTAATGATGTTTTCACATGCGGTGGTACATCTAAGCCTTTTTCAATTGCATTTTTCGCTAATAATCCTGCACCTAACATAACATGTGGGTTAGATGTGTTCGTACAAGAAGTAATCGCTGCAATTGCTAAAGAACCAGTCTTTAATACTGATTTTTCGCCAGTTGAGAGTTCAATTGGTACTTCTTTTTCAAATTCTGACTTATCTAAACCAAAAGCTTGGTTTCCTTCCGGTGCAGTAACTGACTTAATGAACTCTTCCTGCATATTTGATAATGGAATTAAATCCTGTGGTCGTTTTGGACCTGCAACGTTTGGTTCTAATTTGGATAAATCTATTTCGATAATTTCAGAATAGTTCGGATCACCATCTTCAGGTGAGTACCATAAGTGGTTGGTTTTAGCATATGCTTCAACAATTTCAATTAATTCTTCACTACGACCTGTTAATCGGAGATAATTTAATGATTCTTCATCAATTGGGAAGTAACCAACTGTTGCTCCGTACTCAGGGGCCATGTTTGAAATTGTTGCTCGATCTGCAAGAGGCATATCTTTTAATCCGGGTCCAAAGTATTCAACAAATTTCCCAACAACATTTGCATCCCTTAATGTTTTCGTAACTTTTAATGCTAAGTCAGTTGCTGTTGTTCCTTCTGGAAAACTACCCGTAAATTTAACACCAACTACTTCTGGAGATGGAAAGTAAGATGGCTGTCCTAGCATACCTGCTTCAGCTTCAATACCTCCAACACCCCAACCTAAAATTCCAAGTCCATTAATCATCGGTGTATGGGAGTCTGTTCCAACCAATGTATCCGGGAATGTTTCATATGTTCCATCTTCATTTTCATAGGCATGTACTACGTTTGCTAAATATTCCAAGTTTACCTGGTGTACGATTCCTGTTGCAGGTGGCACAGCTCGATAATTATCAAACGCTTTTTGTGCCCAGTGTAAAAATTCATAACGCTCTGCATTTCGATCAAATTCAATTTCCATATTTGCTAATAGTGCATTCGGTGTTCCATATTGATCGACTTGCACAGAGTGGTCAATCACAAGATCAACTGGAACTTCTGGATTAATTTCGTCTGGATCTCCACCCATATCAACCATTGCTTGCCTCATAGATGCAAGGTCAACAACAGACGGTACTCCTGTAAAGTCTTGTAATATTACTCGTGAAGGTTTAAAGGGAATATCTACATTTTCACCTTCTTTTTCTCCCCATCTTGCAAGTCCTTTTACATGGTCATCGGTAATAACGTATCCATCATGTTGACGTAAAACAGATTCTAGTAAAATACGAACCGAAAATGGTAGTTTAGATACATCTGTTAGTCCTTGTTCTTCTAATGCTTTTAAATCATAGTAATAATAAGTCTCTCCATTTAATTCGAAAGACTTTCTTGCATTAAATTTGTCAGTTTTGCCCATAGATGTCAATACTCCTTTCAAAGTTTAATTTCACATTTACATTTCAACGTTTATATAGAGTACTTATACTTACTCCATGTATTATCTTATCGAATCAAGCAGGATATGACAACTGTTTCGGATCGATTATATATACCGATATTTTATTTAATTGTATAAGTTTTAATTATACTGTTTAGAGAAATGTACTTTACAATGGAATGAAAATTCGAAATGTCGTTCCTTTTTTCTCATTACGATATACCTTTAATTTAGCACCATGCTCATGTAATAAATTTTTTGTAACCATAAGACCTAATCCTGTTCCATCTTTTTTTGTCGTAAAAAAGGGTTCATTTAATTTATGAAGAAATTTTTGGGGAATTCCTTCCCCTTCATCGACGATTTCTATAACTAAAGTGTTTAATTTTCTCGTGGCTACAATCGTTATTTTATCTTTACTACTTGAGGCTTCTATAGCATTTTTTATTAGGTTAATTAAAACTTGTTTCATTTGGGTTTCATTACAATATAGGCTTATATCTTCAGCTTGATTCCATTTAATATTTACATCACGAAGTTTTGCTTGAGGATCTAATAAAATAACTACATCCGTAATTATTCTATTAATCGATTGATATGATTTTTCATTTGTTAAAGGCTTAGAAATATAAAGAAGTTCTGAAGTGATCGTTTCAATTTTTTTTATTTCATTTAATAAAATTTTATAATACGTTTCCCTATGCTCGATTCCCGCTTGCAAAAGCTGGATAAAGCCCTTTAATGATGTGAGTGGATTTCTAATTTCGTGGGCTATACCAGCAGCTACTTGACCAGCAACCGACATTTTTTCCGATCTTATAACAAGGTCTTCTAACTGCTTCTGATTTGTTATGTCATGCAAATAGCAAACATAAAAATTTTCTCTATCTATTTTCATAACCTTTATTTTGCAATTGAGAATGCGGGAATGACCATCTTTTGTAAATATGTTCATCGTATATTTGACAAACTTTGATGGACTATTTTTAATTAATTCTTGAATTTCTAAGATGTTCTTCTTAGTAACAACATGAGAAATATGTTTACTAAACAACTCATTAGGTTGATAATTCAATAAGGTATAAACACTTTTAGAAATAAATTGAAATTCCCCTTGTTCATTCAAGATGACTATTAATTGATCCGTATGCTCGCCAATCCAATTAATAATCGAAGGATGTAAAGATGAAAGATTTGATTGTTCTTGAAAAAAACTATCATTACTCGTATCAACATTTAGCGACTCATTAAATAAATTTTGCACATAAATTCTCCTTCATAAAATTATTTTTGATCTCATATTATGAAAAAAATTGTGTTTTTATGCTAAATGTCATGAGCTGTTCATCAATTATTATTGAATTTTCAAGATTAATTGATATAATTTATACAACTATCCGAACTACAAAATAAATGTAATTATATGTATATTACTATATATAACTATAAAAATAAACATTTTTCCAAAAAATATTTAAGTTATAGCCGCTTAACTTTGTGAGGTGAAAATATTGTATCATTTATTAATATTGTGGGGGTTTTTCATGATCGTCATGATGGGTATCGGTGGTTTCTTTATGTTTCGTAAGTTTTTAAAACAAATTCCCAAAGCAGATGGAAAATCTGAAATGGACTGGCAAAATTATTATATTGAAGAAACTTTACACATGTGGGGAAATGAGGAAAAAGAGCTTTTAGAAGAATTAGTCAGCCCTGTCCCCTCATTATTTAGAGATGTTGCTAAACAAACAATAGCGGGCAAAATAGGCGAACTTGCTTTACAGAAGAATAAAACAAAAATATCAAGGGATTTAATCATTGAAGGATATATTATTGGAACTCCAAAGCGAGATCACCGCTTTCTACGAAACAAATTAGAAGAACTAAATATTGATGTTGAACAATACGAACATTTATTTGAACTATCCAAAGATGACTATTCAAAAGATTGGCAAAAAAAATATCAAAATAAATAAAGATGCATCTCCTATTTGGTAGGAGATGCATCTTTTTTATTGATTGATTTTTCTAACTGTATATATTTTACTAGCATAGCTATTCTCCATGTAAAAATCATACCAAAACCTAATAGGAAAAAAATACCTCCCGTTTCACCAATTGAAATTTTTCCACCTATAATGAATTTACCAATTGTACGAATGATGATTAGACCAAACAATATATAAATAAAAGCTCTAGATGGAACTAAATAAATATCTTGATTTCGTACTTCAAGTTTAGAAGTATAAATTAAAAATATGGAAAATAATACTCCTATGGATAGAGCTTCAACAACCTGTTTCCATGATAATTGGAAATATGGAAATATAAACATAAGTGCTCCTGTGCTCATAAATAATGGCGGGAGGATAATTTTTAATTTAGATGTCGGTTTATGTGCACTTTTAATCCGCATAATCGCAATGACTGTCATCATCACTAAGGCAAAAAGTGTTGTAAATACTATTATTACGTTCATAAATTATTTCGTCACCCTTATAAGTCTAAGCTCGCAACACCTTCTCGATCGTGTCGATAACATGGCTACTTTCAAATGGTTTGACGATAAAATCTTTTGCCCCATTTTCAATCGCCTTTACGACGATTTTTTGCTGTCCCATTGCAGAACAAACGATAATTTTTGCCTCTGGATCAAATGAGATAATTTGTTTCGTTGCTTCTAAACCATCCATAACAGGCATCGTAATATCCATTGTTACAATATCTGGCCGTAATTCTTTATATCGTTCAACAGCTTCTTGCCCATTTTGTGCTTCTCCAATTACTTCATATTTATCCTTTAATATATTTGTGAGCGTCACACGCATAAATTTTGCATCATCGACAATTAAGATTGTTGCCAATGGCTTCTCCCCCTGTTTTATGTACGATAACGAACATTAATCATAGGCTATCGTTAAAATAATTGTAATTGTTGCTCCTAATACTGTAATGTAAACTCCTAGGTCAAAAAACATCGCCGTTGCAATATCAATATTCCCAATGAACGGTAAAGGTATTGTAAAAAATGTATGAGTTAAAAAAGGAACATTAAATAGCAATGACCCTAACCCAGTTAGTAAAGCAAGTAATAAGCCAATCGGTATAAGTACTTTAAAGTCAATAGGAATAATTTTATTAACATTTTTAATTCCATAGGCCATATATAGTAAAATAATGGCTGCCGAAGTCATTAATCCACCGACGAATCCGCCTCCTGGTGAATCATGACCCGCAAATAGTAAATATACTGCAAAGCCTAGAAGGATAAAAGCTATTAATGAAGTTGTCGTTTTCAAGATAACATTATTTTGTTTAAGCATAGGTAAAATTCTCCTATAATCTTTTCCTTTATCATAATTGATTTTTCAGATAAAATCCATTTAAAAACCTACAAAATCAAACCAAGATGCTAAAAATCCTGTTAGTTTAGTCATCCAATCAAAAAATAAGGCGATACCGACAAAAATCATTGTATATCCACCAATTTGAGTAATCTTTTGGCTATGACGTCTAAACCAGTTTAACTTTCCGACGAAAAAGGATAGTACAAAAAATGGTATAGAAAATCCAAGGGTGTAACTAATCATCATAAGTAATCCAATGTCTGGTTGGGTCGCTGCTAAAGATAAAACAATAACTAGAATTGGTCCCATGCATGGTGTCCAACCGAGGGAAAATGCGGTACCAATTAAAAGCGAACCTAAATAACCAGCTGGTTTATTTTTAAAAGTAATCGAACGATCTTTCATTAAAAATTCAAAATTTAAAATACCAACAATGACTAAACCGAAAAATATAATTAATATTGCACCTAATTGTCTAATCAGATCTTTATTTGCTTGTAAAAATTCAGCAAAGAATGTCGTACTAAATCCTAAAACGACGAATATGCTTGAAAATCCAATGAGGAAAAATATCGTATGAATAACACTCTTCCAATTAATTCCTTTATCTTCTGCTGTCATTTCATCAACTGACATCCCAGTAATGTATGATAAAAAAGCAGGATATAATGGAAATACACATGGTGATATAAAGGACAGAAATCCTGCTCCAAAGGCTATGAAAACGTTAATATCTGACACAAATACCCTCTCCTAGTTAAAAAATGTCACCTATCTTTAATCTTAACAAAATATTCATCTTTACTGGGAGTATTTTTTGACAATTGTTTGACTCTTTTAAACAGAATATCCCCCTTAAATAGGGGGATTAGATATTATTTATCCATTTGTTGATTCATTGCACGCATCATTTGATTAATTTTCTTCCGAGACGGTTTTTGACCCATTTGCATCATTAATGTTCGTAACATATTTTCATCAATCGGTGGATTTTTCTTCAGGTAATTCATCATATACCTTCGAGCGATGAAAAATCCTAAAGCTACACCTGCTAATAATGCGGCGATAGCAATTAATACAACCCAAATCGTACTCATCATTCTAGCCTCCTTCATTTTATCCCAACAACTAGTATAAACAATCAATACATAGAATACAATTTTTCATTTGTTTTAAATCGTTCTTCATGTCGAAAAGGCGCGATCCAACCATATTCGTTTTTAGCTTCACCTACAATGAAAAGTGATGGTTCAAACGTTCGTAATATGGGGAAAATAACTTTCTCTGCACAATGTATTGTTCGACTAAATATTTCAATGTTTGTATCATTAATCATAACATTTATTATCGTTTCCTTTTGTTGTAATTGTATTGTTTGTTCTTTCTGAATGACTTCGATATTATGTAACTTACATTTTTCCTTAATGTACATAATTAAATCTGAGTGAGGCATTTCTTTTGTTATATAATCATATTGGATAATAGTATGATAACTTTTCGATTGTAAATATTCCAAAAGAAAACGATACAAAATATCACCTTTATGATAAAAATAATTTGCCACTTCTTTTTGAATCCAATACAACTTATATTTTTTCAAATATCCTCACCCTCTCCTAATTGGACGATTATGTAAAAAGGGATATCTAGAACTTACAGATATCCCTTTTAAAAGACTTATACTAATGATAAGACTTGTTTCACAACATTTTCAACTGTAAATCCATATTCTTCTATAATTTTTTCACCGGGTGCCGATGCTCCAAAAGTATCTACAGACAAAACAGCTCCTTGATCTCCAACATATTTGTGCCAGCCTAAGGATGAACCCATTTCAATCCCTAAACGAGCTGTAACTTCTTTCGGTAGTATTTTTTCCCTATATGCTTCATCTTGTTTTTCAAAACGATCCCAAGATGGCATGCTAATAACCCGAACGTCAACATTTTGTGTTTTCAATTCTTGTTGAGCTTTAATTGCAAGCTGAACTTCTGAACCCGTCGCTAATAATAATGCATCTGGTGTTTCCTGTTCGCTATCGCTTATAATATAAGCACCTTTTTTTACACCTTCATACGCTAGTTGCTCTGTGTTTTCTAGTGTCGGGAGATTTTGTCTCGTTAAAACGAGTAATGTTGGATGAGTTGTTGCTTCCATAGCAAGTCGCCAAGCTGCTTTTGTTTCATTCCCGTCGGCTGGACGTATAACTGACACATTAGGCATTGCACGGACTGCAGCTAAATGTTCGACCGGCTCATGGGTCGGACCATCTTCACCAACGGCAATTGAATCGTGGGTTAACACATATGTGACAGGAACTTGCATGATAGCAGATAAACGTATAGCTGCACGCAAATAGTCACTGAATACAAAAAATGTTCCAACATAAGGCTTTAGTCCGCTGTGAAGTGCAATTCCGTTAGCTGCTGCTGCCATCGCAAATTCTCTAACACCGTACCATATGTTTCTTCCTGCATAATTGTCTTTTGAAAAGTTATCTGCATCTTCAATCATTGTATTATTAGAACTAGCTAGATCAGCACTTCCGCCGAAGATATGTGGAATTTTTGTTGCTAAACTATTTAAAATTTTACCAGATGCAGCCCGGGTCGCCAAATTATCTTCTTCTGGAATAAAGGTTGGCAATTGTTCATCCCAATTTTCAGGTAATTCTTGATAAATAATCTGTTTTAATTCTTCGGCTAATTCAGGATATTCCTTTTCATAATTAGCTAAAGTTTGATTCCATTCTTTTTCTACCTTATTACCACGTTCTGCTATTACTTGTTTAAAATGTTCATAAACTTCTTCGGGGACTTCAAAAGGTTTATGATCCCAATTATAATATTCTTTTGTTAATGAAGCCTCTTCTTTACCTAAAGGAGCACCATGGGCTTGATGAGAATCTGATTTATTCGGTGAACCGTAACCGATTATTGTTTTTACCTCTATTAAAGTTGGTTTATCTGTTGTTTCTTTAGCTTGTTTAATAGCTTGGCTAATTTCTTCAATATTATTACCATCTTCGACCCGTAAAACTTGCCAACCATAGGCTTCAAATCGTTTAGCTGTGTTTTCTGAAAAAGCTAAGTTTAATTCACCGTCTAATGAAATATCATTCGAATCATATAATGCAATTAATTTTCCTAAACCGAGATGACCAGCTAGGGAGGCAGCTTCATGAGAAATACCTTCCATAATGTCACCATCACTAATTAATGCATACGTATAATGATCAATGATATTAAAGTTTTCCTGATTGTATTTAGCTGCTAAATGGGCTTCTGCCATAGCCATTCCAACAGACATCGCAAAACCTTGTCCGAGTGGCCCTGTAGTCGCTTCTACACCATCTGTATCGACAACTTCTGGGTGTCCTGGTGTGTTTGAATTCCACTGGCGAAATTGTTTAATATCGTCAATGGACACATCATAACCGGAAAGATGTAATAATGAATAAAGTAACATTGACCCATGACCTGCTGATAATACAAAGCGATCACGATTGAACCAGCTTGAGTTGTTAGGGTTGTGATTCATATGTTTTGACCACAACGTATAAGCCATTGGTGCTGCACCCATCGGAAGTCCTGGATGTCCTGAACTAGCCTTTTCTATTGCATCGATGGATAATGTACGGATTGCATTAATAGATTTTTGTTCAATTGACATAACATTTGTCCCTCCATAACTTATTACTTTTATATTTTTTTAATGATTATCCTTTTTTAAATTTTTTACTTTTTCTGGAGTTATGTCGGCTCCTTTTTCATCGACAATTTTTAAGGATTTCATTTGGTTTTTTAATGAGTTACGAACACCTTCAAGATATTTCTCTCGTAACTTTGTTTGTTCACTTTTTTCCTCTTTTGTAAGATCACGTTGTTTAGCTAATTTAGCTAATTCATTTATTCGTGCCAATTGCTCTTTAGTTACCATTTTATCACCCTTATCATAGGAATAAAAAGAGACAGAAATATTTTATATTCCTGTCTTAATGTTACTCTTTATATATATGTTATTCAAGAATTTCGAAACTCTCTATAGCGCCTATGTACAGTAGCCTTAGAAACTTTATAGCCCATTCCATTTATAATGTGTGTAATTTCTTCAAAGGTAAGACCCTTTTCACGTAACTGTACAATTTGATCAATGGGTAAATCAATTTTTTCTCTTCCCGGAGACATATGTTGATTCTTTAAATTTTTGCCCGGTTGAAATCCCCTTTCTATTGCTTTTTTCATTCCCTTTTTGATTTTTAAGTTATGAATTTTTCGTTGATACTCTTCGACAATACTGACAATTTGCAAAACCATTGAGTCAGCTTCAGATATTTGCAAGTGACCATCATGTATATATGTGTATATTTGAACGTTTAACTTATTTAATTGATGAAACAGAGCAATTTTTGTGTTTCCTCTTCCTAACCTTGTCTCATCTTGAATAAGCAAACAATTGGCAGTATGATTTGAAAAGTGCTCTAACATTTCTAAAATACCTTCTCGTTCTAATGAATAACCACTCGCACGTTCTTCAATTACTTTAACGATAGGAATTCCATGCTTTTTTGCCAATTTAGTCAATTCTTCTTTTTGTCGTTGTAAAGATGTTTCCTGTTCACCTTTATTCGTACTTACCCTTGCATAAATGATAGCTTTCATAGATGTACCTCGTTTATCCTGTAATGATCATTGCAAAATACATAAAAACTAAAGAAACTATAAAGGCAATTAAATAAAATAAATCTGTTCTAGAAAGTTTGCTAAACATTATATTCACTCCCAAAAGAACGTTTGTTCGTATTAGTGTCTATTATACACGAACGTATGTTCATGTCAAGGAAGTAGAACGGATGTTTGCATTTGTTTATATAGAATGATAAGATTAAATTAATAAATTGATACATAAGAGGTGCTCATACATGGCTAAATTATCAGAACGTCAACAAATGATTTATGATTATATTA
>Ga0209487_1000083_pt1 | contig 86141 bp, 81 predicted proteins | sample Poulit2012_FD_187524 | JGI IMG/M metagenome (GOLD analysis project Ga0209487, IMG submission 187524) | Agricultural soil microbial communities from Georgia to study Nitrogen management - Poultry litter 2012 (SPAdes) (version 2) | ecosystem: Environmental > Terrestrial > Soil > Agricultural land...
TGGCTTATCGCAGCTTGCCACGTCCTTCATCGCCTGCCCGCGCCTAGGCATCCCCCGTGCGCCCTTACCGCGCTTGGCCAGCTTCCTACCAAAGATAGAAAACAGCTAGCACCTCGGTAATAAAAAACAACGCAACAGACCTAAAGCGCTCTGCTAATCCTCAAAATCCACTAAACCCAAATTGTCAAAAAAGCTGTTGACGCCTTTCCGCGTCGAGCATTCTATTCTAACCCATTTTCCGCCGTTGGTCAAGCCCCTCTTTTCTGTTGGGGAATTCTTGACCCCCTATCTGGCGTCTGGGAAGGGAAAATCTCGCAAAAGGTGTGCTCGGTGTCAACCCCTCTTGGGCGTGACAGCTCTAGACCTCTACTCGAGGCCTGCCTCTCTGAGGAAGTAGCTGATCTGACTCTCGGCTACGGAGAAGTCTCCGAGTGGTCCATTCCATTCTCCATGCCAATCGGAGCCACCGGTTATGAGGAGATCTCTCTCGCTGGCCATCTCGAGGATCCTCTCGGTGAGTCTACTCGGGTTTCTCGGCCGGTAGGCTTCTAGCCCCTGAAGTCCTGCATCGACGAGGGTGTCTATCTCTCTCTCGAGTGTCTCGAGTGGTGGGTGTGCCCAGACTGGTATTCCCCCGACCTCGGTGATCAATGCGATCGCTTCCTCTGGTCGCATCAACTCTGTTGGGAGGAAGGCCGGGCCATCGTCGGCGAGAAGGTGTTGGAATGCCTCTGCGGTCGAGCCGACGACATTCTTGGCGACGAGTGCGCGCGCGAGGTGGGGTCTCCCGATCGTGACATTCTCCTCACCGGCTCCTTCTATGACCTCATCGTAGGTGATCTCGATACCGAGAGCGTTCAACTTATCGACCATTCCTCGCATTCTCTCGTGTCTCTTCGCCCCTACTCTCTTCGCGAAGTCGGCGAGGTGGTGGTGCGTGTGATCGATCTGGTATCCGAGGAAGTGCAGTTCCCTTCCCTCGAGTGTACTCGAGACCTCTATACCGGGAACGATCGTCGGTGTTTTCGAGATGAGCTCATCTTGGGCGAGTTTCTTCGCGGCCTCGATCGCGGGTCCGACTCCGGCGATCGTATCATGATCGGTGATCGCGATCAGATCGAGCCCTCCTTTAGCGGCTTCTAGGACGAGGCTCGCGGGATCGAGTTCACCATCGGAGGCATTCGTATGTATATGGAGGTCGACGCGTCGCAATGGCTGGCTAGGTTATGGGAGTATGGGAGACAGGTTCGTGGCTATTGGGTCTCGAGGTAGGGGCTGACAGTTACTGTAGCTCTCGCTCTCAGTTACTATCAGCCCCTCCTCTCGTGCCACTCTCTCCGTCCTACTCACTCAGGACGGTGACGACATTGTCGATGACCTGTAGGAAGCCACCGGTGATCTCGAAGCTCTCTTCGTCATCATCCTTCCCGACACGGAGCTCGCCTGCTCCGAGGAGTACCATCATCGGGGCATGGTTCTTCAGGATCCCGACCTCGCCATCCCATGCTGGTACGATGATTCGATCGGCATCTCCCTCGAAGACAGTCTCCTCTGGGCTGATGATGGAGACTCTGATCGGGTAGTTCCCCAGGTCGCCTCTGGTGGCGGTAGCCATCTATCAGACCTCCACTCCGAGTTCCTTGGCGGCTTCGATGACATCCTCGATTCCCCCCTTGAGGTGGAAGGCCTGCTCTGGGAGGTGGTCGAACTCACCAGCGACGACGCGCTCGAAGGACTCGATCGTCTCCTCCAGTCTCACATACTTCCCGGGGATCCCGGTGAAGATCTCCGCGACGTGGAAGGGCTGTGAGAGGAAGCGCTGTATCCTCCGTGCGCGCCTGACGGTCACCCTATCTTCCTCCGAGAGTTCATCCATCCCGAGGATAGCGATGATATCCTGGAGCTCGTTGTAGCGCTGGAGGATCCTCTGGACCTCGGTCGCGACCCGATAGTGCCTCTCCCCGATATACTGTGGGTCGAGGATCCTCGAGGTCGAGTCGAGGGGATCGACCGCGGGGTAGATGCCGAGCTCGGCGATCGCACGGGAGAGTACCGTCGTCGCGTCGAGGTGGGCGAAGGCGGTCGCTGGTGCGGGGTCAGTCAGGTCATCAGCTGGGACATAGATCGCCTGCACCGAGGTGATCGATCCCTCACGGGTCGAGGTGATCCTCTCCTGGAGGTCACCCATCTCGGTCCCGAGGGTCGGCTGGTATCCGACCGCGGAGGGCATCCGTCCGAGTAGTGCGGAGACCTCAGATCCCGCCTGCGTGAAGCGGAAGATATTGTCGACGAAGAGGAGTACATCCTGCTGTTCGACATCCCGGAAGTACTCCGCGATCGTGAGTGCGGTCAGTGCGACCCTCATCCGTGCCCCTGGGGGCTCATTCATCTGGCCGTAGACGAGTGCGACGGAAGAGTCGGCGAGATCGTCGTCCTTGATCAACCCTGCATCTCGGAACTCGAGCCAGAGGTCGGTACCCTCACGGGTCCTCTCCCCTACACCGGCGAAGACAGAGCGGCCACCATGCTCGAGCCCGATATTGTGGATCAACTCCTGGATGATGACCGTCTTCCCGACGCCTGCGCCCCCGAAGAGTCCGGTCTTACCACCCTTGACGTAGGGCGCGATGAGGTCGATGACCTTGATCCCCGTCTCGAAGATCTCGGTCTTCGGTTCGAGGTCTGTGAAGCGTGGTGGCTCACGGTGGATCGGCCATCTCTCGGTATCGGCGGGGATCTCACCACGCATATCGACGGGATCGCCGAGGACGTTTAGGATCCTTCCGAGTGCGGCCTCACCTACGGGGACAGCGATCGAGCGACCGGTGTCCCTCACTGGCATTCCCCTGACGACGCCATCGGTCGAGGACATTGCGACTGCCCTGACCTGGCTCCGTCCGATATGCTGCTGTACCTCTGCTACGAGGTCGACAGAGGGCCCACCATCCTCGCCCTCGACCTTGACCTCCAGGGCATTGTAAATCTCCGGCAGGTGTTCGGCATCGAACTCGACGTCGATCACCGGACCGATGACCTGGACGACCCTTCCGTATTGATCCGCCATTCCCTTATATCTCCTGAATTCATCGCGGGCCTACACTGGCCCGGGCGCATCTATCTGCTACCCCCCTGCCGGGTGGTGTTTCTCCTATTAGTGCAATCACTCGCCTTCGAGGCGAGTCTCTCTCGGCGACGTCCTCTATCCAACTCACTCGAGTGCGGCAGCACCGCCGACGATCTCGGCGATCTCCTGAGTGATCTGTGCCTGGCGTGCGCGGTTGTATGATCTACGCAAGAGATCGAGCATCTCGCCGGCATTGTCCGTCGCATTCTTCATCGCCGTCCTCCGTGCCCCCTGCTCAGCGGCTGCCGTCTCCACGAGGGAGCGGTAGACACTGTTCCGTACATAGAGGGGAAGGAGACGGTCGAGGATCTCATCGCCCGAAGGCGAGAGGATATACTCGGTACCGACCTCACTCTCCTCCTCCGACTCCGCCTTGGGCGGCTCGACAGGGAGGATCTTATTGACGGCCGGTGGGGTCGAGAGTGCGGACCTGAACTGGGCGTAGACGACGTAGACCGCGTCGACCTCTCCAGCCTCGAAGGCCTCGATCAGGGGATCGACGATCGAGGCAGCGTCCTCTGCAGTCGGACGGTCGGTTATATCGGTCCGCTCGGAGGCCATCGGTATATCCCGATAGCGGAAGTAATCGATCCCCTTCTTCCCGATCAGGTGGAGATCGACCTCGACCTCATCGCGCTCCAGTCTCTCCATCAGCTGGATCGCCTCTCTGATCAGGTTGCTATTGAAGGCGCCGGCCAGGCCGCGATTTGCTGTCAGGAGGACGACGGCCGCTCTACGGATCGACTCGGGTCGCCGGAGGAGTGCATACCTCTCGCGCAACTTGGGGTCGACGAGCCTTCCGATCACCTCCCCCAGACTCTCCGCGTAGGGCCGAGCCGCATGGACTCGCTCGGTCGACCTCCTGAGTTTGGAGGTCGCGACCATCTCCATCGTACGCGTTATCTGCCGGGTATTCTCTACCGAACGGATCCGGCGCCGAATCTCACGCGTCTTCGCCATCGTCAGACCTCAGCCTCTGCCTTCTCGCTGGCAAAGACCTCCTTGTATTCCTCGATCGCCTTGACCAGATCTGCCTCGATCTCCTCGGTCAGGTCGAGGGTCTCCCTCATCGCTGCCCCAACCTCGGGGTGGTGAGCACTCATATACTCGTGGAATCCAGCCTCGAAGGTGCGAACCTTCTCCACCGGGATATCGTCGAGGTAGCCATTGGTCACCGCATAGATGATCATGACCTGTTGCTCGACGCTCATCGGCGCGTATTGTGGCTGCTTGAGGACCTCTACCGTCCTCTGTCCCCGGGCGAGCTGGCGCTGGGTCGCAGGGTCGAGTTCCGATCCGAAGGAGGCGAAGGCCTCGAGCTCACGATACTGGGCGAGGTCGAGGCGGAGACGTCCTGCGACCTTCCGCATCATCCTCGTCTGCGCCGAGCCACCGACCCTCGAAACGGAGATCCCGACATTGACCGCTGGCCGGACCCCCGAGTGGAAGAGATCGGACTCGAGGAAGATCTGACCATCGGTGATCGAGATCACATTCGTGGGGATATAGGCGGAGACATCTCCAGCCTGTGTCTCGATGATCGGGAGCGCGGTCAGTGAGCCACCCCCCTGCTCCTCTGAGAGCTTTGCAGCGCGCTCGAGGAGACGAGAGTGGAGGTAGAAGACATCACCAGGGTAGGCCTCACGTCCCGGTGGACGGCGTAGGACCAGTGAGAGCTGACGGTAGGCTACCGCCTGCTTCGAGAGGTCATCGTAGACCACCAGGGTGTGCTTGCCCTGCCACATGAAGTGCTCGGCGAGTGCAGTCGCCGCGTAGGGTGCGATATACTGCATCGGCGCTGGATCGCTCGCATTGGCGACCACGACGATCGTGTAGTCGAGTGCGCCATGCTCCCGGAGTGTCTCTACGACACCGGCGACCTTACCAGCCCTCTGGCCGACTGCGCAGTAGACGCAGATCACATCCTGGCCCTTCTGGTTGATGATCGTATCGAGGGCGATCGCCGACTTACCGGTCCCACGGTCACCGATGATCAGCTCTCTCTGACCCCGGCCGATCGGGATCATCGAGTCGATCGCCTTCATCCCCGTCTGGAGGGGCTCGGTGACTGGCTCCCTGAGGACGATACCAGGGGCAACGATATCGATGAACCGACGTGCATCGGACTCGATCGGGCCCTGCCCATCGATCGGTTGACCGAGTGCATCGACGACCCGGCCGAGGTAGCCCTCACCGACTGGGATATCGAGGACACGACCGGTCCGCCGCGCCACATCACCCTCATGGAGTGCGGTCCAATCCCCCATCACGACCGCACCGATATTGTCTTCCTCGAGGTTCAGGGCCAGGGCGGAGACGGTCTCTCCCGTCTCACTCGAAGTGATCTCGAGGATCTCACTGGCCATCGCCTGTGTCAGGCCATAGATCCTTGCGACCCCATCCTTGATCTCGAGGACTTCACCGACCTCCTCGACCTCGAGCGCCTCTTCGTATTGCTCGATCTCCCTGAGGAGGACGTCCTTTATCTCACTCGCGCGCAGATGCGCCTCTGTGCTCGCCATCGTTCCGTTCCCGTTAGGGCTGATCTATCTATTCTCCGCCTTCGCTCCTGCTCGCAGCAGGTGGCGACGGAGCATAACGAGACGCCGCCTCAGCGATCCATCGAGTATATGATCGCCGTAGCGGACGATGATCCCGCCTATGATATCAGGATCCACTCTCACCATGGGGACGACGGTCAGACCGAGTGCGCGAGAGAGCTCGTCGGCGATCTCGCGCTCCATCCCCTTCTCTGGCTCACGGGCCAGAGTCACCTCGGCATGGACTCTACCGAGTCGCGCATCGAGGAGAGTCCTATACTCTCGCGCGATCTGCGGTATCAGCCTCTGCCGTCCCTTGTCTAGGACGACGAAGAGGAAGTTGAGGACTGGTCCAGGGATATCGTCCTGGAAGGCCCCCCTCACCACCCTCTTCTTGTCTTCCAACTCTACCTTGGGTGTATCGAGGAAGAGTTGGAGCCGCCGGTCTGACTCGAGGGTCGCCGCGACCAACTGCAGTGCAGCATCGAATGCCTCTAGCTCACCATGCTTGTCGCCCAACTCGAAGAGGGCATCTGCATAGCTGCGGGCGATCGCTGGTCCCCTCACCTCAGGCCACCCCTACCCCAGCGCGGTTCTCGACCTGGCCGAGGAAATCGTGTACGAGTCGACGGTCCTCTTCGGCCCCGACCTTCTCCTGGAGGAGTCTACCTGCCGCGGCGAGGGCCATATCGACCGCCTCCTCTCTGAGGAGTTCGGTCGCCCTCTCGCGCTCGCGCTCGATCTCGGCCTTCGCCCTAGCGATGAGTTCCTCCTGCTCGGAGCGCGCACGGGCGAGGAGCTCCTCACGGACGCGCTCGGCGGCCTGCCGCGCCTCAGCTACGATCTGCTGCGCCTCCTGGCGGCTCTCATCGAGTTGTCTCCGCTGGTCAGCCAGGAGTTTCTCTGCCTCGGCCCTATCCTGGGCGGCTGCATCCAGGATCTCCTGTATCCTGCGCTCTCGCGCATTGGCGTACCCCAGGATCGCCGGATAAGCGAACTTCATGAGGACGCCCAACAAGATCAGGAAGATGATGACCGTCCACGCCGAGACTCCGATATTGAGATCGAAGAGGTTCGGCTGGGCCTGCTCTGCTTCCTGTGCTACGATCGCAAGAATATTCATTCGTTCCAATTCCCCATCTAGACGGGGCGGTATGGGTCCGCCGGAGGGGAGTACCCCCCCGACGGCACCGGTTCCATACTACTAGAGCAGCTTGAAGAGCAGCATGATGACGAGTGCGAAGAGTGCCGCACCCTCGATCAGGGCTGCCAGGATGATAGCTGCCGTCTGGATGTTCCCCGCAGCCTCGGGCTGACGAGCCATACCCTCGACCGCTGCCGAACCGATCCGGGCGATACCGAATCCAGCTGCGATCATTGTCAGACCGACACCGATCGTCGCACCAAAGAGGGCGAGGAAGTTGTTCGCGTACTCGGGAGTTGTTGCAGTAGCCTCCTGCACCAGTGCCAGCAGGGGATGAAGCATCTTTCCTCCAAAAATGTCGAAATGGGGTCAATAGTCAGTTTCAGCGCTCCTCCACTCCACCGAGACGGCCCCATCCACCCCGTAGAGTTCCAGCCGCTGCTCCGGCCCAGCTAGACCGCCTGGGCCGCACGACCCTCCCCGACACCCGTCGGGTACATTACGACAGATGCGAGGGAGCTTCTCGCATCCGAAGGCGCACCACCTGAGGACGGGTACGCTCGCCCAATCCAGGCAATGGGGCTACTCCTGCCCCATCCCGTCACGACCCACTCTGCCTGATCAACCCGATGAAGACCGAGGTCAGCATTGCGAAGACATAGGCCTGGAGGAAGGCGACGAAGAGGCTCAGGACCATCACTGCGACCGCCATCCCCAGGGGTGCGATCGCCGAGGTTGCGACCACCGAAACCGTCTGTGTCGCCAGCATGATCAGCCCAACCAGGGCCAGGATGACGAAACCACCGGCATTCATATTGGCGAAGAGCCGGATCGCAAGAGCGAAGGGCTTCGTCAGCTTGCCCAAGATCTCTACCGGGGTCATCACGATCATCATCAGCGCCTGACCGACGGGGGGCATCCCCGGGGGCGCATAGAAGATCGTCTTCGCATACCCCTTGGGACCGAGGGTGATGAACCCTGCCAACTCGACTACGATCAGAGAGAGGAGGGCGAGAGCCCCCGTCACCGCGATATTCGCAGTCGCAGTTGCACCCCACGGGAGGAGTCCGAGGAGGTTCGCAAAGAGGATGAAAAAGAAGAGGGTGACGACGAAGGGAACGTACCTCTCGCCACCCGGCCCGATATTAGGCATCGCGACCTCGTCACGGAGGAAGAGGACGAAGGCCTCGACGACATTAGAGACACCGCGCGGCCCCTTCTTCAGCCCCTCTCCATGGAGGCGACGAGCACCGCGCGCGGCACTTATGAGGAGGACCGCTACCAAGAGGGCCGCCAGCATCAGGAAGACCACATGCTTCGTCAACGAGAAGTCGATCGAGAGTGGCCCGATCTGGACAGGATCCCACTGCGGTAACTCTATCACGCCCCAGGGCAGCTCGAGTTCATTCGAGTCCGTGAGGCTCTCCATCATCATGCCACCGATATCGAGTCCACCGCCGGACTCCTCAGCAGCCTGTATCATTGGGAAGATTCGCCCGATCATCTACTCCGCATCCTCGTACGGAAAAAAACCGGCTCCAAGATCATCAATACAAAGAGGAACCCCGCAAGACTCAGAAGGGTCGATACCGCCTCCAGATCAGAACGAACGACCAGGAGGGTCGTGACACCGATCACCAGAAGTCGAAGCAGAGTCCCACTACCCCAGGCCACGAGCCAACCCGGACTAGAACCACCCGTCAGGACCAGCCCACCAAAGGCCAACAACTGGACGAGATACGCGAGACCAGCAGAAACCCAGATCCCTGGACCCGCTGAGGGGAGGATGTAGCCAAGGACGATCGCAGAGAAGATGACGATCGCACCTGAGACAATCAGATAACGAAGATAGATCCTCACTCGTCCTCACTATCCTCCGCGGAGTCGTCCTCCCTACCCTTCACCACCAGATGATGGTAGAGGCTGTAAAACCCCGCCCCGGCACCTATGAAGGCACCGAGTATGGTAAAGAGGGGGGTCGTGCTCAACCAGTCATCGAGCAACCAGCCCAGGAAGAGGAAGAGCGCAGTACTAGCCGCCCACCTCAGACCATGACCCAGAAACGACGCCAGATCGGTGACCGGCGGTCCCTTCCGCCCATCTCTCTCGGCCACACCCCCTCCTCGTCGTGAACCTGTCCAGCACCATAAGCTAGATGCTTGTGAAATTTTTCGCAAGCTCCCTCTCCCGATCTCCTGGAGGTCGGCCCCGGTCTTGCACGAGGTGCAGCGTTGGAGGGAGTTCGGGCTGGGCTTTTGGCAGTTGATCCATCCAGCTGGCCTTTCTGGTTTTCGGCTCTGGGAACTCGCACCCTCGTCAGCGGTAACCGTAGGTATGCCAATGACTTGGGAAACCAACCCACTCGTTCTCCCCAGATATTGGGTCACTTTGGCCTACTCGGGGTCGTCCCGGTCAGTCATCATTTGTGAGAGCTGAGGAAGTAGTTGTAATGGAAGCGTCGGTATCGGATCGACTAGAGCCTGTGGAAGGCGATATAATCTTGTTGGAGCGTCTGACTGAGGTTCGCTCTGCGTTGGAGTCTGAGATTGGGAAGCGTGTCATAGGTCAGCGCGGAGTGATCGAGGGTCTCCTGACCGCTCTCCTCGCTGATGGTCATGCTCTCCTGGTGGGTGTACCCGGTCTTGCGAAGACCCTATTGATCTCTACTCTCTCGGAGGCCTTGGATCTCTCTTTCAGTCGTATTCAGTTCACTCCCGATCTGATGCCATCCGATATCACTGGTACGGAGGTCTTAGAGGAGGATCGTGCGACTGGGAAGCGTTCCTTCCGTGTAGTTCAGGGTCCTATCTTCGCGAATGTGGTCCTTGCGGATGAGATCAACCGTACGCCTCCGAAGACTCAGGCTGCCCTCTTACAGGCGATGCAGGAGCGTGAGGTGACGGTCTCGGGTCTGACGATGCCACTCGATCCTCCCTTTTTCGTTCTGGCGACTCAGAACCCGATCGAGCAGGAGGGTACGTACCCACTCCCTGAGGCCCAGCTGGACCGTTTCATGTTGGAGCTACGCATAGATTATCCTACCCGTGAGGAAGAGGAGCGGGTCGCACAGGAGACGACTGGCCAGGAGCTCCCTGAGGTCTCTCCGGTGGTGGGCGGGAGTGAGTTGATCGAGTTACAGGGTCTGGTACGACGGGTACCAGCTCCCCCCTCCCTCGTCTCTTATGCGGTTCGTCTCGCTCGTTCGACCCGTCCGAGTGACTCGGAGGCGCCGGAGCTAGTAAGGCATTATGTTAGCTGGGGGGCTGGTCCCCGTGCCTCTCAGTACCTGATCTTGGGTGCGAAGGCTCGTGCAGCTATGGCGGGGCGCGGCGTTCCGACGTACGATGATGTACGCGCGGTAGCGGTCTCTGTGCTTCGCCATCGGGTGATGCCGAACTTCCAGGCGGAGGCCGACGGCCGTAGTTCGGCCGATCTCATCGAGGAACTCCTTGAAGACAGTCTGACATGGATGTAGACCGAAGTAGAAGCCGAAGTATCATCCATATCCCCCTCAGCTGGTGGTAGGGGGATATGGCACTCCTCGCGATCTTCCTGGTCATCTCCCTCGCTGGTGCGATCCTCTTTGCACTCGCCGAGGCATCTATCTTCTCACTCAGTGACTCCCGGATCCGGTCTCTCTCCGAATCTGGCCGGAGGGGTAGTCTCTCTCTCTCGAGGCTCCGCGGTCATGCGGCGCGTTTCTTAGTCCTATTGCGTCTGGGGCGAGTCGTCTCGATCGTCGGCTTCGGGCTCTTGTCTGCCGTCTTGGGGACGATGCACTGGGGTATAGGTGGTCTCGTGATCTGCGCGGTGATCGGCTCTGCGATCATCGTCTTGCTCGGCGAGCTCCTGCCCCTCCGGCTCGCCCTCGAGTGGGCGGTTCCGATCGCACTCGTCCTTGCTCCACCCCTGCGGATCATCTCCTGGATCCTGGCCCCCGTCCTGATACCACTCGCGGGGCTGACCCATCCGGTGGTAGAGAGGCCTACCCTCTCGGGTACGATCACGGAGAGCGAGATCAGGGAGCTCACCGTCCTCGGTCAGGCGGAGGGTGCGATCGAGGAGCACGAGCGTCAGTTGATCGAGCGCGCGTTCAGGCTCGACGATATGCAGGCTTGGGATATCATGACGCCGCGCGTCGATATCTTTGCGTGGCGCGACTCACTCCGTCTCTCGGAGATCGCACGTCAGCTCGGTGGTGTCCCCTACTCTCGGATGCCGGTCTATGGGGAGAGCATCGATGATATCACCGGTGTCCTCTACCTCCGGGATGCGTATCGGGCCCTCGTCTCTGGTCAGAGGGACCTCCCCCTGAAGGTCCTCGCTCGCGATCCTCTGATCGTACCTGGATCGGTCAAGGTCACCCAGCTCCTCCGTGACTTCCAGAACCGCCGTATACATATGGCGATCGTAGTGGATGAGTATGGTGGCACCGATGGACTCGTGACCCTCGAGGATGTACTCGAAGAGCTCGTCGGGGAGATCGTCGATGAGATGGATATCGCCGAGGAGCCAATCTTGAGGATCTCGCGGAATGAGATCATCGCGGCGGGTGATACCGACCTGAGGGAGATCAATCACTACTTCAATACCTCATTCCCACTCTTAGAGCACCGTTCTCTCAATGGTTATCTCCTCGAGGAGCTAGGCCGAGTGCCTACTGCTGGTGAGTCACTCGAGCGGGAGGGGATCATCATCGAGGTCCTCGATGCGACTGAGACGCAGGTCCTGAGGGCACGGCTCCGACGGACTCCTCCCCTCCCCGAGATGATGGGTAGGGGCGATGTGGTCGAGGCGGCCGATGGTGGGAGTGCGGTCGAATCAGACGCTCATGAGACCAGAATTGGATGAGATCTATCAGGCTCGGCGTCGTCTCTCTGGGCGAGTCTATCGTACCCCCCTCATGCACTCCCTATGGCTCTCCTCCCTGGCGGGGACCGAGGTCTACCTAAAGCTCGAGTGTTGGCAGAGGACGAGATCGTTCAAGGTCCGCGGAGCCTTCAATGCGGTTGCGCTCCTGACCCCTGAGGAGCGTGAGCGGGGACTCGTTGCGGCATCGGCTGGGAACCATGGCCAGGGTGTGGCCCTCGCTGGTCGTGAATTTGGGGTGAAGACGACGGTCTTCGTGCCCGAGTCGGCGCCGGTGATGAAGAGGGAGGGGATCGAGGCTCATGGCGCGACCCTCGAGGAGGTGCCTGGGATCTATGAGGATGCTGAAGAGGCAGCGATCGCCTGGGCGAAGGAGGAGGGTGCGACCTTCATACACCCCTTCGGGGATCCGGGGGTGATCGCGGGGCAGGGCACGATCGGGCTCGAGATCGCTGAGGATCTGCCGGAGGTGACGGGTGTCATCGTTCCCGTCGGTGGGGGTGGCCTGATCACTGGTGTGGGCAGGGTGATGCAGGCCTTGGGACGGGGCGCGGTCCGGATCGTCGGTGCACAGGGCGAGGAGGCGCGAGCGATGCACGCCTCCTTCGAGGTGGGTGGTGCGGTAGAGGTCCCGCAGGGCCCGACCCTCGCCGATGGGCTAGCTGGTGGGAGGGTCGATCTGGAGAGCCATCGTCGTACTCGCGGGGTGACCGAGGAGATCGTACTGGTCAGTGAGGCGGCGATCGGGGAGGCGATCCGCGATCTCTTTCGTTATGATGGTATCGTGGCCGAGGGGGCTGGTGCTGTTCCGGTCGCGGCTATACTCTCTGGTATGGTACAGCTCCGTGGCCCATCGGTCCTAGTGATCAGTGGTGGGAATATCGATGGTGCGCGGCTAGCACAGATACTACGAGGGGATTGAATGTCCAACATCATATCGTATAAGGGGATCACGCCCCGGATCCATCCTACTGCCTTCATCGCGCCGACGGCGGTGGTAATTGGGAATGTCGAGATCGGTCCTGACTCGAGTGTCTGGTTTGGGGCGGTCCTGAGGGGTGACAACCCCGAGGTCCCGATCGAGGTCGGGGCGCGGACGAGTATTCAGGACAACTGTGTCCTCCATGTGAGTGATCGGGCCCCGACGGTCGTCGGGGATGATGTGACTGTTGGCCATGGAGCGGTCTTCGAGAGTTGTCAGATCGGGAGCGGGTCCCTGATCGGGATGAATGCGGTCCTCCTCCACGAGGCGGTGATCGGTGAGTCCTCTATCGTCGGGGCTTCGAGCCTCGTCCCGGAGAGGTTGGAGGTCCCACCACGGAGTCTGGTCGTTGGGGTACCGGCACGGGTCCGGAGGGAGCTCTCTGATGAGGCGGTCAAAGCCCTCCTCGAGAGCGCCGATCACTATGTCGAGTTGAAGAACTCGTACCAGCAGGAGTGGATAGGGACACGTGTCTAGGAGTACACCTGACCTGATCATCGTTGGTGGTGGGTTGATCGGGTGCTCGGTCGGGTGGGAGTTAGCGCGCCAGGGCCTCGAGGTTAGGATCGTCGAAGAAGGGGTGCCTGGCAGGGGGGCGAGTGGTGCGGCGGCGGGGATGCTCTCTCCAGAGCCCCTCGGGCCAGAGCCGGGGCCCCTCTTCGCATTGACTAGTGCGAGCTTCGATCTCTACCCGGAGTTCGTCGAGAGGGTGAGGGAGGTCACCGGGATCGATCCAGGGTATCGGGATGAGGGGAAGCTCTACCTAGCCACCGATGAGGAGGGAGCACGCGAGTTCAGAGACTCGGCCGGGTGGATGCGGGAACATGGGCATGAGGTCGAGTGGTTGGATGACGACGAGGTGCGCCGGCTCGAGCCCGCCGTGGGTGCTGAGACCTTGGGCGCACTCTACGATCCGCGGGACCATCAGATCGGGAACCGGCGGCTGACGAGGGCAGTATGGCAGGCTGCGGCAGGGGCGGGTGTCGAGTTCCACTTGGGCCAGAGGGTGACCTCCCTGATCTCGAATGGCAAGAGGGTACGAGGAGTCAGAGTCGCTGGTGGGGATGAGGTAGAGGGTGGCGCGGTCCTAATCGCCGCGGGCTCCTGGAGTGGCCTGATCGATGGGTTGCCTGCCCCCCTCCCGGTAAGACCAGTACGGGGGGAGATCATAGTCCTCGAAGGGGCACCGCGTCTCCTCGAGAGGGTGATCGCGATCGGATCGACCTATATCGTGCCCCGTGACGATGGCAGGGTGATCATCGGTGCGACCTCAGAGGAGGTAGGATTCAGGGAGGGCCCCATCGCTGGAGGGGTAACGAGGCTCCTCGACTCGGCCCTGACCTATCTGCCCTCATTAGAGAGTCTGACAGTCGCCGGGTTCAGAACAGGGTTCCGACCGGGGACTCCAGATTCGCTCCCGATCCTGGGCCGAGACCCTGAAATAGAGGGGCTCTACTACGCGACCGGCCACTATCGGGACGGTATCCTCCTCGCCCCGATCTCTGCACATCTCCTAGCCGGGACGATCACTGACGGGACCGAGCCTCCGATCCTGAGGTCCTTCTCGGCAGAGAGGTTCCGGAGAGCAAGGGATGGGTCACAGGTAACGGCCCCCCTTTAGCTTGTACGCTGGCTACCAACTCATATACCAACTGATGAAATCATCGCCCCATGCGTTCGTGAGTGCAGCGGCTATGGCGAGGAAGGTACCGAGTGGGAGGTAGGTCGATCCTAACTGGATCGACCCCCTCCTGAGCCAGGTGACTGGTACTCCGATCAGGAGTCCGAGGGAGGCGCCGATCATGATCGTGAGTAGGGCACCTGCCGGCCCCAGGAAGGCACCGACGAGGGCCATCATCTGCACATCACCCATCCCGAGTGCTGGCTTCCGGAAGAGCCTCTCACCTCCCCAGCCGACGAACCTCATCAGTACATATCCTATCAGGGCCCCGGTGAGGGCCCGATATACCGGAGGTGCCTCCGAGGTAAGGAGGTGGAGTGCCCAATACCTCACCCCCGATGAGAACTGGTTTGGGTCGATGAGTTCTCCGAGGCCAGTGGTGGTCAGGGCGAGGAGGATACCGAGGACCATCCCACCGAGGGAGAAGTAGACTGGTATCACCAGGTGTCTAGCGTCGGTCAGAGCGATCCCGAGGAGGAGGGTGAGGAAGATCGAGATCCGGAGGGCCTCGAATCCACCACCCAGGTGGACGACTGTGCCGAGCCAGATCAGGGAGGTCGTCAGTTCCACGAGTGGGTAGAGGGGCGAGATACGTTGGTCACAGCCCCGGCATCGGCCCCGGAGTATGAGGTAGCTGAGGATCGGTATATTGTCGTGCCACTCGATCGTCGCGGTGCAGTGAGGGCAGTGTGAACGCGGTGTGGTGACTGAGCCGCCCATAGGCCAGCGGTGGATACAGGTGGTGAGGAAAGATCCGACGACTGCGCCGAGGAGGGCAGCATAGCCCCTGAGTATTAGTACGGGTATCGTTATCACTAGCCACCGACCTCTCGGATCGCCTCCGCGTCGCCCTACCCCCCTCCCCTCATCAGGTAGAGGAGTATCCCGGTCGCGACGGCCACATTGAGTGATTCTGCGTCTCTCTCGATCGGGATCGCGACTATCTCGTCGAGGGCGCGGAGGAGTTCATCGCTCAGCCCTGCCCCTTCGTTACCCACGACGAGGGCCGCACGATCCGCCAATTCGACGGCCCCGACATCGGTACCACCCGCATCTGTCCCATAGAGGACGAGTCCCTGTCCCCTAGACCAATCGATGAAAGTAGTGTGATCTGCTTCTACGATTGGGAGCCTAAAGGCAGCGCCGGCGGCAGCCCTGATCGATTTCGGGTTCCAGGGATCTACAGTCCCTGGGAGGGTGATGACCGCAGTTGCGCCGAGTGCGTCAGCGGTACGGACGAGGGTGCCGAAGTTGCCAGGGTCCTGCACCCCATCGAGGACGAGGAGCCGCGGATCGATGGGTAGGACGAGCTCCGCTAGTCCTGCCTCGGGGATCTGGGCGACGACGAGGATACCCTGGGGAGTGACGGTGTCCGCCAACTCAGAGAGGCGGCGCTCGCTGAGGTGCCGCCCGATCCCGAGTCTCGAGATCTGGGCCGCGAGCTCTCGTCCCCTTGCAGAGTCGGTCAGACTCGGTGCGATGAGGGCTAGCTCGAGGTGTAGCCCAGAGGCGAGTAGGTCCTCGACAACGCGTATCCCCTCAGCGAGGAAGAGGCGTCGAGCAGCGCGAGTCCTGCGACGCTGGAGGGAGCGGACCAGTCGCTCTTCAGCCCTAGTCAGAGGTTGGAACATCTCTTGCCACCTAGCATATCTCTGCGGCACACCAGAAGAAGGAGTCAGGAGTCTTCATGCTTGCGCGACTCAGCCCAAAGCGCTGGACCACGACCGGTCTCGCCGCGGTCCTGGCAACGACCCTAGTCGCCTGCTCGATCTCTCAACGTCAGGAGGTCGAGCTCGGGCGCCAATACTCAGCCGAGATCAATCGCCAACTCCCGATCATCGACGATCCACTGGTCAACCGGTACATCTCCTTACTCGGAGACCGGATCTCGAGTCATGGGACAAGGAGTATCGATTATAGCTTCTTCGTGGTCAATACCGATGCGGTCAACGCCTTCGCCCTCCCCGGGGGCTTCATCTATATCAATCGGGGCCTGATCGAGGAGACACGCAACCTCTCTGAGCTAGCCGGCGTCGTTGCCCATGAGATCGCACATGTCGAGGAGAGACATAGTGTAGAGCAGATGGAGAGGGTCCAGGCTGCGAATATCGGTGGCGTCCTCGCCTCGATCCTACTCGGGGGCGCCGTGGGTGGGCTGGCTCAAACTGGGATCGACCTGGCAGGAACAGCTATCCTGGCCGGGTATAGTAGGAGTATGGAACGGGAGGCCGATGACCTGGCGGTACGGCTCCTCGTCAGCGCGGGTATCGACCCCAATGGGCTCGTCACCTTTTTCAAACGACTCCTCGAGGAACACGAGCGTTCACCGACCCTCTTCGAGCAGTGGTTCTCTACCCATCCCCTGACCGAGGAGAGGATCGCGACGACACGACGAGAGATAGCCCAGGTACCCCCTGCCTCACTCCGCGATCTGACGGTCAATAGTGAGTCGTATGAGAGGATGAAGGCAGAGCTCCGCCGGTACCCCCCTCCACCTCCACAGTTCAGGACGAGGTGATAGAGGGTCTGGGAGTAGGGCTATAGCGCGCAAGGGTTTGATTGGTTACCTTTTGGGCCCCATTGGACTAGGAGGTAATAGAGATGCTCCCGATCGCGCTAACGATAGCTGGTAGCGATAGTGGTGGCGGTGCTGGGATACAAGCCGATATAAAGACCTTTCAGGCTTTCGGTGTCTTCGGCACCACCTCGATAACTGCACTCACTGCACAGAACACACTCGGTGTGACTGGGATCCATTCGGTCCCACCAGAGATGGTCTATGAACAGATAGAGGTCGTCGCAACAGATCTGAAGCCCTCTGCCTCGAAGACTGGGATGCTCGCGACCGATGAACTCGTCTCGACCGTGGCCCGGGCGATCAGGGATTTCGGGTTGGAGAACTATGTCCTCGATCCGGTGATGGTCGCTACTACGGGCGCTCGCCTCCTCGATGCTAAGGCAGAGGGCGCGATCCTGACCGAACTCCTCCCCCTTGCGACCTTGGTGACCCCGAATCTCGATGAGGCAGCGGTGATGGTCGGGCGACCGGTCGAGGATGAGGAGACGATGAGGGAGGTCGCGGCCGAGCTCATCGAGAGGGGGCCGCGCGCCGTCCTCGTCAAGGGTGGCCATCTAGAGGCACCAGAGGTAGTCGATATACTCTACGATGGCGAGGAGTTCTACAGTTGGCGCCGACCGAAGATCTCGACGACCAATACCCATGGTACGGGGTGCACCCTTGCCGCGGCGATCACCGCGGGTCTAGCCCATGGGCGCCCACTCGTCGAGGCCGTCGCCGCTGGGCTAGATTTCGTGCACCGGGCGATCCTCTCCGCCCCCGAGCTCGGCTCAGGCCATGGTCCACTCAACCACTTCGTTGAGGCAGGAGGGAGAAAGCGCTGAGGGTACCGCGGACCAGTGAGATGAATCTATCCCGTGCCTCGATTCCGGCGGCGACGACCGCCTCATGATCGAGGGGCTCGGGTGAGGTCCCTGCCGCGAGGTTACTGATCAGCGAGATCCCTAGGACCTCTACCCCTAGTGCCCGTGCGGTGATGACCTCGGGCACGGTACTCATCCCGACAGCATCGGCCCCGAGCCGACCGAGCATCCTGATCTCAGCTGGTGTCTCGTAGCTCGGGCCGGTGACCGCGGCGTAGACACCGCGCACCGTAGGCACCCCCCTCTCTACTCCTGCCTCCTCGGCTAGGCGCTGTAGCCCCCTGTCGTAGGGCTCACTCATATCGGGGAAGCGGATCTCACCTGGTAGCACTGGACCGATCAGAGGGTTACGGCCCATGAAGTTGATATGATCATCGATCAACATCAGGTCACCCACCCTGAATGAGGGATTGATACCCCCCGCCGCATTCGTGACGATCAGGGTCCGTGCTCCTAGAGCTGCCATCACCCTGATCGGGAGGACGACGCGCTCGATCGGGTGTCCCTCGTAGAGGTGGTACCGGCCCTGGAGTGCGATGCACTCTACTCCTTCGAGGTGTCCTACTACGAGTTGGCCAGCGTGTCCCTCGACGGTCGCTGGTGCGAAGCCTGGTATCTCGTCGTAGGGCACTATCACCGGATCCTCGAGTTCATCGGCGAGTGCGCCCAACCCGGAGCCTAGGACGAGGGCAACGCGCGGACTTCGGGTGATCCGCTCTCTCAAGAAGGCTAGTGTATCGGTCATATCCAAAGACATCGTATTCCCTTTCCCTTCCACCCTGTTGACCCTAAATCGGAGCTCAGACCAGGATCCCTGCGACGGTTGCGGTCATGAAGGCGGCGAGTGAGCCCCCGATCATCGCCTTGAGGCCGAGCCGGGCGAGATCGCTGCGTCGGTTCGGTGCGATACCACCGATACCACCGAGCTGGATCGCGATCGAACCGAAGTTCGCAAAACCACAGAGGGCGTAGGTCGCGATCACGACCGAGCGGGGTGACAGGCTCGGCCCTGAGCCATTTACCATATTCGAGAGTTGGAGGTAGGCGACGAACTCATTCAGTGCGGTCTTGATCCCCAAGAGTGAGCCGACTACCGGTGCATCCTGCCAGGGGACGCCCATGATCCAGGCGAGTGGCGCTAAGATCCATCCCATTATGACCTCGAGGGTCAGACTCTGTCCCTCAGCGAGCCATCCGATCCCCTGGAAGAGAGAGGTCAGCATCGTGACCTCCGCGACCCAACCGAGGAGTGCATTGAAGAGGGCTATCAGAGCTATGAAGGCGAGTAGCATCGCCCCGACATTGAGGGCGAGGGTCAGTCCCTCTCCCGCACCCCGGGCGGCAGCATCGATGACATTGGCATCGACCCTCTCGATCTCGACGCCGAGCGAGTCGCGAGTCTCGGGCTCCCTATCCTCAGGGTAGATGACCTTACTGATCAGTAGTGCTGCGGGTGCCGACATTACACTCGCTGCTAGGAGGTGGCCAGCGATATCGGGGAAGTGCCCGATCAGGAGCCCGACATATGCAGCCATCACCCCCCCGGCGACGGTCGCGAAGCCACCGACCATGACGGCCATCAGTTCAGAGTTCGTCATCTTCCCGATGAAGGGTTTGACGAGTAGTGGCGCCTCTGTCTGCCCCACGAAGATATTCCCTGCTGCCGAGAGTGTCTCTGCCCCTGATGTCCTGAGTGTCCTCATCATTACCCATGCCATCCCCCTGACGAGTAGTTGCATGATCCCGAGGTGGTAGAGGACGGTCATCAGTGCGGAGAAGAAGATGATAGTAGGTAGTACATTGAAGGCGAAGAAGGCGCCGGTCTGGGCGACGAGGGCTGGATCTCCGACACTGGCCCCGGTCTCGGTCGTGACGGGGACCTCATTTCCGACCAGGTTCCCGAAGAGGAAGTGCGCGCCCTCCTGGGTGAAGTCGAGGAGCCCGACGATCACTGTATTGATCCCTTCGAAGATCGAGGCCCCGATCGGAGTACGAAGTATGAAGATCCCGAAGGCGAACTGGAGCCCAACGCCCCAGAGGACGAGTCGCCAGGGCACCGCCTTCTTGTTCGCGCTCATCAGCCAGGCGATCAGGATCATAGTCCCGAGGCCGAGGAGAGAGATGAGGCGAGAGTACCAGGGCGTGGTCAGTTCATCCCGGAACTCACGGAGTGTCGTCGTCTCGGGTACCCCTGGGATCTCTTCGGCGCCCTCGATGATCTGGGTAGTGCCGAGAGTGTCAGCGATCCCCCCCGTCGTTCCCTGATCGGTCATCTGACCGGTGGTGAAGGCAGAGTAGATCCCGACACCGAGGATCAATACGGCGAGTATCGAGATTGGGAGCCATCGACGATGGCGAGTGGACTTCTTCATCCAGACCCTCGATCTAGTTGTAGATCTCTTCAAGGTGATCGATAGAATATTATCATCGCTCTCGGCCTACCACCACTCCTCCTCCCCATCCCCACCCGCCCGCTCCTCCTCGGTCCGTCTCTCGATCAACCTCCGATCTTCGAAGGGTTTGACTAGGATCAGGCCAGCGATGAAGCCCCCGATATGTGCCCAGACAGCGATCCCACCCTCTCCCCCCGTACCACTCCCCCAGTAGAGGAATTGGAGGATGAACCATTGGATCAGTACGACCCAGGCGGGGACGGCGATGATCCTGATGATGAAGACGAACCAGAAGAGGGTCTGGACCCTTACCGTTGGGTAGAGGATCAGGTAGCCCCCCATCACCGCACTCACGGCGCCCGAGGCGCCAACAGTTGGGACCATCGAGTCGAGTGCCGAATAGATGTGGACCAGCCCCCCGACCAGTCCACCGGTGAGGTAGAAGGCGAGGAAGCGGAGGTGCCCCATCGAGTCCTCGATATTATTACCGAAGACCCAGAGGAACCACATATTCCCTATCAGATGGAACCAGCCCCCATGCAGGAAGATACTCGTGAGGAGGGTATACCAACTCCCCTTCCGGAAGGTGCATGATATCCCCGGCATCAGTTCGATGCCGCGGTACTCCCCTATCCGCCCCGTCAGTTCAGCGGGTATGACTCCGAAGTCACAGATCGTCCCGTAGAGTACCTCTGGGCTGAACCCGCCACCCTGGAAGTAGATCCAGACGACGAGGTTGACAGCTATCAGTGCGATCGTGACGTAGGGGGTGAGCTCGGTCGGGTTCTCGTCGTGTAGGGGAAACAATGGGTACCCTCAGAGCCCAGTCCTAGCCCAATCCCACCCCACGAGGCCCGCCCTACTCACCGCCCTGACCGAGACGACCATACCGGACTCATATCCCTCGAGTAGAGCCTCTGGTTCGGTCACTCTGATCAGGTGTTGGAAGGGATCGGTTTTGGGCCCATAGGCGACATCATAGTGCCGGATGTCCAGCTCGGGTGCCGGATTCCAGCGAGCGATCACCAGATGGCCTTGGTCATCTATCTCGAGGCCACTGAGGGGTGAGGGGCTAGAAGCGAGGAGCATCGTCGAGGCGATATTCGCCTTCGCCGTCTCGAAGACCAACTCCTGATCGACGATCTCGAGGACATCGTGCGGCTCGTGGTAGTGCGGGCTAGCCAGGACCGGATAGGAGCCGAGCCCACCGATCAGATCGCCGAAGGCATCGTAGAGGGAGTGGGCATCGGTGCCCTGATAGTAACGGGCGTCGTAGGTGACCAGCCTAGTGAAGAGAAAGGCCGCGGCGTGCTGTAGATCACGGATCCCCGGATTAGTGTATCTGATCGTATTCGTCAGGCGGTGGTCGATCGAGTAGCCGATCATATCGTTGTTGAGGGCACCAACTACTCTGATCCGATCGGCGAGTGCCCGGCGGGCGAACTCGCGGCTACCCCGGAGTCCCGATTCCTCGCCGGTGAAGAAGACGAAGAGGAGGCTCGCCGCGCGCGGCCGCTCCCTCATTACCCGAGCGGTCTCGAGGAGGACCGCGGTCCCAGAGCTATTGTCATCGGCCCCAGGTCCTAGGATGACCGAATCGAAGTGGCTCCCGACGATATAGACGAGTTCAGGGTGCGTCGTCCCCGGGAGTCGTGCGATGACGTTGGCGGTCCTGATACCGGGTGCTGGCTCGAACCACTGGTACTCAGGCTCATATCCCCATGCCCTGAGGGTCTCATAGATATACTCGGCGGCCTCAAGGTTCCCCGGCTGTGTCATATGCTTCGAGCCGAAGCGGTAGAGCGCCTTCTGGTACTCGTAGAGTCTGAGCTTAGAGACCTCGGCGACTGCGTCCCTCACCTCTGCGGCGATCGGGGCGAAGGCCGCTCCCCCACGTGCCTGTAACTCTCTCTCATTGGCCAGGTTTTCCTCGAGCCGGTGCACTAGTTCGGTAGTGGTGATGGTGCGCGTCAGGTCAATGAGGTAGAGACCGCGGTCACGGGTGATCGTATCACCATCCCTCTGTGCGATGATGAGGATCTGGCGTCCATCACTCGAGACCGCCCAATCGTACTCGGGTGCGATCGTGCGCAAAGTGTTGTTGTGGAAGAGCCTGATCTCCTTCGCCTCATCGATCGCATAGAGGTATGACCTCCGGTGCCGGGCCTCACCCTTGACGTAGAGGAGGGTATCGGGCGTCACGAATTGGGGATAGAGATCGTGCTGGATATCGTAGGTCACTCTCCACTCGCCGGCACCATCGATATCGGCGAGGAAGATCTCCCAATCCTCGCGGAGCTTCTTCTGGTAGGCGACCCTACTCCCATCGGGTGAGATAGTCGGTGCTGAGAGAGGAGCCTTCGACCTAGTGATGATCATCGGCTCCGCATGGCGTCGGAGGGGAAGAGCCCTGATCTGTATCTCATCCTCACCCCGGTAGAGGTAGGCGACTGTGGACCCATCCTCAGCGAGATCAGGTGCGATCCCCTCGTACCTCTCCTCCCTCTCCCTCTTCAGATCATAGACGACTATCTCCTCGACCCCCTCACTCCCCCTCTGAGCGAGGAGGGTGGGTGTGCCACGACCTGGGAGGGGGTGTGGTCCACTCTGGTAGATGAGGTATCTACCACCCTTGGCGAAACGGGGCGCGAACTTGTAGCCTGGCCCATCGGTCAGAGGCTCGGGGTCACTCCTCTCGGAGAGGAGGTAGATATCGCTCCTCGTACCATCGGTCGTGCCAGTGGCGTAGACCCGCTTTCCATCATCGGAGAAGGCTAGCTCGGTTATCCTCAGTCCATCCCTCTGGAGGCGCCTCTCCCTCCCCGACCTGAGGTCGCGAATGATCACAGGTGAGTCACTCGCACCACCGAGATATGCGATCCGGTCGCCTCTAGGTGAGAAGATGAGTCCCGTCCCCTCGATCGTGAGTGTGCGGACCTGCCCCCCTTCCGATAGGTCTATGAGGTGCGTGCGCCTCTCCTCTCGGTATCCAGTCTCGTATGCAGCCCAGCTATCATGCGGTGCGAAACGAACTGCCCTGGCATCGTCAGCGACCTTCGTGGTGGTAAAGTACTCCCCGGTGATAAGTGCTATCCTCTCGAGGTACTCCTGCCCGAGGGGTGACTCGAGGAGGGCTTTGAAGCCCTCGAGTGCGGAGAGGTAATCGCCCTCGTCGTATGCGATCTGGGCCCGTTCGAAGCGTGGATCGGTATGTACCTGCCCCGGCGCCTTTTCTGGTAAGGCGAGTGTGCCGAGCCCCAAGATCGCGATGGTACAGAGGGTCTCGAGTCTCATGGTCTCTCGGTTCTAGGGATCAGAGGGTCGCACGGTACCGATCGAAGGCCTTCGTTGCGATCCAGCTACAGATGATGGCGAAGAGGGTCAGCCAGACGAGGTTCAGCCCGACTGCACCCCACTCACCACCTTCGAAGCCGGCGCGTGCTGCGACGACCGCCCAGTTTGCAGGGTTCAGAGCCGCGACGGTCCTTATCCAACCTGGCATCAGGGTCGCTGACATCATGATACCCGAGAGGAAGGTCATCGGTAGGATTATGAAGTTCATCGCGGCCAGGACTGTCTCCTGCCGTCTCGTGATCAATGCGATCGCATTCGAGATTGCGCCGAATGCCGCTCCCAGTATCCCGGCAGCTAGGAGGACGACGCCCAATCCGACGAGTCCCGTCTCAGAGCGAGCGCCGAGTAGGATCGCAAAGCCGAGTATGACCGCGCCCTGGATCACGACGAAGAGTCCCGCATGCAGGACTCTAGCCGCGATGAGTGCACCGCGCCGGGCAGGTGTGACGAGGAGCCGATCCATCACCCCCCGATCGATATCGACCAAGGTACCCATCCCCGAGTGTGCCGACCCGAAGAGGGCGGTCATGATCGTGATACCCGGGGCGAGGAACTGAGTATATGACTCCGCACCGAAGCCAGGTATCTGCACGATGCGCTCGAAGAGCTGACCGAAGAGGAAGAGCCAGAGGATCGACTGGACGATACTGATGAAGATGAAGACTGGCATCCTCAGGGTGTAGCGGACGAGTCTCGTGAAGAGTGGTGCTAGATCGTCGAAGAACCTCATGCTGCTACCACCTCTTTGTCCTTTTCGGCATCGGTGCTCACAGATGTCGAGCCAGATCTGGCAAAGCTCTTACCGGTCAGGCTGAGGTAGACATCATCGAGGGATGGCCTACTGACAGAGACCTGTGCGATCTCGAGGCCCATCCGGTCGAGGCGTTGCAGGATGACCGGCACCATCTTCCCACCCTCGGGGACCTGGGTGTGGAGGGTACGGCCCTCGACCGTGACCTCACTGACCCCCTCTATCTGGCTGAGGATCGTTCGTGCCTCCTCGAGGGGCACCGCACTCCCGAACTCGACCGAGACCCTATCGCCATGGAGCGTACTCTTCAACTCATCTGTCGTACCCTTCGCCACGATCTCTCCCTCATCGACGATCGCGATCCGGTCTGCGAGGCGGTCAGCCTCCTCGAGGTAATGGGTCGTCAGGAGGATAGTGAGTCCACCCTCTCTAGCCTGGCGCTCGACCTCACGCCAGAGGATCGCCCGGCTCTCGGGGTCGAGGCCGGTAGTTGGTTCATCGAGGAATAGGATCTCAGGCTCGTGGATGAGGCCCATTGCGAGATCGAGGCGACGCCGCATCCCCCCAGAGAAGGTCTTGACGAGCCGGTCTGCGACCTGATCGAGCTCGAAGAGTCTGAGGAGCTCGTCGACCCTCTCGTCGAGTCTCCGGCGTCTGATCCTGTATAGTCGTCCCTGCAGGGCGAGGTTCTCTCGTGCGGTCGCCTGCAGGTCCACTGCCGAGCCCTGGGCGACGTAGCCGATTCTGCGCCTGACCTCTGCGGGTTGATCTATGACAGAGTATCCTGCGACCTCGACCCTCCCAGAGGTTGGGGTAGAGAGTGTCGCTAGGATCCGTACGGTAGTCGATTTCCCGGCTCCATTCGGGCCGAGGAGTCCGAAGATCTCCCCGCGCTCGATCTGGAAGTCGAGGCCACGGACCGCCTCGACAGGGCCTGGGTAGGTCTTCGTGAGACCCTGAATATTGATTATAGCCATGATCAATGCTCTACACCATGACTCGTACTCGGTGCCACTCTGGTCCCCGAGCCGAGGCTCATCTTCCCTTTGCCCGCGACTCGTCCCATACTCTGATGGTACTCACCGATCTCGGGACCGAGCCGAGTGTTGGAGAATTATGGAGTGATATGATGAAACGAGCAACGAAGCTGACCCTCCTTGCCCTCGTCCTGACGACGGTCATCATCCTCGTCGCCCTCGTAAAGGAGGCGGGTGAGAACCCGACTTTCAGGGCGAGTGACCACGACTCACTCGAGGAGTGTCTGCGGAATATCCCTACTGAGTGGCTCGATGGTAGTATCGAGAGGACTGGGGCCGAGACTGCCTGTATGCACCTCCATTCTGGCTCGGGCGCGGCCCTCCAGCGGAGTGGGGTCAGGACCGAGGACCTCTACCATTCTCTCTCAGTTCTCGCCTCTGACTCACTAGAGGGTCGGATGACTGGGACTCGTGGTGCGGCGAAGGCAGCGGCCTTCATCGCGCGCGCCTTCGAGGAGTATGGGCTCGAGCCAGGTGGCGATGATGGCTTTCTCCAGAGTGTCCCGATGGCACGGGTCCCGATGGCTGGTGGGAGAGCACGGTATGTACTCCTTCAGACTCATTCTGCCCTCGATACGATCCCGGAGGAGCGGCGAGTACTCGATGCGAATGTGATCGGTGTCCTCCCCGGCAGTGATCCAGAGTTGAGAGGTGAGGCGATCGTCGTCGCTGCGCACTTCGACCACCTCGGGGTCGGTCGGCCCGACGAGAGTGGTGACTCTATCTACAATGGCGCAGACGACGATGCCTCCGGCACCGTTGCGGTGATGGAGATCGCTCGTGCGCTCAGTTCTGGCCCTGCGCCTGCCCGGACGATCGTCTTCTTAGCAGCGACTGCGGAGGAGCTCGGGATGCTGGGGACGAGGTGGTACCTAGACCACCCGACAGTCCCCCTAGAGTCGACTGTCGGTATGCTCGCGATCGAGATGATCGGTCGGCCCGACTCACTTGCTGGTGGCAGGGGGCGTGCCTGGCTGACGGGCTACGAGCGGTCGACGATGGGTGATATCCTCGAGGAGAGTGGGATCCCGATCGTTCCCGACCCACGACCTGAGCAGAATTTCTTCCTCAGGAGTGACAATGCACCCTTCGCCTTCCTCGGGATCCCGGCGCATACTCTCTCCTCATACAATCTGCATGAGGATTACCACCGGCCCTCCGATGAGATCGACAAGATCGATTTCGAGCATATGACCGAGGTGGTCGATGCGGCTATCCGTGCGGTCAGGGTCCTCGCCGATGGGCCCCGGCCCGAGTGGCACCCAGGTGGTAAGCCGGAGCGGCCTACAGGTCGGAGGTAGGACTGGTGGGTACTAGTATACGACTAGGTCTAGCGCAGCTCGTCCTCGTCGGCCTCGTCTTGATCGGTTGTGCACCTGCTCTACCCGCGACTACGCCGCACCCTGCCGGCACCTCTGCTGGTGGTGGTGCCCGAGTCGGGGAGGTAGTCACCGGGATCGCGAGCTACTATGCCGATCGGTTCCATCTGCGAAGAACGGCGAGTGGGGTCCCGTATGACAAGGATCAACTCGTCGCAGCGCATAGGAGCTACCCCTTCGGCACGGTCCTCCGTGTCACGAATCTGGCGAATGGGAGGAGTGTCACCGTCAGGGTAATCGATCGGGGTCCCTTCGTGGAGGGTCGGATCCTCGATCTATCGAGGCGAGCAGCAGAGGAACTCGGTTTCATCGAGGCTGGCCTCACCGAGGTCAGGATCGAGGTCATCGAGTGATGGCGGAGCGTTACCCGATCCCAGCGGCCCGGCACCGAGTCGAGCAGGAGATCCAGAGGAGCCGTTTCATCACGACAGTCGCTCATACCCCGACGGTCGAGGCTGCGCGCGCCTTCATCGCTGAGATGCGGGAAGAGTTCGCCGATGCTACGCACAACTGCTGGGCCTTCCTCGTCGGTCCCCCGGGCTCGACCTCGAATGTCGGGGTGAGTGATGATGGTGAGCCCCACGGGACCGCGGGTCGGCCTATGCTCAATGTCCTCCTCCACTCGGGCCTCGGGGACCTGACCGCGGTCGTCACCAGGTACTATGGGGGCACCAAGCTCGGGACCGGAGGGCTAGTCAGAGCATATACGAGCTCGGTCCAGGGGGCACTCGAGGAGCTGCCGACTAGTGAGAGGGTCGAGCTTACCCGGCTCAGAATCGAGATCGGGTACCCGACAGTCACCCCCTTCCAACGTCTCCTCCCCGAGTTCGAGGCTACGGTCATCGAGGAGAGGTATACCGATGAGGTCTACTACGAGGTCGAACTCCCAGCCGAGTCGGTCGAGGGCTTAGAGAGCGCACTCGAGGAGTTGACTGGGGGCACGGCCTATATCGAAGAGCTCTGAGAGAGGACCACCCTGCAGTGCTCTCGTGGCGCCCTACTTCTTCTGGACTGCCTCCCTCAAACCCTTACCAGGCCGGAAGGCAGGCGCTCGTGAAGCTGCGATCTGGATCTCTTCACCGGTACGCGGATTACGGCCTACCCTAGGACCGCGATCTCGAGCCTCGAAGGTCCCGAATCCCGTCATCGCGACTCGATCGCCCTTCTGCAGCGTCTCTGCGATGATACCAGTGGTTGGGTCGAAGATCGCGTCGATCACCGCACGAGCATCTTTCTTGGTCACCTGCGCTCGGCTCGCTGCCGCATCGATCAGCTCCGCCTTGTTCATGCGGACCTCCTCTGTAGTGGAAGGTGAAGAGCTGCGTATCTGGTGGCACCTTTCTCGCCCCGGCCCGTTGCAAGAATCGTGTCGGGGCACGAGAGATTGCGCATCTCAGGTCGATATAGTACCATCCTATCTTAAGGTTTTCTAATGGTCCGACCCACCCGTTGGGGGGGCAACTGCCTCCTGACTCCCCGGGGCGGTAACCACTTCAGTCGTGAATATCGACAAGGAGGAAGGTATGCCAGGAGACAGGATAGAAGCGCGGAGTCTAGTTCGTCTGGGGGGCCTTGCCCTCATAGCAGTCGTCCTTGCTGGCTGTGGTGTGAAGCAAGAGTATGTAGATGACCAGATCGCCCGGCTTCGGGATGATATCCGCACTAGTGATGAGGCACTCTCGAGCAGGATAGATCAGGTCGCGGACCGTGTAAGTGCACTCGAGCGGGACCTCCAGTCGCTACGCGATGAGTTCAATGTGAAGTTCGAGGAGTTCGAGGGGCTGATCACCTTCGACGTGCCCGTCCACTTCGAGTTCGATGAGGCGGAGATCAGGCCCTCTGATCGGCCCGTACTCGATCGTTTCGCCGCGGTCGTCCGGGAGTACTACCCAGAAGCGATCGTGACCGTCGAGGGCTTCACCGATCCAGCTGGTAGTGTCGAGTACAATCTGAAGCTCGGCCAGGCGCGCGCCGATGCGGTCCGCGAGTACCTCACCCGTAGTGGCGGGTTGAGATCCGACCTCGTCAGGGCAGTGAGCTATGGGAAGGCACCTGACAGGCAGATCGTCAGGGGCGCGGCGGGTGCGGACAACCCTGCGGCGATAGCGAACCGCCGTGTCGCCCTCGTGATCGACTACTCCGGCCCGAAGCCGGCCGATACCGGAAGGCCGACGACGACCCCCTAAGTCAGATCATGGGCTACGGGACAGAGGTGGTGAGGCAGGGTGGCGTCTGCCCTGTCTCACCTGAAGTCCCTCGACTGATAGACTATCTCACCTGCCTCCAACTTCCTGAACCTCCTGCCGACTAGGTTGAGCGCTCGACCATCTCTCTCGAGGCGTCCCTCGACGAGGAGGAAGGGCGAGTGGTTGACGATCTCTCGATTCTCCCGATATAGGCGTCGCGGGACGACGACATTGATGAATCCCCCCTCATCCTCGAGGAGGACGAAGACCGTCCCCCTCGCGGTCGCAGGGTGTTGTCTTGCGACGACAAGGCCTGCAACGATGCAATATTCTCCATCATCGATCCCCTCTAGTCCCCTACTCTCAGTCACCCCTGCGGCCTCGAGTCGGGATCGGAGGTGCTCGAGTGGGTGTCCGGTAGTAGAGATCCCAGTCGCGAGGTAGTCGAGGAAGATGAGCTCACCCCTCTCGAGCTCCCTTGGCTCGAAGGGTAGTAACCTCGTGTCCTCTCTCCCGATAGAAGCGAGTGGGAGCCGGTCGCCAACAGTCCGGATCGCCTCCCATGCCGCCCTCCTCCTTCCGGGCTCGAAGGCCTCGAATGCCCCTGCCCGGGCGAGGTGTAGTGCCTCGGCCCTAGATAGGTGTGCCCTACGTATGACATCTTCGACCGATCTGAAGGGCCCCTCAGCGCGCGCCCTCTGCAGTGCCTCTCGTGTCCCCTCCCCGAGGCCGCGGATGAAGCGCCATCCGATTCTGAGAGGTGGGGTAGACGACGTCGTCTCCCCCACCTCGATCGTGCACTCCCACTCTCCATCCCGGAGGCATGGTGGTCTGACCTCGACCCCCTCACGCCGTGCGTTATGGACTAGTGTAGCGGGTGGGTAGAACCCCATAGGCCAAGCGTTGAGGAGTGCCATATAGAATTCGGCTGGGTAGTGTGCCTTGAGATATGCGGTTGCGTAGGCGATCAGTGCGAAGCTCCAGGCGTGTGACTCGGGGAAACCATAGTTCGCGAAGGAGAGGAGATCTTCGACGATCTCTTCGGCGACCCCTGGCTCGACGCCGCGGTCGATCATCCGGCGACGGAGCCTCTGGAGTGCGGCCTGGAGGTATGGCAACTTGCGGCGGTGTCCCATCGTCCTCCGGAGCTCATCGGCCTCTGCGGCGGAGAAGCCACCGAGTTCGATCGCGATCGCCATCGCCTGTTCCTGGAAGATCGGGACCCCCTGGGTCCGGCGCAGGATCGGCTCGAGTGCAGGGTGCGCATAGGTCACCGGCTCGAGTCCCCGGCGGCGGAGGGTATAGGGCCTGACGAAGCGGGCCTGGATCGGGCCCGGCCTGATCAGTGCGACTTGGACGACGAGGTCGTAGAGCCGTTCGGGCCGGGTCTGGAGGAGTGACTGGATCTGTGCTCTACTCTCGATCTGGAAGGTCCCGACGACATCGCCACGGCTGATCATCTCGTAGGTCTTCGGGTCATCCTGTGGTAGACGGTAGAGTTCGAGGCGCCGCCCCGTCCTCCTCTCGATCGCGTCGAAGGCGATCCTGATCGCGGTCAGTCCACCGAGCCCGAGGAAGTCGAACTTCGGGACACCAGCGGCATCGAGGTCATCCTTGTCGAACTGGATGATCGTCCGCCCGAGGGTCGTCCTCTCGATCGGCATATAGTCGCCGAGGGGCGCACTCGAGATGACGAAGCCACCGGGGTGGGTCGAACGGAGCCGGGGCAGATCGTCCAGCGCGCGTAGTGCGGTGAGGAGTGCTCGGCCACGGGGAGTATCGAGGTCGAGGCCATGCTGAGCGGCGAGTCCAGCCTCGAGGTGTGCGGCCCCCTCGGAGGGGTGGTGACGACGGAGTCGTTTCGAGAGGTTCGAGGCGAGCTCGACGGGATAACCGAGGGCACGCATCGTATCACGAACCGCATTCGGTGAGTAGTAGGTCTGGGTGACCGCTGTGATCGCAGCGTGCTCCCTGCCCCACCTCTCGTAGACGTAGTCGAGGACCTCCTCCCGGCGGTGCATCTCGAAGTCGACATCGATATCGGGCGCCTCGGTCCCTCCACCGGTCCGGGACTCGGAGAGGAAACGCTCGAAGAGGAGCCCATGTTCGACAGGGTCGACCGCGGTGATCCCGAGGAGATAGGCGACGACCGAGTTCGCCGCACTCCCCCGGCCCTGGCAGAGGATCCCGCGCTCCTGAGCGAAACGGACCGCATCCCACATGACGAGGAAGAAACCTGCGAAACCGAGCCGGTGGATGACACCGAGCTCGTGCTCGAGTTGCGACTCTTGCTCCCGATTCATCTCCCCCCACCTCCTTCGCGCGCCGGCCAGGACGAGTTCACGGAGAAAGGAATCGTCATCGTGACCTGCGGGGACGGGGAAGTGTGGGAGTGGGGGCCGGAGCCAGCGGAGGTCGAAGTCACAGGCGAGTGCGATCCGGAGACTCTCCTCGAGCCCCTCCTCCCGACCGCGCCAGCGAGCCTCGATCTCGGAGGGCCTCTCGAGGCGCCACTCCCCATTCGGGAGGAGGAGCCCCCGCCGAGCCGCCTCATCGAGGTCGAGCCCAGCGCGGTGCGCAGTCAAGATCTCGTGGACGAGACGCGAGCCATTATCGATGTAGCGCGGATCATTCGTGATGACCCAGGGCGTCCTACCCCACTCGGCGAGCTCGATCAGGGCCCCGGCGAGAGCGGCCTCCCGTCCAGAGGTCTGGTGGTACTGGACCTCGACGGCGAGTCGTTCGCCAAAGAGGTCGCGCCAGCGCCCTAGTTGATAGGCCGCCTCCTCGGGCCGGTGGGCCAGGATCAGCTGAGCGAGCTCACCGGTCGCGGGACCGGTCAGAGCGAAGAGGCCAGCACTACGGTCGACGAGCTCCGACCAGGTGAGTCGTGGCCGGCCCCGGGGCGCACGGCGGGCCTGGGTGACGAGTGAAGCGAGGTTCTGGAACCCGACCTCATTCATCGCGAGGAAAGCGGCGGGGTAGCCATCGACGATCAACTCGGCCCCGACCACCGGTCTGATACCCGCACGTTCGGCAGCACGTACGAAGCGGATGACCCCTCCGAGGTCGGCATTGTCGGTCAGTCCGAGTGCGGGATAGCCGTAGGTGGCGGCTCGCTCGACTAGTGCCTCTGGTGTACAGGCCCCATCGCCGAAGGAGAAGGCGGAGTGGCAGCGGAGTTCGATATAGGCCATCGTCCCCCTCACCCCCACCAACCATGCAGGAACCAGGTCTCCCGACGCGCATCGTAGAAGACCCAGATGAGATCGCCCCCCTCGGTGACGCAGCGGAAGTACTCGCGGGCGTAGGGCTCCACCCATTGTCCCCCAGAGATCCGGTCGGGACCCGCGGCGCTCAGTACCTGGTGCCACCCCTCCCGGTCACGGTACCGGATCGGGGCCCGATCCCCCCCGACCTCCACATCTACCGGGACCGGTTCGGGTAGGAGATTCAGCACCAGACGCAGCCCATCGGGAGGCCCTGATCGCCCACTCGGCTCGGAGCGAGGCGAGATGTGTTCGGCGAAGGGGTCCTCTACCGGTCTCCAATCGATCCGCTCCTCTGGGAGGGGGTGCCCCGTGACCCTCGGCTCGATGATGAGTTCATCCTCCTCCTCCAGTAGACGAATGAGTGCCATCTCGACGAGTCCAGAGGTAGCAAAGCCTCGGTCGAAGAGATCACCCTGACGAGCCGAGGAGGGCTCGGCCACCTCTACCTCCAGCCCGACTCCTACGACCGGATGGGGTAACTCGACCCGCTCGAGGAGATTACGTACAAGCCTGATCCAGACCTCACGGCGCGCAGTGGGATGTGCGGCACGGAGGGTACGACACCACTCACCACCACCTGCTAGTGAGAGGGTCAGGAGGATCCGGCGTGCGACCTCACCGCGGCGCCGAAGGGTCGTGGCCAACCCCTCGAGGAGGGAGTTGATAGTGAAGATGAGATGTGCGGGATCGGTGACCTGGTAATCGATGAAATCGAGACTCGCATGGGGCCGCTCAGGTGGGATCGGGGCAAAGATCTTCCGCCGATCATCACCGCGCGCTAGGCGCCAGAGGTAGATGCCCTCGGCACCGAAACGGACCTCGATCGATGCAGGGTCGAGGGCCGCGAGCTCACCAGCGGTACTGAGCCCGACCCCCTCGAAGAGAGCGAGGAGACGACGGCTCCGCACCCCAGAGCGACCCGCCGCAGAGGCGAGGAGTGGGATCGGGACAGAGGAAAGGAACTCCCGTTCAGTACCAGGCTCGACCGCACAGAGTTCGACCCCGGAATTGCTCTCCCCACGACGAGCGGCGAGTTCGGCAACGATCGGGATCCGGGCGAGCCCGATCTGGAGAGGGAAGGATCGGACGCCAGCCGTCGTACTCGATGGGAAACCTGCTGGAGAGTTACCCACACTCGAGGAGAACTCACCTAGTACCTCGATCGCGGGCAGGCCCCGGAGATCGGCCCAGACCAGACCGCGGCCCTCTACCACGACCCGGGGCACGAACTCGAGGAGGAACGAGACCAACTCAGGGGCGGGCCCCGCGCCGGTCGACCAAACGGGGCTCCAGAGAGAGGCGTACCTCATACTCGACCACCGGTATATCGATCTCCGTCCACGAACTCACTCCCAACCCCTCGACATCGACTCGCAGGGTCACCGACTCTAGCTCCGCTGGACCCCCGAGGGGACCGGGACACCAGCGCGTACGGTCGGGGAGGAAATGGGAGGAGAGACGCAGGGGCGCACCAAGACCACCAGCTGAATAGAGGACGAGGGCGCCACCACCCTCGCGGACCGCACGGGAGAGACGGACCGACTCGACCCGACCGAGATGCCCGAGAGAGAGGACGACGAGGCCGAAACCAGGGATCCGCGACAACTCCTCCGCACACTCAAGCCCAAAATGCTCGCTGGAGGGACGGAGGACGAAGACCCCAGGCGACCACCCCTCGACCGCAAGTGCATCAGCACCGGATGAGGAACCACCAGCCTCGATCCAGACCGCACGCTCACCCTGAGCCACGACAGCACTGCAGGCACTCCGCAGGATCGCAGTGGCACCACCACCTGGGGACCAGAGGGTCAACCGACCACGAGGTAGACCTCCATTGGGTAGGATACGGTCGAGGGCCGGGACCCCGGTCGGTAGAGTAGGCGAGTGAGGTGCCTGGACCGGGACCGCACCGGGGAACCTCTCGACCAACAACTCCCGTAATGCCGCAATATCGGCTGCCATCGGCCTACATCACCTCCCCTCTCATCCCAATCGACTCGACCCAGCACAGAGAGCACGAACCCTGAATCTATACCGAAGAAAAACCGAAGACAAGGGTAGGGTCTAGGCTTGGAGTCTGGCAATGGGATCCTGTGGATGGTATCTATTGTAGAGGATGGGTTGATGGACCTTCAGACTGGAGCGAGCGATGAAGCGATTCACGATCCTGGCACCCCTCTCTTCTCTGGTGCTCCTGCTCACCCTAGCTGGTTGTGGTGCTGGTGAGCGCGGGGCCGAGGTGAGTATCCTCCTGGCCGATGATCTCACCCCGGCGGAGTTGGAGCGTCGTGTGGCGCAATTCGCGCCTGCGCCGATCGATTTCGACGATAGTGTTCTGGAGCCCTGGGAGCGGGAGGTCTTGACCCGTCTCATTGCGGCCTCTGATATCATGCAGGAGCTCTTCGAGGTCCAGGTCTCGGCGGAGAATTCGGAGCTACGTCGTCGTCTAGAGAACTCTCATGGTGAGGGTCGAGATGCTGCCCTGGCGTACTTCGATATCATGGTCGGTCCCTGGGACCGTCTCGATGAGAACCGTCCCTTCCTCCGTGTGGGTGAGAAGCCTGCGGGTGCGAACTATTACCCTGCTGATCTGACGCGAGAGGAGTTCGAGGGTTGGCTTCGCGAGCACCCTGAGGACCGTCAGCGCTTCACCGACTACTTCAGTGTGATCCGTCGTGACAAGGGCAACCTGATCGCGATCCCCTACTCGGTCGAGTACCGTCGTGAGTTGGGGCGTGCGGCGGCGCTCCTCCGCGAGGCGGCCTCGATTTCGGAGAATGAATCGTTGAGTCGTTATCTCGAGTTGCGAGCTGCGGCTTTCCTCTCGGACGACTACTTCGCAAGTGATATGGCTTGGATGGATCTCGATAGCCGTATCGAGCCGACGATCGGGCCCTACGAGGTCTATGAGGATCGGTTGATGGCCTATAAGGCGGCCTTCGAGAGCTTCCTGACGGTCGCCGATCCCGAGGCGAGTGCGGAGCTCGAGAGGTTGAAGGATGCGATGCCCGAGCTAGAGAGGAACCTCCCGATCGCCGATCGGCACAAGAACCTCGACCGTGGCTTCGAGAGTCCGATCCGGGTAGTCGATGTGGTCTATACCGCGGGTGATACTCGTGCTGGCACGCAGACGATCGCTTTCAACCTCCCAAACGATGTCCGAGTCCATGAGCAGAAGGGCTCTAAGAAGGTGATGCTGCGGAATGTGATGCAGGCCAAGTTCGACAAGGTCCTTGCCCCGATCGGTGCGGAGGTCCTGACCGAGGAGTTGCAGGGCAACCTAGCTTTCCAGCCCTGGTTCGTGAGGGTCCTGATGCACGAGCTCGCCCATGGGCTCGGCCCGAGTACAGTCACCCTCCCCTCCGGTGAGAGGACGAGTGTGAACCAGGCCCTGCAGGAACGACATTCAGCGATCGAGGAGGCGAAGGCCGATGCCGCTGGGCTCCACTCCCTCACCGTCCTCGCCGAGAAGGGGTATTACGACGAGGAGTTCGTCCGCCAGGCCTTCCTAGGACATATCGCCGACCTCTTCCGCTCGGTCCGCTTCGGGACGAACTCGGCACATGGAATGGCGGGGATGATCCAGTTCAACTACCTAGTCGAGAAGGGCGCAGTCAGGTACGACGAGGCGAATGGCCGCTACACCGCCGATTACGACCTCCTCGTGAGTGCGAACCGTGAGCTCGCCCACGAACTCCTGACCCTCCAGGCCGAGGGTTCGTACGAGAGGGCGGGTGAGATCCTCGAGAGGTATGGGACTATGAGCCCCGAGATGCAGGGTGTGATCGACCGCCTCGCCGACAATGTGCCGGTAGATATCAGGCCCCAGTATACGGTCCTGGAGAAGATGGTGGGGTGGTGAGTGGGGTGAGTGGGGTGAGTGGAGACGCAGGGTGAGTGGAGACGCAGGGTGTACAAGTGCGCATCTTATCCTTAGCCCAGCGATCTGTGGTCGGTTTTACACCTCCAGGGTGTAAAACTGCGTAACGATTCGCCCGCTATAGTGACGGGTGGTCGATCGACCACTTCTGAGGCGTAAAAGTGCGCACAGGTCGAGAGGTCGACCGACCTGTGCGCATTTTACACCTCCTCCCACCCTAGGCCCGCGCCTTGCACCCCTATCTGGTAGGATTCGCGTGCATATGGTACGCTGAGCGGACTCCGAATCGGGTGGGAGGAGCCACATGGCCGAGCGGGATACCCCTCATCGTCGTCCACAGGATATAGGTAAGGATTCTCCTGCGAAGGGGGAGGCGAAGGAGCAGAGCATCGCTGGGGACCGGGGTGGTCCGCGCGCCCCCCAGATCAGGGGTGTTGGGAAGCAGCCCGCGCAGACCTCTGGGCGGAGGTCGAAGCGCCATGAGGAGCCGCCCAAAGAGGCGAAGAGTTTCTCCCCCGAGGAGGCCCCATCGGAGCAGGGCGAGGGTGAGCCTAGCCCTGAGCAGTTGAAGGAGCGTAGCAGTCTACAGGGGATCGAGCCTCGAAGTGGTTCACACAGCGCAGATGACGAACTAACAGATCGAGGGGACCGGCTTGGGTGAGCCGCCTAACTCATCTCGCGGTCAGCGTGCGGCGCCCGAGAGGCCGGAGTCACCCTGAAGCGTGTGATATACTGCACATCCAGCTCGTCCCGGACCACCGCCCAGACCTGGTCCCCACGCATGACCGGTGCTGGAAAGAGTGAGAACCCATCAGGTGCACGGACCTGGCCGAGGTAGCGGCCATCGGGCTCGAAGAGGTCGAAGACGACGGGCTCACGCCACCTAGCCGGCGGTGCCCCGCCCCGCTCATTCGACTCATGCACCTCCTCACCTGCGACCTCATAGCCTGGCTGGTAGAGTTGCACCCAGATCCGGCCATCCTCCCCGACCAGGATATCCCTGAATGCTGGCTTCCGATCGGGGACGGGTGGGCCACTCCAACGCCAATTCGGGTCGAGATTGCGCATCTGTGCAGTAGCGCGGCGCTCGGCAGCACTCCTCTCTCCAGACTTCACGGGTACCGGCTCATGATCTCGCTCGATACGCAGGTGCGGCTCGGCGGTCCTGAAGAGATCGATCGCGTAATCAGTCGAGACCCCGCCAACGACATAGCCATGTGGGCTGAGGGTCCAGACCGCACCTGGTGAGAATGGGACGGTGGTCACCCCGACTGAGTGATTGCCATCTGCTCCAGTCCGTTCAGCCCTCAATTGCGGGGCCTCATGATCGTAGTCGGGCCCCTTGACCGTATCGGCCGGGGTGCCGTCGGGATGGATCCGAGCCAGGCCACTCTCCCACTCCGTAATAGCGTCGGTCGGATTGAGCAGGATCAGGGTCGCTACGGTGCCCATGGTGTCGACGAAGAGTGGCTGCGAGGTCTGGAGCCCGCCCCGGATCGGCCAGTTCCCTACACTCTCGCCCTCGGGCGAGTAGAGGTTGATCCTAGCATTGGCAGGGTCGCGGAGAGCGATACGGCCATCGGGGAGCACGGCGAGTCCTGAATCGGGGGACCGATACTCTCCGGGCCCCGCCCCCTCCCGGCCAAAGGTCGCGAGGAAGGTCCCATCGGGCGAGTATTTGTTGAGTGACCGGGCCTGTCGGTCGTAGACGTAGATCGAGCCGTCATCCCCGACCGCGAGTCCGATCAGCTCTCCGAAGATATACTCAGCGACGCCATCGAAGACGCCGACCCGGACCTCCGGCACCAGCTCCGCCGGCTCGCGCCAGATACTCCCAGTGATGGTGCGCACGACGATGGTATCGCCGATCGTATCGTGGACCGCTTGCCACTCTAGACCCGCGGAGCTATCGACCTGCTCCCCGGCCCCGCAGCCAGAGGTGGTCAGGGCGATGTACGTTACAAGGGTCGCGATACAGGGCCTCCGCATCATTGCTTCAGCTCCTCGAGAGAGGATCGTTATCGGTAAGATATCCCCCCTGCGCAAGGTACCGCTACATACCCGGCTGTGATAGCCAATCTCAGACCACCACCCCTTCTCCCTCCCTCGCCGCGGCGTCGATGACACTCTGCGCGACCTGCGCAGGGACCTCCTCGTATCCGTATGGCTGCCGGGTATGCGCAGCCCTGCCCTGCGTCAGCGAACGGAGGGTGGTCGCATATCTGTAGAGCTCGGCGAGGGGGACGAGGGCGCGGACCCGGGTCCTCTTCCCCTCGGGCTCCATCCCGAGGATCCGGCCGCGGCGCTGATTCAGATCGCCGATGACATCGCCCACGAACTCATCGGGCGTCAGGACCTCGACCCCGAATTTCCGGCGGAGTCGGGCGAGCTGGACCTCGAGGTGGAGCTCGCCTAGACCACGGAGGATCGTCTGCCTCAGTTCGGGATCATAACTCGAGTGTACGGTCGGATCCTCATTAGAGAGGCGTAACAACCCTGCGCCGATCCTCTCCTCGGCATCTCTACTCGCCGCACGAACCGCGACCGCGATATCTGGCTCTGGGAACTCGATCGGGGTGAGGAGGAGGGGGCGCTCGGGTGGCGAGAGGGTATCGTTCGTCCGCGTCGTCCTCAACTTGACTGTGACCCCGAGGTCACCGGGGTGGAGTCTCTTCACCCCATGACGAGTCCTCCCGAGTGCGACCGCGAGTTGACTCAGCCTCTCCCCCGACCCACTCCGCGCATTCCAGAGTTCAGACCCACTCTCGAGGAGCCCACCATAGACCCTGAAGTAGGAGAGCTCGCCGAGGTGCGGCTCCACGACGGTCTTGTATATCAGGAGGACGGGGGGGCCATCGACCTCGGCGCGGAGGGAGACGGTATGGTCGATACCTGGTCGCTCCGCCACCTCCTCACCGACCTCCCCAGGGTGCGGCATCAACTCGACGAGCTTCCGGATCAGGGCACGGGTCCCCCAGCCGCGCTCAGGTGCACCACAGAAGAGGGGGTAGAGCTCTCCCTGGAGCATAGCCACCTTCAAGGCAGCAAGGACATCATCGCGCGCGATCTCCTCGCCCTCGAGATAGCGCTCGAGGAGCCCATCGTCGGTGGCAGCGACCGCCTCGATCAACTCATTACGCCAACGCTCGAACTCGGAAGTGAACTCAGGGGGGATCTCCCCTTCCTCATACTCACCAGAGTCTGAGTCGGGGTCGTAGAGGTGCGCACGACCACTGAAGAGATTGATGATACCATGGAAGGAGTCGCCCGAGCCGATCGGGATCTCGACAGGGAGCACACGGTCGGTCAGGATCTCCCTGACCTCCTGGTAGACACCTTCGAAATCGGCATGCTCACGGTCCATCATCGAGACGAAGAAGAACCGTGGGAGAGAGCGCGCCTCACAATATTCCCAGACACGCTCGGTCCCGACCTCGACACCACTCCCCGCATCGAGGACGATCAGGGCACTATCGGCAACTCGCACACCCGCAGCCACTTCACCTGTGAAATCGAGATAACCTGGGGTATCGAGGAGATTGACCTTAACTCCACCCCACTCGGCATAGGCTGGGACCAACTGAAGGGAGATCCCATAGGCGATCTCCTCCTCTGTATACATCGTCACCGCAGTACCGCCACGGGGATCACCACGTCTATCGGTAGTACCAGAGATATAAGTGAGAGTATCGATCAGAGTCGTCTTACCACTCCCGGCATGACCCAGGACGACGACATTGCGGATATCTTCGGTCTGATATTCCCTGGCTGGCATAGTCACCTCCCCAAGAGGCTCGAGCAGGCCGAAATTTGGTAGGGCCGCGAAGATAATCCCGATGATATACGCACGTCAATGAATAGACCAGGCCAGATGAGAGATAGATATAGATCTGCCTCCAGGCCGATAGGTGCGCCTTCCCCACCTAGCGCCAGCACCCACGGCAGAACCACCGCCATTATGGCAGCCGGCGAGTCAGAAAAGGCGCCAGATCGACAGTTTCAGGGGGTCAGAGAGGTGGCACACGCGTTGCACCCCGAGAGGCCGGCGGTCGCGGTGGCCGCGGCCTTTCCGTAGTATCCGGACCCATACAGGAGTTATAATGGCGAAGAAGGTCATCGGAATCGACCTAGGGACGACGAACTCTGTCGTCGCTGTGATGGAGGGTGGCGACCCCGTCGTCATCCCTAATGCTGAGGGTGGTAGGACGACCCCATCCATCGTTGCATTTACCAAGGATGGTGATCGTCTGGTCGGTCAGGTCGCGCGGCGCCAGGCGATCACGAACCCGAAGAATACGGTCTCCTCGATCAAGCGTTTCATGGGGCAGCGCAGTTCTGAGCTCGATGCGGATGCATCGAAGGTCCCATACGAGCTGAAGACTGGCGCCTCTGACCGTATCGAGGTAGAGATCCCGAATGCGGGTAAGACCTTCAGTCCCCCTGAGATCTCGGCGATGATCCTGCAGAAGATGAAGCAGACCGCCGAGGATTATCTCGGTCATGAGGTGACGCAGGCGGTTATCACCGTCCCGGCGTACTTCAACGATTCGCAGCGTCAGGCTACCTCTGATGCGGGCAAGATCGCTGGCCTCGAGGTACTCCGTATCATCAACGAGCCGACCGCAGCCGCTCTCGCCTATGGTCTCGACAAGAAGAAGGACGAGGTGATCGCGGTCTATGACCTCGGGGGTGGGACCTTCGACATCTCGATCCTCGAGCTCGGGGATGGTGTCTTCGAGGTAAAGGCGACGAATGGTGATACACACCTCGGTGGTGATGATTTCGACCAGCGGATCATCGACTGGCTCGTCGATGAGTTCAAGAAGGACCAGGGGGTCGACCTCTCGCAGGACCCGATGGCGCTCCAGCGGCTGAAGGAGGCGGCCGAGAAGGCGAAGATGGAGCTCTCCACCACCCTCTCGACCGATATCAACCTGCCCTTCATCACTGCGACGCAGGATGGGCCGAAGCACCTCAACCTCAATCTCTCCCGGGCGAAGTTCGAGCAGCTCGTCGATGATCTGATCAAGAGGACGATCGAGCCGATGAAGCAGGCTCTCGACGATGCGGGGCTCCAGCCGGGGGATGTCGATGAGGTGATCCTCGTCGGTGGTTCGACCCGGATCCCGAAGGTCCAGGAGATGGTGAAGGATTTCTTCGGGAAGGAGCCGCACAAGGGTGTGAACCCCGATGAGGTCGTCGCCGTCGGTGCTGCGATCCAGGGTGGTGTCCTCGCTGGGGATGTCAAGGATGTACTCCTCCTAGATGTGACCCCACTCTCGCTCGGGATCGAGACCCTCGGTGGGGTGATGACCCCCCTGATCGAGAGGAATACGACGATCCCGACGAAGAAGTCAGAGGTCTTCTCGACCGCAGAGGACAACCAGACGACAGTCGAGATCCATGTCCTCCAGGGTGAGCGGCCGATGGCGATCGACAACAAGACGATCGGTAAGTTCCAGCTCACGGGGATCCCACCCGCTCCGCGCGGTATGCCACAGATCGAGGTGACCTTCGATATCGATGCGAATGGGATCCTCCATGTGACCGCCAAGGACCGGGCGACGAACAAGGAACAGAAGATCCGGATCGAGGCCTCGAGTGGCCTGACCGATGCCGAGATCGAGAAGATGGTCGAGGATGCTGAGAGGCATGCCGACGAGGACAAGAAGAGGAAGGAAAAGATCGAGGCTCGCAACCAGCTCGATACCCTCGTCTATCAGGTCGAGAAGGACCTGGGCGAGTGGGGTGACAAGCTGAGTGGGGAGGCTCGCTCCGAACTCGACAAGGCCCTCGAGGATGCGAAGGCAGCACTCAAGCAGGACGAGCTCTCTGAGCTCACCCGTGCGCGCGATGCCCTCATGCAGGCCTTCAGCGCCGCTGGCCAACAGGTCTACCAGGCAGAGGCCGCAGAGGCGCCGACCGAGGAGCCGGCAGCAAGTGCAGGAACCGACACGACCCCTGACGATGATGGCCCCCAGACCTCGACCGATGGGGAGGAGGTCATCGAGGCGGATTACGAGATCGTAGACGAGAAGTAAGACTCGCCTCCTTTCGTAAGGATGGGAGTGATGGAGAGTCGGGCCGGGGGAGATCTCCCCCGGCCCGGTTCATTCCAGGTTAGCGGTGTTGTTCAGATACGAAAGGCCGGCCTAACTCCGGGACAGATACCGGCTCGTCACGCACCTCGAAAGCGCAGAGCCCAGGTTCATCCGTCTCCTGATCGGCCGCAACAATGCGTTGCGTACCAGCCTGGCCTATCTGCTGAGTAAAGAGGTGGACAATCCCTGTACGGCTCACCACAGCCGATACTCCGCCCTGAGGTTTATCCGAAAGTCGAGGCGTATGGGAACTGAACTAGGTGAATCAGTTATCCAGCCCTCTAGTAGACAGCGTAGAGTGGGCGCTTGCTATGAATTACCCAGAGGCGATCACCAATCACCTGTCACCGAACTCGTCGACGCATGAGATCAGGTTGTGCTCTACAGGCATACAGAGTGGATCGAGTTGGACCGCGCCATCCATTGTCTAGGCCGCCAGGATTTGGCGCACCAGGAGCTACGATATGGCCGGCGGGCTCTGCACCACCGGAGCACCGAAGAGATCTGCGCCACGAGTCGGGTCGAGATCGCACCGGAGGCGACCGGAACTCCCGTCCCCACCACTCCTGTAACTCCTGCACTCCTGTCAGAAAAGGCTCTCACACCCCGGTCACGCCGCGACGGCTCCGCTTTTGCATCTGCCCGCATGACGATAGATTACGCCTGACCCCCTTCGTTCCTCGGGCGCTACCATGAGTGATTCGAACCGAAAGCGTGGCCTGATCTTCTTCGTCGGCCTCGCTACACTATTCCTCGGCCTCTCCCTAGCCAACGACCGGGTCGAACCCGGACGATCGATCACGCCACGACCAGTCCAACTGCGAGTCGAGGAGGGCCCGGCGATCGTCGGGGTCAGGGAGCTGAGTCAGGCGATCATAGCGATCTCAGAGGTCGTCACCCCCGCCGTCGTCAGGATCCAGGCGGAACGACCGAATCAGGGGAGGGCCTCCTCACGGGTCCCCCCTGAGTTCAGAGAGTTCTTCGGACCACCCCGTGAGGAGCGTGGCACACCACAGCTCGCTGGCGGCACCGGATTCATCATCTCTCCAGATGGATATATCCTCACGAACAACCATGTGATCGATGGCGCCGACCGGATCAGTGTCACCCTGAACGATCGTAGAACCTTCGAGGCCGAGGTAATAGGCCGCGACCGGACGACCGATGTCGCAGTCGTCAAGATCGAGGCCGACCGCCTCACCTCGGCCCGGCTCGGTGACTCAGATCTATCGCGCGTAGGAGAGTGGGTCGTCGCGATCGGGAACCCGGGATTCGGGGACGCGAGCACCCTCGACTTCACCGTCACCAGTGGGATCATATCCGCCAAGAACCGACCACTCCAGATCATCCCACAGGAACTCCAGGCACATGGAGATGCAGCGACCGCGGTCTACGCTATAGAGGACTTCATCCAGACCGATGCGGTCATCAACCCTGGTAACTCGGGGGGACCACTCGTCAACCTGCGAGGTGAGGTGATCGGGGTGAATACCGCGATCGCGAGTGGGAGTGGATACTATCAGGGCTATGGCTTCGCGATCCCGGTCAACCTCGCCCGGCGCGTCGTCGATGACCTCCTACAATATGGACATGTCCGACGCCCACTCCTCGGGATCAGTATCACCGATGTCACCCCTGAAGATGCCGAGGTCTACAGCCTACCAGAGATCGCGGGTGTCCTGGTCGAAGACTTCTCCGACGACTCGCCTGCAAAGAGGACGGGGATCGAGAGGGGCGATGTGATCATCGCCGTCGAGGGACAACAGATCGAGAGGGTAGGACAACTCCAGAGACTAATAGCACAACACCGACCTGGTGAGAGAGTCTCGATCGATCTGATCAGGTACGGCGAGCCACACCGCTACGAGATCCCCCTAGTCGAGGCACCGATCCGCCAGACGAGGGAGGAGAGGAGCCCCAAGAGGACGAAGCCAGCCAATACCGGACTCGGTATCGAACTCTCTGAACTGACCCCGAACCTCGCCCGGGAGATCGGCTATGACAGACCAGGTGGGGTGGTCGTGACAGGGGTGAGACCGGCGAGTCCCGCGGCACGGAAACAGTTGCCGCGTGGATTCCGGATCATCTCGATCGACCAGAGAGAGGTGAAGACGGTAAATGAGGCAGAGAGCCTCTTGAGGAGGGCGCGACCAGGGGGAGTCGTCTCACTCCACCTCGAGGGTCCCGATGGGAGGGTCAGGATCATCAACCTACGTGTCCCCACCTGATCGGTTGATTTAGGGAGCTTTTGGCATTAGATTCTTTGGTATCTATCCGCGAAAGTGGCGGAACTGGTAGACGCGCGAGACTTAGGATCTCGTGGGCATGCCCGTGGGGGTTCGAGTCCCCCCTTTCGCATGCGATCACCCCAAGATATCAGGTATGAGCCTGCAGACACCCGAACTAGAGATTGCCATCGAGGAGCCGCGCGCTTGGGCGCGGCGCCTCACTATTACAGTACCCGCCGAGAGAGTCAGGACCGAGAGGGAGAGCGAGATCAAGAAGCTCAGCCGCCAGGTCAGACTCCCCGGCTTCCGTAAGGGAAGGGTCCCACCCCAGATCGTCGAGCGGCAGTACGGCTCCCTCATCGATCAGCAGATGATGGATAGGCTGATCAATGAGGCCTATAAGGAGGCGATCGATCGGGAGCAGCTCCAGCCGATATCCCAGGGGGAGATCGACGACGTAGACTTCCAACCCGATGGGCCACTGACCTTCGCCGTCGAGTTCGAGGTCAGGCCCGAGATCGAACTCGAGAGGATCGGGGGGTTCACCCTCGAGAAGAAGGAGATCGAGATCGGGGAGGATGAGATCGATGCCGTCATCGAGCGCCTCCGTCAACAGAATGCCGAGTGGCACACTGTCGAAGAGGGGAAGCCCGAGGATGGCGACCGAGTCATAGTAGAGATCACACCCCTCGAGGGTGTAGAGGCCGAGCGCGGCGCTGAACCACGCCAGTACGAGCTGATCATCGGTGAAAACCAGGCTCTGCCCCCTGTCGAGGGCGCGATCAGGACCCTCGGGGTCGGGGAGACTGAGGAGTTCGACCTAGAACTCCCAGATCCAGACTCTGAGGAGGAGGACGCGACGCGCGAGGAGAAACTACGGATCACACTCGTCGAGATCTCCCGTGCAGAGCTGCCCGAGGCGAACGATGAACTCGCCCAGAAGGTGGGCGAGTTCGAGAGCCTCGAGGAGCTGAGCGAGAGGATAAGGGCAGACCTCGTCGACAATGCCGAGAGGGATGCCGAGCGTGAGCTCAGGCGCGAGCTCCTCGACAAGATCATCGAGGCCAATGAGTTCGAGGTGCCAGAGACGATGATCAACCGCTACCTCGAGCAACTCTTCCCCGCACGTGAGGATGAGGACGCCGAGGAGAGGGCCGAGATGTTGCAGATGGCACGGCCATCGGCAGAGACAGCGCTTCGCAGGATGATGGTCGTCGAGCGGATCGCTGAGTTGGAGGGGCTCCACGCGACCTCGGCAGAGGTCGATGACCGGGTCGAAGAGATCGCAGAGGTCAATGACCGACCGGTCGCTGAGGTCTGGACGGAGCTCCAGAGGAGTGGACGGATGGCCACGATCGAAGAGGAGATCACAGAGGACAAGGTCTTCGAATACCTCAAGGCGCTGTCCACGATCGAGTAATGGGGCTGGCGACACTCGAGAGTAGGTCGCCAGTCGGAAGGGAGCTAGTTCTCAACGGAGGATCGACGAGCGCGATGGCAATCTATCCACCCTATGTAATCGAGCGGACCAGCCGAGGCGAGCGGAGCTACGATATCTTCAGCCGCCTCCTAATGGATCGCATCATCTTCATCGGTACGGCCATCGATGACAATGTGGCGAATATAATCATCGCCCAGCTCCTCTTCCTACAGGCAGAGGATCCCCAAAAGGATATCTACCTATATATCAACTCTCCTGGTGGGTCGGTCTATGCCGGTCTCGCCATCTACGACACGATGCAGTATCTGACCGCCCCGGTCAATACTATGTGTATGGGTCTGGCCGCATCGATGGGAGCCCTCCTCCTCGCGTCCGGAACTCCAGGTAAGCGGACCGCTTTACCCAACTCGCGTGTAATGATACATCAGCCCTCGAGTGGTGCGCAGGGTACTGCGGCGGATATAGAGATCCAAGCCAAGGAAATCCTCTACGCACGTGAGCGGCTGAACCAGATCTTGGCACACCATACTGGGCAGGATGTAGAGAAGATCGCAGAGGATGTCGATCGCGATCGCTTCATGAGCCCGGTCGAAGCCAAGGAATACGGTATAATCGACCATGTCGTATCGACGCAGAGCGAGGTGGTCGATATCTCCGCCGACGAGTAGAATAGGTAGCGGACCGGCCCCAGACGCTGGGGTCGGGGGTCGGGACGCGCCGCCGGCAGTAGAGTATCATGGCGAGCGATAAACACCTGCGTTGTTCCTTCTGTGGCAAGCCCAAGGACTCGGTCAAGAAGTTCATCTCCGGTCCCTCGGTCTACATCTGTAATGAGTGTGTCTCACTCTGTAATGAGATCCTTGCCGAGGAAGCCGAGCGTGAGTCCAAGGCGGCTGCACCACGGATCCCGACCCCTATGGAGATCAAGGAGGTCCTCGACGAGTATGTAGTCGGCCAGGACGAGGCGAAGAAGTCCCTCGCGGTTGCTGTCTACAACCACTATAAGAGGATTCATCACCAGGGTGTCCTCGACGATGTCGAGCTGGAGAAGTCGAATATCCTCCTGATCGGTCCGACAGGGGTGGGTAAGACCCTCTTGGCTCAGACCCTTGCCCGTATCCTACAGGTCCCCTTCACTATCGCTGATGCGACGACTCTGACCGAGGCGGGCTATGTAGGTGAGGATGTAGAGAATATCCTCGTCCGCCTCCTGCAGGCCAGCGATTTCGATGTCGCTGCCTGCGAGCATGGCATCATCTATATCGATGAGATCGACAAGGTCGCTCGTAAGTCTGAGAACCCGAGTATCACTCGGGATGTCTCTGGCGAGGGGGTACAACAGGCGCTCCTGAAGATCCTCGAGGGTACAGTAGCATCGATTCCCCCACAGGGTGGGCGGAAGCATCCGCAACAGGAGTATATCCACCTCGATACCAAGAATATCCTCTTCATCTGTGGTGGTGCCTTCGATGGTCTCGAGAAGATCATCGAGAATAGGCAGGGTGCTAATAGAATCGGGTTTTCTCCCGATGGGCCGAACGTGGAACGCCCTGAGGGGGAAGAGGTACGTACCTTTGATGGTATCGAACCCGACGATCTCCTGAGATTTGGTCTCATCCCTGAGCTCGTGGGGCGTCTCCCGGCGATGGTCACCCTCGATCCACTCGATGAGGATGCCCTCGTCCAGATCCTGCGAGAGCCGAAGAACGCCCTCCTGAAGCAGTACGAGAAGATGTTCGAGTTGGAGGGTATAGGCTTGATCTTCGACCCCGACGCGGTCAGAGCGATTGCGCGGAGGGCGCTCGACCGGGGCACCGGTGCCCGTGGGCTCAGGGCGGTTCTGGAAGAGATCATGCGCGATGTGATGTTCGAGATCCCCTCCCGGGATGATGTCCGTGAGGTCATCATCACCGAGGAGTGTGTGACCGATGGGATCCCTCCCCTCCTCGTCCTCCACGCTGAGGCGCGGATGAAGAAGGAGGCGTGACTCCTCTCCGTATCGACCAGGTCGAGTTCGCCGGCGCTATTGCAGAGCCCGGTGGTCCTCGGCCTGGCGACCTCCCGCAGATCGCCTTCTCTGGGCGATCGAATGTCGGCAAATCGAGTCTGATCAACCGTCTCTTAGGTCGGACCCGGACGCATATCGCGCGCGTCTCGGCTCGGCCTGGGAAGACGCAGGAGATCAACTTCTACCGGGTCCTAGCTACCCCTCAGAGTGGGGATGAGGGCGGCACCTCCGAGCGTGTCGAGTTCTTCCTCGTCGACCTACCTGGGTACGGTTTCGCCCGTGTGCCCCTCGAGATGAGAGGGCATTGGAAGCCCCTGATCGAGGGATATCTGAGGGGAACACCCGAGCTACTCGGTGTGGTGCAGTTGATCGATGTCCGGCATGGCCCAACCCGTGACGACCTGCAGATGCTCGAGTTCCTCGAGGTGGTCGCCCTCCCTACCCTGATCGCACTGACGAAGACCGACAAGTTGCGTCGTCAGGAGCGCCGACGTCTGATTCCCAAGGTGATCGACCAGCTCGGTGTAGATCCCGATCAGGTGATCCCCTTCTCTTCTCTGACTGGTGAGGGCCGGGTCGAGCTCCTCGGTGCATTGGAGGCACTCCTGACCTCCTGACCTCCTGACCTCTTGAGGCACTGGTCCAGTTCCTGCACCAGTGCGGCCTCGATCAGACCCATCGGGGTTGTTTGGCGAGATCTCCAGGTAGATCAGGGGGATAGATGAGGGTCACTACAGGTGAGCTCTACCGCATCTGCTATGGTGAGTTCGCTATCGGGGCCTATAATGTCAATAATATGGAGCAGCTCCGTGGTCTCTTCGAGGGCCACCGACGGGCAGAGGCGCCCTTTATACTCGCGATCTCTCGTGGGGCACGTAAGTACGCTGGGCCGGAGCTACTAGTAGGGATGATCGATGCGATCACCGCAGAATACCCCGAGCTCGTCTTCTCCGTGCACCTCGATCATGGGGATGAGGAGAGTTGCTACGATGCGATCGAGTCGGGCGCCTACACCTCGGTGATGATCGATGCCTCGCATGAGGAGTTCGACGAGAATATCGAGATAACGAGGAGGGTCGTCGAACGGGCCCATACCCGGGGGATCAGTGTCGAGGCGGAACTCGGCCTGCTCGGTGGTGTCGAGGAGGATATCGCCGTCGATGAGGAGCATGCACACCTGACCGATCCAACGGAGGCGAGCCTCTTCGTCGAGGCGACAGGATGCGACTCCCTCGCTGTTGCCGTCGGGACCTCACATGGCGCCTATAAATTCTCTGGAGCAGAGGGTCTACGCCTAGACCGGATCAGGGCGATCCGGGAGCGGTTACCAGGCTTCCCCCTCGTCCTCCATGGTGCGAGTTCGGTCCCGAGGGATGAGGTCGAGAGGATCAATGCCGCGGGTGGTGCCCTCGAACCGGGGGCGCGCGGTGTCGATCCAGGTGAGATCAGGGAGGCGATCCCCCTCGGGATCTGTAAGATCAATGTCGACACCGATGGCAGACTCCTCTGGACGAGGGTGCACCGGGAGTTCTTCCGCGATGAGCCCTCAGGCTTCGATCTCCGAGAGCCTGGCAAGGATTTCATCGAGGAATATGCTCGGTTCGTCGCCGAGCGAGCCCGTGAGTTTGGCTCAGCGGGTCGCCTAGGGCACGTGCGAGAGGTGATTGCCGCAGGGAGATGACGGACCTGATCGATCCCCTCCCTGGGGGTCATGAGCTCGAGGCCGCGATCGTCGAGATGGCAGCCGATGCTATCGTCTCGATCGATGAGGACCGGAGGATCATCCTCTTCAACAAGAGTGCTGAGATCCTCTTCGGATACGACCGTGAGGAGGTCCATGGCCAGATCCTCGAGTTCCTGATCCCCGAGAGGTACCGTGCCGACCATCCCCAATATGTCCGCGACTTTGCGGCCTCCCCCGTCCTGATCCATAGCCCTGGCCACCAGAGGCCGGTACCTGGGCTACGGAAGGATGGCTCTGAATTCATCGCTGAGATCTCCTTCTCGAAGGTCAGGATCGGTGGCGAGCTCTACCTGACCGCGATCCTGCACGATGTGACCGAGCGAGAACGACTCGATGAGGACCGTGAGTTCCTCGCTGAGTCGAGCCGCGTCCTGACGGCTGGCCTCGAGTTCGGGGAGAGAGCGCAGCGACTCGCCCAGCTCGTCGTCCCTAGACTCGCCGATTGGTGTATAATCGATCTACTGGTCGGGGACCGGATCGAGAGGGCAGCTGTCGCACATCATGACCCCGAGAGGGAGGACGCACTCCGGGCTACACAGGAGTTCGCACCCCTGATCGAGAAAGCGGTCGGGGTGAGGAGAGCGATCGAGACGGGTGAGACAGAGCTAGTCGAGGAGGTCGATGAGGAGTGGATCAGGGCGGCGACCCTGAATGATGAACACTACCACCTGATCTCGGAGCAGGAGCCCAGGTCGATCATGATCGTGCCCCTGATCACGGGGGGGAGGGCGATCGGCACGATGCTCCTGGCGACGACGACCGAGTCGGGTCGCACCTATAGTCCGGTCGATCTCGGACTTGCCCAGGAGTTCGCGGGGGTGGCGGCTCTCCATATCAATAATGCACGTCTCTATCGGGAGTCGGTCGAGGCGAGCCGGATCAGGGACCAGGTCCTCAGGATCGTCGCGCACGACCTCAGGAACCCACTACATACGATCTCGCTCAGTAGTGGACTCCTGCGTGATCTCGGCGCCTTCGACCCCGAGAGCCAGGGCGCGAATGCACTCGATCTGATAGATAGCGCAGTCGAGAGGGCTGACCGTTTGATCCAGGAGCTCCTCGATGTCGCACGGATAGAGAGTGGGGGTCTATCCCTCGCTACCGAGGTAGGAGAGATGCGCCCGATCCTAGAACAGGTCACGATGCTACAACGTCCACTCGCCGAGGAGAAGGGGATCTCCCTCTATCTCGAAGCACCGGCAGAGTTACCACCGGTAGTGGTCGACCGGGATAGGATCCTCCAGGTCTTCGAGAACCTTATAGGGAATGCGGTAAAGTTCACCGAGAGTGGTGGCGAGATCTGGGTCCGAGCTCAGGAAGATGGCGCCGAGATCCGTTTCACGATCACCGATACTGGCGTCGGGATCGCGGAGAAGGATCTCCCATATCTATTCAGCCCCTTCTGGCAAGCGCTGACCGGGGATGAGGATGGATCAGGGCTCGGTCTCGCGATCGCGCGCGGGATCGTCGAGGCACATGGTGGCCAGATATGGGCCGAGAGTAGCGAGGGGCAGGGTAGCACCTTCACTTTCACTCTCCCCATCTCGACTCAGAGCTAGTCAGGCCACGATCAGATAGCGATCTGGTACTCTTTGAGCTTGCGGTAGAGGGTCCTCTCCCCTATCCCGAGCATCTCAGCTGCTCTACGACGGTTGCCACCGACCTCACCTAGTGCTGCGATGATCGCCTCCCTCTCGAGATCGCTCATCGTCTTACCAGGTCTGAAGACGACGACGCCCTCAGTACTCTCGGCGTCCTCGTCGTCTAGATCTCCATAATCCTCTAGATCAGCGTGGATGCTCGCGACCTCGACCCCACCCGGTATCGCTGGTGGTGGACTCGAGGTGAGGAGTTCAGGGTGGGCACGACGGAACTCCTCGAAATCTCGTCTGATATCTTCGACATCCACACGTAGCTGCATTAGGGTCCGGAAGATGAACTCGAGCTCTGGGGAGTGAGCACCACCCTCCCGCCTCCCCTGCTCGCTATCTCGCTGGACGGGACGCGGGATCGGGGCGGGGAGAAGGGTCCGACCTCGGCCAGATCTGACCTCGTCTGGTAGATCGTCGGGCTGGATGGCCCGGCCCTGACCGAAGACGACCATAGATTCGACGAGGTTGTTCAGCTCTCTGATATTACCCGGCCAGCTATACTCTTGGAGGATCGCACGTGCCTCGGGTGAGATGAGGACGGGCTCGAGGTCATGCTCCTCAGCGGTCTTGCGGATAAAGGCCTCGACGAGGAGGGGGATATCAGCTCTCCGCTCCCGAAGTGGTGGGAGCTCGATATGCAGAACATTGAGCCGGTAATAGAGGTCGCGCCGGAAGTCACCGGTCTCGACTAGGGTCCGGAGATCCTGATTCGTCGCAGCGATGACCCGGACATCGACCGAGATCGGCTCCTCGCCGCCGACCCGATAGAACTCACGCTCCTCGAGGACGCGCAGGAGCTTAGTCTGCGTGGTTAGGGGCATCTCTCCGATCTCATCGAGGAGGAGGGTGCCCCGATGCGCTAACTCGAAGAGCCCCTTCCTCTGGGCGATTGCACCGGTAAAGGCGCCCTTCTCATGGCCGAAGAGCTCCGACTCGAGGAGATTTTCTGGCAGAGCTGCGACATTGGCAGCGATGAAGGGCCGGTGCCGACGGGGCGAGAGGGCATGGATACCCCGCGCTACGAGCTCCTTGCCCGTCCCACTCTCTCCCGTTATCAGAACAGTCGAGTTGACTGGCGCGATCTGCACGACCCGCTCGAGGGCCTCCTGTATCGCCGCAGTCTCACCTATGATACCGGTGATCTGCTGTAGACGACGTCGTTCTATCAATCGACGCCCGACGAGGACGACCTCGGCGGGGTCTACTGGCTTGAGGAAGAGCTCGGTAAAGTGGCCATGGAGGGCCTGGAGCTCGCCCCGGCCGGAGGCGAGGCCGAGGACGGGGAGACGATCGGCAGCTCGCGCTTCCCGCAAGAGGCGCCGAGCCCTCTTCTCCTGCAGCCCTCCGGTCAGGATCAGGAGGGCCGGATTATCGATATCGGCTACTCTCTCGGTCGAGGTGAGGAGCTCGACAGCGTAGCCCTCTCTGACGAAATGGTCCCTCAGATGGACCGCTGGCTCGAGGTCGTGCGTAGTGATCAGTACTGTATCAGCCATCATCCACTTCCTCAGCGGCTCACTACTCGGTCCCGCTGATCCCACCCGCTCCCATATCCGATGGCTCTGAGGGGTGCCGCTCGGTATCGATCCCGCGCAGGAGCTGGATCGCGTGGTCGAGGAAACGGTCGAGGACGGTGGTCCCATCCCGCACCCCACCGGTACTGCCAGGGAGGTTGACGATCAGGGTCCTGGACCTCGTGCCTGCGACACCACGGGAGAGCCAGGAATAATCGGTCTTCTCCGAACCTTCGAGACGGATCGCCTCGGCGATGCCGGGCGCCTCGCGTTCGATGACAGCACGAGTCGCCTCCGGCGTCAGATCACGCTCGGTCAGACCAGTCCCACCGGTGGTCAGGATGAGGTCGACCGTGCCACCATCAGCCCACTCGAGGAGGTGCGACTCGATCTCAGCGAGCTCATCGGCTACCGTGGCACGTACTACGACCTCGTGTCCCCGGCTCGATGCCCACTCGGTGATCAACTCACCACTCAGATCGAGGCGCGCGCCCCGGGAGACACCATCGGATACGGTCAGTATGCCCAAACGAATGGGGTCCACTCTCCTCTGATACCCCCTTACCGCTTCAGTGAGCCAGACTGATAGAAGGGTGGACGGACGATCTCAGCCTTCATCGGACGGTTCCTGATGACAACCTCGATCTCTGTACCAGGCTTAGCGGCCTCAGCGGGTACATAGCCGAGTCCGATACCCTTCCCAAGGGATGGGCTGAGGAGCCCACTAGTGACCTCGCCCGCAGGCTCACCCTGATACCGGATCTCATAGCCATCACGGGGGAAGGCACGATCTTCGAGGACGAACCCGGCGAGGCGCTGACGGAGCCCAGCTGCCCTCTGCTTCTCGAGCGCCGAACGACCGAGGAATTCACCCTTATCGAACTTGACGACCCACCCGAGCCCCGCCTCCAGGGGGGTATGGTTCAGATCGATATCATTACCATAGAGGGCATAGCCCATCTCGAGGCGGAGTGAATCGCGTGAACCGAGACCGCAGGGGATCAGCCCTGCATCCTTCCCGACCTCGAGGAGTCGGTTCCAGATCGAGAGGGCCGCACTATTCGGGATATAGAGCTCAAAACCATCCTCTCCGGTATATCCGGTACGACTGATGATCGCCTCATGGCCCTCTACCTCTCCGGTCACCACCTGGTAGTACTTGACCGTATCTAGGTCGAGCTCGGTGACCTCCTGCAGGATTTCAGCGGCCCTGGGGCCCTGAATCGCCAAGATCGAACGGTCAGGGGTCCGATCGATGACCTCGACATCAAAGCGGGGTGCGTACTTCTGGATCCACTCTAGATCTCGCTCGAGGTTCGCCGCATTCACGACGAGGAGATAGTGGTCGGGGAGACGGTAGATAAGGAGATCATCGAGGACACAGCCATCCTCTTGGCAGAGGACTGTGTACTGGATCTGCCCAACCTCGAGCTGTGAGGCATCGTTCGTAGCCACTAGCTGGATCAGATCGAGTGCCTCTGGACCCCTGATCTCGATCTCGCCCATATGCGAGACATCGAAGAGACCAGCGGCATCCCGAACGGCACGGTGCTCAGTCACGATACCAGTACCATACTGTACAGGCATCTCATAACCCGCGAAGGGGACGAGCCGACCCCCGAGACGCTCATGCTCCTCGAAGAGTGCCGTCCGCTTCAGATCATTGCTCATCAGCCACCTCCCCTTATAGATAGATCTCCGACCCAAATACCAGGAGACCGAGTTCCGTGGATCGGGATGAATTCGTGTGAAAGACACCGGAAAAGGTACCGGGCACAAGGGATGTGGGCAAGTAGCCCCCTGTGCCCGTCGTAAGGAGAGAATAGGAGCTCAGGACGATTAGAGCCCTCGGAGAAGGGACCCTACTCAGAGGATATACCTGCTCAGATCCTCATCGTCGATCACACCCTGGAGCCGATCCCGAACCATAGGAGCATCGACGACGATCTCTCGCAGATCATCAGCAGGGAGTTCGAAGAGAATATCCTCGAGGAGGGTGCTCATCACAGTATGGAGACGACGAGCACCTATATTCTCCATCCGCTCATTCACCTCCGCCGCTATCCGAGCGATCTCACGGATACCATCCTCAGCGAAGTCGAGGGTCGCACCGTCAGCAGCAACTAGTTCCTGATACTGGCGGAGGAGAGCATTCCGAGGTTCGCGGAGGATACGCACAAAGTCCTCCTCACCGAGAGAACTCAACTCGACCCTGATAGGGAAACGACCCTGGAGCTCCGGGATCAGATCAGAGGGTTTCGCTACATGGAAAGCACCAGCAGCGATGAAGAGAATATGATCGGTGCGAACTATCCCATATTTCGTCTGGACAGTACTCCCCTCGACGATCGGTAGGAGATCCCGCTGCACCCCCTCCCGACTCACATCAGGACCCCCGTGGGAACCTTTGTTGCCGGCAATCTTGTCGATCTCGTCGAGGAAGATGATCCCCATCTCCTCTGCCCTCTCGAGGGCCTCGGCGACGACCTCATCCATATCGACGAGCTTGTCGAGCTCATCCTGGAGGAGGATCCGCCGCGCCTCGGCGACGGTGACCTCACGCCTTTTCTTCCTCTTGGGTAACATCTCTTGCAGCATGTCGGTTAGGTTATCCATCCCCTCCATCCCTCCCATCGGGAGCATGAAGGCGTCGACCATCATCGACTGCTGGACCTCGACCTCGACTGTCCTCTCCTCGAGTTTGCCATCTTGGAGGAGTTTGCGGAGTTTCTCGCGGGTCCTTTCCCGCCGCTCCTTCATCCTCTGTTCCTCATCGGGGAGGGCCTCCTCCCCCTCGCGGGCGAGTTGTTGCTCTGCGGCCTCACCCTGGGGTGAGACGACGAAAGCACGTCCGACTCCGGGGGCCTGGTACGCCTGCGCCTGGTGGGCGGCCCCACCTCGCTCGATCCTGGGCCCCTCTACAGGTGGGAGCAGTAGATCTAGGATCCTCTCCTCGACCCTCTTCTCTGCTATCCCCTCGACCTCTTCCTCGCGCTCGTCCCGGACCATATTGACCGCCATATCGACGAGGTCCCGGACCATCGACTCGACATCTCGCCCAACATACCCGACCTCAGTGAACTTCGAGGCCTCGACCTTGACGAAGGGAGCCCCAGCGAGGCGAGCGAGTCTACGCGCGATCTCGGTCTTCCCGACACCAGTCGGACCGATCATGATGATATTGTTCGGCACGATCTCCTCCCGGAGTTCATCACCGACCCTCTGACGACGCCAACGGTTACGGAGTGCAATGGCGACCGACTTCTTCGCACTCCCCTGGCCTACGATATATTTGTCGAGTTCGGCCACGACCTCTCGTGGCGTCATCTCATCTAGCCATCTCTCCTCTGCCATCCCCTCATCGGATCCGGCCGAGTCTACCTGCCCATCTACGATCTTTGCCATCTCAATCCAGCTCTAGGACCGTAATATTAGTATTCGTATAAACACAGATCTCACCCGCAATCTCTAGCGAGTGCCGTACGATCTCGGGTGCTGAGAGTTCGGAGTGGACTTTGAGTGCCCTTGCGGCTGCGAGTGCGAATCCTCCTCCACTCCCGATTGCTATTACCTCATCATCTGGCTCGATGACATTTCCATCCCCGCTGATGAGAAACAGATGTTCTCGATCGGCAACTGCGAGGAGTGCCTCGAGTCTGCGTAGGAAGCGGTCGGTTCGCCATTCCTTGGCGAGTTCGACTGCTGCGCGCGGGAGATTCCCGGGGTATCTCTCGAGTTTTTCTTCGAATTTTTCGAAGAGTGTGAATGCATCTGCGACGGATCCTGCGAATCCAGCGAGCACCTTTCCGTCTCGCAGCTTGCGTACCTTTTGTGCCGTTCCCTTGACTACTGTATCCCCCAGGGTGACCTGTCCATCACCCCCTAATGCTACCTGGTCGCGGTGGCGTACCGCCACGATCGTGGTTGCGCTGAATTTCTGCATCTTCTATTTCCCAACGAAAGGTATCCAGACTGGCCGTTCCCCTCTACCCCAGCTCTCTATATCGTTCCCCGTTGGTTGGCTAGTCATGCCCTTGGGTGCGCCTGGTCGTAGACTCTCTTGAGGCGTTCCTTGGAGGTATGGGTATAGATCTGGGTTGTGGAGAGCGAGGCGTGTCCGAGTAGTTCTTTGACTGCCATCAGATCTGCGCCAGCATCGAGGAGGTGTGTTGCGAAGGTATGTCTCAGTGAGTGTGTCGAGAGTCCTGCCTCCTCTGCCACGGTGTCTAGGAGGTCTCGGATTACCGATTGTATCTGTCGTACCGAGAGTCTTCGTCCCCTCATAGAGATGAAGACTGCCCTTCGGTCATCGGGTCCGACCGCTCTCCCTGCGACCTCACTCCGGCGCAATTCGTACCTTCGAAGTGCGGTCACAGCACTCCTCCCGAGGGGCACGATCCTCTCCTTCCTGCCCTTCCCTCTCACCCTCACCTGATCGCCGAGGAGGTCTAGGTCAGTCAGGTCGAGTCCCTGGAGTTCTGCGACTCTGATCCCTGTCGAGTAGAAGGTCTCCAGGATCGCGAGGTTACGCACTCCGAGGAAGGTCCCCTCTGCGGCCCGGTTCTCGGCGAGTTCGAAGATCTTCCCCAGCTCTCGGTGGGTGAGCCAGCCGGGGAGTCGTCTCTCCAACTTCGGTGATCTGATCGATCGACCTGGATTGACCTCGACGAGCTCCTCCTGGTGGAGGAATCTGAAGAAGGACCTGATCGAGGAGAGTTTTCGCACGATCGATGACCGGGCTAGGCCGCGCTGGTCCAGGTGTCCGAGGTAACTCCTGAGGGTCAGGCGGTCGATCTGATCCCACCCCCACCCCTCCTCGCGGTGTCCTTCTAGGAACTCGACGAACTCAGCGAGGTCGTGTCGGTACGCCTCTATCGTATGGGGGCTGAGCTGGCGCCCATCGGCGAGGTGGCGGAGGTAGAGGTCGATCATCGTTCGAAGGCGAGGTCGTACTCTCTCATCCAAGCCTCGAACTCTGCAACAGCGCGCTCGGCGAGGCGAGCTCGCCGTTCCCGCCGGCCTTTCACCCTCTCTGGCAGGGGATCGAGGAGCCCAAAGTTCGAGTTCATCGGCTGGAAGTCGGTTGGGTCGGCCTCTCGCAGGTAACGGTAGAGGCCACCGAGCATAGTCGTTGGCGGGGGCAAGATCGGGTCCTTCCCACGGACGATCCGGTCGAGATTGATTCCAGCCAAGATCCCTGAGGCAGCTGACTCGGTGTACCCCTCGACTCCAGTCAGTTGGCCGGCAAAGATTAGATCTGGCCGCCCCTTCGGTGAGCCATAGGGCGCAAGCCCGGCAGGAAAATTGAGATAGGTATTCCGATGAATCGAGCCATATCTGAGGAACTCAGCCTCTTCGAGGCCCGGGATCATGCGGAAGACCTTCCTCTGCTCACCAGTACGGAGCCGAGTCTGGAAACCGACGAGATTCCACATCTGGCCCGCTTTGTCTTCCCGTCGGAGCTGGACCACAGCGTAAGGAGTCTCACCTGTCCGTGGGTTGGGGAGCCCGACCGGCTTCATCGGTCCATAGCGGAGGGTATCCTCACCCCGCTCTGCCATCACCTCGATCGGGAGACACCCCTCGAAATAAGGGACCACCGAGTTGTCCACGCCGGGAGGGGGCTCAGCAGGGGCCTCCTCACCATCGATGATGACTCCCTCCCAATCCCGGTTAGGGTAGATATCCGACTCCCGTAGCGCAGCGATGAAGGCCTCGTACTCCTCTCGGTCAAGGGGGCAGTTCAGATAGTCATCACCACTCCCCTTGCCCCAGCGGGAGAGGAAATAGGCTACATCCAGATCGATCGACTCCGCACTGACGATCGGAGCAATCGCATCGTAGAAGGCGAGACCCGACTCGCCGAGGAGCCCCTGGAACTCCAGGCTCAGAGCATCAGAGGTCAGAGGACCACTCGCGATCACAGTCGGGCCCTCGGGAATCGAAGAGACCTCCCGACGCTCGATCTCGATACGAGGATGAGATTCGATACGAGAGGTCATCGCCGCGGAGAAGATATCACGGTCTACAGCGAGAGCCGCACCGGCGGGGACGCGAGCCTCGAGAGCAGACTCGAGGAGGATAGACCCCAGAGCACGCATCTCACTCTTCAATAGACCATGAGCATTGGTCAACTCCTCGCTCTTGAAGGAGTTCGTACAGACCAACTCAGCCAGACGGTCAGTCTGATGGGCAGGGGTCGACCGCACCGGCCGCATCTCGATCAGTACGACCTCATGCCCCCTCTCTGCCAGCTGCCACGCCGCCTCACACCCCGCGAGGCCGCCGCCAACAACTCTTACCCTAGCCACACCAAAGATGTCCTACCCCAGGTTCAGTTATCTTTCGAACTCGCCTTTACAGTTCGGGCAGCGGAGGAACTCGCCCTTTTCCCTGGTCCTCTTCTCGACGAGGAATGGGTTTTCGCAATCTGGGCATTCTCTAGCGACGGGTTTATCCCAAGTAGACCAGTCACACTCCGGGTATCTGGTGCATCCCCAGAATGTTCTTCCTCTGCGGGTCCTCTTTTCGGCGACATCTCCCTTTTCACATCTGGGGCATTTGAGTCCTGGTATAGTCAGGGGCTCGGTATACCTGCACTTTGGGTAGTTGCTACAAGCGATGAAGCCGCCATGTCTACCCTCTCTCTCGACGAGTTCGTGCTGACACTCTGGGCACTTTCGTCCCGTTGGCTTAGGTTCTTTCCTTTCTCTCTTGTCGAGTGGCTTGGTGTACCTGCACTCTGGGTATCCTTCGCAGCCGAAGAATCTTCCATGCCTCGACCATTTGAGGACGAGTTTCTTCCCACATTCTGGGCAATCCTCTTCCTCTGCGTCGACGACCTCTCTGAGTACTTCGACACTCTTTTCTGCGCCCTCATCGAGTCTTTCTTTGAAGGGCTGGTAGAACTCATCGAGGACCTCTCTCCACTCGAGTTCTCCCTCTTCGATCTTATCGAGTCTCGTCTCCATCCCACTGGTGAAGTCGACATCGAAGAGTTCTGGGAATAGTCTGACGAGTAGTTTTGCGACAGTCTCGCCTAGGGGTGTCGGGTGGAATCTCCGGTCTCGGAGTTCGACGTACTCTCTATCCCTTATCGTGGATATGATCTGGGCGTAGGTCGATGGTCTTCCGATCCCCTCGGCCTCGAGTTTTCTGACGAGGCTCGCCTCACTATATCTCGGTGGCGGCTGGGTGAAGTGTTGTGCCGGCTCGATCTTCAGGAGTTCGCAACTCTCTCCCTTCTCGACTGGTGGCAGTGGGTCCTCATCATCGAGGCGGCGGTGGTCGCCATCCTCTCTTGCCTCACTATAGAGTCTGGTGAAGCCATCGAACTTCATGACCGATCCAGTTGCGCGGAAGCGGAACTCTCTCCCCTCCCTTCCGGCGAGGTCGAAGTCGATGGTCATCGTATCGAAGGTAGCGGGTGCCATCTGTCCCGCGACGAACCGTAGCCAGATCAACTCGTAGAGTGCGGCCTGATCCTTGTCGAGGTATCTCCTGACCTCGTCGGGGTGCCGGCTCGCCTCTGTTGGTCGGACGGCCTCATGCGCATCCTGTGCGGCCCTCTGTCTCTTGGCGCCCCAGAGCCTAGGTCCACCAGGTGCCAGATATTCAGGCCCGATCCTTTCCTCGACCCAAGCGCGCGCATTGGCTGCGGCGCTAGGTGCGACCCTTGTAGAGTCGGTCCTCATATAGGTGATGAGGCCCGTTGGTCCATCAGCACCTAGCTCGACTCCCTCGTAGAGTTGTTGTGCGACCCGCATCGTCTTTCGTGCGGAGAAGCGGAGTCTCTTAGCCGCCTCCTGCTGCAGGGTCGAGGTAGTGAAGGGCGCTGGCGGATTCTTGAGGCGCTCACGTCGTCTGACCTCAGTCGCGGTGAAGGGTACCCCCTCGATCTCAGCGAGGACGCCCTTGGTGGTCTCCTCATTCTCGAGACGGAAGGCCTTACGATCGATCTGGTGGAGTTTGGCACTGAACTCTTGGCCATCCTTGGCGAGGTGTGCGGTTATCGACCAATACTCCTCGGGCTCGAAGGCCCTGATCTCATCCTCCCTCTCGGTGATGAGCCGGAGGGCGACGGTCTGGACCCTACCGGCGGAGAGGCCTGGTCTGATCGGCTTCCAGAGGAGGGGGCTGACCTGGTATCCGACGAGCCGGTCGAGGATCCGCCTTGCCTGCTGTGCCTCGACCTTTCGGAGATCGAGCGTCGCTGGCTCATCCAATGCGCGGCGTACTGCATCACTCGTGATCTCATGGAAAAGGACACGCCGGAAGGTCGGCCGTTCTTGCTCCTGTCCATATCCGAGTTCATTGGCTACATGGTAGGCGATCGCCTCACCCTCTCTATCAGGGTCAGTCGCGAGGATGATCTCATCGACATCCTTCGCGTCGCGACGCAACTCCTTGAGGACCTTGCCCTTCCCCCGGATAGTGACGTACTTCGGCTCGAAGCCCTGCTCTATATCGACGCCGAGCTCCCTCTTCGGGAGGTCACGCACATGGCCCACGGAGGCCCTGACTTTGTAACCCTTTCCGAGGTACTGTCCAATCGTTCGTGCCTTTGCTGGTGACTCGACGATCACCAGCCTTCTTCTACGGTCGTTCTCCTGCGCCATTCCTAACCTCTCACCAATACTCTAGGCACCTCATAGGGTACCCCTATCCCCTATCCCCGTTTCGCGGATCTCGTCGAGATGAGCGATGATCTCGTCGACGACCTGGTCGGCCTCGCGGTCCTCCACCTCGACCATCAGATCTGCCATCTGGTATAGTGGCTCCCTCTCGGCGATGAGTCTCCGCGCTCTCTCGATAGGGTCGGGTGCCCCTGCGAGGAGTGGCCTATGCGAGAGTGTCTTCATCGCCCTCTCGACTGCTGCCTCGGGTGAGATCTGGAGCCAGACGACGAGGGTCTCAGCCCCGAAGTAATCGAGCAGATCGGGTTGTGTTATCCAGCCCCCGCCGGGTGCGAGGACGATCTGATCATCTATCTGAGCGAGGTCGGCTGTCAACTCACCTTCGAGGGCGCGGAATGTCTTTGCGCCATGTATTTCGAAGATCTCGGGGATCGTCATCTCCATCCGTCGTTCGATCTCCTCATCGAAGTCGACGAACTTCCATCCGAGTCTCTGGGCGAGGATCCGACCGACGGTCGATTTTCCGGCGGCCATGAATCCGATGAGGATGATCCGGCTCACCACTCTGGCTCACCCTCGGTCTCTGATCTGCTCGAGATATCCCTCGTAGTTACGTCGGGTCTCCCTCATCGAGTCGCCTCCGAATTTTTCGAGGAAGGCGTCTGCGAGGACGATTGCGACCATTGCCTCTCCGACGATCCCGGCGGCGGCGAGTGCGACGACATCGCTCCTCTCCCTGATCGCGTCGCCCTGATCTCCGGTCCGGAGGTCGACACTCTTGAGTGGCCTCATCAGGCTCGATAGTGGTTTCATTGCGACACGCAGGATGAGTGGCTCTCCTGTCGTGATCCCCCCTTCGAGGCCTCCGGCCTGGTTCCCGATCCTACTGTACCCGCCGGTCAGGGCCCGTTCCTCATCTCTCTCGATCTCATCGTGGACTGTCGATCCGGGCCGTCTTGCTGCATCGAACCCAGCCCCGATCTCGACGCCCTTCATCGCCTGTATCGAGAGGAGTGCCTGAGCGAGTCGGCCATCGAGCTTCCTATCCCAGGAGACATGGCTCCCGAGCCCTACTGGTAGGCCCTGAGCGACGACCTCGAAGATCCCGCCGAGGGTATCGCCGGCCTTTCTGGCGGCGTCGATCCTTGCGATCATCCTCTCCTCTGCCTCGGGGTCGAGGGTCCTGAGTGGTGAGTCATCGACGGCGGCGTTGAGATCTGCGGGTAGCTCCTCCGGGATCTTGGCTACGATCTCGCCCAACTCTACCACATGGCTCCCGATCGAGATCCCGAACTCGGCTAGGAACCTCTTGGCGATCGCGCCCGCGGCGACTCGGGCGGTCGTCTCCCTGGCGGAGGCGCGTTCGAGGATATCTCGTGCATCGGTCCTATCGTATTTGAGGACGCCGACGAGGTCGGCATGTCCTGGCCGCGGGAGGTAGACTCTTCTGTATGCGCGCGTCGGGTTGGGCTCGTCGGCTTCGGGATCGATCGCCTCGTGGGCCATCGCCTTCTGCCAATTCTTCCAATCTCTGTTCCAGATGGCGAGCGCGATCGGTGAGCCGATCGTCTCCCCTAGTCTGACGCCGGAGATCAGTTCGGCCCGATCCCTCTCGATCCTCATCCTGCCACCCCGGCCATACCCCCCTTGTCGTCTTTTCAGCTCAGGGTCGACATCCCTCTCTATATCGAGGTCGAGCCCCGCGGGCACCCCCTCGATGAGTGCGATCAAACCTCGGCCATGTGACTCTCCGGCCGTGTGGAAACGGAATTTCATACGAGACCTCTATAGCTATTGAAAAAGAGCCCGGGCGGGGCCGGGCTCTATCTTTGGGCCACTCTCTTATATAGATACTCTCGGGTCCGTTGTCCAGCTACTACCCCAAGAAGCCACCTCATCTGATGATCCTCGGCCTGATCATTATGAGGAGTTCTTTCCTCTCATCTCGTTCCATTCTCTTGCGGAAGAGAGCGCCCAGGATCGGGATCCCTCTGAGGATTGGTACGCCCACGACCGCATCGGCCCGCTCGGTGATCGTCAGCCCTCCGATCACCGCGGTCTCACCATCCCCGATGAGGACCTGGCTCCTCGACTCCTGCTTCTGGAAGGTGAAACCGAGATCGGTCTCGGCCATCGGCTGGATCCCCGACCTCTCAGCATGGAGATCGAGGAGGACCTGATCGCCAGTCAGGTGTGGTGTTACCCTGAGTATTACCCCAGTATTCTTGAACTGCACATTGGCCCGAGCGGTCTGAGCACCCCCTCGTCCCCCCGCATCCACGACCCTGATCGGTGTCTCCTCTCCTACCTGTATCGAGGCCTCACGGTGATTGAGGGTCCTGACGAGGGGGCGCGCCTCTATCTCAGCTAGACTATGGGCAGAGAGGGCGTCGATGAAGGCGCTCAACTGGTGCCTACTCCTGATCAGTCTGGTCACGAGGCTGAGCCCTGCGCCAGCGGTCCTGGCATCGATCGTCGCATCCCCTAGGGCGGCGATCGCCGCACCACCGAGCCCGACCGGGACCTCCTCCTCCGAGGGCTCAGCACCCATCTCGCCATCGAGGATCTCATAGGTGATCCCGAACTCCTCGAGCGCGGTCCTATTGATAAAGATGATCTTGGCTGAGATCTCGACCTGTGGTGTCTGGCGATCGAGTTCAGCGATGAGTGGTATGATCCTCTCTTCGACGACCGATCGTCGATCGGTCACTACGATAGTATTCGTAGCCGCACTCCTCGTCGCGACACCGCGCGGTGAGAGTATGCCCTCGACGGTTGGGAGGAGTGAGTCGGCACTAGCATATCTGATGGGAAGAGAGGTCGTGACCAATTCTTCGACCTCTTCCTGGTCCCGGAGCTCTTCGATCCGATCTACCCTGATCAACCCACCCTCGAGTGTCCGGGCGGTGAGGCCATGCGCAGCGAGGATCACCTCGAAGGCCCGTTCCCAGGGCTGGTCGCGGATATCGGCGTCGACCCTCCCGGTCACCCCCCTCCCGATGACGATACTCCGGCCTGAGAATTCGGCAAATGTCGCTATCATATCGGTGATCGGGGTATCTCGGAAGTAGACTCTGATCAGCCCTTCCTCCCCCCCAGGTGCCGGCACCGTATCAGCCGGTGCGATAGGTACCGAGGGCTCGAGTGGTGCTAGGAGGGAGAGTCCCACGATGGCTGGCAAGGTGATCAATCCGGTCATCCCCTCTCCTCCATCGATAGGCGGGGGATCTCGAGTTCTTCGAAGCGTATCAACCCATACGATTCGATGAGGAAGAGTGCTCCGCGCGGCTTGACCGATACCACTACCGCCTCCCCGATCCTCATACCACGCTTGAGGCGGTAAGCTCGACCTCCCCGATCAGTCATGAGGATGACCCCTTCTCCAGTTGGGGTATAGATGACACCGCGCAGTATCAACTCCTCGAGGTCAGGTTCACCCTGCTCCCCAATAGCATACTGATCGAAGGGGTCTCTCCTCCCCACCGTCGGATAGGTGAAGTGCTCCCGTTCGAATCTGAGGTCGGCAGGGCTCCAGCTAGTATCCTGTGGTGCGGAGAGGAGGAGTGAGGCGACTACCGAGGAGAGTGCAGCTATCAGCCTCTCAGCCATCGCTCCCCCCTGCAGTTGGGATGGTGAAGGTCCTGATCTTGAACTCGGCCTGGAGGATCGGGCCATCAGGGAGGCCTGGAGCACCTATCCTGCGCAACTCGAGGGCATAGGACTGGACGATCCGGGGCAATGACCCGACCTCAGCCAGATAATGACCGATATCGTGGTATCGACCGATTAGAGCCACTTCGAACTCGTGGACTGTGTAGTACGACCCTGGGCGCTGGCCTAGTGGGCTCAACCTGATGAGTTCGACCCCATCCTCTCGCGCTCTGATGGTCAGGTCGTGCAGGAGTTCAGGGAGTTCCCCGTCGAGTGGGACCAATCCCTCGAGGTGGTGAAGGTACTCCTCGTAGAGCTCTAGCGATGCCTCCGAGATCGGATCCAGCGCGGTGAGCCTCGAATGCAGCTGGTCATTCCGTCCCCCGATCCTCTCGAGGGCTATCTCTGTCTCTCTCAGTCCCTCCCGTCCTGGTCCGAGGATCAGATACCAGTACCCGAGGAGGATTAGAAAGGGCATGAACAGCGCGAGTATACGCCGCTGCACTCGCGGATCATCTGGCAAGAGTCGCATCGTTCATCCCAACGAAGAGCGGCTGGGTATTCAGGAACTCGCTAGGTGGTTCCCGATAGCTCGCCCTGATAATGAACTCATGGATCGGCACCTCTCCCTCCTGGTCGACTCGATCGGTCCTCATCAGGATCACTCCTCCAATAAAGGGCGAGGCCTCGAGCGACCTGAGGAACTCAGTTATGACGATCGGGTTCCCCGTCCTGCCCCTGATTTCGAACTCGAATGCACTATCCCCCTCATCATCGATCGCACTCAACCCAGTCAGCCAGGTATAGGGGGGGACCGCATCACCGATCTCATCGATGAGGTGTGCCCAGATGTACCTGCCCCCGTCGAGCCTCTCAAGCGCCTCGAGCCGGCCGAGGAGTGCGGCGCTCCGCTCCTCTAGAGCCTCCCCCTTACTCACCTCTCTCAGGTACCTGATCGAGTCTTGGATCGCTGCCTCGAGCTCTATCTTCGTCTCGGTGATCTCATCGATCAGTGCACTCCTCGCCCTGCCCCCTAGGAGGAGAGCTAAGATCCAGCCCAACACGATCAGGAGGTACCAGGGGTCGAGGTGATTCATGAGTGGGAGCCGTCTCTCCCACCCCCTCGTCTCCTCCTCAGCCCCTCCCCTCCTCTCGGCCCCCCGTGAGGGCATGAGATCGATCTCGATCATCAGATCACCCCCTCCCCCTTGGTCGTCGGAGTGCAAGTCCAACCGAGGTAGTGAAGAGGGGTGCGACCAGATCGAGGTCGATACCCGCCACCACCTCCGGTCTGATCCGTAGCCCTGCGAAGGGGTTCACCACCTCGGTCCTGACCTGGAGCTCGCGGGCGAGGGCGCGCGGCAGGCCCTCTAGTCGAGCACCACCACCGGCGAGGAGTAGACGGCCCAACTCGAGGTCAGGCCGATCGGTGGTCAAGAAGGTCATCACGCGTTCGAGTTGGGAGAGGAGTTCCTCGGGTCCGGAGTCGGCGTCAACGATCTGGGATGCTCCGACCGGGAGATCGAGTGTGATGATGGGCAATCCCCCCTCGAGCAAGAGCAGCCCCGTCATCTCCGCTCCGAGATCAATGATCCCGACGAGCCCCTCCCGCGCCCCTGGCTCACTCTTCACCACAGCATTTCGGAGAGCGAGGCTCTCGTGGTCGATGATCGTCGGTTCCAGCCCAGCTGAAACGAGGAGTTCGAGCCGATCCTGGAGGAGAGTTCTCTTAGCGGCGACGAGGAGGACCGGCACCTTCCCTCCCCTTTCCACTGGATCGAGGGGGATGAAATCGAGTTCCACATCCCTTACCTCGAAGGGGATTTCCCGTGCCACGAGCTCCTCGATCATCCCCTCGTCGATCTCACCTCCTCCCCCTTCGAGCTCGACCCTCTTGATCATGACATCATGTCCCCCCACCCCGAGGATCAGACTACCCTTTCGGGCTCGTGTATCCTCGATCAATTGCGCCAGCACTCGTCCGATCCCCTCCCGGTCGAGGATCTCCCCATCGATGATCCTTCCCTCACCGACAGGAGCCAGTGCAAGGCCGACGACCTCTGGCACCCGTGCCCGGTGGTCGATCACCGCCACCTTGATCTGGTCACTCCCCAGATCTAGTCCAATGGAGGTCCCTCGTGCGACCTTGCCCCGGACCCACTCCAGCATTGTTCTCCCCCTCAGAACCAGGGTATCCACCCCCCATCAGCGGGCAGGTACGGCAACTCTGTGAGCATACTCGTCCCTACAGCCCTCTCGATCTGACAGGGGTCATAAGTGATGGTAGCCCGGTCGTCTAGCTCGACCTTGCTCCCCCTTCGGGGTACGGCGAGAGCCCCGTCGATACGCGCCTCATTGGTCATCCTCAGATCGCCCCCGACGAGGATGAGCCCCTCGACGACCACCCTGCCTCCCAGTTCTAGATCACCTTCTACGATCAGTATCCCCTCCCACCTCCCATCATTCAGTTCGAGATCACTCCCGGTGTAGTAGAGGCGGGGGGCAGACCCCTTCCCCACCTTTTCGGTCCAATCCACGACTCGACTCAGGTCCATTGGCGTGAGTGGGCCGAGTCGTAGCTCAGTGCCACGGTCATCGGCGAGTTGAGCACGGGGTGGGATCGTCGTCGTCCCGAAGGCACTCTGCAGGATATCGACGACCTCAGCCTCGCATCCGAGCTCTAGGCTGGTATCGTACCCCCTCAGCCCCGCGCCAGCCGCGACCCTTACCGTACCAGGTGTTGTTAGTGCGGCGGGGAAGCCCTCCCAGATCTCGATTTGGTCGATGAGTGCGACGACCAGACCCACTCCACTCCCCGCCGCCCCCTCCTCTGCCACCTCAGCCCCGAAGATCAGGAATCTCTCATCGAGTCTCTCGAGGACCAGGTCGAGACTTAGACCACTATATTCTTCGGTCCATTCGATCACCTCACCGACTGGGAGGGTGTGGTACTCACCCCACTCTATCTCGGTCACCCCGCGCCTCAGCACCGACTCACTCGCCAGTCTGAACCTGAGTCCGAGCTCAGTATTCCTCATGATCAGGGTCTCCTCTGCACCTATGTAGAGGATTCCCACCCCTGTCATGGTGAGGAGGAGGAGGAGGACGAGGGTGATGACGAGGGCGAAGCCATCCTCAGTCTGGTCCCTATCGCACTGCATTGAGCAACCCCAGCCAGTATCTGTACTCAGTCCTCCGGCCTGACGGGTGGTCCTCAGCCCCAAGGAGCTCATTGTCCTTGAGGGAGAGAGTCAGAGTCAGGAGCGCCGGGTGTGATCGTACGAGTCCAGTCCTCTCATCATCGAAGAGTTCGGGCGTCAGTGGTTGCCTCCCACTCGCCCCCCGCCAGTAACGGAAGGCACCCTCAGAGAGGTGGTAACTCCCACTCTCGAAGAGTAGAAAGAGCCGGCCAGTCCCCCTCTCTCGATCTAAGCCCCACCGGTATACTCGCTCACCTGGCCGTACCTCTTCGCCCGCACAGCTGTCCCCCATTGGTCTACTGGCCAAGAGCTCTAGAGTGCCCCTCCCCTCCGCACCGATGACGATGAGGGAGTCCTTCTCCGGATCGGGTCCCCTGATTCCCCGATACCTGACCATGATCCCGTCAGCCTCGACCGCGCAACTGATCGCGAGCCCGCGGAGCACTCTGAGTTCGATCCTCTCCCGGTCCACCAGCCGCAGATCATGGTGGGGCACTAGGTAACGAATCTCACTCCCCAGGATCGACCTGGTGATCCGCCGGGCCTCACTTGCCTCCACCCGTAAGGTCTGGAGCCGCAGGAGGTGACTAGAGCCCCGATAGAGGAGGTAAGCCGAAGTCAGGAGCAGTGAGCCGATACCGAGGGCGATGAGGAGTTCGACGAGGGTATAGCCCCCTGGTTGAGACCGAGACCCCGGTAGCGCCGAACCCCCACCTAGAGAAGGCCTAATCGACATCGACGCCGAGGGTGGGGAGGGGTGACTGATGAAAGAACTCGAACTCGAAAGACCGCTTCCCAACGGGTCCATCGTACTCGAGCTCGAGGGTGATCGAGCTCCCAACCTCGAGGGGGACGACCCACCACTGAGCCTGATATCCCTCTAGCTCCAACTCACCAGATACAGGGTCCGAGGTGATCAGGAGTGAGTCGACCAGGCCAGAGGCGAGTTCGATCGCTCGCATACCCACCTCGGCCTCGGTCAGTAGACGAGTTGCGCGCAGGTAGAGCCCTCCTAGCCCCAAGAGGCCGAGGGAGAGGAGGAGGAGGGCGAAGACCCCCTCGATCAGAGTGAATCCAACCTCCGCCTTGCGGTCATCACCGAGTCCGATCACCATCGACGAAGCCTCCCATAGGCAGAGAGGGCGAGATGTGCACGAGCAGTTCCGCGTTCGAGACGAAGAGTCCGGTTGGTCAACCGGCCGATCCCGAGCCGATCGAAGCGCAAGACTACCTGGTCGGCAGGAGCGCCCACCGTCGTCAACTCGACCCCATACCGCGCTCCCAGGTAGGTGACCCCACCGAGGGTGTCCCCTCCAACGCTCTCGACCCAGAAGGCAGCTCCCTCGAGGTCGACGATGAGGTTCGCGCCACCCCTAACGATTGCTATACTCCGGGCCCGGGCGAGTCCCGCGCCGAGACTCTCGCGTGCACTATCGACCGCGAGTTGGTCGAGACCACGACGAATAGGGGAGTACGAGAGACCGAGGAGTAGACCGATCGTCGAGAGGACGACCAAGAGCTCGAGTAGAGTCACCCCCGAGGGCATAGACCGACGCATAGACCGACGTTCCATGCACCGAGTCTAACACCAGGAGTGGGGCGATACGATAGTGGTTCGAGACCCCTGCTAGGAGAGACTACTCGAGGTTATAATCCCTGATCTTGTAGAGGAGAGCACGAGAGCTGAGTTCGAGGAGCTCTGCAGCACGGGTCTTGTTGCCTCGGGTCCGCTCTAGGGCGCGGATGATCAGACGCCTCTCGAGCGCAGCGCTATGCTTCTTGACCGATAGCTCATCCTGAGGGAGCTCAGGGCTATCGATGATCGGGATCGGGTCGGAGATATGAGGTGGGAGATCATCGACGGTCAGCTTAGGGCCAGAGGCAAGGACCATCGCTCGCTCGATCGTATTCTCGAGCTCACGGACATTGCCAGGCCAGCTATAATCGGAGAGGGTCCGGAGGGCATCGGGCTCGATCCCGCGCAACTCTAGGCCTAGCCGTTCATTGTGCACCTCGAGGAAGTGCTGGGCGAGGACGGTGATCTCCTCACGACGCTGCCGGAGGGGAACGAGGTGGATCGGGACTACTGCGATCCGGTAGTAGAGATCCTGCCGGAAATTGCCCTCCCTGACCTCCTCTAGGAGATCCTTGTTCGTCGCTGCTATGATACGGACATCGACCTCACGAGCCCGGTTCTCACCGAGTCGCCTGACCTCACCCTCCTGGATCGCGCGCAGGAGCTTGACCTGTAGGAGAGGGGGCATCTCACCGATCTCATCGAGGAAGAGGGTACCACCTGCGGCCTCTTCGAAGAGGCCCGCCCTCTCCCGCTCGGCACCAGTGAAGGCGCCTCTGACATAGCCAAAGAGCTCCGCCTCGAGTAGGTTCTCAGGAATCGCTCCACAGTTGATCGGAACGAAGTTCCTATGCGACCGGTCACTCTCATTGTGGATCAGCCGAGCGATCAGTTCCTTGCCTGTCCCACTCTCACCAGTGATCAGGACAGGAGATGGGTAGCGCGCTACCCGGGTCGCCATCCCGAGGGCCTTCTCCATCGCAGGGGAGCGGGCGATGATCTCATCGTAGCGACGCTCCATCCTCACGACCTCGCGGAGCCGGCCGACCTCCTTTCGGAGCGCCTCTCGCTCGACTGCCTTCCGCAAGGTCAGGATCAGTTGATCGGCGCTGAAGGGCTTCGAGATATAATCATATGCCCCGAGCTTCATCGCCTCCACGGCCAGGTCGATACTTCCATATGCCGTCATTATGATGACGAGCGCGTCTCCACCATCCCCCCGGTACCGCTCGAGGAAATCGATCCCAGAGAGACCAGGCATCCGGACATCACAGAGGATGATATCAGGCCTCGTCTCTCGCGCACGGAGTAGACCGGTCTCCCCATCTGCAGCGGTTTCGACCTCATAGCCCTCCCCGCCAAGGATCAGTGAGACGGTCTGTCTGAGACCAGGCTCATCGTCTATGATCAGTACCTTCATCTATCCGATATCTTCGGCCTCTGTCGGATCACCGGCCCAGGCCGGCAATACGACGGTGAATTCTGTACCCTTTCCAACCTCGCTCTCGACCCTGATCGTCCCCTCCATCGCATCGATGAGTCGTGCCGAGACCGCGAGTCCAAGGCCCGTTCCACGACCCGGATCCTTCGTCGTCACGAAGGGCTCGAAGATATGCTCGAGGACCTCGTCTGAAATCCCGCCACCACTATCACGTACCCTTATCTCGACGACCTCGCCCCCACTCGAGGGGATCGGGAACTCACGTGGCAGACGGGGTGAACGATGGAGACGACGCCGATGCGAGTAGTCGACATCTGGTGGATCATCGCGTCTACGTGCCGGCTGGTGCTGTGGCGGGGCGACCTCGACAGAGACGGTCTCGACCTCGATCAACGGCCGCGCACCATTCTCTGAGAGGAGATCGAGCTGCCTCCCCGACCCCTGAGCCTGCTCCACCGCATCACTCGCGTTGAGGAGAAGGTTTACTATCACCTGTTCGAGCTGATAGGGGTCAGCCTCGACCAGAGGGAGATCAGGGGCGAGATCAGGGACGATCTCGATCGCCTGAAAACGTCCCTGGAGGGAGAGGAGCTCGAGGCTCCGGTCGATCACATCATTGACCGCGATGGGTCGGACCCGGGCCTCTCGGGGACGGGCATAGTCGAGGAGGCCATGAACGATACGATCTATCCGCCGAGCCTCCTCCTCTATACTCTCGAGCCAGCGCACCTCCTTTGGATCAGCATCACGCTGCAGCAGACTGATATACCCCATGATCGCACTGAGAGGGTTCCCAACCTCATGCGCGATCCCAGCACTCAACCGACCGACCGAGGCAGCCTTCTCGACATGGACCAACTCATCCCGGGCCTCGGTCAGGAGACGGTTCGTCTCCTCGAGCGACTTCACATTGGCTACCAGCTGCGCCTGGTGCGAGATCAGCCTCTCGGCCATCCGGTTCACCGCATCGGCAACACGCCGTATCTCCTCCGTACCACCGAGTGGTAGACGACGCCCATAGTCGCCAGCCGCGATCGCCTCAGCACCCTCGACGAGTTCATCGAGGTCAGAGAGGAGACGACGGCGGATCAGATAGCGGCCTAGTGAGAGGACGATCGAGACATTGACCAGGAGGAGGAGTGCTAGGTAGAAGAGTGTCAGAGGGATAGAAGAGAGGCGCGGGATCAGAAAAACCACCGCGATGACGACGACGATCGAGGAGACCGCAAAGATCGCAGCCAGAGATATAGAGAGCCCCTGCCGAAGCGTCGGCTGCTTCGAATGCGATGCACGGGGGGTAGAGCCCCCGGCAGAGATCAGCGAACGCGACATTCTACAGCAAGGACCCGTTCGAGGGAACCGTCAGATCAGGGGTAGAAGGGACAATATAAGGCGACTCCGGATGGGTGGCTAGGGTGATACTAGAGAGGTCAACCTAATGTTCCATGGAGGAGAGCACTGCAGGAGTGATAGATGGCGGGGTTGGAATACCCCGCCCCAGACCCACCTGTATCCGATCACTGATCCCCAGCGCCACAGGCGATCACACCCTCCAAGGTAGCATGACGCACACCCGAAGGGCGGCCACTCGTCCCGACGAAGACATCACAACTAGCTGACCCCGCGGCATCATGCTCGGCAACCGCGTACCAGGAGTGGTCCTCCGCAACCACCTCGACCCGTACACCAGGGCTGAGGGAGATCGGGAAGGGAGGCTCATCACCTCCCTCAGATGAGTCATCAGTAGGGTTCAGGAGTACACCGCCCCAGTAGGAGTGACCACTAGTCGGGTCACCATGATACAGCTCCTGCATCGTCATGACCTGTTTGAGGTCAGACTGCATCGCGACCAGATAGGCGCGATCACGGGTCACACTGAACTTCGGTAGGGCGACCGCGGCGAGGATACCGATGATCACGACCACGATCAGGAGTTCGACGAGTGTGAATCCCTCATCAGTCCGCTTCATCGCACGACCTCCTGAAATTTAGAGATAGGACCAGAGAGGGCCAGCGCCCAGGGCCGAGACAGAATGGCAAAAGATGTTCCAAAATCCGCCAAAACCCCTATCTCACTGGGCCAGTTGGAGATGAAAGCCCCAAATCCTCGCCTCCTTCCTCTCTGAGCTGGTCTAGGCCCTCGCAGATTGCAACTGATCTCCTCTTCTGGGTCGGTGAGGAGCGGGTTACTGGACGGGGAGGGGAATCGTAAGTACAATGGTGGGCGGGAGCTTCGGTTTTGCTGAGGTGAGGTAGCTCGAGTATGAGGGGTGATATTGGTGATCGATCGGAGGGTGTTGATCCTTTAGAGTCTACCTATGAACGTGCCCTCGACCAGGCCCTCCGTTATCTCGGTTATCGTGCTCGCTCGATCGATGAGACGCGTGCTCGTCTAGCGCGGTCTGGTCATGATGAGGGTGTGATCGATGCGGTGATCACTCGTCTTCTCGAGCTAGGTTATCTAGATGATGAGGCCTTTGCCCTGGCCCTTGCCCGTGACCTCCTGAACTCACCTCGTCCTCGTGGTGAGCGGGCGGTCCTTGCTCGTCTTCGCAAGAGTGGTGTCGATGACCTGACCTCACGTCGTGCACTCGAGTCAGCTCTCGAGGAGTCTGAGGAGAGCCCTCGCGACCGTGTCCTCCGTGCAGCGGAGCGTTGGTGTCGTCGTCTTCGTCCAGGTGAGGATCGTGCGCGCGCCCGCCGTCGTCTTTGGGGTCATCTGCTGCGCGCTGGTTTCGATTCTGATCTCATCCGTGAGGCTGTCGACATCCTCCTTCCTAGGAGCGAGTGACTCGACTCTTGCATCGGTGACTATAATCATCGAGCTTATTGTTAGCTCACCGTAGCAGTCTCACCGTGAGCAGCTGCGCCCCGGATCCCTCGAGCCGGAGATCTCCCGATGTTTATCAGATCGATCATAGTCCTGATCTTCGGACTACTCGCCCCCCTCTCTCTTTCATCTCCCTTGGACGCCCAGATCATCTATGGAACGATCCTAGATGCTGAGAGCGAGATCGGTGTCCCTGATGTCGAGGTAGTGATCATCGGTCCCGATGGTTCCTCTCATGGTCAGGTCGTGACAGACTCTCTCGGTGTCTTCCGAGCTGTCTTACCTCTCCCTGACCACTACAGTCTAGAGCTCCGCCATATAGGCTATGAGACACAGGTGACCGAGGATCTCTTCGTCGACCGTGGTGAGGTGATCACGATCACAGTGAGTCTCTCACAACAGGTCCTAGAGCTCGAGCCCCTGCTGATCGAGGAGGAGCGCCGACAGCGCGACCCGCGTCTAGCTCGCTTTTATGACCGTGCCGATCGGAATCGTCGGGCGGGCATAGGTCGAATCTACTATCGTGAGGATCTGCGGAGGCTCGGTTCTGTCCGTACCCTGACGAGTATGCATCGTGGCCGAGGCACCTGTACTCCAACGGTCCTGGTCGATGCTCTCCCGATCGGAGATATCAGGGATCTAGACTTCCTCGCTGAGCTCGACCGGGTCGAGGGTGTCGAGGTCTACCAGAGCCAACACCAGATCCCGATGGAGTTCGACCACTTCAGGGCCTGTGCACTGATGCTGATCTGGACGAGACCGACGGAGGGGCGCCCCTTCTCCTGGAAGAGGTTGGCTGTGGCCGTCGGCCTGCTGACGGGCCTGATCTTCCTGATCAGGTTCTAGACTCGGCGAACAGCTCGAACTCCCCCTCACGGAGCGCTGATCCAAGTGCCTCCCGCCACTCGGGGAGGGGACCTATCAGTGCCTCGGTCAGCGTGGGGTCCAGGACCGAGTATCGTGGCCGTGGCGCAGGCCTTGGGAACTCCTCTGTCCTGATCGGTGTGATCTCTGTATCGAGCCCAGCGAGTAGGAGGGTGGCAAGGGCGAGTCCATACCAGGTCGTCTCTCCATGGTTGACGACATGGTAGATCCCAGTCGGTGCCTCCCCCTCGATGAGGTCGAGGATAGCACGGGCGAGATCCTTCGTCCAGGTGGGTGATCCTCGCTGGTCATCGACGACCCTGAGTGGTTCACCGCGTGCGCCACGCTCGAGGACGGTGGCGACGAAGTTCTTCCCCCCAGCGCCGAAGAGCCAGCTCGTCCTGATGATCAGGTACTCCCCGGCTCTCTCTGCAGCTCGCTCTCCTGCCAGCTTCGATCGTCCATAAGCTCCTAGTGGTGCGGTAGGCGCATCCGTCGTGTAGGGCTCGTTCTGTCTCCCATCGAAGACGTAATCGGTGCTCGGATATACTAGTAGAGCTCCTATCTCTCGGGCGCGCTCTGCGAGGTATCGAGTAGTGGTCGCATTGATGAGGTGTGCCTCTTCCTCCTCTTCCTCGGCATCGTCGACCTTCGTGTAGGCAGCACCCTGTATGATCACATCTGGTCTGAACGAGTAGATCCAGCTCTTGATCGCCTGCCGATCTCTCAGATCTAGCTCCTCCCTACCTGGTGCCTCGACCTCGTATCCCCTCTCATGCAACTCCTTGGTTAGCGCGCGAGAGAGCATCCCCCTCCCTCCAGTGATGAGGTATCTCATCTATCCCTCCCCTCTCAGCTCTCCTCTCTCACTCCATGGCGTACCAGCTCAGCGCTCCACTCCTCCCTCCTCCCCTCCCAGAAACTCGACGGCCTATACTTCTCCGCTCGCGGTGGGAGGAGGTTCGCTCTGATTATATGCCAGAAGGCAGCGACCCCATCTTTCCAGCCTATCTTCTTTCCCTCGGCGTAGGTTCTGCCATCGTAAGAGATTGGGACCTCGTAGATCCTGGCTCCAGCCTGGGCGAGCCGGGCGGTGAGTTCGGGCTCGATCCCGAACCGGTTCGTCCTGAGGGGCAGGCTCTGGAGGAGGTCGGTCCTCACCATCTTGTAGCAGGTCTCCATATCTGTCAGGTTGAGATCTGTCAGCATATTGGAGACGAGGGTGAGGACCCCATTCCCTACTCGGTGCCAGAAGTAGAGGACGCGGTGCGGTCCACTGAGGAAGCGAGAGCCGAAGACAGCGTCGGCCCTCCCATCTTCGATCGGCTCGAGGAGCCTGGGGAGGTCTCGCGGATCGTACTCGAGGTCTGCGTCCTGAATGACGACGACGTCGCCCTTCACCATCTCAAAACCTTTCCGCAGTGCGGCGCCCTTCCCTCTATTCTCGTCGTGGGTGAGGAGCTGGTCGATCATCCCCTCTTCTAGGAGCCGCTCGAGGATAGCCTTCGAGTCATCGGTCGAGGCGTCGTCTACACAGATGATCTCGAGGGGCATATCGAGTGCTGCTCTAAGGCGAGTGACCGCGGTCTCGACGGTAGCCTCCTCATTATAGACTGGCATGACCACACTGAGCATGAGTGGTCTATTACTCTCATTCATCAGACCTCAACCTCCGATCGCGTCGATCCAACCATCTCACCACTCCGGGCTCTCCCACCCTAGGCTAGCGAACCACCTCACGATATACCATACCTCTCCAACTTCCGATAGAGTGTAGATGGTGCGATACCCAATACCTCTGCTGCCCTCGTCTTGTTACCCCCCTCACTCTCGAGGACCCATAGGATATAGGCCTTCTCGATCACTGCAAGGGTTGGGTTCACCATCTCCTCCTCAGCGACCAGTCGGGGTGGCTCGCCCTCTCTGACCCGTGCAGGTAGGAGTTCGAGGTCGATCATATTGCCTGGGGCCAATACTGATGCCCTCTCGAGTGCATTCTCGAGCTCCCGGGTATTCCCTGGCCAATGGTATCTTTCCAGATAGCTCAGGGCCCTCTCACTGATTTCGAACTCTTTCCCATGCCGCACTGCGAGGCTATTCAGAAAGTGTTCGACGAGGGGTCTGATATCGGCGACCCGTTCCCTCAGGGGTGGTAGGTGGAGGGAGACCACATTGAGACGATAGTATAGATCGGCCCTGAAGGTCCCCTCTCTGACCGCCTCTTCGAGGTCCCGATTCGTCGCAGCGATGAAGCGGAGGTCGACCGGCACTGGCTCGGTCGCGCCGATCGGGACGACCTCCCGCTCCTGGATCACCCTCAAGAGTTTTACCTGAAGGGGAGGTGCCATCTCCCCGACCTCATCGAGGAAGAGGGTGCCCCCATCAGCTACGAGGAGCAGTCCATCCTTATCGCGCACCGCGCCGGTGAAGCTGCCCTCGAGGTGACCGAAGAGTTCGGATTCTAGGAGGTTCTCTGGGAGAGCGCCACAGTTGATCGAGACGAAGGCACGATCTCTCCGTCCTGAGAGGTTGTGGATGTACCTGGCTATGACATCCTTCCCCGTCCCACTCTCGCCAGTGATGAGGACGGTAGAGTCGGTCGGAGCGACGAGTTCAGCGACCTCGAGGAGTTCGGTGAAGATCCGTGATCTCCCGACCGGACGGCTCGGCCTAGCTCTTCTACCAGCTGACTCCACCCTTCCCCCCGATCCAGCTCTAGCACTCTCTCGGAACTGGTGGCAGAGCGCGATGAGATCATCTGTCCCAACGGCCCTCTCGAAGTGGTATGCGGGGCCGAAGAGGACGATCGAGGAGGGGGTGGGATAGAGGACGAGGTCAGGGCCGCCCTCCTCGAGGGAGTTGAGGAGCTCTTCCCAGCCCGATACCCTTCTGACTTCGAACCCCTCAGCACGGAGGGGAGCTATGAGATCTTCGAGAGATCTACATCCTGGACCTATGATCAGGACCTCCGTCATGGCAGCGTCGTTGGGAATGGTTCCAGCAGGGCGCGCGGAGGGATGACGAGGAGAATTTCGAAGGTATAGCCTCACCCCGTCATCTGCAATGACTCGCGCCCTCATATCGGGACCCATCTTTATGGTATTAGGCCATCCGGGGTTGCCATTTCCCTAACTCTGGTGTATCTCTCCTAGGGGTCCAAGGGGGATCCACCTGGAGTTCACGCGACGGTATATTGACGCGATGATGCAAAGAGAGACCACACCTAAGGTGCAGAGGGAAGGGCTCAAGTCACTAATCGGGAGAGCGATCCTCCTGCGGTGCCCCAAGTGTGGGCTAGGCACACTCTTCAAGAACTGGATCAGGCTGCGCAAGGGGTGCCGGTCCTGTGGCTTACGCTACGACCGTGGTGAGCACGATCACTTCTTGGGCGCGTATCTGATCAACTTCATCGTCGCCGAACTCCTAGTCGTCGCCGCACTGATCACGATCATGATCGTGACCTGGCCTGATGTGCCCTGGACGGCGCTGACCTGGGGACTGGCCGTGATGGTGGTACCGGCACCATTCCTGACCTACCCGTACTCCCGTGCGATCTGGCTCGCCATCGACCTCTATCTCCAGCCGGAGCGCCCCGGCGACTTCGCGGAGGAGAGCTGAATAGCCCCTCCCCGGTGGGGGAGCTCGTGGTGGGCACCATCCTCATCCCGCCAGAGGAGTGATCTGAGCCGATGGAGCACAGCATCTGGGCGTGGGTAGGCTTCAACCTCTTCGTCCTCCTGATGCTCGCTCTCGACCTCGGTGTCTTCCATCGTAAGGCGCGTGTGGTCGAAGCGCGAGAGGCCGCTATCTGGAGTGCGGTCTGGATCGCACTCGCGCTACTCTTCGGGTGGGGTGTGGCACACTACCTCGGGAGGGAGGCGGGTCTCGAGTTCGTGACCGGCTACCTGATAGAGAAGGCCCTCTCGGTCGACAACCTCTTCGTCTTCGTCCTGATCTTCTCGTATTTCGGGATACCTCCAGAGAAACAGCATCGTGTTCTCTTCTGGGGGATCATCGGCGCCCTCGTCATGAGGGGGGTGATGATCGCGGCGGGGGCCGCTCTAATCCAGAGCTTCAACTGGATCATCTATATCTTCGGCGGCTTCCTCGTCATCTCGGCCTATAAGATGGCCTTCCACGATGAGGGTGAGATCCACCCAGAGCGGAACCCTCTCCTACGCCTGATCTCTCGCTTCCTACCAGTCGTGCATGGTGATCATGGCGAGAAGTTCTTCGTACGGCAGCGGCTTGGCCCCGATGGGCCGGAACGGATCGCGGCGACGATCCTCTTCGTCGTCCTCATCCTGATCGAGACGAGTGATCTGATCTTCGCCCTCGATTCGATACCCGCGATCTTTGCGGTCACTCGCGATCCGTTCCTGGTCTATACCTCCAATATCTTCGCGATCCTCGGGCTCCGCTCCCTCTACTTCCTCCTAGCCGATCTGATCGGCAGGCTCCAGTACCTGAAGTATGGGCTCTCACTCGTCCTGGCCTTCGTAGGGGTCAAGATGATATTGAACGATATCGCACCGATACCGATCACCCTCTCCCTGATCCTGATCGCGGGGATACTCCTTGCCTCTGCGCTCCTCTCCCTGATCTCCCCTAGGCCTCCCGAATCCTGAGCTCTTCGATCGTCACATCATCTACCGGCCGATCACCTGGTAGTGTTGGTACCTTCCCGATCTCCCTGACGACCTCCATCCCCTCGATCACCCTGCCGAAGACAGCGTGTCTATCATCGAGCCATGGTGTAGGGGCGAGGGTGATGAAGAACTGTGAGCCCCCGGTATTGGGGCCAGCATTGGCCATTGAGAGGATCCCCTCGGAGTCGTGTCGGAGCTCTGGGTCGAACTCATCCTCGATCGTATAGCCGGGGCCACCCCTCCCCGTCCCCGTCGGGTCCCCACCCTGGATCATGAATCCATCGATGACCCGGTGGAAGATGACGCCGTCGTAGAACCTCTTCTCGATGAGGTCGATGAAGTTACCGGTAGTGACCGGCGCCTTCTCTTCGAAGAGTTCTACAGCGAAGTCACCCTTGTTGGTTTTGAATTCCGCTATCCTATTCGACATCGTATCTCCTTCTATGACTGCACTCTATCGATGAACTAGCGCTGCTTCTCGAGGGCTTTGAGCTCCTTCTCCCTCTCGAGGACAGAGACGCCATGGGTGATCCACCTAGGTGCCGGTTCACCCAGAAGGTAGTGTCCGAACCAATCGACTATCCTCCTATGGTAATCGATCTGGTTCGGCTTCTGCCTGAGACTATGGTTCTCACCGGGGTAGACGAGCAGCACCATCTCCTTACCCGCACGCCGTGCTGCATTGTAGAGTTCGACCCCCTGACTCCAATCCACGGCGCCATCCTCATCTCCGAAGGCAACGAGGAGCGGGGTATCCATCTTCTCGATATGGAAGACGGGTGAGTTGACCTGATACGCCTCGAGGTCGCGCCAGAAGGGGACCTCCATCCTCCCCTGGCTGATCTCGAAGATCCGTGCATTGGTGCCCCCAGTATTCCAGTAGACCTGGAGTGACATACTGATCAGGTTGGTCAGGGGCGCTCCGGCGACGGCAGCGGAGAAGAGGTCGGTCTGTGTGATCGTGAAAGCGGTCTGGTAGGCACCCCATGAGTGGCCGACGAGTCCGACCTTCTCCTGATCGATCATCCCTGTCTCGAGGACCTTCTCGACTGCAGGTACTATCGACTCGACCGCAGAGAGACCAGGGTTACGATCGCGATAGGTGATATCGGGCTGGAAGAAGAAGTATCCCTGACTCGTGAAGACCGTCGGGTTGTAGGGGCTCCGTTCCGAGGGAACCGAATAGCTATGGATCGTATTCGATCGGATCTCATAGATATAGACGATCATCGGGTACTTCTTGCCTGGCTCATAATTAGCGGGGTAGTAGAGTGCGCCCTGCAGTCTCTCTCCCCGGGCATTCGTGAAGTCGATCAACTCAGAGTGCCCCCAGGCGTACTCACTCTGGAAGGGATTCGTATCACTGACCCGCTTCGCATCACGGAGTGCTGGGCCACCCACATAGTAGTTCGGTGACTCATCGAACCCCTGGATGACGTAGGCGTAGACCTCGGCATCCTTGGCCTTTGTGAGGCGGCCGACACTCCGATCTCTCCTGATCAGCTCTTCTGGCTCCCTGCCGACCCGGAGCCGAGCATACCCCATCTCCTTCGTCCACTCACCGTAGGTAGCGAGGTAGAGAGGCCTCGAAGGGTCGATCGCGGACTCATCGGGGTCGAGTCTGACATAGCGATAACGGACCTCATCCTCCGCACCATTGGTCAACCGCCTCGGGCGGCTCCCATCTGGGCGCACCTCCCAGAGGTCGTACTTGTCGTAGAGGATAAGGCTCTTATCCCCCTTGGTCCATCCTGCGATGCCGAAGGGAGGCTTCTGTTCTACGGTATGGTCATTCTCATGGTTGACGAAGGTGGTAGGGATCTCTGCGGTGATATTGACCCTATTGCCCGTCCTCAGATCATAGGTCCAGTAATGATCGTCGAGTAGGTAGAGGTAGTACCGATTACCTGGACTGATCCCATAGGAGAACTGGATCTTCTCGGCGATCTTCTCACGATTGCCCGTCCTCAGATCGATCAGATACTGGTCTCGGTAGATCGGTCCGAACATCCTCTCTCGCTCATAGCTCAGGTCGTCCCCACCGAGTGCGATCTCATCACCTTCTGCGATAGTGACTACCGAGATCATAGAATCGGCGAGTTGGATGAAATCGCGACTATCGAGGTGCCAGACGGCTAGGTAGTTCTCGTTCCGGGTGCGCGGAAGGCGGACCTTCTGTTCGGGGATGATATCGACATCGGCGGAGTGCCAGACCTCGACATTCGCAGGCTCCTCGGTATCTGAGCGCTCCGGGACCTGGTCAGTAGAATCAGATGCGGCCACCCTCCGGGTCGAGTCAGAGGCCTCGTCCTCACCCTTCCTCTCCCACTCCTTGATCCCAAAGAAGAGGGAGCGTCCATGCTCAGCCCAGCGGAGTGGGCGGTGCTCGACGATCCGCATCTCAGCTGGGAAGGAGGGATCGGCCTGGTGATCGTAGGTCGTGGTCGTCGTCCTCCTCCCTGAGAGTCCGCGCCATGCTAGGATCTGGTGTGACTCACCCTCGAAGAGTGAGTCGGTCTTCGTCTGGAGGACGGCGAGGTCATCGGCCTCCTTGCGCCAGGCGAGACTCCTGAAGGTCGTCGTATCGGAAGCGAGGGTACGGAGGGTGCCAGAGCCTGGGTCATAGACCATGACACCATTCCCCTCCCTGACCCCCGCGGCGAGTGTCATAGCGAGGAGGGTACCCTCATCTTGCCAAGCGAACTCGGTCACATTGCCGAAGGTAGTCTTCAGCCCACTCTCGAGATCGATGACGACGAGGTCTGCGCCCCTCGTCTTCCCCCCCTCGGCCGGGTAGCCCCTGACCGCGAGGTAGGGTCCCTTCGCTGAGAATCTGAAGGATGCGACGTCGTCTATGACCACCTCCTCATCCCCTTCGAGGTCGAGGATCCCGACCTTGTTCCTTACCGGCTGCCGTCCCTTGCGTCTCCTCTCCCTCTCCTTCTCGGTCAAGGTGAGCGTATAGGCGACCCATCGGGAATCGCTCGAGAAGGCAGGGTTCACCGCGAGGGGCACCCTCCGCTCCGATTCGGTAGCGATCTCTCTGAGCCGGAGCTCGCCATCGCCCTCGACGAAGCCAACCCCGTAGGCTATCCAGCTCCCATCAGGCGAGAGGGTCCCCATCCCGAGGGACTCCCACTGCCCATAATCTTCTGGGGTGAGGGTCTTCTTCTCCTGTGCCTCGAGCGGCATCGACAGGAGGAGGAGTGAGAGGAGTGCTAGCCAGGCAGGTCTAATCGCGATAGGTCGCATCTCTAGGTTCCTCCGGGCATCGGGTGACGCCCTCGTAGGATCTATGTGTCGGTTATGAGTTCCTATGATAGGCAGTGCTCGAGCCAAATGGAAGGCTCTGGCGCTCGAGTTCCCCCTCAGCTCCGGATGATGACCAGGTTATCGTCCTGATCCCTGAGTCTGAAGGAGTCTACTCCGTCATCGATCTCGACCCCCTCCTCGGCGGCCCTCACCCTGATCTGGTTCCACAGTTCAGGATCTGGCTCGACGATCTCGAAGGCGAGGAGCCCTGGCTTTGTCGCCTCGGGGGTAGGCTCGATCGTGCGGCCCCAAGTATTGAGTCCTAGGTGGTGGTGGTACCCCCTCGAGGAGAGGAAGAGGGCGCCGGGGTAGGCCCGAGTCGTGACATCGAAGTCGAGGACACCCTCGTAGAAGGCCTCTGCCGCGGCCAGGTCAGAGACTCTGAGGTGTATATGTCCAATGACTGTGTCCGGCGCTATCGTGTGCTCCTCATCGATCTCCGCTCTGAAATCGAAGAGTAGCCCCCTCAGGTCGAGGGGTAGAGTTCTCATATCGATCCCGGTCGGGAGCCAGCGCCAGAGGTCCGCGGGCCGATCGACGTACAGCTCGATCCCATTTCCATCGGGATCGGAGAGGTAGACTGCCTCACTGACGACATGGTCTGAGGCGCCCTCGAGTGGCCAGTTTGCTCTGAGCAGGCGAGCGACCGCACGGGCGAGATCGACCCGTTCTGGGAGGAGGAAGGCGAGGTGGTAGAGGCCGGGCACACCTAATATGGGTGATGCGATCTCCGCATCCTCGACGAGGCCGATGAGTGGTTGTGCCTCTGTACTGGTTCCGAGGTAGACGGCATCATCCAGATCTAGCAGTGGCGACGAGCCCCTTACTCTGGTCTGTGCCAATCCTAGGAGTCCCTCGTAGAAGTCCAGTGCTCGGGGGAGGCTTGCAACGCGGAGTATGACGAGCCCGAGATGCCGTCCGCCGGCGTCGTGGAACTCACTCATCCTCACCCCCTCCATGGCACTCGCTCAAGATGATAGACACCCAGTGAGCCGAGACCAAGGCAATATCCGAGATACCGCGCCCCCTCATACCCTCCCCCTTTCATACACCCCACACTTACCTTGGGCCGGTATAATCTTGGGTACTCCTGGCCAAAATGCCAGACTCCCCCCTGCAGCAGATCGAGGATCATCATCTGACCTAACGTGTATCAGGCAGGTATGACTCAGATCTCGTCTGGGCCGCGCGCCCTCCTAGTAGCTGCCAGCCTCGTGATCGTGGTCGCAGGCCTGAAGGTCGGGGCGCCGATCCTCGTCCCTGCCTCCCTTTCGGTCTTCCTCGCGATCATCCTAATGCCAGCGGTCTCATGGCTGAAACGACGAGGTCTCCCGACCCTACTCGCGATCCTACTGGTCGTACTGACGACCTCGACGATCCTGGCAGGCCTCCTCTCGATCACGACCCAGTCGCTCAACCAGATGCGGCTCGCCTTCCCCAGGTATCAGGCCCAATTCGTGAACTTGCAGGATACGGTACAGGCATTTCTGGCAGAGCGTGGACTCGAGGTCCAACTCAGCCTAGATACGGGCCTACTCAGTCCCGCTCGGATAATGGATCTGGCGAGTGGTGCACTGGTCGGCCTGGCAGGCTTCATGTCAGGGGTCGCGCTCGTCCTACTGATCACGATCTTCATCATCCTAGAGGCGCATGGTGTACCCGCAAAGATACGGAGCGCGCTTCGTATGCCCGACCTCGATCTCGGTAGGTTCACCAAGATCGCCGAAGAGGTACAGAGATATCTCGCGATGAAGACCCTGATCAGTCTGACGACTGGACTCCTCGTCGGACTCTGGGTCTGGATCCTCGGACTCGACTTCCCGATCTTCTGGGGCCTACTCGCCTTCCTCCTCAACTATGTGCCGAATGTCGGCTCGATCATCGCTGCGATACCACCGATCCTACTCGCCCTGGTCCAACTCGGGCCCAAAGGGACAGCACTAGTCGGGATAGGCTACATCGGTGTGAATATGGTGCTGGGGAATGTGATCGAACCCAACCTGATGGGCAAACAGCTCGGGCTCTCACCCCTCGTCGTCGTCCTCTCCCTCGTCTTTTGGGGCTGGCTCTGGGGACCGATAGGAATGTTGCTCTCGGTACCACTCACGATGATCATCAGGATCATGCTCGAACACTCCGAGGAACATAGTTGGGTCGCAGTGCTCCTTGGCCCGACTCCGACCGTGGTGGAGGCAGTCGATCAGGCTCCAGAGTTGGACCTAAGTGTACACCCCCCCGAGTCGATCAGCCGCGATCCATGACTCGTCTATCACCCCCAAGACCATACGCAGAATAGAGCACCACTGCGACTGCGGTAGCGAGGTTGAGGCTCGAGACCCCAGCCTTCATTGGGATCGAGATCCGCATGGCAGCCCTCTCCAAGACCTCTGCTGAGAGCCCTCCCCTCTCGGTCCCGAAAGCCAGGATCGCACCAGGTGGGATCATCCCTGGTCTGAGCCGCTCACCCCCTGGATCGAGCGCCAAGACCGGCCGGTCTGTAGAGGGTAGCGCATCGAGACGAGCGACGGGGAGGGCGAATTGCAGCCCGGCGCCCCCCCTGATCGCATGGGGGTGCCAGGGATCATGGATCCCCGTTGTCAGAACGCCCCCCGCATCCGCCGCCGCTGCGACCCTGATAGCCGCTCCGATATTAGGAATATTACTCGGTGCCTCGAGGAAGACTATCGGGGCGTCACCCTCAGCGCTGAGAAGTTGGTCGATATCTGGTCTAGGACGAACCGCACGAGCGATCACACCGGTAGGTGGGGGAGTAGGCGAGAGCTGATCGAAGAGTTGCCGATCGACCACCTGATACCGGCCCTCGAGATGACCTGAGAGATCGGGACTGAGTTCAGCGACCAGCTCAGCTAGTTCGACAGGGTCGGTGATGACTATCTCTACGACCTCTGCGCCAAAGCGAAGGGCATGCTTGAGGGCGTGGAACCCTTCCAGAATAGCCCAGTTCGGATCACGTCTAGCGGCACGAAAGCGGTGTAACATGGCCAGAGTTCAGGGTACAGGAATGGGGGGTCGAATGATAGCCTCACCCTTAGAAGAGTGGAGGCTCGGAAGATAGCCATGGGTCCCAAGCGCTGGGTGAAGTGCGCGTATTCCACGCCATCCTTGCACCTCCTCTCTACCATTCGGTGATCTCATCGTGATTCTAGCCATCGATCAGCTCTACCCAACAACTCTTTTCCAACCTGACGCAGGGTGCGGAAGGCAGCCCCCCTGTCCCCCTGTCTCACACCCCACCCCCCC
>Ga0209487_1000084_pt1 | contig 86016 bp, 80 predicted proteins | sample Poulit2012_FD_187524 | JGI IMG/M metagenome (GOLD analysis project Ga0209487, IMG submission 187524) | Agricultural soil microbial communities from Georgia to study Nitrogen management - Poultry litter 2012 (SPAdes) (version 2) | ecosystem: Environmental > Terrestrial > Soil > Agricultural land...
AAGAATTATTACCAGGATGAAGCAGATAGCATCTTTTGTTGTTTAAATTGTTAATTAACTCATCCTCGATAAAAGGTTTAAACCTTTTTTTAATTTCAATTAAAGGTGGTTGCGTGTCTTTGGCTTGTTCCAAAGAGAGTCGCACAAGCTCGTTTAATTGTTTGTCCTGAAGCCGTGGGGTTTGCCAATAGCTTTTTTCAACTTTGTAGCTGTTGATGAGTATTATGTGCTTGATGCCTAAGGTAATAGCATCTATTAGTACGCGTCGCAGCATCTTTGGGCGAGGAAGCGCTAAAATGAGTGTGATATTTAGTGGTTGAGGTGGGGGCGATACGGGGTTAAATAAAAAATGCCATTGCTGGTTTTTTTGCTCTATGAGTGTGGCCCGCCCTAGGTTTCCACCCATTACACCAGCTTCTACTTCTTCATCAATAGCGAGCTTCAGTACGTTTTTGAGGTGTAGGACACGCCTATCATTGGCTGGCAGTGCATAGTGGTGCCTTGCAAGAGCTTCGCTAGGTTGGAATAAGAGTAGATTCATAACTCAAGTGAACACTTTAAAGTAAAGAGCGCTATTGTAGTCATACCGTCGTCATACTGCTATACAGCTTGCCTTTGGCTTTGCGCTTGCTAGAGTATGCCGCAGTTAAATAATTCGTTTATGTGGAGAACAAGATGCAGTTTCATGGCACAGACCAATATGTTGCTACAGAAGATTTAACCATGGCGGTGAATGCTGCTATCGCACTCGAGCGTCCTTTGCTAATCAAAGGTGAGCCCGGTACAGGTAAAACGTTATTGGCCGAGCAGGTGGCAGAGTCGTTAGGGTTGGAGTTAATCAGTTGGAATATTAAGTCCACCACCAAAGCTCATCAGGGCCTTTATGAATATGATGCTGTGTCCCGCTTACGGGATTCCCAGCTCGGTGCTGAGGGCGTTGAGGATGTGGCTAATTATCTTAAAAAGGGCAAGCTGTGGGAAGCCTTTGAAGCAGATCAACAAGTGGTGCTTCTCATAGATGAAATCGATAAGGCTGATATTGAGTTTCCCAATGACTTGTTGCAAGAACTTGATCGCATGGAGTTCTATGTTTATGAGACACAAGAGCTTATTAAGGCGAAGCGTCGTCCTATTGTGATTATTACCTCGAACAATGAAAAAGAGTTGCCGGATGCTTTTTTGCGTCGTTGTTTCTTTCACTACATCAATTTTCCAGATGCAGAAACCATGATGCGAATTATTGATGTGCACTATCCCGATGCCAAAAAACAGCTGGTGCAGGAGGCCATGGAAATCTTTTTTGATTTGCGTAAAGTGCCTGGTCTTAAAAAGAAACCATCCACGTCTGAGCTTATTGATTGGTTAAAGCTGCTGCTATCTGATGATATTCCTGAAGACGTATTGAGGAGCCGAGATACGAGCTCCGCCATTCCACCTTTATATGGTGCTTTACTTAAAAACGAAGCAGACGTGCAATTGCTAGAACGCCTAGCCTTTATGAACCGCCGTCAAGGTTAATATTATGCTAGTCCGTTTTTTCGAAACCTTGCGCGAGTTTCGTATTCCTGTGACGTTGCGCGAGCTGCTAGATCTGCAGGGCGCTTTATCCAAACATCTTGCTTTTGGTAGCATCGATGATTTTTATTTATTAGCCCGTGCCGTCATGGTCAAGGATGAAAAATATTACGATAGGTTTGACCAAGCCTTTGGCCATTTTTTTGAGGGGCTAGAGAAAGTGGCCCCCGATTGGTTTTCAAAAGCAATCCCTGAGGAATGGCTTAGAAAAGAAATTGAGAAAAATCTAAGTCCAGAGGAGTTAGCTGCGCTAGAAAAGCGTGGCAGCTTGGAAGAGCTTATGGAGGAGTTTCGCAAGCGCTTAGAGGAGCAGCAGGGTCGCCACCAAGGAGGCAACAAATGGGTTGGCACCGGTGGAACTTCACCTTTTGGTGCTTATGGTGCTCACCCTGAAGGTATTCGTGTGGGGGGTGAGTCGCGTAATAAAAGCGCAGTGAAGGTGTGGCAAAAGCGCGAGTTCAGAAACCTCGATGATAGTGAGCAATTGGGTAGTCGTAATATGCAGCTCGCTCTGCGTCGATTGCGCAAGTTCACACGCACTGGCCGTGAAGATGAGTTTGATCTTGATGGTACTATTGATTCAACGGCGAAAAACGCAGGCTTGCTCGATATTCGTATGCGCCCAGAAGAAAGCAACCAAATTAAGGTGTTGATTTTCTTTGATGTGGGCGGTTCTATGGACCCGTATGCTGCGCTATGTGAAGAGCTTTTCAGTGCCGCTCGGCATGAGTTTAAGCACATGGAGTATTATTATTTTCATAACTTTATTTATGAAAATGTGTGGAAGGATAATCGTCGTCGTTGGGATGAGCGTACTTCCACGTGGGATATTCTCAATAAATATAGCTCTGACTATCGTGTGATTTTTGTTGGCGATGCCGCCATGAGTCCTTATGAAATCAACTCAGTGGGTGGAAGTGTAGAGCACTATAACGAGGAGCCTGGCGCCGTGTGGATGCAGCGCCTCACAGACCACTTCAAAAAAATTGTCTGGTTAAACCCAGAGCCAAAAAAATATTGGGAAGGCACCATTTCAAACAAGTGGACGCGCCAACTGATTGAGAATCAGATGTATCCGTTGACCATTGAAGGCATTGAAGAAGCCATGCGCCACCTTAGTCGTTAGCTGGGGTGGTGTTTGCTTTTAGCGCGTTAATAAATTGTTGCGCTGAGTTAGAAAGGCTTCTTTGGGGGTGATAAACCACACCTAAATCACGTTTGGGCACTGGTGTTGAAATGGCAAGTTGCTTGGTATGGCTGTCTTTCAGAGTGCTCGGCAGCAAACTCCACCCAAGCCCCACCGATACCATCATATATAAAGTCTCAAGATAGTTAGTGGCCATGGCTACATTTAAATATAGGTCGTGCTCACTAAATAGCTCTTCCACAATATGACGTGTGAACGTATTCGCCCTAGGTAATAACGCATCATAGTGGGTGAGCTCCTCTAGGCTTACTACGTGCTTTTTAGCCAACGGGTGGTCGTGGCCCACAATAAACGTCAAGGGATCGGGCCAGATAACTTGATGTACCAATCGGCTGTCTGAGGTCGGTGGCAAGGTGAGCAATCCTAGCTCAAGGTCGCCATTGAGCACCTGTTGCCATGCGGTTTCAGAATCAACAAAGCTAAGGTCTAGCTGCACCTTAGGGTAGCGTTTGGCATAGCTTCGTAGTACTGGGGGCAAACGATGTAGCCCTATGTGATGGCTTGAGCCAATGCGTAGGGTACCACTCACTTCACCACTCAAATTATCGATGGCGCGGCGTGCATCTTCTATGTCGTGCAATAGCTGTTTTGCGCGCGGCAATAAGGTTTTCCCCGCCTCTGTCAACACCACCTGGCGGCCGATACGGTCAAAAAGGGTGGCATTAAGTTGTTGCTCTAGCGCTGCAATGCGTTTGCTTACTGCGGGTTGGGTAAGAAATAAGCGGTGTGCTGCTTGGGAAAAACTTCCTTGCTCTGTGACAGCAATAAAAGCGGTGAGTGCATCCACATCCATATCGTATTCCTCTTTGGAATCTTATTTATGAATATTATGAATTGGAATTATAGGGTCTGGGTCAGTAAAGTACAAAACATAATTCTATGGACCCTTGAGTGGGAGTTGAGGAAATGACAGCAAAAACTTTATATGACAAATTGTGGGAATCCCACTTAGTGACAGAGCGCGATGATGGGTCTGCGCTTATTTATATTGATCGTCATATCATTCACGAAGTGACGTCCCCGCAAGCCTTCGAAGGGCTGCGCCTTGCAGGACGCGCACCGTGGCGTCGCGAAATGAACTTCGCCACTATTGACCATAACGTGCCCACTACACCTTTTAAGAGTGCAGCTGATATTGAGGATGAGACCTCGCGAATTCAAGTGGTAACACTACAGGACAATACGAAAGAATTTGGTATCAGAAACTATGGTATTGGCGACACACGCCAAGGCATTGTGCACGTAATGGCCCCTGAGCAGGGTGCTGTGTTGCCTGGAATGACAGTGGTGTGCGGTGATTCTCACACATCCACTAACGGCGCGTTTGCTTGTTTAGCTCATGGCATCGGTACCAGTGAGGTAGAGCATGTGCTAGCTACACAGTGTCTTGTGGCTAAGAAAATGAAGAATATGTTAGTTCGCGTGGATGGTGAGCTAGGCCTTGGTGTCACCGCTAAAGACGTGGTGCTGCATATTATTGGTGTGATTGGTACAGCAGGTGGTACCGGTCACGCCATTGAATTTGCTGGCTCTGCCATTCGCAGCTTGTCCATGGAAGGCCGTATGACGGTATGTAATATGGCAATCGAAGCGGGTGCTCGCGCCGGTATGATAGCTGTAGATGATAAAACGATTGATTATTGCAAGGGGCGCCCATTTGCACCCACAGGCGACGCTTGGGAGAAGGCGGTGGCTTACTGGCGTACCTTGGTGTCTGACGAAGATGCACATTTTGATACGGTGGTAGAAATCCGCGCAGAAGATATCAAGCCACAAGTATCTTGGGGCACTTCACCAGAGATGGTGTTGCCCGTGGATGCAACCTTACCTATTCCTGAGGAAGAGGCCGATGGCGTAAAACGCTCGAGTATGGAAAGAGCCTACGAATACATGGGGCTAACCCCAGGCATGAAAATCACTGATATTAAAGTGGACCGTGTTTTTATTGGTTCTTGCACCAATTCGCGTATTGAGGATTTACGTGCAGCAGCTGATGTGGTTAAGGGTAAAACCAAAGCAGCTAGCGTTAAGCAAGCCATGGTGGTACCAGGGTCTGGTTTAGTAAAGCGCCAAGCGGAGGAAGAGGGCCTGGATAAAATCTTTTTAGCCGCGGGCTTTGAGTGGCGTGAGCCTGGTTGTTCCATGTGTTTGGCCATGAATCCTGACCGCCTAGAGCCAGGTGAGCATTGCGCTTCTACATCCAACCGTAACTTTGAAGGCCGCCAAGGCAATGGCGGGCGTACTCACTTAGTCAGCCCTGCTATGGCGGCTGCGGCGGGTATTGCGGGTCATTTTGTTGACGTTCGTGAGCTATAAGAGGAGAGAGTAATGGAAAAGTTTGTACAGCTTAAAGGCTTAGTGGCTCCTCTTGACAGGGCCAATGTGGACACAGACCAAATTATCCCTAAACAGTTTTTAAAATCCATTAAGCGCACGGGGTTTGGCCCCAATTTGTTTGATGAGTGGCGCTATTTGGATGAGGGCTATCCCGGCCAAGATAATAGCAAGCGTCCTTTGAACACAGAATTTGTGCTTAATCAAGAACGTTATCAGGGAGCAAGTATTTTGCTCACCCGTCGTAACTTTGGTTGTGGCTCAAGCCGTGAGCACGCGCCTTGGGCATTGTTGGACTATGGTTTTAAGGTGATTTTAGCGCCTAGTTTTGCGGATATTTTCTTTAATAATTGTTTTAAAAACGGCATGTTACCTATTGTCTTGCCAGAGGAAGAAATCCAAACCTTGTTTGAGCAAGTGGAATCCAACCCCGGCTATGAGCTTGAAGTGGACTTGCCTGCACAAACCGTTACTCGCCCTGATGGCACCAAGCTATCTTTTGAGGTAGATGCGTTTCGTAAGCACTGCTTGATCAATGGCCTAGACGACATTGGCCTGACGCTTGAAGACACCGAGGCAATTAAGGCCTATGAGGAAAAGCGGCAAGCGCTTGAACCTTGGGTGTTTGATGTTCGTGGTGATTTATAGTTATTAAGGAGATGGCTGTGAGCCAACAGATTTTATTGTTACCCGGTGATGGCATTGGTCCCGAGATTACCACTGAGGCAGAAAAAGTATTAAACGCTGCCATTGAGCGTTTTGATTTGGATATCACCACAGACACTGCGCTTGTGGGTGGTGCAGCCTACGATGCCACTGGTGAGCCCTTGCCAGAAGAAACCTTGGCCAAAGCCAAGGCAGCAGATGCCATTTTATTTGGTGCTATTGGTGGCCCTAAGTGGGATACCATAGAGCGTTCTAAGCGCCCAGAGCGCGGCCTGCTCAAATTGCGTTCTTCGCTGGGTTTGTTTGCGAATTTGCGTCCTGCGATTTTGTTCCCGCAGTTGGCCAGTGCTTCAAGCTTGAAGCCTGAGATTGTAAGCGGTTTGGATATTCTCATTGTGCGTGAGCTAACGGGCGGCATCTACTTTGGCGAGCCGCGCGGCTTGCGTGAAGAAAATGGTGAGCGTGTGGGCTTTAACACCATGGTCTACAGTGAAAGCGAAATCCGCCGTATTGCCAAAGTGGCGTTCGAGTTGGCGCAAACGCGTGGCAAAAAGCTGTGCTCCGTGGATAAAGCCAATGTGCTTGAAGTGACCGAGCTTTGGAAAGAAGTGGTAAATGATGTTGCTAAAGACTACCCAGAAGTAGAAGTATCACATATGTATGTGGATAATGCCGCTATGCAATTAGTGCGCGCGCCTAAGCAGTTTGATGTGGTGGTAACAGGCAACTTATTTGGTGATATCTTGTCTGATGAAGCCGCCATGTTAACTGGTTCTATTGGTATGTTGCCTTCTGCTTCTTTAGATGTGAATCGCAAAGGGTTATACGAGCCTTGTCACGGTTCAGCGCCAGATATTGCGGGCCAAAACCTTGCTAACCCATTAGCTGCAATTTTATCTTTGGCCATGTTAATGCGCTATAGCTTCGAGCGCGCAGATGTTGCGCAAGCCATCGAAGACGCAGTGGAACGCGTACTAGAACAAGGTTTGCGCACTGGCGATATTTATACAGAAGGCACCACCAAGGTGGGCTGTGATGCCATGGGCGATGCGGTGGTCAAAGCACTGTTAGCAAAGTAACATTGGTTTAATACATTGCGAATGGGCGGCCACAAGCTGCCCAACATTCATCCTAAAACTAGGAGATTACAGGTGAAAAGAGTTGGATTTGTAGGTTGGAGAGGCATGGTTGGCTCTGTGTTAATGGACCGAATGCGTCAAGAGTCAGATTTCACCGACATTGAGCCTATTTTCTTCACTACCTCACAGGCGGGCCAAAAAGCACCCGATGTGGGCAAGGATGTGCCAGTTTTACAAAAAGCTGACGATATCGAAACTCTTAAAACCTTAGATGTGGTTGTTACGTGCCAAGGTGGTGACTACACCAAGGCGGTTTATCCTGAGTTGCGCAAAGCGGGCTGGAAAGGCTACTGGATTGATGCTGCTTCTGCTCTGCGCATGGAAAAAAGCTCAGTTATTGTGCTTGACCCAGTTAACCGCAAAGTGATTGATCAAGCCTTAAAAGATGGCGTAAAAGACTTTGTTGGCGGCAACTGCACCGTGAGCTTAATGTTGATGGGCTTGGGCGGTTTGTTTAATCAAGACTTGGTGGAGTGGGGTAGTGCTCAGACTTACCAGGCAGCATCAGGTGCAGGCGCACAAAATATGCGTGAATTGATTGCACAAATGGGCAAAATTCATGCTGATGCTCAAAGCCTGCTCGATGATCCTGCTAGCGCTATTTTAGATATTGACCGCATAGTAGCAGATACCATGCGCAGCGATACTTTGCCCAAAGATAACTTTGGCCATGCCCTTGCGGGTAGCTTGCTGCCGTGGATTGACACCCAGCTCGAAAGCGGCCAAAGCCGTGAAGAATGGAAGGCGCAGGCTGAGTCTAATAAATTGTTGGGCCGCGAAGCGAACCCTATCCCATTAGATGGTACCTGTGTGCGTATTGGCGCTATGCGTTCCCACAGCCAAGCGTTGTTGCTCAAGCTGAAAAAAGATGTGCCGCTGGATGAGATTGAAGACATGATCGCATCAGCTAATGATTGGGTGAAGGTTGTGCCTAATGAGCGTGAAGCCACCATGAGCGAGCTTACTCCCACCGCGGTAACTGGTACCTTGACTATCCCTGTGGGGCGCTTGCGTAAACTTTCCATGGGGCCTGAGTACCTTAATGCTTTTACCGTGGGTGATCAGCTACTGTGGGGTGCGGCCGAACCTTTGCGCCGTATGCTGCGTATTTTGTTGGAGTCTTAATGGACGTTAAACCACGGATTGCCATTGTCGGCGCCACAGGGCTGGTGGGTTCAAGTTTGATTGAGCTAATCAACGAAGGGCGCCTTGCCGCTTCCGAAGTTTATCTGCTTGCTTCCTTAAATTCAGCGGGTGAGCGCTTGGAGGTGCTTGAAAAGCATCGGCGAGTGGAGCTGCTCGAGCAATTTGATTTCGAGCAGGTGGATGTTGCTTTTTTTGCGGTGCCCGCAGAGGTTGCAACTGCCTATGCATCTAAGGCTGTTGAGGCAGGGGTGCGAGTGCTTGATGCAAGTGCTGCTTTTGCTGCCGACACCAATGTGCCTCTTGCTGTGGCTGGGGTAAACCTTGATGTGGTGGAAGAGAGTGGGAGCATGTTGGTATCTGTACCCACCTCAGCAGCTCTTGCCATGGCGAAAGTGCTAAAGCCCCTTCACGATGCGGCACAACTTATTAGTGTTAATGCCACCGTTTGCGAACCGGCAAGCTATTTTGGTCATGAGGGTGTTAATGCTCTTGCTCAGCAAGCAGTGAAGTTGCTAAGTGGACAAGAAAACAACGCTGAGCAAAAGCTAGCCTTTAATGTTCAAAGCCAGGTGGGGCAAGCTGAAGCCAGTGGTCATACGCGCTTTGAGTTGCTAACGGCGCTTGAAACACTGCGGCTATTAGGCTTGGGCCATTTGGATATCAATGTATCTTCTTTACAGGTGCCAGTGTTTTATGGCCAAACCATTACCTTGCACCTATCCACAATGCAGTATCTTGCGGTGGAAGCAGCGGAAGAAATATTAAATAATGCTGGCATAGTGCTAAAGCATGATGGCAACGCTACCGCTTTGACCAATGCAGTGGGCTCAAATGACATCGGGGTGAGTCGCATTCGGGCAGACATGTCGGCAAAAAATGGTCTAAATTTGACCTTGATTAGTGATAGCTTGAGGGCGGGGGTAGCGATAAATATGCTACAAATTGCACAAAACTGGTTTAAAAGCTAATAAAAGCAATGTTTACGGTTGTTATGTGACCTAGTTTCTAGGTATCTTCTCTCAATAGTCGGCATAATTAGCTAGCTGAGTTCTACTACTTTTGTTGCTGGGGCACATAGTGAAGGGTAACCAAGAGAATATTCTTACAGACAGTCAATATAAAAATAAGGGTTTGAGCATGTTGCGAAAACTGGGTTGTGGTGTTGCCTCGTTGGCAATTATTGTTCCGAGCGCGGTGTCGGCGTTAAGTGTTGAGGACTACACGCTCAACTCTTATTTGAGCCAACCGCTAGATCTGCAAATAAAATTAGCAGACCTGAAGGGCCTTAATGAAAACGATATTCGCATCAGCCTAGCAACCCCAGAAGAATTTGAGGCGGCTGGCATCGAATTTGATATGCTACATAACAGTATCAATTTCGATGTTGACGTTGCCGCAGATGGCACAGGCGTGGTAAGGGTTACCACCAAGCAGCCTTTGAGTGAACCTTTTATTAGCTTCCTGGTGGAATATAAGTGGCCATCGGGCCGCTTAATGCGAGAGTATAACTTGCTCCTTGACCCACCGTCTTACCGCTCTAGCGAGCCTCCAAAAGTAACGGCGGCTAAGCCTGTAGCAGAATCTAAGCCGACAGCATCAAGAGCACAAAAGCCCCCAGTATCAACGCCTCCATCACGTACCAGTGCTCAACCTTCCATGCGGGCCTCTGGCCAAGAGCACAGGGTGTCTTCTTCAGATACATTGTGGGATATTGCAGCCAAAAACCGTCCTGACAGCAGCATTTCTGTCCAACAAATGATGGTGGCAATTCAAGAGCTAAACCCCGATGCCTTTATTAACGGCAATATCAACTTGGTGAAAGAAGGCGCGGTACTACGCTTACCTAACGCAGATGATGTCCGTAATGTGACTACGCGAGATGCCATGGCTGAGGTCGCAGTGCAGAATCGCCAGTGGCAGCAACTACTTGAAAGCCGAGGCTTAACAGCCGCCGCCACTGCTAAGCCCTTGGATGGAAAAGATATTGCGGATAGTGAAGTAGAACCGCGGCCCGGCGAGGGAACAGCTGATACTGGCCGCGTTACTTTGGTTGCTGCGGAAGACAGCTCTAGCGAAGCTAGTGAGAAAAGCGCTGCCGGTAGTGATGATGTTGCGATGGGTGAGGATGTTTCTCGCTTGCAACGCCAAAACTCAGAATTGGCAGAACGTTTACAGGATTTAGAGGAACAATTAAACCTTTCAGAGCAATTGCTTACTTTACGGAGTAAGCAAATTGCAGAGCTAGAACAAAAGTTACGCGAGCTGAATGAGGCCGCTGCGGACCAGTTGGATGACGAGTTTTTAGCAGCGGTGGAAAAACTAGAGCAGGAACAAAAAGCCCTTGAGGATGCTGAGCCCGCTCCTGTTACATTGGTGGATGCGGATGCAAGCGACGCAGCAGAGGGTGTTGAAGCCGGTGCGACAGAGATCATTGAAGCTCGGGATGTGGATGCAGCGGAAGAAGGAGAAGCCGTTAGCGAGGAAGCGGAACCATCTAGCGACAGCGACACAGCTAAAGAAATAAGTGTTGCTGATGCCGAAGCAAAAGAAACTGCGGCACAGCAAGAAAAAAAACCTGACGAGCCTAAGCCGGTGGCACCGCCAGTGGCACCAGAGCCTTATGAAGAGCCTAGCTTCTTTGGCATGCTCATGGAAAACACAATGCTTGTGTTCGGGCTGCTCGCACTATTGGTGTTGGCGTTACTTCTAGTGGGCGTGCGCATCTTTAAAGGGCGCAAAGATCAACAGGAAGCGTTGGTGGTAGTGGAGGATGGCAGCGAAGAAGATGATGATTTTGCAGATCCCTTCCATTTTGGCGATGCTGATGAGCCAAGCGTAGATGAGCTAGCTGCGGAGGCACAAAACCTGCTAGAGAACGAGCAATACGAGGCAGCTGTGCCTGTGTTGCGTGATGCTATTAACCAAGATCCTAGCCGTACCGAGCTAAGGAAAAACTTATTGTTTGCTCTGCATAAAACAAATGGAGCAGCTTACCAGCAAGAAGTGATCGCTGTACGTGGTACTAGTGACGATGTAGATGCTTATATTGCTGAGTTGGAGGTTGATGGCAGCTATGAGTCTACAGACGATGATTTATCGCTAGATGATCTTGAAGATGATTTGAAGCTTACAGGTGCTACTTCTGCCTTAGCGATGGAAGATGCTCAGGAGCATGAAGAAGATGAGCTAGATTTTGATTTTGGCGAAACCATCAGTGATGAAGACTTCAGCTTTGATGTGGATGAGCCTCTAGCAGAGGATGCAACAGGCGAAGAAGAAAGTCTTCTCGATGATTTTGATTTCTCTTTTGATGAGAAAAGCGAAACAGAATCTATAGAGAACATTGATAGCAGCGATGATTTTTCTTTCGAAATAGATGGCGAGACAGAACTAGATGCTTTTGAGCTGGATTCTGATGTTGACCTGAGTGCCGAAATAGATGCTCCTGTTTCGGAAGAATCTCTCGCTGATGATGAAGCAACAGCAGTTGCCGAAGACGAAGAGCTGCCAACACTAGCGTTGGATGAAGAAGAGTTTTCTTTAGATGGATTGTCCTTAGAAGACATGCCGGAATCTTTAGAAGAAGATGCGGTTGAGGATTCCAGTAAGCTTGAGGAGCTAGATTTAAGCGAGCTTTCAGGCGAGGCTGAGGATTCCAGCGAGTTTGAGGAGCTAGATTTAAGCGAGCTTTCAGATGAGGGCGAGGAGCCGTTGCTGGAGTCTGAAGAGGAGTTTTTCAGCTTTGAAGGCGCTGCGTTAGAGGAAGAGTTGGTGGAAGAGGGTGACTTCGACCTGTCTGCGCTAACTGTTGAGGACGAAGTGCCTCAGGAACCTTCAGTTGAGCAGCATGAAGCGTCTGGTATTTCCCTTGAGGCGAATCGCGAAGAAGTGGAGGCGGATGTTGCTTCCGGCGATGATCAAGTGGACTCACTACTAGCAGAGCTTGAAAGCTTTGATGAGCCGCTAGACGAAGTAGACCTATCCTCTGAGCTTGAAAAAGAGCTAGAGCAACTTAACCAAGGTGCCACTCAGCCTCAAGCAAATGATGCGTTAACGGAACCAGAGGCTCTCATCGCTGAGCCTGCAGCACAAGCTGAGCAAGAATTCCTTGATCCAGAAGCAGAAGGTGATCCTGTGGACACGCGGTTAAATTTAGCGCGTGCCTTCTTAGATATGGGTGACGAGGATATTGCTCGAGAAACCTTGATGGAAGTAATTGCTGAAGGTAACGAGGAGCAGAAATCCACTGCTCAAGCAATGTTAGATGAACTAGAGTCATAAACATTACATTGCGTAAAAGAAGGCGAATCCTAACGGCTTCGCCTTCTTTTTTGCAATATATTTACCTTAAAGGATATAAAGTGCAGCGCTATGCGATAGGTATACAATATCTCGGCACCGCCTATCATGGTTGGCAGCGCCAGAACAACAAGATACCCACAGTGCAAGCTGTTTTAGAAGCAGCTGTGAGCCAAGTTGCAAATGAGCCTGTGGAGTTGGTCGCTGCAGGACGCACTGATAAAGGTGTCCATGCTTTCGAGCAAGTAGCACATTTTGATACTAACGCCGTACGTGACCCCCATAATTGGCTCCGCGGCATTAACGCATTGGTTCCAAATGACGTGAGTGTTAGCTGGGTGCACCCTGTGAGCCAAAGTTTTCACGCGCGTTTCTCTGCTCAGCGACGTACTTATCGCTATTTTTTATCTTGTGGTGTGGTTAGCCCAGCTTTATTAATGAACAGAGCCGCTTGGGTATATGGCGATTTAGCACTGGCACCTATGCAACAAGCGGCAAGGTATCTGGTCGGCCGCCATGACTTTAGTGCCTTTCGCGCAGCAGATTGCCAAGCCCACAGCCCTGTTAAAACCTTAGAGCGATTATCAGTTGAACAAACAGGTAATCTGTTTGTTTTTGAGGCTCAAGCGGACGGTTTCCTTATGCATATGGTGCGTAACTTAGTGGGGGTGCTCCTTGCTGTGGGCAAAAAGGAGTATCCACCCGAGTGGGCTCGGCAAGTGTTACAACGCCGAGATAGGCGCCACCGTGGTGTTGCCATGCCGCCCCAGGGGCTATATATGGCCGCGGTGGAATACGATTCTCTCTTTGGGTTACCACAAGCCCCACAGTGGAATTTGGAGATGTTTTGTTAAAGCAGGAAAGAAGCTAACTCTTAACAGCCAATTTTGTTATTATGCGCCATGTTTTAATTGAAATGGGTGTATACAGTGCGCACTAGAACACGAGTTAAGGTATGTGGCATCACACGAGTTGAAGATGCTTTGGCCTGTGCTCAGGCAGGAGTAGATGCCATAGGTCTTGTATTTTATGCGCCTAGCCCAAGAAATGTATTGATTAAGCAAGCCCAAGATATTGTTTCAGCTCTACCGCCTTTTATAACGATAGTGGGGTTAGTGGTAAACGCAAGCCCAGCGGAGCTGCACAACATTTGCGCCCAAGTTGAGTTGGATGTGATTCAATTTCATGGCGATGAAACTCCAGTATTTTGCGCTGAAAATAGCCCTAAGCCATGGATTAAAGCACTTGCCATGCATCAGAGCCTTGAAGTAGAGCAGGCGGCCTATGACTATATGAAGGCAGGCGCTCAAGGTATCTTGCTAGATGCGTATGTGGAAGGGGTTCGCGGTGGCACGGGCAAGGCATTTGACTGGGAGCGTTTTCCTCAAACACAGGATATTCCTTATATATTAGCTGGCGGCCTAAACCCGCAGAATGTTAAGACGGCCATTACTCGAACCAATCCTTGGGCGATAGACCTTAGCAGCGGCGTAGAAATACAGCCGGGCGTAAAAAATCATCAAGCGATACAAGAGCTTGTGTCGCAAACCTATATAGGAGCAACGGGTGTCTAAAGACATTGTTTTTTCTCAATATCCTGACACAGGCGGACATTTTGAGCAGTTTGGTGGGCGCTTTGTATCAGAAACATTAATGGCTGCCTTGCAGGAGCTAGAGCAAGTTTATATGCGGTTCCGCAATGACAAAGCTTTTCAAGAGGAGTTCTTCCATGATTTGGCTCAGTATGTTGGTCGCCCCACGCCTTTATACCATGCTCAGCGTTGGTCGAATGAGCTCGGTGGCGCACAGATTTATTTGAAGCGAGAAGATTTAAACCACACGGGTGCTCACAAAGTGAATAACACTATTGGCCAAGCTTTGTTGGCCAAGCACACAGGTAAGCCTCGCGTTATTGCAGAAACAGGCGCTGGTCAGCATGGTGTAGCCACCGCCACAGTGGCTGCCCGCCTAGGATTAAAATGCCAGGTGTACATGGGAGCAGAGGACGTAGAACGCCAGAAAATTAACGTATATCGCATGAAGCTGCTTGGCGCAGAAGTCATTCCAGTGCACTCAGGTTCTGCCACGTTAAAAGATGCTATGAACGAAGCGATGCGCGATTGGGTGACCAACGTGGATGACACTTTCTACATTATAGGTACTGTGGCTGGCCCGCATCCTTACCCCTTGTTGGTACGTGACTTCCAGAGCATTATCGGTCGCGAAGCGCGGGAACAAATTTTGGCACAAACGGGTAAGTTGCCGGATGCCTTGGTGGCTTGTGTGGGAGGTGGCTCCAACGCTATTGGTTTGTTCCACCCTTTCTTGGAGGATGATGTCGCCATTTATGGTATTGAGGCCGGTGGTAAAGGGGTGGATACAGGTAAACATGCAGCGGCTCTAAGCGCTGGACGCCCTGGTGTATTGCATGGCAACCGCACCTATCTTATTGAGGATGAAGACGGGCAAATTATTCCTACGCACTCTATTTCTGCGGGCCTGGATTATCCTGGCGTCGGGCCTGAGCACGCCTGGCTTAAGGAGATAGGGCGTGTGAAGTATGATGCTATAACCGATGAAGAGGCCTTGGCTGCTTTCCGCGAGCTGACTTTGGTGGAAGGAATTATGCCGGCACTGGAGTCCTCTCATGCGCTTGCTTATGTGAAAAAGCTTGCCCCCACCATGAATAAGGACCAGAGCATTATTGTGAATCTTTCTGGGCGTGGTGATAAAGATATTCATACTGTAGCTGCCATTGACGGCATTGATGTTTAACGGGGGAGTGGGCATGAACCGTATTGATACTTGTTTCAAAGCGCTAGCTGAGGCTGGCAAAAAAGCACTCATTCCTTTTATTACGGCAGGCGACCCAAGCCCTGAGATCACCTTGAAGTTAATGCATGCCATGGTGGAAGCAGGTGCTGACATTATCGAGTTAGGCGTCCCTTTTTCAGACCCAATGGCTGATGGCCCTGTGATTCAGCTTGCTAGCGAACGCGCATTGGCAGCAGGCACCACCACCCAAGTGGTGCTCGATACAGTGGCAAAATTCCGTGAACAGGACAACACTACACCGGTGGTGCTGATGGGTTATCTCAACCCTGTGGAAGCCATGGGCTACGAAACCTTTGCTCATAACGCGAGCGTTGCCGGAGTGGATGGTGTGCTCTTGGTGGATTTGCCACCTGAAGAATCGCGTCAGGCCACGCAGCTGTTTGCGGCCAAAAATATCAAGCATATTTTTTTACTTGCACCAACCACCACCCCAGAGCGTACAGCGCTTATTGCAAAGGCCGGTAGTGGTTATCTTTACTATGTGTCTTTAAAAGGAGTTACAGGCTCAGCGACCTTGGACACAGAGGCAGTGGCGAAACAGTTAGAAATGATTCGTAAGCATGCGCAGCTGCCCATTGGTGTAGGATTTGGCATTAGTGATGCAGCTTCGGCCAGGGCAATTGCTGCAACAGCCGATGGTGTTGTTGTGGGAAGTGCTCTAGTGCGCCGCGTGGCTGAAAATCTCGAGCAACCAGAACAAATTCCAGCAAAAGTAGCAGCCGTATTAGCAGAAATGCGTGCTGCTATGGATGAAGGTATTAAGCATGAGTAATAATTGGCTTGAAAAAATTATGCCTGCCATTCGCAGGCCTTCAGCGGATGAGCCGCGTAATGAAATCCCTGAAGGCTTGTGGCGAAAATGTCCGCGTTGCAGCAACGCGCTGTTTATCCCTGAGCTTGAACGTAATCAAGAGGTGTGTCCCAAGTGTGATCATCACTTACGTATCAGTGCGCGCAAGCGTTTAGCGTTATTTTTGGATGAAGCACCACAGGAGGAAGTGGGCGCCAACATCAAGCCAGTGGACCGTTTAAAGTTTAAAGACTCCAAAAAATACAAAGACCGCTTGCATGCAGCTCAAAAAGATACCAACGAGACAGACGCATTAGTGGCCATAAAAGGCGAACTAAAAGGCTTGCCACTGGTGGCAACGGCCTTTGAATTTAGCTTTATGGGGGGCTCCATGGGATCGGTGGTGGGAGCTCGTTTTGTTGAAGCCGTCAATATTTGCTTAGAAGAGCGCATTCCACTGGTGTGTTTTTCTGCCAGTGGTGGCGCGCGTATGCAAGAAGCGCTTTTTTCACTCATGCAAATGGCTAAAACCAGTGCTGCTTTGCAGCGCATGCGCGAGGCGGGCTTACCTTTTATCTCCGTGTTAACAGACCCTGTGTATGGTGGAGTGTCCGCCTCACTGGCTATGCTGGGTGATATTAACGTGGCCGAACCCAATGCTTTAATTGGTTTCGCTGGCCCCCGTGTGATTGAGCAAACCGTACGTCAGAAGTTACCAGAGGGCTTCCAGCGCAGCGAATTCTTGCTTGAGCACGGAGCCATCGACATGATTGTGCATCGCCATGAGCTAAAGGAAACCTTGCATCGCCTGCTTTCGAGCCTATTGCGCGTGCCACAAATTCCCGATGAGCCCTTGCTAGAGCATGAGGCTGAATAGTAGAGATAGCGAATGAACCCTAGTCTCGAGCAATGGCTAGAAAGGATTTTGGCACTACACCCCGCGGAAATAGATATGGGGTTGGCACGTATTCGCGCAGTGGCCAACCGTCTCGGCATTAATCCTCGAGTCCCTGTGATAACCGTTGCTGGCACCAACGGCAAGGGTTCCACTGTGGCGCTATTAAACGCCTTGGCAACGGCCGCTGGGGCGCGCGTGGGGGTGTACACATCGCCCCATATTCTGCGCTTTAATGAGCGGGTACGTATCGCGGGGTCCTTGGTTGATGACACATCTTTATGCCATGCTTTTGCAGCTGTGGATGCAGCGCGTGGCGATACTTCACTCACTTTTTTTGAATTCACCACCCTAGCTGCTTTTTGGTTGTTTCAGCAAGCGGAGCTAGACCTGTGGGTATTAGAGGTGGGGCTAGGTGGCCGTTTGGATGCGGTAAATCTTGTGGATCCAAGCGTGGCGCTAGTGACCTCAATTTCCCTTGATCATACAGATTGGCTCGGCAGTGACTTAGCACAAATCGCAGCTGAAAAGGCTGGCATAGCTCGCCCTGACAAGCCCTTATTATACGGAATGAAGCCTGTACCAGTCACTGTCAAGGATTGGGCACAAAATATTGGCGCTGTTTTAGCTGTGGCGAGCGCTGAATTTGGGGCAGATCGCAAAGGCTTGTGGTGGCAACAGGGAGGAGAAACCTCGCAGCTGCCGCTAACGAATAAAATCCCGTTAGGTGAAGATAATTTAGCCATGGCAGTTCAGGCTTTGGCTCATGTTGGTTTTTTGCCTGAGACAAACCAGATTATACCGGTTGCTGAGGCAGTTACCTTGCCTGGCAGAAGCCAATATTTTTATCACCAGGAGCGTCATTGGTATGTGGATGTGGGGCATAATCCAGCAGCCATTGAAAGATTTTTTGCGCGTTTGCCTGAAAGCACAGGAAGGCTCGTCGGAGTCTGTGCTATGTTGGCGGATAAATCCACCGACACACTGAGTGCGCAGGCCCATAAAGTAAGCCACTGGTATTTGGCTGATTTGTCTGTGCCTCGCGGTGGAACTGCTAAACGTTTGAGTGACTCGCTGCCAGAGGGTGTTGCACATTCATGCCATGGCTCTGTGCACGAGGCGTTAAAGTTCGCTTATGAACACACTCGGCCAGGCGACACCGTGGTGGTATTAGGTTCGTTTTACACGGTTGCCGAAGCGGAGACTTACTTAGAAGGGCAGGTGCCATGACGAGTAAAGAGCAGCACAAGCAACGTGCCGTGGGCATTACGATTCTATGTGTAATGGCACTAATAGTATTGTTTTTATTATTACAAAGCCCAGAGCCAGAACAGCCTGATATGGATTTTTCCTTCCCCTCAGAACCCGTACTAACACCTCAACCTAAGAAACCAGTGGTTGCAGAAGAGGAGCGTGAGCAAATCATTGAGCAAGTGGCAAATGATTGGCGTGAACAGGCTCCAACAGCAGATGAAGCAGAGCAAATGGCCGTTGAACAAGATGGCAAAGAAGACGCAAAGGAGCAGCAAGCACCTTATCTTTCTGGTTGGGCTGTACAACTTTGGAGTTTACGCAGTAAAGAACGGGCACAAGATATGGTGCAAGAGCTTAACCAAGCAGGATTTAGTGCTTTTGTTAGGACGGGGGAGGCTAATGATAAGACAGTGTATCGCGTTTATGCTGGCCCTGAATTAACCAAATCTTCGGCGCAAGCATTGCTGGAAAAACTCCAGCAAAGTGAGTCTTTGCAAATTTCTCAAGGATTAATTGTGCTTTTGCCCAAATAGTCTCTTTGGGGCGTTAGCGTTTTTTGGTATCATGCTTTTTTGGCTCGACTTGTGCATCTATGGGTATCGCGGACAGTATTATTCTTGGAATCATCGCGCTTTCAGCGGTGGTAAGTTTATGGCGAGGATTTGTTCGCGAAGCGTTTTCCTTGGTGACTTGGGCTGCAGCTTTTATTGTGGCGCGCTTATTTTCGCCTCATCTAGATACTTACCTAACACAAACAATTGAAATGCCAAGCCTGCGAATGGCTGCGGCATTTGGTTTGCTCTTTGTTACTGTCCTGATAGCTGGCGCTATTATTGGCAAACTCATACAGCTGCTCGTCAAAGCCACAGGGCTTTCAGGCACAGACCGTGTGCTAGGCATGGTGTTTGGCGCCTTGCGTGGCGTGTTAGTTGTTACCGTGCTAGTGGCGCTGTTTAGGCCCATGATAGAAGATGATGAGTGGTGGCAAGCATCCTATTTGGCGCCGCACTTTGTGGGCTTAGAGAGTTGGACAAAAGATGTAGGTAAACAAACATTTCAATTTTTTTGGCAGCTTGAGCCCACTAATGCTCAAGAATCCTTGATGGAGGCGCCCGAACTTGAGTTAGCGCCTCCAGAAGCGAACGATAATCAGCAGCTTAACGATTTGGAGTGAGGAACCGAGCATGTGTGGGATAGTGGGGATTGTTGGTCAAAGCAACGTAAATCAAAGCATCTATGATGCATTAACTGTGTTGCAACACCGCGGGCAAGATGCGGCAGGTATTGTGACCTGTGATGGTGACCGTTTATCTCTGCGTAAAGACGTGGGCATGGTGCGTGACGTGTTTCGCACACGGCACATGCGCAACTTGGTCGGCAAAATGGGAATTGGCCATGTGCGGTACCCTAATTCAAATGCCACAGGACCAGCAGAAGCACAGCCTTTCTACGTGAACTCGCCATACGGCATTACTTTGGCACAAAATGGCAACTTAATTAATACTTCTTCTTTGGTGGAAGATATTTTTAGAGCTGATTTGCGCCATATTAATACATCCTCCGATGGAGAGGTGCTGCTTAATGTGCTGGCCCACGAATTGCAGCAAATTGGTAAATTTATCCCTGAGCCAGAGGACTTTTTTGCCGCAATCCGTCGCGTGCATGAGCGCCTTCAAGGCGCGTACGCAGCGGTGGCTATGGTTACGGGTTATGGGATTTTAGCTTTCCGCGATCGATTTGGTATTCGTCCTTTGTGCTTTGGTAGCCGTTCCACTGCCACCGGCAAAGAATATATGGTGGCTTCTGAAAGTGTGGCGTTATCTGCTTTAGGATTTCAGCTCGAGCGTGATGTGGCACCAGGAGAAGCCATTTATATCACCGCCAATGGTGGTTTTTATAGCCAGATATGCTCTGATGAAGCGCAGCTCAGCCCTTGTATTTTTGAGCAGGTATATCTCGCACGCCCCGATTCGATTATGGATAAAATTTCGGTGTATAAGTCCCGCTTACGTATGGGGGAAACCCTTGCCGAAAAAATTCAAAGGGAATGGCCAGAGCACGATATCGACGTGGTGATTCCGGTGCCTGATACCAGCCGTACCTCCGCGCTTGAGCTGGCCAACACCTTGGACATTAAATATCGCGAAGGATTTATTAAGAATCGCTATATTGGCCGCACATTTATAATGCCGGGCCAGCAACAGCGTAAAAAATCGGTACGCCAAAAACTCAACGCCATTGAGCTTGAGTTTGCGGGTAAAAACGTTCTACTAGTGGATGACTCTATTGTCCGCGGCACCACCTGCAATGAAATTATTCAAATGGCGCGCGATGCAGGTGCCAATAAAGTGTATTTTGCATCTGCTTCGCCAGCGGTACGCTACCCTAACATGTATGGCATTGATATGCCGGATGCCCATGAGTTAATTGCTCACGGCCGCACCACTGAAGAGGTGTGCGCTTTAATAGGTGCTGACGGACTTATTTTCCAAGATCTAGAGGATTTGGTGCTTGCTTGCCGCGAAGGTAATCCAGATATTGTTGAGTTTGAATGTTCTGTATTTGATGGTCGCTATATTGCTGGCAAAGTGTGCGCTGATGAACAGGATTATTTGCTAAAACTTCGTGAACAAGAGCCATATTCTGCAGCTTTAACAGCCAAAGACGCTGCAATCGATTTACATAACGCCGAGTAAAAGCCGAGCTGCCGCCGGTACTCGAAGAGGATGATGTAGTTCCATGAATGATGACAATGAATCAAGAGATTTGTCCTTAGCTACCTTAGCTATTCGTAGTGCAGAGTTGCGAACGGATGAAATGGCTCACTCCGAAACCTTGTTTTTAACTTCAAGCTTTGTTTATGAGAGTGCAGCTCAAGCAGCGGGTCGCTTTGATGGTAGCCAGCCAGGGAATGTGTACTCGCGATTTTCTAATCCCACAGTAAAGGCCTTTGAGCAACGATTAGCAGCCATGGAAGGTGGAGAGCGCGCAGTGGCTTTTGGTTCAGGTATGGGAGCAATTTTTGGCCTGTTTTTTGCCTTAATGTCTCCTGGCGAGCATGTGGTGAGTTCGCGTAGCTTGTTTGGCACTACCAACACCGTATTTCGCCGCTATTTCACCAAGTTTGGCATGGAATATACCTTGGTGGATATTGATGATATCGATGCATGGCGTAACGCTATTCAGCCTAATACCCGCTTTTTTTACATTGAAACGCCTTCCAACCCGTTGGCTGAAGTGGGTGATATTCGCGCGTTAGCAGAGTTAGCCCATGAGCATAATATTGAGCTCATAGTGGATAACTGCTTTTGCAGCCCAGCGGTGCAAAAACCCCTTGCGCTAGGTGCGGATTATGTGGTTCATAGTGCAACCAAATATTTGGATGGTCAGGGGCGTTGCGTGGGCGGTGCCGTGGTGGGTAAACATGAAGCTCTAGAAGAAGTGTTTGCCTTTTTACGAGCCACTGGCGCTAGCTTAAGCCCTTTCAATGCCTGGGTTTTCTTAAAAGGCTTAGAAACCTTACCCATTAGAATGCGTGCTCATTGTGAAAATGCCCTTGCCCTCGCGCAGTGGCTTGAGCAGCAAGAGGGAGTGGATAAAGTGTTTTATGCGGGCTTAGAAAGCCACCCTAGTCACAAACTGGCAAGTCAGCAGCAAAATGGTTTTGGTGGTGTGCTATCGTTCTCGCTGGTGGATGCTCAGGGCAGCAAAGAACGTGATGTGGCTTGGCGCTTTATTGATGCCACAGAAATGATTTCTATCACCGCTAACTTGGGTGATGTGAAAACCACTATTACACACCCAGCATCCACAACCCATGGTCGTTTAACGGCAGAGGAAAAACAGGACGCTGGTATTACGGAAAACTTGATTCGCTTATCCGTGGGTTTAGAAGATATTGAAGACTTAAAGCGCGAAATGCAGCGAGGACTAGCTGCCATCGGCTATTAATGCGCTTACAACAACAAGGTTGTGCCGGGCTTGCTCGGCATCTTTATAAAGGGGGAGTCCATGGGCTTTTCTGCCGCGCTGAGCGCAATCAATCGAGTTATTTTAGGTAAATCAAATACTGTTAAGACAGCCGTGGCTTGCATGCTTGCAGGCGGACATTTGTTGATTGAGGACTTGCCAGGTATGGGCAAGACCACTTTGGCCCATGCTTTAGCACGGGTGTTTGCTTTGGAATTCCAACGCATTCAGTTCACTAGTGATATGTTACCGGCTGATATTGTGGGCGTTTCCATTTTTGATCCAGAACGTCGTAGCTTCCAGTTTCGCCCAGGTCCTGTATTTACGCAGTTATTGCTTGCTGATGAAATTAATCGCGCAGCACCCAAAACTCAAAGCGCATTGCTTGAAGCCATGGAAGAAATGCAGGTGACGGTGGATGGTGATAGCCACGTTTTGCCATCGCCATTTTTTGTTATAGCGACTCAAAACCCTGTGGAGCAGGGGGGGACCTTTCCTCTTCCCGAGTCTCAACTCGACCGCTTTTTGATGTGTTTGAGTTTGGGCTACCCCTCTGAGGAAGCAGAGCTCAGTTTGCTAGCCTCCGGTGGCACCAGAGAGTCAGCGCTTAATCTAGAGGCAGCCTTGTCTCATGATGAACTGGTTACGCTGATGCAAAAAGTTAGGCGTGTTAGAGCAAGCGAAAGCTTGTTGCAGTACTTGCAGCGCCTCTTGCATTACAGTCGCCACAGTGAGCAATTTGTTTATGGGCTATCCCCACGGGCAGGCCTTGGTTTGCTACAAGCGAGCAAGGCCTGGGCACTGCTTTCCCAACGCGACTATGTGGTTCCAGAAGATATACAGGCGGTTCTTGGGGCTGTGGTTAATCACAGATTGGTGATTAGCGGCCAACAACAACACAGTGATGCTGCTAGTATATTGCTCAACGCTGTACCTGTGTTGCCTTAACGAATACGCTTTCATGAAAAGAAAAATACAACAGCGCTATCAGCAGTGGCTTTCTCGCCGCATGCCGCCTGCGCGCCATCAGCGCTTGCGCCAACGCCTAATTTTTATTGTACCCAGTGGCTATGGTTTTTTATTTCTAGCGGTGGCGTTTGGTATTTTTATCGGTGGTATTAACTATCAAAACAACTTGCTGCTTGGCTTGTCATTTTTTTTAGCAAGCCAATTTGTTTTAGTGATTCTTTCCACTTATCGCAACCTGGCTGGGTTAACTATCGAAGCGAAAAGCATGCGTCCTAATTTTGTTGGAGAGCAGGGATATTTAAGCTTCACGGTAACCGCAAGGGCCTCGGGACCACAAGTGGCCATTGGGTTTCGTTGGCACAAGCCACATGGGGTGGACCAAATAATGTCTTTGTCAGCCCAGCAGTCGCAAGTGCTAACCTTAGCGGTGCCACTCACACAGCGGGGCTGGAATCATCCTGGGCGCTTGGTGGTATGGAGCCGTTATCCCTTAGGGTTGTTGCGAGCTTGGAGCCACTTAGATATGGCGCATCCTGGCTTAGCCTGGCCACACCCACTTAGCACGCCTCATGCACCATTTAGTGGTGAGGCCAAACGCGGGGACGCCAATACTCAATGGTGGCTAGGGGAGGATGAGTTCCACGGGTTGCGGGAATACACAGAAAGCGATTCGCCAAGCCAAGTAGATTGGAAGACCTATGCTCAAGGCCGAGGCTTGTACGTGAAAGAATTTATTACCCCACAAGCTAGCAGCGAATGGTTAGATTGGCACAGTTTCCATGGTGGTGATGTGGAGCAGCGTTTGAGTTGGCTGTGCTACTGGGTGCTAAAGCGAGAGCAGGAACGCCAACCCTATGGATTGCGTTTACCACAGTTTGAGTTACCCATAGGGATTGGTGCCGAGCATAAACATAAAGCACTAGAAGCCCTGGCCCTTTATTCTAGTGGTGAAAGCCATGGCTAATGTGCAATATCAGGTGCCACGCCATAGCTTTTATTGGCTTTTATTAGCTACTTTGTTGGCCACTGTACCCCATGCACTCAATGCCGGTTGGTGGCTAAAGTTAATGTTGCCTTTGTTATTGGTGACGCGTTGGCGGCTTCATATTGGCCGTGGAGCTATGCCAAATAAATGGGTGCGTAGTGCATTAATGGTGTTGGTTTTGGCCTTGGTGTGGCGCGAGAATGGCCATGTGTTTAGCACCGAGGCAAGTACGCAGCTATTAGTGGGTGCTTTTTTGCTGAAGCTGCTTGAGATGCATCGGCAGCGTGATGCCTATGTGCTGCTAGTATTAGGCTATTTTGTAGCCGCCACAGTGTTTTTGTTTTACCAAGGGCCATTTGCTGCCTTGTATGTACTGTTGTTGCTATGGCTACTAACAGCTGCATTGGTTGGTATTAACGTGCCTACCATTGGATGGTCATGGCGTTCGCATGGACGTACTAGTGCTGTTATTTTGCTGCAGAGCGTGCCGGTAATGGTGGTGCTGTTTATTTTTGTGCCGCGCTTTGGCCCGCTGTGGGCGATTCCTTCCCACGAAGGTAAAGCTAAAACAGGCATGACGGATACGCTAACCTTAGGTTCTATCAGTGAGCTGAGTGAATCCACTGAATTGGCATTCAGGGTGGAGTTTTATACTCAGCCGCCCGAGCAGCATGCACTGTATTGGCGCGGCTTGGTGTTAAGTGAGTTTGATGGCCAGACTTGGCATCAGGGACAACGTCGTAACGCCAAAGTGTTGCTACCCCAGAGGCAGACTATGCCGCATTGGTGGGAGCAACTAGAAAAAAAGGCGGGTGAGCCCGAGTATCATTATCGGGTCTTATTAGAGCCCAGCGGTCAACGTTGGTTATACGCCTTGCGCCATTCTATTAGCAGTACCGCCCGTGTTGGCGCTACCTTTGGAGGTACCTTAGCCACCACTAAGGAACTAAATGAGCGTTTTGTTTATGAGCTCGAAAGCTACCCCGAGTATGTGATGAGTGAGCCTTTGGCATCAGAGCACCGGGATTATTATCTAGCATTGCCTGCCCTAGTGGACCCGCAAGCTCGCCAACTTGCTGCCCAGCTAAAAGCACGCTATCCCAATCCTGAAGAAAGAGTAGAAGGCGCATTGGATTGGTTTCGTGGCGAGCCTTTTCATTATACGTTGACGCCCCCGAAAACCGGTACCCACGCAAATGATGATTTTTTGTTTGGCACTCAGCGTGGTTTTTGTGAGCACTATGCTTCAGCTTTTGCTTTTATGATGCGAGCAGCAGGGATTCCCGCTCGTATTGTGGTGGGCTATCAGGGCGGCGAATGGAACCCTCGTAGTCAACATCTCAGTGTTTATCAATATCACGCTCATGCTTGGGTAGAAGTATGGCTAGCCGGTCTGGGTTGGGTTCGAGTGGACCCAACAGCCACCGTTGCACCAGAACGGATTGAAAAAGAGCGTACGGTTGTGGACGCTAGTGACAGTCGTGCGCATGCTCTTTGGTATGGCAATCGGTTGATATTGAGTTTGCGAGCGCAGTTGGATTGGGTGGAATTTAATTGGCAGCGCTGGGTGCTGAGTTATGATGAGCAGCAGCAAGAGCGATTCCTAGCAGGCGTTTTTGGAGAGATAACGCCTATGAAGTTGGCATATAGCATCTTATTTTTGGTGCTACTGCTACTCGTGCCGACGCTGTTCTGGACGTTTTGGGTGACCCGTGGTCCTAGGCTTACGGCAGCGCAATATGAGTTTTTATGGATGAGGCGGCTGTTGCATCGTAAAGGCAGGGTGCCACTGGCCTTAACCAAAACTGCCACTGTTCCCCAGTTAGCGGCCATGGGTGCCCAATATTGGCCGCATAAACAACCTGTCTTTGAGCGTTGGGCGTTTGTTATGGAGCAAATGCTGTATGCAGAACAAAATGGAACACTCTTGTTAAAAGAAGCACAACAAGAGCGTAAGAAATTACGGCGCTTGCCTAAGTGTTCACTAAAACATGATACAAAAGAATAGGTTGCTAACCGTTCAGTTGCTCCACACTCTCAGGTATTATGCATCATGACTGACGGGTGCTGTAGGTGACAAGAGATGAAACATAAAACAATACAAACAGAGTTAGGCGATAAAGTACCAAGACGAGGTAATAAATTTACCGAGTGGCTTGGCATTTTTGTGCTATGGATAACGGGATGGCGAGTGGTTGGTGCTTTTCCTAACATCTCCAAGGCAGTTGTGATTGGCGCGCCGCACACATCTAATTGGGACGCTGTATATGTCATAGCTGCAGCATTAGCGCTGCGCATAAAAGTGCAAATAATGGCTAAGGATACGGTGTTTAAGCCACCTTTCGGTGGCTTTATGCGTTGGCTAGGCGGAATTCCCGTTGATAGAAGCAGCAGCCATGGTGTGGTTCATCAGTCGGTAAGTGCGATAAAGAGCAACGAGCAAATGTTTCTGGGGCTTTCTCCTGAAGGAACTAGAAGTGGCGCTAAAGAATGGAAAAGCGGCTTTTATGTCATTGCGCATGCAGCGCAAGTACCTATTCTTGTGACTGTGGTTGATTATGGTAAGAAAGAGATTCGTTTTGCGGATACGGTAATTCCTTCTGGTGACTACCAACAGGATTACCCTAAGATTGTAGAGCTTTATCGTGGTGTGGAAGCTTGTCATCCCAAGCTAATGTCTGCCCCTTTGCAAGCTTTGCGTAAGTACAACAATGTGAATAAAAATTGAGGATAATGATGAGTCAATTTGAACAAGCTCAAACGGATGTTAAAACGTTAACGAAGCGTCCTAGCAACGACGATTTATTGTTTCTTTATGCGCACTTTAAGCAAGGAAGCGATGGAGACGTCAGTGGAAAGCGCCCTGGTATGCTAGATATGGTAGGCCGGGCAAAGTATGACGCTTGGGCAAAGCTTAAAGGAACTTCACAAGAACAGGCCCAACAGCAATACATCGCGAAAGTAGAAGAGCTTTTGAAAACTCATAAGTAACGCAGCCCTTTAATCCCGTTGTTTGCACAAGCCATTGAGCAAACAACGGTTTTTTGCTGCTTTGACACAGGAGTAGAAGGTGGAATTCTCAAAAGTATTGTCGGCATTCAAAGCGGGTGAACAAGTTATTCCAGAAGGTTGGAGCCAAGGTAGAGCTTGCTTTGGTGGCTTGATCGGCGCCCTTATGTATTCGGCCCTTGAGGAGCTTGTGCCTGATAGGCCACCACGTAGTGTGTACGTATCATTTATCGGGCCTGTGGCTGAGGGGCCCGTAGCTTTAAAAACAGAGGTGTTGCGTGCGGGTGGTTCGGTGACGCAAGCAGAATGCCGATTAGTGCAAGAAGGGCACACCCTAGCAATTATGCTAGTTAGCTTTGGTCTTGCTCGTGAGTCTAAAATTCGTGTAGCAGGCCCGCAGCCTGTGGCGATGAAGCCCCTAGATAAAGCGTTTCCTTTACCCTATGTGGAGGGGGTTTCACCCGTATTTTTGCGTTACTTTGATATGCGTTGGGCCACAGAGCATTTGCCTTTTTCACGCAGCAAAGAAGGCAGTTTTGGTGGTTGGGTGCGCTTTAAGGAAGAGCTAAGCATAAATCGTAGTGTTTTACTGGCGATGATTGATGCATGGCCGCCTGCTGTGATTCCTATGTACAAGCATCCTGCTCCTAGCAGTAGCCTGACTTGGACTGTGGAGTTTACAGACGAAGAGATTAGCGATGAACCCTGGTGGCAGTTCCATGTGGATACAGAACAAGGTGAGGGAGGCTACTGTGTCACCCAAGGACAGCTGTGGTCCAAGGAGGGAAAACTAGTGGCCCTAAGCCGCCAAACGGTTACCGTATTTACTTAAGAGGATGAGGAGGGAGTGCCATCTAACTTATTTTCTGGTCTTTTTCCTCAAGGGCTTCAATAACACTCGCAATCCGATTAACCAAAATATCATTTATCGATTTGTCGAGAATGCGCGCAAGCTCAGCACTTACCACCATGTCGGCAATAGGGCGTACGCGCTGAACAAAATCAGACAGCTCTTTGACTTCTTCACCACTGGGTAGGCCTTGGCCATATTTTACGTCTAACAGCTGTTTTTCTACTAGCTCAATAAAACCATCGGCAATGCGGGCCACTTCGGTGCGCACTGCACTGACTTGCTCTAAGAGGGCTTCTAGTGGAATTCCTGCAGCGGCTAATTCACGACCTGCATTTAATATTCGGGGACTAGGAACGCGCAGACGGTTCCCTTCAGGGATGATATATCCTAGCTCAACCGCTTTGAGTAGCGCCTCTTGAGTAAGGCTATGACCAAAATCTTCGAGCATGTCATCGTAACTGATATAGGAGGGCGCCTCCTCGCTCCACGGACTTGTTACCACCACTTCCAAACCAAGAATATCGTTAAGGTCACGGCCTTCTTCCCATGCGGTAATCAAATCGCGAATATTTGCTAAGGTAAACCCACGCTTGAGCAGCTGTCCAATAATGCGTAAGCGAGCTAAGTGAACATCGGTATAAATGCCTGAACGGCCGCGGCGTTCGGGAGGAGGTAGCAAGCCTCTATCTTGGTAAGCGCGCACATTGCGAACTGTAGTTTCTGCCTCTCGGGCTATTTCATCAATGGTGAACTCTTTAACCGCTGTGGCTTCGCTATTGCTGCTGTCCGCGGCAAGCGTGGTGTTAGAAAGCTTACGCAGCGTTTGCAAAATAGATTTTGGCGTTAAGGGAGTCGTTTTCATAGATGATGGTGTTAAAGCCAATGTCGCTATTCCTGTGTGGTTTTCTCAAAATAGTGTACGCACTTAAATATAATGGTTCGATAGTTAGCCCAACTATTTAATAGCTCTTGTTAGCAGTGACACTCGAGATGGGGCTGCTGACAAGGCATAATATCTCACTCCAATAGTGGATAAGAGTCAAGGCATTGCATACTAAAATTCATCTTCAACTTGATGAAAGGCGTATCACACTGCGCCGTCATCCTTTGCGCCAACGGGAAAAGTTTCAAGCTTGGGATGGCGCAGACCGCTACATGTTACATCATCGAATGAAACATTTCTTGCCGCCCTTGTTGGTGGTGAACGATGAATTTGGCGCTATGGCATTGGCAGTGGGCGATTCTGCCTATTTGTGGAGTGATTCTTGGCTGTCCAAATATAATTGGCAACAAAATGCTAAGCTTAATCGTCAGCAAGCGAAGGATGCTCAGTGGCGGTGGCCCTTGGATTCCTTACCACAAGTGAATGAAGTATGGTTAAAAGTGCCCAAAGAGCTAGCCTTGTTGCGCTTTCAACTGCATCGATTAACGGCGGAGCTTGCGGCAGGCACCCCAGTGTATCTTGCGTGGCTAGATAAACATCTTCCAAAAACCTTAGTATCCATTGTGAGGCAGTACTTAGAGGGTGTGGATTTACTGCCAGGCCGTTTTAAGGCTCATGGTTTGGTAGGGTTTGCACGCGGTGTAGTGTCGGAGCCATCCCCTTTCCCCACGAAAATAGATGTGCCTCTTTTGCACGCCGCTTTGCAGGCACACGCTGGAGTGTTTGCCCAGTATCAATTGGACATTGGTACGCGTTTTATGCTCGAACACCTGCCTCAAGGGAATTATAAGCGTATCGTTGATTTAGCTTGCGGTACGGGTGTGTTGGGGTTAGCAGCAGCTCAACAGTATCCGCAAAGCCATATTTGTTTTGCCGATGAATCCTTTATGGCCATAGCCAGTGCAAAAGCCAACTGGGATGCATTATTCCCAGGCCGCTCGGCTGAATTTTTTCTGGGAAATGGTTTGCTGGGCTGGCAAGGGAATGCAGATTTAATTTTGCTAAACCCACCGTTCCATCAAAACCACACAGTGGATGCTGATCTCGCTTTAGCCTTGTTCGCACATGCTCGGGCAGCGCTAACAGATGATGGCGAGCTTTGGGTGGTGGCTAATCAACATTTGGGGCACGAGGCCAGATTGCGGCGCTATTTTCAGCGAGTACAAGTTAAAGCGCGCAATGCAAAGTTTGTATTGCTATGCGCTGCTGAGCCAAAATTTAGTAAAAATACTGCTACGTAGCACGGCAGGCATTGCGGAGCTGATAGGCTTGCGCTTTTTAAATACCAAGCGAGGTATATTTATGACAGGTTATTGGTGGTTATGGCTCGGTTGTTTTGTGGTGCTCTTGCTAGGAAGTTATGGAGCCTACCTGTGGTGGCGAGTTTGGCAGCAGGAGCGGCAGGCAGAAGCTATTCGTGCGCATCGCAGAGGTCAGTTGATGGCGCAACTAGCCATCATGGCAAGAGCAGTTGAAACAGAGCAGGTCAATGTAACAGAGGGCGCATTGCGCCTTGCCGCTATGCTGCAAAGTATTGATGAAGCCATTGCAGCGGATGTGGCGGTCATTCATGAAATGGCTGAGCATGCACTTGTTTTTACCATAGGCGAAGCCCGTAAACGCCTGCCTAGGGTGGAGCGAGAGCAGCAAGACCAGCAGCGTGCGCTTCTCGAGCAACGCTACGGGCAAGCTGTTATCGCTGCAGCTAAACAGCTGCGCCAAGCTTTGCCTGCTGATGCGATTAGTAAGTTGGCGTCGATAAAGGCCGTTTAATAGTTATGTATGATGTATTAAAAATAAAAGCACAAGGATAATGCTATGACTCAAACCAAATTGGTGTTTTCCCCTTCTGAGGCACTGGTGGGTTATTTGGAACAGCTGTATTCTCAGCATGCGGCCGCGCCTCAGAAGGTGCATACGGATGCCATGCGAGGCATAGTTGAGCATTTTATAGACGAGGTGAATCAAGCTTTCTTTTTAGCCCCTATAGAGGCCATTGAAGCGGAGGGTTCGGTTGTTAACATCATTCTTAAAGGGGTGGGTGTTATTAGAAAGACGGGGCGTTCTTTAGCCTTGCGATTGCTAGACCGTATCACAACAAAGGACCAAGCTGGCCTAGTTGCACATTTTAAGCGGTTGCACTTTCAACATGAGGGACAACACTATGTGGGCTTTAGTTTTGCCCCAGAAGTGCAGGCACAAGTGACAGCGGCTTTTGCTAAGGTGCACGAAAACGAAGAAGTGCCAATTGATTCTTTGGTTGAAGCATTTCAGCAAATTGCCGACGCAGCTCTCTACCATTATATGGACAGCACCATGGAAGCTATTGAGGTTAAAGCATTTAGTCGTGGATTGATTAGAGCAGCTCGCGCAACGATTAAGAAATCCACTAGTGTGGCTATTAACCGAGGAATACCCGCCCTGGGAACTCACTACCGTCGTGGTTTAGTTAAGTACTTCGAAGACCATTTTATCAACCTATAGCAGCTCGCAGCTAAGTGATGGCTTAGCTGCGTGACCGAATTGTCCCAAGGCTTTACTTGGTGGCTTTTTCTTTCGTTTCGGCTTTAGCTTTGGGCTTTGCCTTAGCTTTAGGCGCTGCCTTTGCTTTGGGCTCTGCTTTGGCTTTAGGCTCTGCTTTAGCTTTAGGCTCTGCTTTAGCTTTAGGCTCTGCTTTAGCTTTGGGTGCTGCTTTAGCTTTGGGTGCTGCTTTAGCTTTGGGTGCTGCTTTAGCTTTGGGCTCTGATTTAGTTTCAGCTTTGGTGCTTGCAGCTTTAGCTGCGCCTACTGGCTCAACTGTGTTACCCGATAAGCGAGCTTCTAGGGTTTTTATACGGTTCTGCACCTCGTTTTCATAGCGTTGGATAACATCGGTAATCACCTTAGCGGTTTCTGCAGTAGCTTTAAGTACGCGTACTTCCAACTCTGCTAATTGACGGGTGGCTTCAGAGGACTCGATTTTCTCTTTTGTGCTTTCGGCCAGCTGCTTCGCTTTATCAAATTGCTGCTGTAAAACAGACGAAGCTTTCTCGCGATATTCGGCAGGCAAAAAGTCTAAATTTGTAAGTAGTTCCTTTTGTTTCTGCAGCTCTTGTGAAAGCCTTTCGCGGGTAGATTGCAGAAGATTTTCATTGGTGCTCATGTTGCCTCTCCTTGTGAAACTTGGTTTGTGTGTGCTGCAAAACAGCAGCCTGGTTTTGAATCAAAAAATGATTAAGCATAGGTTCAAAGTAATACTATGTGTTTTAATTCAAGGTAGTAGCTTGCTTGTGAGATTGTTTGACAGTTGAGGCGAGAAGGACTATGACTTTTTAGTCTATGCTTAAGGCGATTAAAACTAGGTGTTTATATACTAAATAGGCATAATGGCCTGCGCATTAACTTGAGGACCTATCTATGAAGTTGCAACAACTAAGATACATTTGGGAAGTATCTCAAAATGATCTCAACGTCTCTGCTACGGCGCAGGCATTGTTTACTTCTCAGCCAGGCATTAGCAAGCAAATTCGTCAGTTGGAAGATGAGCTAGGCGTGGAGATTTTTGCGCGCTCAGGAAAAAGTTTGACGCATGTCACTCCAGCGGGCGAAAAGATTTTGCAGCTATCCCATGAAATTTTGCAGAAAACAGTGGCAATTAAACGAGTTGCTCAAGAGTTTCAAGATCAAATGAAGGGTGAGCTGAGTATCGCCACCACACATACTCAGGCACGTTATGCACTACCAAAGGTGATTCACGCATTTACAGAGCAGTTTCCAGAGGTGTCATTGCATATGCACCAAGGGACGCCAATGCAGATTTCGGAGATGGCGGCGAATGGCGCTGTGGACTTTGCCATTGCCACTGAAGCCCTTGAGCGGTTTAGCAGCTTGGTGATGTTGCCTTGCTATCGCTGGAACCGAACTGTAGTGGTGCCCCAAGACCATCCCTTAGCAAAAGTTGAGCGTTTAACGATTAGGGCTTTGGCTGAATATCCTATTGTGACGTACAACTTTGGCTTTACGGGACGTAGTAAATTAGATGAGGCTTTTCATAAAGAAGGGCTGGAGCCCAAGGTGGTGTTCACCGCTGCGGATGCTGACGTTATCAAAACTTACGTAAGGTTAGGAATGGGGGTCGGTATTGTGGCCCGCATGGCCGTGGATGACACAGTGGATAAAGGGCTTGTGGCCCTGGATGCTAGCCATTTGTTTGAGTCTAGCACCACTAAAATAGGCATTCGCAAAGGCACCTTCTTGCGTGGATTTATGTATGAATTTATTGAGGGTTTTGCACCGCATCTCACGCGGGAGCGCGTAGATGAAGCCATGCTGGCTAATTCGCAAGAACGCGTAGACAAAATCTTTGCGGACATTGAGTTACCTGTTTTATAACCTCTAACCATTTTCTGCTGCCACAAACCTTGTGGGATTTGCATTGCGCCTTAAGCGCGGTTACATTGCCCCACTTGGCAGCATTGTATGTGTTGGATTATTGATTATGTAATAGGGGCTTCCCGTGGAATTACTTTGTCTTGATTTAGAAGGTGTTTTGATTCCTGAAATCTGGATTAACTTTGCCGAACGCACAGGTATAGAAGAGCTAAGAGCCACCACTCGGGATATCCCCGATTATGATGTGCTAATGAAGCAGCGCTTAGCAATTTTAGATCAGCACGGCTTTGGGTTGCCAGATATTCAACAAGTGATCGATGAAATGGGGCCTTTAGAGGGCGCGCGTGAGTTTTTGGATTGGGCGCGTGAACATTTTCAGGTTATTATTTTATCGGACACTTTTTATGAGTTCGCATTACCTTTGATGCGCCAGCTAGGTTGGCCGACACTGTTCTGCCACCGTTTAGAAGTTAACGAAGAAGGGCGCATTACGGACTACATTTTGCGACAAGAAGACCCTAAACGTGCTTCTGTAAAAGCTTTTCATAGCTTGAACTACCGTGTTATCGCCGCTGGCGACTCCTACAATGACACCACCATGTTGTCGGAGGCAGAAGCAGGTATTTTGATTCATGCGCCACAAAACGTGCGTGATGAATTCCCACAGTTCCCAGCTGTGGATGATTACGAAGCACTGAAACGCGAAATCGTTAAAGCAAGCAATCGTAATATCCCGTTGTAATCCCCCAAAGCCCTAAGAGAGAAGCTCTGTTAGGGCTTGCTAATTGTGTTCTTCTTCCAAAACTGCTTAAGCGCGTTGGCTGTTTTTAATGGTGCTTCCAGCATGGGCAGATGTCCTACTTTGGGGAAGACAACCTCTTCTGCCTCTGGCAAATACGTTTTGATTTCCTCAGCACAGCTCACGTCTAGGATGGCATCCTCTGCACCCCACATAATTAAAGTTGGCTGCTGGATATCTTCTAAAATACTGATCAAACCTTCATCCACCACAATGGCATCACTAAATAGGCGGTGATTCACAATACTGCGATGAATAAAATCGCGGTAAATAATGGGGGTGATTGCCCAGCTAAAAAGATTAGGCCTTTGATAGGTGGCAAGTTTAAACAGCGCGGCCACCTCTTTGTAGCTGCGCGGTATGAGTGGGTTTTTTCCTTCCACTAACAAGGTTTCAAATTGTGTTACTTTATTTCCGCGCAGCCCCGCAGAGTTCATTAGCGTAATCGTCATCACTTGTTGCGGGAAGTGTGCTGCCCACACGGCAGCGGTGGCCCCACCCATGGAGTTACCGACTAAATGCACGGGGCGGGTGGTGATAAGGGAAACTAATTGGCTTAGCCGTTCTGCTTGCAAAGAAAGGCGATAATCCTTGTGGGGATTGAATTCGCTTTCACCATATCCAGGTAAGTCAGGAATAACTAGGTGATACTTTGCCTTCAGAAAGCCACTCATTAGTAGCCAGTTTTCCTTATTCGAACCGAACCCGTGCAAGAGCACCACAGTGGGTTTTCGAGGGTCACCTCCTTCTAAGTAGTACAACGTAAGGCCATCGACCATTTTGCTTTTGCGCTGCAATCCCGAGAGCCGCGTTTGTAATTTGCGTACTTGGTTCCATTGCGTTTTGGCTGGGCGCCAACGTTCTAATTCCGCAAGGCTAGGGGCTGGGTGTTGCGCCAAAAATGGTTTGGCCGCGCCCTCAATGAAGCTATTAATAGCGGCTTCGGCGGTGCTGTTTATTTGCTTATTACTCATGGCTTAATTGCTCTAATTCTTGTTTTGCGGCGGCAATGAGTGCGCTATTGTCGTGTTGCCAAGGGTGAAAGTTGGGGCGATAAAAAGAGAGGTAGCAGGGAATGCTAGTGGTGACAAAGCCTCGTGGCCCCAGCAAGTTCCAAAGCCCTTTAGTTAGCGCAATAGGGCGCCGATAAGCTTTGTCTTTCTTAAGGAAGGCCCAAGTATATCGGCTGGTATATGCTGCTAAATAAATTGTGGCATAGAACAATGACCGGGTTCTCATTTTGTAATCGCCAGAGACTTGCTCAAAAACATCGAAAGCCACCGCTTTGTGCTCGATCTCCTCAATAGCATGCCACAGCCATAATACGCGAACCTCTGGGCGCATTTTTTGGCTCCATTTAGGGTTGCTAAGCAGGCGGTGGGCCAGAATAGCTGTTATATGTTCAAGTGCTGCGGTGGCTGCTAGCTGTTGTTTAGGTGATAAGAGGCGTTGGCCTCGAGCAAGCATTTGCTTGGCGAACTTGATGCCTGAGCTGGCTTCTTGTTCGTATCCCATTTGCATTAATAACTCGTTAAACGATTGGTGTTCAAGAGAGTGCATGGCCTCTTGGCCAATAAAGCCAGAGATTTCTTTTTGCAATTTAGGGTCGGTGATGTGTTCTCTAAATGCGCGAACTGAATTCACAAAAAAACGTTCACCATCGGGAAAAGTCAAAGACAACGCGTTTAAGAAATGAGTCATCACAGGGTCGCCGCCAAACCAGTATCTTTCTATGTTGGCAAAAGGAAAGTCCATTCGTCTCGGAGTGATTTGAATGTTTTCTGGCTTGCGATAGCGTTTTTTAAATGGCCATGAAAGAACAGTTGCTGTGGACATGAACACGCCTCATTTTTTTGGTAATGAGTTTGAGTGTTGCGGATCAAAGATGCGCTGCCCTTGGCCCAGATGAGACTTCTTGAGGCTTAAAAGTCAGCAGATGCGTTAAAGCGTCATATGTGAACTAAAATGTCAGTGAGTGCTGCATTTTTCTATAAAATATTGCCATGCATCAAGGGTTTCATGAGGAGATTCAATATGCGGATAATGGCCTATGCCAGGTAGCTCGAAGGTGAGGCTGTTCGCTTTTTGAAGCGCTTTAAATCGATTGACTGCCTTTTTATGAACCACTGGATCTGCGGTGCCACGAATAAGTGCTAAGGGTATTGTCGTGTCTGCTAGGGCGGCAGCCCACTTTTCTTTATAAAGTTTGCGCTCATTAAAATAGGTGAGTACCGCGGGTAGGCAGCGGACCCCACTGTCATGACTAATTAGATGCCAGGCAGTATTGAGTTGTTGAGGAGTAGGTTTGGTATGCGGGCCAAATAAGCCGGCAAAGCTTCTTAGTAATATATCCTTACCCATGGCACGGACCAGAAATGGGCCCAATGGAGTGGATAAAACACGCTGCACCAAGGTCGGTGTTTGCGCATCTTCATACAGGCTGCTGCCTAAAAAAGTGGCGCTGATAAATTGCTTATGCTGCAAGTTGTTTTGACGTGCCAGTAGCTCAAGCACCACAGCGTCACCATAGTTATGCGCCATAGCGTGGCACTGGGAAATCTTTTTTTGCGCCAGAATAGCTTCAACAATATTGGCTTGTTGTATGATGCTGTACTTGTATGGGTAGGGTTTTGAGGAAAAGCCAAACCCTAAAAAATCTGGAGCAATGACTCTGTGCTTTTGGGCTAGCTTATTAAATAAAAGACTATAGTCCCAGCTGGAGCGCGGGTAACCATGTAATAGGAGCAGTGGCGGCTGCTCTGTATCTTTTTGGCTATCAATCACGAATACTTGTTGCCCATGGGTGTTGTGATAGCTGCCCAAGCGTTGCCAAGTATTGAGTGAGTATAGCATTTTCGTGTTTTCTAACCTCATTGTTTGTGCATTTTGCCAAGCGGTAACCGCTAAGCTGCCACAGCCGGCTCTGACAACAGTGTCTCTAGAGTTTGTTGGTCGCTCACAAAACGGCGAATGCCATCACTAAGTAAATCGGTGCTCATGGCGCATTGGTTTAAGGCAAACCGAAACTCAGCTTCGCTGTAAGAAAAAACGGTTTTTTCTTGGGGCTCCAGTTCGGCCGACAGTTGGCGCTTAATACTGCCTTTATCGCGGGCAAGTTCTTCAAGCAGTGCGGGGCTTATGGTGAGCCGATCGCAACCCGCTAACGCTTCGATTTGAGCAGTACTACGAAAACTCGCCCCCATTACAATGGTGTCCGACCCCATGGATTTTAAGCGGTGAAAAATAGTTTTTACCGCAGCCACACCAGGGTCCGAGGCAACATCTTCACCACGGTTTTTATACCAATCATAAATACGCCCCACAAAAGGGGAAATGAGCGTGGCTTGGGCTTGGGCTGCAGCAATTGCCTGAGCAGGGTGAAAGATAAGGGTGAGGTTGGTGCGGGTGCCTTCGGCTTCAAGCACCTTTGCCGCCTGAATGCCCTCCCAAGTGGCTGCTATTTTAATCAGAATGCGGTGAGTATCTGCGCCTCGTAAACGATAGAGCGCTATAAGACGACGCGCACGTTCCACTGTGGCCTTGGTGTTGAAGGATAGTTGTGCATCTACCTCAGTGGAAACAAGTCCTGGCACTATTTTTAGCAACTCAGAGCCAACGATGGCAGTAAATGCATCGCAGAGTAAGCTTGCATCTGGAGTAGGTGAGTATTGTTTAGCCAGTTGGTTTGCTTGTTTGAATAATGCTAGGCCTGTTTCACTTTTAGCCACAGCCAATAAGAGAGATGGGTTGGTGGTGGCATCCATGGGCTTGAGAGCTTTAATGGTATCGAAGTCACCTGTGTCAGCCACAAGGGTTGTCCATTGTTCAAGCTGCTGACGCTTGCTAGTAGTGGCCATGCGTATTCCTCATCGCGATAAATTGGAAAGCCTTAACATAACAGAAAAGTAATGACTTAGGCATAGGGTAAACGATTCAATTTAACAGATTGCGCTTGCTGCTGGCACTTAGGCCATGGTGTGGGTACGTCACTTGTCGCTAACATGGTTGAGTTCATATACCGAAGGAGCCTGTGATGATAAAAACTATTTTAACCCGTGAGCAGCTCGACCAAGCCCAAGCCCAAGGCTTGCCCGAAATAGAGCTCCTTGGTGATATTGCCGATAAAGTAAAAGCGGCCCAACAGGTGGCACGACTGGGGCAAGCGGGCGCCAGCATTTTAGGCAATGTTCTTGGGGTTGCTGTGGTGGCGGGCTTACAAAAGCCAGCGGAATCTAAGGTGTCCAAGGCGGTGGAGAAAACGGGCGCCAGCATGAATAGCATAGTGGCCTCTGTGGGGCTTGGAGTAGGGCTGGTGATGGCGATTTTTAGCAATTACGAAGAAATTGACTACCAAGAAGGTAAACTTATTTTACGCCGCCGAAGTGCTTAAATTTAGCGTGGCACCAAGGCTAAGGCATCAAGTAAAACTTGTGGCGTGGCGTCGTGTAAATGCGCATGGGTGCTTAAGTGTCGGCGAAAGGCCCGGGCACCGGGGACACCTTGAAAAATATTAAAGATATGCCGCAGCACATGTTTGGGGTGCGTGCCGTTGGCAAATTTTGTTTCCACATAGGGTAAAAACGCTTCCACCACTTCATGGGCGTTATGGGCAGTGCTTGGTCTTGGTTGGCCAAAAATCACTTCATCGGCTTCGCTAAAGCGCCAAGGATGGTGATAAGCCGCACGACCAATCATAACGCCATTCACTTTTTCCAAATGCTCTTGCGCTTCGTCGAGGGTTTGAATGCCGCCATTAATGCTAATTTCTAGTTGTGGAAAGTCACGCTTCACCTGGTAAGCGCGGTCATAAATTAGTGGGGGGATATCACGGTTTTCCCGCGGGCTAAGGCCTTTTAGAAACGCCTTGCGTGCATGAATGATGAAGTGCTCGCAACCCGTGTTTGCCACTGTATCTATAAAGGTAGCTAAAAACTCATAGCTATCTTGGTCGTCGATACCGATACGAGTCTTAACGGTTACCGGTATCTTTACTTCTGCTTGCATAGCAGCAACACAATCCGCCACCAGTTGCGGCTCTGCCATCAGGCAAGCACCGAAGCTGCCTGATTGCACACGCTCTGAAGGACAACCCACATTTAAATTGATTTCATCGTAGCCGAAGTCCTCGCAATGGCGAGCAGCTTGGGCAAGGAGTGTTGGGTCGCTGCCACCGAGCTGCACCGCAATGGGCCCTTCTTCAGCATTAAAGCCAAGCAGACGCTCACGGTCACCATGCACCACAGCGGCAGCTGTCACCATTTCGGTGTATAGCAAGGTATGACGCGTAAGCAGGCGCATAAAATAGCGATAGTCTCGCGTGGTCCATTCCATCATGGGGGCCACAGAAAGACGGCGGTTGAGCGAGGCTTGAGTTTTCATGGGCGCATCATACTGAAAAAGCTTACTTGGTGAAAGAGAGCCTCCCCACCTAGAAATTGCATAAGCGGAAAATCATTTTGCAAGCTATAATACGGCCACTGTGGCGTTCGCCCTTCATTGATTAACTTGGAGTTTGCATGACTGTACGTACACGTATAGCCCCATCGCCCACCGGTGACCCTCATGTGGGCACGGCTTATATTGCCTTGTTCAACCTTTGCTTTGCGCGCCAGCATGGCGGCAAATTTATTTTGCGTATTGAAGATACCGACCAAGCACGTTCCACCTCAGAAAGCGAAGCAGCCATTATGGAGTCTCTGCGCTGGCTAGGTTTGGAATGGGATGAAGGCCCAGATGTAGGTGGACCTCATGGCCCTTATCGTCAAAGTGAGCGAGCTGATATCTACAAGCAGTATGCTGAGCAGTTAATTGAGGCAGGGTACGCGTTTCGCTGTTACCGCACCAGCGAAGAGCTAGATGCATTGCGTAACGAGCTGCGTGAAAAAGGCTTGCACCGTGCCATTAAGCCATCTGATTTAGCTTTGCCAGAAGAGGAAGTGGCGCGCCGCGAGGCCGCGGGTGAACCTTTTGTGGTGCGCATGTATGTGCCCGAAGAACCAGGCCGTTGCGAAATCACCGATATGTTACGGGGTGTGGTGGAGCTGGATTGGGACTTAGTGGACGCCCAAGTGCTGCTTAAGTCTGATGGTTTACCCACTTATCATTTAGCTAACGTGGTGGACGACCACTTAATGGGTATCACCCATGTGCTGCGTGGTGAGGAGTGGTTAAATTCGGCGCCAAAGCACAAGTTACTGTACCAGTATTTTGGTTGGGAAATGCCAGAGCTTTGCCATATGCCTTTGTTGCGTAACCCCGATAAATCCAAGCTGTCCAAGCGCAAGAATCCCACCAGTATTCTTTATTACCAGCAAAGCGGCTACTTGCCCGAAGCGCTGCTTAATTATCTTGGCCGCATGGGTTGGTCCATGCCTGATGAGCGCGAAAAATTCACCCTTAAAGAGATGCAGGAGGCGTTTGATATTCAGCGAGTGTCCCTTGGCGGGCCCGTGTTTGATGTGGAGAAGCTCTCTTGGCTTAACGGCCAGTGGTTGCGTGAGCTAAGCGATGAGGATTTTTTAGTAGAGCTTAAGCATTGGCTATTTAATGATGAGCAGGTGCTAAAAGTGATTCCCCATCTAAAAACAAGAGTGGAAACCCTAGGGCAGGTAGCCCCGCTTGCGGGTTTTTGCTTTGGTGATTTACCGGCCTTGTCAGCGGAGCAGTTTGCCCATAAAAAATATGAACCAGAGGCCATTGTCGAATGGTTACAAGGATTTTTGTGGAGCCTAGAAGTGCTGCGCACCTGGGAGCGCGACGCTATCTTTGCGTTAGCTAAAGAAACCGCAGACATATTTGAAGTCAAAATCAAAGACTTTTTGTTCCCTGTGTTTGTGGCTATTGCAGGTACCACTGCCAGTTTTTCAGTGGCTGATTCCATGGCCATTATTGGACCGGATGTGAGCCGTGCGCGTCTTCGTCATGCCATTGAAGTATTGGGTGGCTTGTCTAAAAAGAAAACTAAAGCCCTGGAAAAACGCTGGCAGCCTGTGCTTAACGCCTTGATTGCTCAGCAAATGAGCGATTAAGCTACGCTCAGTAAAAAACGCTTGACTCTTTAATGGCTGCTGCTAGAATGCGCAGCCATTAACTCAGCGGCAACGCTGAAGATTTTTGGGGCCATAGCTCAGCTGGGAGAGCGCTTGCATGGCATGCAAGAGGTCGACGGTTCGATCCCGTCTGGCTCCACCAAGTCCAGTCCCCTTCGTCTAGAGGCCTAGGACACCGCCCTTTCACGGCGGTAACAGGGGTTCGAATCCCCTAGGGGACGCCATGTTTTATAGTGCCAATGAATGGCACTCTTTTATCCTTCAACACCCCCTGTTGAAGGATTTTTTTTGCCTTATTTTTAGCCTGAAAACTTTCAAACAGCTGTTATATTGGTGTTGTTTACGTTTGCGGTGGACGAGTTATGGGTTTTTCCTTAGAAGATTATTTTCAGCGTATCGGCTATGAAGGGCCCACGGAACCCACTTTGGCCTTGCTTAGGCAATTAGTGCATTTACACACCCAAAACATCCCTTTTGAAAATATTGATGTGCTACTTGGTAAGCCCGTACAGCTGGAGCCAGAAGCTGTGTTCCACAAACTAGTGCATCAGCGAAGGGGTGGGTATTGTTTTGAGCAAAATGGCTTAATGCAGCTGGTGTTGCGAGCATTGGGCTATTCCGTATTTGCATTAGGGGCTCGTGTGCGTTTGCGACAGAGGGACCGAGAGCAGTTTCCCGCGCGGACCCATTTATTCTTAGCAGTGAGTCTTGATAACAAGTATTGGTTAGTGGACGTGGGGTTTGGCGCCCTGACGCTTACAGCCCCATTGCTCTGGCAAGAATCTACCTTGCAGCATCAATCTCGCGAACCACGGCGACTCGTACGAGAAGGTAAGCGTTGGTTTCATCAAGCGTGGCAGCAAGATGAATGGCGTGATGTGTACGAGTTTACTAAGGAGCCCATGCATATCGCTGACCAGCGAGTGGCCAATTGGTATACCAGTACCCATCCTGATTCCAATTTCACCCAACGGTTAAGTATGGCATTAGCTTTGTCAGATGGCGGGCGAGTAACGCTAAATGGCACATCGTTGAGAGTGTTGAGAAGTGGGCAAGCTGAACAGCGTTTTAGGGTGGGAGAGGATGCGCTTTCGCTAATTATAGAACAGCACTTTGGGATTAGGCTAAATGAAAAAGAGTGCGCCAAGATATGGCGCACTCAAGAGCACTGATTAGCTTGCAGCTTTCTCTGTGGACAGCTTTAGTGGGTGGCTTTGTCCGCCATCACCTGTGGCAGTCAGCGCCTGCTTGAGCTTCTTTTCTCAGTAGCTGTAGCGGTTTCTCCCCGCATCTTTGGCGCGGTACATGGCTTCATCAGCGGCCTGAATTATTTTTTCTGCCTCCAAACCCTCGCTAGGGTAGTGGGCAATACCAATGGAAACGCCTATATTAATTTCTAAATGTTCTATCTTATAAGGCGCTGAAAGGTGCTCAATAATTGCTTGAGAGCGGGCTGCGCTATTAGCCTTGCTTGGGAGTTGATTAATAATCATCAAAAACTCATCACCGCCATATCGCCCAACAAAATCACCTTCACGCACTATGCTACGCAGGCGCTGGGCAACTTGGCGCAGGAGCTTGTCACCGATTTGGTGCCCATGCTGATCGTTAACAGGCTTAAAGCCATCTAAATCCATAAACAATAAGGCGCAATACTTTTCAGGTTGACATTTATGGATAGCTCTTTTCAAAGCAAAAAGCATAGAGCCGCGGTTAGGAAGTGAGGTTAACGTATCTATACTTGCTTGGCGCTTGATTTGATTCTCAATTATTTTCTGCTCGCTAATATCACTAAAAATATGAATAAAGTATTCAACTTCGCCGTTGTGATTTTTAACTGCGGTGGTGCTTTGCAGGGTGGGGGTTGAAATGATGCGTCCATCCGCTTCAGATTGATACCATATTTCTCCGCGCCAGCTGTTGTGCTTAGTGATGGCGGATAAAAACGTTGAATACCCGCTGTGTTGCTTTGAGTCGGGCGAGATGTAGTCTAATAAGTTGCGCCCTATTAGGGAGGTGTCGTTGGGGATGCCTAAGAGCTCATAAAAACCTTCATTGGCACGCATTAGGGTGAGATTGGCATCACTGATGGCGATGGGCTCGTGGGTGTGTTCAAACACGTTTGCTGCAATGCGTAACTCTATGGTGTTTTGCTTGAGCTCATCTGCTTGTTTGGCAAGCCGACGAATAAGTGGCGTGATAGCGATATGGCCTAACAGAGTTCCGAACAAAAGCATCGCAACAATGCTAGCAATGGCCCATTGCAAATCTTGATAGGCTGCTTGATAAAAGGTTCGTGTGGGTACCTTAATAATTAGCATTAAAGGGTGCGACTCAAAGGGCGAGAAAATATACGTAAGATCTTGCTGCTTATCTTTGTGATTTAAAAGCGTGGTTTGGCGGGTATTTGTCTTTAATAAAAAAGCTTTCTCTCTCTCTGTTAAGCGGCGGTAATGGATTTCTTGGCTGTGATAATCAAAGGATAGCGTGGCCCCCGTATCCATATTGGTGAGATAAAGCTCAGCTTTCCCATCAAAAATATCGATATTGCTCAGGAGCTTGGTGAAAGCGTCAGTATAGAAATAGAGTACATCTAGCCCAATTTGCTGTTGTTGCTGGTCATAGATTGGGGTGGCAATGCGTATGAGTTTGGTGCTTTTGGGCTCCTCAAGCATCACTGTCTTAAATGCGGTATCGGTGAGGTCAAAACGACGCAGTTGTTCTGCCAGAGAGCCAACGGCTGAGGCAATTGTTCCATTGTTAGTGTAACGAATTAGGGCAGCGAGGTGGCGGGCTTGGGTGGCGGGCTCTTGTAATCGTGGTTGAGTAAATTCTCGCAGTTCCGCCAAAGATATGTCGTCGGCGACGTAAGCTTCGAGGCGTTTTTTTATTTCCGTTCGGCTGGTGAGTTGCTCGGCAATAATATGATATTGCGAAAGCTGATTTTGTATTGCAGCCACATGTGCCTTGGAATTAATAATATTGGCTTGCTCTATATGGGCACGAGCCGATTTGTACATGGGAATAGTGGTGCTAGCACCAACTAGTGCGCCCGTTAACAGTATGCCTAGGAGGGTGAATAAGATGATGCGCTTTCTTGCACTACGGAGCTGATTTCTTGATAAACTGCTATCCATGTACCAAATTTGCCTTTTCCGTTGTTATGCTTACCCACGCAAGCGTTCTGTGTAGTAAGCATATGCAACATGCGAAGAGAACATTGATGCCGGGCCCTGTAAAATACCAAAGCGGTTAGGATTTTAACTGGTTTTTGCCCATCACCTTGCTTACTTCAAAAAAAACAATATATATTCTAGCAATTTAAAAGGACAGTGTTACGTTATTCTTAGAAAAGTTTCTTGTTAAAAGTTATTGATTAGCACGTGGTGAAACCATAATGAACTAAATATAGTTAAGGAGCTATTAATGAGCTTTGCTTGGAAACAAGGCGCACCGAAGGTGGCATTTATCACTGGTGGAAGCAGTGGTATTGGCTTTGAGTTTGCACGTTTGTTGGCACGAGAAGGGTGCAGTGTTGCCATATTTAATCGGCGTTTAGCTCCCGACGCTATTGATGAGTTGCAAGCTGAAGCAGCATCAAGTCAGCAAAGGTTTGTATCTTATGCTGCGGATGTATCAGATGTGGATTGCTTAGAGGCTGCAATTAGCAGTGCTGTGGCAGAGTTTGGTGAGCCTGAGCTAGCGATTAATGCCGCAGGGGTGACCGTTTCTAAGCCATTTGAGGCTCTGTCGGCAGAGGATTTTAATTACGTTATTAACATCAATTTAGTGGGCTCACGTAATTTTGCTAGCGCTGTATTGCCCCACCTAAATAAAGGGTCGCACCTGGTGCTGGTGTCGAGTATTGCAGGTTTGGTTTCTAACTATGCTTACGCAGCTTATTGTGCGTCTAAGTTTGGTACTGTGGGCCTTGCTGCTGTGTTGCGCTTGGAGCTTAAACTCAAGGGAATTGATGTAAGTGTATGTTGCCCTGCAGAAATAAATACACCTTTAGTTGTTGCAGAACGAAAAACGCTGCACCCTGTGTCAGCAGCGCTGAAAGATTTTGTGGGCACAATGGAGGTGGAGCCAGCATGCAGAAGCATGATGAAGCAAATCGCGCGACGCAAATTCGAAATTATTCCAGGCGCCATGGCGCGGCTTTCAGCCATACTTAACCAGCATTTTCCTACGCTGGCTCGTTGGATTAGCGATGTTATTGCACGCCGCGCCATGAACCGCTACAACCAAAACCAATAACCTTATAGATTATTGGTTTATTTAATTCGGTTAATTTCCCACTAACTTTATGCTAGCTTCATTGCAGTGTTCGAATTGAAAATAAAAACTGAAAGGAGTATCACATGGCACTACGTATTAATGATGTAGCCCCTAACTTTACGGCTGACTCAAGTGCAGGCGAAATTAATTTCCATGATTGGATTGGCGATAATTACGCCATTTTGTTTTCTCACCCTAAGGATTTTACGCCGGTATGCACCACTGAGTTTGGCGCTGTTGCTCGCTTAGCTCCAGAGTTTGAAAAGCGTAAGACGAAAGTCATCGGTGTATCCGTAGACAGTGCCGAAGAGCACAAGAAGTGGGTGCGTGATATCGAGGCTTTTGCTGAGGTTCCGGCTAATTTTCCCATCCTCGATGATACCTCGCTAGAAATTGCCAAGCTTTATAACATGCTACCTGCAGAAGCTTACTTGCCCGATGGTCGCACGCCAGCTGATAGCGCAACAGTGCGTACAGTGTTTATTATCGGTCCCGATAAAAAAATTCGCTTGAGCATGACGTACCCAATGTCAGTGGGGCGTAACTTCGCTGAAATTCTCCGCGCTTTGGACGCAGTGCGCGCCACAGATGGAGAACCTATTGCCACACCAGCTGATTGGGTGCCCGGTGAAGACGTAATTGTGGCTTTAAGTCTTAACGACGATGAGGCGGCACAGAAGTATGGTGAACTGGATATCAAGCTACCATACCTGCGTTTTGCGAAAGACCCGCAAGCTTAAGTTAGTTGAAACTAGTATAGCTGAGGGGCCCGCGGGCCCCTTTTATATTGCTTAACCAGGGCGGTTGTCAGCTCTTGGTGTCCATAAGGTATGGGTGTAGTGATACACAAACCAAGTGAAGGCAACAATGGCAAGTACCATGCTGATTTTATAGAAGCTAAGTGTTGCGCTAGGCCAAAGCATAAGCCCAAGGCCGCGTAGCAATGCCGCTATAAACAGTGCAATCATAACGGTGTTCTTGCCAGTTAAACCACGAATTAGTCGCCCCGTGTGGCCTAAGCTAACGCGCGACATCATGGTTAAAATAATAGCCATCATGCCGCCAACGGTGATGGTGTGTAGCGCACTGTCAAAACGAGTACCTTGGATTTCTGCCAGTGCCCATAAAAAAGCACCGATAATTATAAATAAATAACTGGTGTGAAGCCCCCATATCATAGGTTCTTTGAAACATTTAAGAGGATGCCAGCTGAGCCAGCGTAATAGGCTTAGCACTCCCAAAAGCACCAAAGGAACAGCAACGATACCGCCCATTACCTGTACGCCTAGCGCACGAAGTGCAAAAATAAGACATATCGCTAGGGCGCTCCCAATGAGTAAGAGTTCCAATGGTTTACGCATAGGCCGCACATGCATACGCATGCCATTAGCAGTGAAAATAGGAATCACACGACCGCCAATCACCACTATTAAAGTGACAATAAGCCAAACGCCCATATAAGCACTGTTTAAGCTCATTGCGTAATTGCCATGAGCGTTCCCCCAATGCATGCCTATGTTGGCTAATGTAAGCAGCGTTAATACGGGAACAAAAATAAGGTTGCGCCAGCGCTTAGCCCGAATCACATAGGATGCCATGGCGATGGCAACGCAGGGCAAGAAAGCCGCGTCGAGCAGCATCACAAAAGTGGCATTAAGATTGTCGGAGAAGGCCACAGCGATACGCGCAAGCAGCCATAGCAGTACCAGTAGCCATAGTCGCGCACCTGTAAGGCTAGGAATGCCAGTCCAGTTTTGCACAGCAGTAAGTAAAAAACCCACCACTACGGCAGCGCCAAAGCCGAATAGCATCTCGTGCTGATGCCACCAAATCATGCCGCCTCTAGGGCTAAATACCACCAAACCGCTATAAAAAGCGAACCAAGCAACGAGCGATAGTGTGACAAATACGCTAGCAAGCCAGAAAAACGGTCTGAACGCTAGGCCCGTTTTAAATAGGCTTGGGCTAGGGGCTTGTCCCTGCGATATACGAATCATGAGGTCTCCTATTGTTATTACCTCAAGTTGATCCCAAAGGCTTGAATATTTTATTCAGTGAGTGTGGCTGTATTCTGTATTACTATATGAAACGCTTCCTTATGCAGAATCAAGGAAATAAATTATTTCTTTGTGGCGGCGGCAATTACACCGCTTATAAATAACAACATGGAGCTCATAATGAATACCGTTTACATGCAACGTTTCTGGGTGTTTGTGGCGTTTTTCCTCTTTAGCTCGTCGGTCACGGCGGCAAATCTTACCGATTCGCAGGTGAAAAATTACATAGCCACCATTAATGCGTTTAACCAGATGGAAGCCAGTGATAGCGATTTTGATGACTGGTTGGATGAGGATGATTTTGATATATCCGCATTGGAACAAGGAATACCAAGCATCGAAGCTATGATAAAAAAATCGCCTCGGGATAGTAGTTATAAAAAAGCCGAAGCTGAAGTGAAGAAGCATGGCTTTGCTAGCTTGCAGCAATGGGGCCAGGTTGCCGACAAAGTGAACGCCGCCATGGTGGTGGCCATGATGGCAGGTGAAGGGGCGAACCTGCACAATGAAATGCAGCGCATGCAAGCTGAAATCCAGGGCATGGAAGGATTGAGCGCAGAACAAAAGGAAATGATGTTATCTATGGCCACCGCCGGAATGAACATGATGGATAACTGGACAGCAGGCGTGCCAGAAGCCGATGTTAAAGTGGTCAAGCGGCATCTCAAAGAGCTTAATCAAGTTATGGATAATGATTAGTTGGGTCGATTAGCAACACCGAAAGGCACATGCACCATAGGGGTATCTCCAGCAGGGGTGCTCAGATGGTGCCTTTGGTCGTCAAAGAACAAGTGCGGCTTAAGCACTTTTAACACCCGTGCCTTTTCCATTCCACCTAAGAAAAATGCTTCATCCAAAGAGACACCCCAGCTTTTTAGGGTAGTAATAACGCGCTCGTGAGCAGGGGCGTTGCGTGCCGTTACAATGGCTACGCGGATGATTTTCTCATATTCCGGGTTTTCTTCTGCTTTTTCATTTTCTAGCTGCTGTAAGTTTGCAAGGCCGCGAAACAAGCCAGCTAGTGGGCCTGGCTGGTGGGGGATATGTTGCTTTTGCTGCTCATGTTCCATAAAGCGCTCAAGGTTGCCGGATTCTTTATAAATGGTTTCAGCTTCGTCATCGGCGATTACACCGTCGAAATCAAAGGCGACACGCAATTCTGCATCATCAGGCCTGTCTTTGGTGGTACCTGGCAGAACCACACCCGCAGGCAAACCCTCCTCTATAGCATTGTGCACGTCGGCTTCATTGGCAGTTAAGAACAAGGCTGCGTTAAAAGCGGCAAGATAGGAGTGTGGTGATGCGCCCCCCATAAAAACCGCACGGCTGATATCGAGGCCATAGTGGGCAATGGAGCGAAAAATACGTAAGCCAGTTTCGGGCGAGTTGCGCGATAGTAAAACCACTTCCACCGGCCTTTCATCTGCAAATACTTCATTAATACGCAAAAAACGGCGAATAAATGGGAATGCCACGCCATGGCCAAATGGTGTGTCAAGGTGTGCCTCTTGATGGCGGCGGTATTCTTCGATGCCGCGCTCTAAAAAAACATGATGCGAATCTGTTAAGTCAAAAAGAGCGCTGGAAGATACGGCAATGACTAATTTCTTATCGATGGGGTAGCTCATACTAAAGTACTTCTATACAGCTGTTATTGTTTTATGACACCTTGTGGGCGTTAATCATGTCTTAATGCGCTAGCACAAATCTGGTGACTAGCAGTGATTGATAGTGCTTATCCAGTGGCGCAATCAATGCCTCGGCGTCAACCATAAAGCCGATGCTAGCCAATAAGAATACACAATAATAAGGAGCTTAAAATGCCCAACGCACATTTGCTTGCACCTGAACAATACAACATGGTGCAAGAAATTGAAAAGTACGCACACAATGCGGAAAAGCTTGCACTCATCTGGGAGAGCGAAGCAGGTGAAGCGCGTCAAATGACTTACCAAGAACTTATTAATGGCGCGAACAAAATCGCTAATGTGCTAATAGAGCAAGGTCTTGAGAAAGGCGATGTGGTGCTAGTGATGGTGCCGCGTTTGTTAGAGGCCTATCAGATTTATCTCGCCGCTTTAAAAGCAGGCTTGGTGATTAGCCCTAGCTCTGAACAATTAAGAGCTAGCGATATCGCCTATCGGTTACAGCACAGCGGTGCAAAAGCAGTGATTGTATACGAGCCTTTCTTGCCGGCTTTCAACGAAACACCTGCGGTGGAAAACCTCGTTAAGCTGGTGGTGGGGGGCGATGCCCAAGACTGGCAAAGCTTAGATGAGCAAGCGAAGAAAGCTAGCGCTGAGTGCGCCATGGCGGCTACGCATCGCGATGATATGGCGTTTTTATCTTATACCTCAGGCACCACAGGCAACCCCAAGGGCGTGGTGCATACTCACGGTTGGGCTTATGCGCATTTACAGCTGGCTGGCCAAAACTGGCTAGACATTAAAGAGAATGACAGGGTGTGGGCCACGGCGGGGCCGGGTTGGCAGAAGTGGGTATGGAGCCCATTTATGGCGGTGTTAGGGCTTGGTGCCACAGGCTACGCTTATTACGGTAAATTCGATCCCGAGACCTATCTCGAAAAACTAGAAAAGCATCGTATCAATGTGCTGTGTTGTACCCCAACAGAATACCGTTTAATTTCCATTGTCGAGGATTTGAAGCGCTTTGACTTACGCCATATTCGCAGCGCTGTTTCCGCAGGAGAACCCTTAAACCGTGAAGTTATAGATGTGTTTGCCCATAACTTTGGTATTCAGGTGCGTGATGGTTACGGGCAAACAGAAAATACTTTGGTGGTGGGTGTATTGCCGGGCATGGAGCTGCGCCCAGGTTCCATGGGCAGGCCAACTCTAGCGGGTTTGATTGATATTGTGGATGAGGATGGTCAACCTGTGGCTGCGGGAGAGGTGGGCGATATCGCCATTCATCGCAGCACGCCCGCTTTGTTTAGAGAGTACTACAAAGACCCCGCGCGTACGGAGCAGCAATATCGAGGTGAATATTATATCACCGGCGATAGAGCCAAAAAAGACGAAGAGGGCTATTTTTGGTTTGAGGGGCGCTCAGACGACATTATTATTAGCTCGGGCTACACCATAGGTCCTTTTGAAGTAGAGGATGCCTTGCTTAAACATCCCGCCGTAAAAGAGTGCGCCGTGGTGGCGTGTCCCGATAAAATACGTGGCAATGTGGTCAAAGCATTTGTGATTTTGCGGGATGCAAGTAAAGAAAAAACCGACGCTTTTATTAAAGAGCTGCAAGACCACGTGAAGGGACTTACAGCACCCTATAAATACCGGCGCATCGTTGAGTTTGTGGAGAGCTTGCCTAAAACCATTTCGGGCAAAATCCGGCGAGTCGAATTGCGGCAGCAAGAAAGCTAAGCGCAGGGGTCAATCCGAATTAACAGGGCAACCTTAGGGTTGCCTTTTTTATTTGTGTTATGGACTTGCTTGGGGCCAGCGTTACTATTTGGCCTTGCGGGTGCTAAGGTGCTTAATGCTAATGAAGAATGTCATCAACATAAAGGGGTAACTATGCGAACCATCACTATTGAAAGTGGCGCTATCCAAGGAATATCAGCGGGAGAGGGGGTGGTGGAATACCGAGGTGTTCCTTATGCGGCCGCACCTGTGGGCGATTTACGCTATCTGGGTCCACAGCCCGTTAAGTCTTGGTCTGGCGTGCGAGTGATGGATAGGTATGGCACGCCCACCTGGCAAGAGATTAATCCTTTAATCGGTGTCACAGAAATGGGGGACGACTGCCTTAATTTGAATATATGGGTGCCCGAAGGCGACGGCCCTTTTCCGGTGATGGTGTGGATTCATGGCGGGGGCTTTACCAATGGTACACCGTCGCAGCTGTTGTATAACGGCGCTGCGTTAGCGCGCTCTCAACAAGTGATAGTGGTTAATATGAGTTATCGTTTAGGGGTGTGGGGGTTCGGTAATTTTTCTGCCATAGCACCAGAAATGCCCCAAGAAACCAATTTAGGCTTGCGAGATATGTTAGCTGCGTTGCGCTGGGTGCAGACTAACATTGAGGCTTTTTACGGAGACCCTAATTCGGTAACAGTTTTTGGTGAATCCGCAGGTGGTTTTGCGGTGGCTTCATTGCTTGCTATGCTCAGTGCGCAAGGCTTGTTTCATAAGGCCATTGTACAGTCTGGCGCAGGGGATATGGTATTAAGCCAAGAGGCATCTCAAGAGGTGGCAGCACTTGTGTTTGCTGAATTGGAATCACAAGGCAGTGCAGAAGATACTTTGCTCGGCGCTGCGCCAAAAGCCATGGTTAAAGCGCAGCAGGCAGCGTTGAAAATCCCAGTGCCCCGTGGCTTGCGCACCACAACGCCTCAATATGGCATGCCGTTTTTACCCGTGATTGATGATATCTTGCCTGAGTTGCCTGTGGCGGCCATTGCCAGAGGCTCGGCGCAGCATATCCCGCTATTAGCGGGTACCTGTCGCGAAGAGTGGAACCTGTTTCAGTATGCGCCGCCCTTTAATGGTGGCGTTTCCATTGCTGATATGCAGCAGCTGACGGAAGACGATATTTTGCGCCGCTTTAAGCGCGTGCTGCCAGGCCATGGCGAAGAGGCTTTTGCTGCTTATCAAGCATGGGTGACGCCGCACCCACAAAGAGCACTAACGGATTATTACACGGCCATGGAATCTGATCGTATTTTCCGCGTTCCCACAGAACGCTTGCTTACCGCCCATGCTAAGGCTGGCGGTAATACCTGGGGTTTTGAATTTACGTGGGATGAAAACGGTTTCGGCATACCCTTAGGGGCGTTTCATGTAATGGACGTACCTTTTGTTTTCGGGTTTACGGACACACCCATCGGCAAAATGTTTACCGGCGGTTCAGCGGCTGCTGCAGAACTTGCTGCAAGGGTGGGCCAAGCCTGGGGTGAGTTCGCTCACACGGGTGAAGTCAACTGGCCGCAGTGGCAGAATGGTACCCTAATGCAGTTTGACCAGGTGCCTAGCCAAGCTGTTTATCTAAGCAAGGAACGGCTAGCACTGTGGCAAGATATTATTCCCGAACCATAAGGAACTGAAATGAGTGTCGCACAAACCATTGAACAAAGCGTACGAGACAACTTTGATGTTGAATACTTGGAGCTATTGAATGAAAGCCACCAGCATGCGGGGCCAGCCACGGAATCGCATTTTAAATTAACCGTGGTGGCACCTGATTTTGAAGGCTTACGTTTGGTGCAGCGCCACCAGAAAGTGTACGCGCTAACCCAAGAATTAATGCAAAACGGCCCTTTGCACGCGTTATCATTGCACTTATTCACCCCAGAAGAGTGGCAAAAACGCGGTGGAACAGTGGCCGATTCCCCCAACTGCCGTGGGGTGGGGAGCTAAGCATTAGGGGCTTTTAGCCCCTTAATTTTTACTCTTCGATGGCAGGCATAAAAGCGGTGTTTGCACCGCCATCCACGTACAAAATTTCACCACTAATACCCGAAGCTAAATCAGAGCACAGAAAAGCTGCGGCATTGCCTACCTCTTCGATGGTGACATTACGGCGAATGGGCGCTTTATTGGCATTTTCATCCAACATAGTGCGGAATTTTTTGATGCCAGATGCGGCTAGGGTGCGAATTGGCCCAGCGGAAATACCATTCACACGTACACCCTCTGGCCCCATGCTAGCGGCAAGGTAGCGTACCGCTGCTTCTAAGCTGGCTTTTGCCAGCCCCATGACGTTGTAGTTAGGCACCGTTTGTTGGCTCGCATGGTAAGTGAGGGTGAGGATGCTACCTTGGCGTTGATAGAGTAGTTCTTTCCCAGCTTTAGCTAAAGCCACTAAGCTGTAGCTCGAAATATCATGGGCAATTTGAAAGCCTTCACGAGTGGCCACATCCACAAAATTACCGTCTAGCTCATGTCCTGGCGCAAAGCCCACAGCATGAACAATGCCGTCTAGCCCATCCCAATGATTGCTTAGCTGGGTGAATACTTGCTCAATCTCAGCATCACTACTGACATCACAAGGGAAACACAAATCTGCACTGCTACCAAACGTTTCAGCGGCTTTGATAACGCGCCCTTGCAAGCGTTCATTTTGATAGGTGAACGCTAGTTCTGCGCCTTGTTTGTGCATGGCTTCAGCAATGCCCCAAGCAATGGACTTATTGCTGGCAATGCCAACAATAAGAAAACGTTTATTGGCGAGAAATCCCATGGTTGTACCTCTTGTTTTAGCTCCCAAACTGAAAGCTTAACGTTAACGTAAATAAATGAATTTTGTTGGTTTATTTGTAACTATCTTTAGCTAATTAACGCCGCCTCAAGCAGGCGCTGGGTGTAATCTTGTTGTGGATTTTGAAACACATCTTCTGTGGCGCCTTCTTCCACAACCTCGCCATCAAACATGACTAGCACCTCGTGGCTCATGGCGCGTATCACTTGTAGGTCATGGCTAATGAAAATATAAGAGAGTTGATGCTCTTTTTGTAGACGCTGTAATAAACCTAGCACTTGATGCTGCACGCTTCTATCAAGGGCAGATGTGGGTTCATCAAGCACGATAAGCTGTGGTTCTAAAATAAGCGCACGGGCAATGGCCACTCGTTGGCGTTGCCCGCCAGAAAGTTCGTGAGGGTAGCGGTGCTGAAACTCCTCTGGAAGGTCCACTTCCCTTAACATGGCGTTGAGTTTAGCTGCCACGGCAGTAGAAGAGAGTGAGGGTTGGTGCACCAATAACCCCTCAGTAATAATTTGGCCGATGGTGAGTCGCGGATTTAAAGCGCTCCATGGGTCTTGAAATACCACTTGGCAGCGTGCACGCCATCTACGTAAGGTTTTACCTTTAAGGTGTTGGACTTGAGTGCCGCTAAAAACGATGGTTCCTGTTGCCGGCTGCAGTTTTAGTAGCGCTAACGCTAAAGTGGTTTTACCGCTACCGCTTTCGCCCACAATGCCCAGCGTTTCTCCCTTGCGAACTACTAAACTTATATTTCGCACTGCCTTAAATCGCGCTGGCTTACGCAATAAGGAAGTACGCGGGGTGGGGAATGCGACTTCAATGTTGCGTGCTTGCATTAATACAGGTGTGTTGGGGTCAGACACAGGTGCTGTTTGGTCTAATACTGCTGCGACGAGTTGTTGTGTATAGGGAGCTTGCGGGTTTTCAAAAAGCGCGCCTGTGGCACCTTCTTCTATGAGCTTGCCGGCTTGCATTACCGCCACACGGTCAGCATAACGCCTGACCATAGGAAGATCGTGGGTGATTAGCAAAATGGCGAGGTTTAATTCCCGTTGAAGTTGCTTTAAAAGCTGCATTATCTCAGCTTGCACAGTGACATCTAGCGCTGTGGTGGGCTCGTCCGCAATTAAAAGTTTAGGTGAGTTAGCCATTGCCATGGCAATCATGACGCGCTGGCGTTGGCCTCCTGATAATTGATGTGGAAAGCGTTGAAGAAAGCTTTTTTCAGGTTTAAGTTGAACTTTGGATAAAAGCTCCAGTGTCTTATTTTTGATCTTGTTTTTATCTAGTTTGGTGTGCAAGTAAAGGGCTTCACCAATTTGCTTCTCCACAGTATGAAGAGGGTTCAGCGCTGTCATCGGTTCTTGAAAAATCATACCTACTGCACTGCCACGTAGTGCATACTGTTCGAGCTTAGTGAGGTTCAGTAAATCTTTTCCATTCAGAGATAACTGGCGCGCTTGGCGCGAGCAGCCTTCGGGCAGTAAGTTAAGCAATGACAAAGCTGTTAGTGATTTGCCTGAGCCTGATTCACCCACAAGGGCGAGCATTTCACCCGCATCGATGTGAAAACTAATATTGGAAACGGTGGGTGCGGTTTGATTACTGAACTGTAAGGTAAGTTCCTCAACCTCGAGTAGGCTCATTGCAAATACTTCCTTGGATCAAATGCGTCACGCACGGCTTCACCGATAAAAATAAGCACTGAAAGCAATAAGGCTAGCGCCACAAAACCACTGATGCCCAACCAAGGGGCGTGCAAATTCGCCTTGCCTTGCCCTAAAAGTTCTCCCAGTGAAGCCGAGCCTGGCGGCAGGCCAAAACCAATAAAATCCAGGGTGGTTAAAGTGGTGATGGCACCGTTGAGAATAAAGGGCATAAAGGTGAGGGTGGCCACCATGGCATTGGGCAGCATATGGCGGAACATGATGTTGTAGCTCGGCACACCCATGGCTTCCGCGGCTTTCACATAATCAAAATTGCGGCATCGCAAAAACTCTGCGCGCACCAAATCCACCAAAGCCATCCATGAGAATAGCAGCATAATAAATAGCAACCACCAAAACCCTGGATTTACAAAGCTCGATAAAATAATAATGAGGTAGAGTGTGGGCATGCTAGACCACACTTCCATAAAACGCTGGCCTGCTAAGTCCACCCAACCGCCAAAATAGCCTTGGATGGCTCCTGCTGCTATTCCCACCAAGCTGCTGCTCAGTGTCAGCAATAGGCCGAATAAAAGGGAGGTGCGAGTGCCATAAATTATCCTTGCAAGCACGTCGCGGCCCTGGTCATCGGTGCCGAGCCAGTTTTCCTTCGTGGGCTTTGAAGGTGAAGGCGTGGTGAGTTGGTAGTTAATCGAACTGTGGTGAAACCGTATGGGAGGCCACAACATCCAGCCATCCGCTTCTATCAGCTCGCGCACAAACTCATCTTTGTAGTCTGCTTCTGAGTCAAAAAGGCCACCGAAGGTGGTTTCGGGATAGCTTTTAAAAATAGGCGTGTAGTAGCTGTTGTCAAACTTCACCAACAGCGGTTTGTCATTGGCAATAAACTCTGCAAATAAGCAGAGTGTAAACAGAGCTATAAATAGCCAGAGGGCGTAATAACCGCGCCGATTTGCCTTAAAAGCCTGCCACTGGCGCTGTCTTAGGGGGTGCTTTAACAGCATAAACCTACCTGTTTTTATTCGATTTGTTTTTTTGTGCTTGCAACCGTTTGAAAAGACTAGACGTATCCCAGCGGCCACCCCCCATGGCTTGAATATCGGCGTAGAACTGATCCACGAGTTCGGTAACGGGGAGGGGAGCTTGGTTTTGCTTTGCTTCGGCTAAACAAATGCCTAAATCTTTTCGCATCCAATCCACAGCAAAGCCATGATTATAATCATCTTTTATCATTGTTTGGTAGCGGTTTACCATTTGCCATGAACTGGCGGCCCCAGCGCTCATAACTTCAACTACCTTGGCCACATCAAGCCCAGCCTGTTCAGCAAAGCTCATGGATTCAGCTAAACCTTGAATGACCCCGGCAACGGCAATTTGGTTACACATTTTGGTGAGTTGACCTGCCCCTTGGGGCCCCATCAGGGTGACTGCTTTTGCATAGCACTTTAGTAATGGCAGAACTGTCTCGTAGCTTGATTCGTCGGCTCCACACATGATGGTGAGGGCACCCTTTTCTGCGCCTTGCTGCCCGCCTGATACAGGAGCATCGATAAAGTGGTTGTTTTGGGCTTGACAAGCTTGATGAAGCTCACGAGCCACAGTGGCCGATGTTGTGCTGTGATCCACTAAAATGCTGTGCTTTGGCAGGGAGCTAAGAATGGCCTCGTCCCCTAATACCACACTGCGCAGATCCTCATCATTACCCACACAGGTGAACACAATGTCGGCTTCAGCGGCCGCTTGTGAAGGGGTTGCGGCCATTTGGCCTGGGTATTCTTTAACCCAATTTTCCGCTTTGCTTTGTGTGCGGTTATAAACTGTGACCTGGTATCCCGCCTTTGCAAGATGCCCAGCCATGGGATAGCCCATCACCCCAAGTCCGATAAAGGCAATAGATTGATTATTCATAGTAGCTTTCCCTCAATGCGCAATTTGCGAAGAGGGCATCTTAGCGCGAATTTGAGCGTAGCAATAGGGCAAGAAAAAGGCCCCAGCACTAGGTGTTGGGGCCTGAAAGAGTCGCTAAGCGTCAGCTTAACGTTTATCAATTTCTACGAAAGCTCTTTCATCGCTGCCTGTATAAAGCTGGCGTGGGCGGGCAATGCGGTAAGGGTTACCAATAAGCTCTTCCCAGTGAGCGATCCAACCCACAGTACGGGAGAGGGCAAAGATAACCGTAAACATGGACACTGGAATACCTAGCGCTTTTAGCACTATGCCAGAGTAGAAATCCACGTTAGGGAAGAGTTTCCGCTCAACAAAGTACTCATCATTAAGCGCGATTTCTTCTAGTTTCATGGCCAACTCAAGCTTAGGATCCTGAATGCCAAGTTCGCCTAATACTTGGTGGCAAGACTCGCGCATAACGCTAGCACGGGGGTCGTAGTTTTTGTAAACACGGTGACCAAAGCCCATTAGCTTAAAAGGATCGTTGCGGTCTTTTGCCTTAGCAATGAATTTATCGATATTAGATACATCGCCGATTTCATCGAGCATTTTAAGTACGGCTTCGTTGGCGCCGCCGTGGGCTGGGCCCCAAAGTGTGGCTACACCTGCAGCGATGGCTGCATAGGGGTTAGCGCCGGAGGAACCTGCCATACGCACGGTGGAGGTAGATGCATTTTGCTCATGGTCCGCATGCAGAATAAAAATGCGATCCATGGCTTGTGCCACTACGGGCGAAACCTGGTATTCGCTATTAGCACCACCAAATAACATGGTAAGGAAATTCTCTGCGTGGCTAAGCTCGGCGTTGGGGGCAACGAAGTCCTCGCCAATGGAGTGCTTGTAACACATGGCAGATAAAGTAGGTAGCTTGGCAACAAGGTTGAGTGCCACTTCTTTGCGATGCTCGGCATTGTTAATATCCAAGCCTTCGTGGTGGTAAGTAGATAGTGCACCTAGCGCGCCGAGAAGCATCCCCATAGGATGGGCGTCGCGGGTAAAGCCATCAAAAACAGCTTTTAATTGTTCTGGCACCTCGGCACGGGCTTTTATTTCTTGGACGAATTCTGCTTTTTGCTCTGCATTAGGAAGCTCGCCATTCAGTAGGGCGTAGCACACTTCCATATAGTCAGATTTGCTTGCTAGCTCTTCAATGGAGTAGCCGCGGTGTAATAACTGGCCTTTACCGCCATCAATATAAGTGATGGTAGAGTCGCAGGAAGCAGTGGACTGGAAGCCCGGGTCAAATGTGAATAAGCCTTTGGCGGCCAAGGGACTTACATCCACAACTTCTTGGCCTAGTGTGGGGGTATAAACGGATAACTCTAATGCCTCGTGCCCATCCACCTTGAGGGTGGCTTTCTTCTCAGTCATGGGTTTCTCCTGATCTGGAACATATCTACTTCACGTGCGCACACTTGAAACAAACAGGTGTTGGCAAGCCGCAGATAGTCATCAGCGCAGTGTTAATGCGCCCGTACAAAGGTTAATGTTTAGATAAAAATAAAGGGCAATAATAGCCTTAAACAGCCTTTGCCCTCCGTTCAGCGATGGCGAAGGTACGTATTTGGGTCGCCTTTGTCAATAAATAGCCTACTTTCTATTAGACTAGCTACTTCTGTATCGCCCACGGCGGATGCCATAGTACTCTTTTTTTTCAAAATCCCCAACGGGCTAGCTACGAAAGTCGTATCTGAATCAGTGTGAGATTTTTGGGGGTTCAGAAAAGCTGATGAAAAACCATAAGTTGATAAGGATTGTTCGTGTTCCAAGCGAGATAAATTTGTGACGCGTTTTTGCCAAAAACTTGCCTTATGTTTGTCATTAGGACCTTGCAGCGATATACTTGCCACCCGTTACGTAGTGGACTGAACAACCTTCTGCGTAGGAAAGCTGGGCGAAAACTGGACGATGAGTCCATGATTCCAAATGTTCCTAAACCGCTTACCTGTCTCCTTCGTATGAGGCAGCACTGAGCATTGCAAACAATAAGTGATGGCTACCGTGAACGATAACCGACCCGTTAATCTAGATCTTAGAACTATTAAGTTACCGGCTGCTGCATTGACTTCCATCACCCACCGTATCACTGGCATTATACTTTTCTTCTCATTGCCAATTTTATTGTGGATGTTGGATAAGTCTTTGACCTCCGAAGATGGCTTTAACACCGTATTAGACTCCGCGCTTCTCAAACTAGTGGTTTGGGGCGTACTTTCTTCCCTTATTTACCACATTGTGGCTGGCGTTCAGCACTTAGTGCTCGACTATGGCTGGGGGTACGAGCCGAAGGAAAGTAAACTGGGTATTACGATAATGCTCAGCACTACCGTTGTGCTCATTCTATTAGCAGGAGTTTGGATATGGGTTTAAGTACAAGTGCTACCACTCTGAGCCGTAACGGTATGTCAGATTGGGTAATTCAACGCGTTACAGCGATTTTGCTTGCGCTCTATACCATAGGCTTGGTGGGCTACCTGGTTTTTGCAGGTGACATTAGCTATGAAAATTGGGTGGCTCTACATTCTTGCCTGCCAATGCGAATTGTTAACACCTTGGTGGTTGTGTCAGTGGTGGCGCACGCTTGGGTGGGTTTGTGGATTGTTACCACGGATTACTTAACGCCCATGGCTCTCGGAAAAGCCGCCACTGGGGTACGTTTTGTTGCACAAGTAATTATGATTTTATCCCTCTTATCCCTCGCTTTGTGGGGTTTGACGGTAATTTGGAGAGGCTACTAAAATATGCGCACTATTACCTTTGATGCCGTAGTTGTGGGCGGTGGCGGTGCTGGCATGCGTGCCTCGCTGCAAATGGCCCAATCAGGCTTTAAAACAGCATTAATTTCTAAGGTGTTCCCAACACGCTCCCACACTGTGTCTGCCCAGGGTGGTATTACTTGCGCCATTGCAAGCGCAGATCCAAATGACGACTGGCGTTGGCATATGTACGACACAGTGAAAGGGTCTGACTATATTGGTGACCAAGACGCCATCGAATACATGTGCCAAGTGGGCCCTGAGGTGGTTTTTGAGCTAGAGCACATGGGTTTACCTTTCTCTCGTACCGAAGAGGGTCGTATCTATCAGCGTCCTTTTGGTGGTCAGTCCAAAGGCCCAGATAACCCAGAGCAGGCGGCCCGTACTTGCGCCGCTGCGGACCGTACCGGTCACGCATTGCTGCATACGCTTTATCAGCAAAACTTAAAGCACAACACACAAATTTACAGCGAATGGCTAGCGGTTGATTTAGTGAAAAACGGCCAGGGCCAAGTGTGTGGTGTTGTTGCCATGTCTATTGAGACTGGCGAAGTGGTTTTCTTTAAATCCAAAGCCACCGTACTTGCCACTGGCGGTGCAGGTCGTATTTTTGCTTCTACCACTAATGCCCTAATTAACACAGGTGATGGTGTGGGCATGTCCTTGCGCGCTGGTTTGCCCGTACAGGATATGGAAATGTGGCAGTTCCACCCAACGGGTATTGCGGGTGCCGGTGTGCTAGTGACAGAGGGTTGTCGCGGTGAAGGTGGTTACCTCTTGAATAAAGATGGTGAGCGCTTTATGGAGCGTTACGCGCCAAATGCTAAAGACTTGGCGAGCCGTGACGTTGTTGCCCGTGCCATGATGATGGAAATTCTTGATGGTAAAGGCGCAGGCCCCAATGGCGATCATGTGTTCTTGAAGCTTGATCACTTGGGCGAAGAAGTTCTTCATAGCCGTTTGCCAGGGATCTGTGAGCTATCTAAAACCTTTGCTCATGTGGATCCAGTTAAAGCACCTATTCCTGTGGTACCAACATGTCACTACATGATGGGCGGTATCCCCACTAATATCCACGGTCAAGCTCTACGTCTCAGCGGTGGTCACGAAGGTCAAGACCAAATCGTTGATGGCCTGTTCGCTGTGGGTGAGGTGGGTAACATTTCCGTACACGGTGCTAACCGACTAGGTGGTAACTCCTTGCTTGACTTAGTGGTGTTCGGTCGCGCCGCTGGCTTGTTTATCGAAGATGCTTTGCGTCAAGGTATGGAGCAAGCTGAGCCAAACAGTGATGACTTGGAAGCAGCCACAGCACGCTTACGTCGCTGGGACGAATCTCCGAAGCAGGGCGAGTCTGTAGCGGCACTGCGCAAAGAACTTCAAAACACCATGCAGGCAAACTTTGGCGTATTCCGCAAAGGTGAGCTAATGGAAAAAGGTATTGCGCAGGTGGCTGAGTTGCGTGAGCGCGTGGCGAATGCAGTTCTAATTGATAAGAGCAAAGCCTTTAACACCGCACGCGTTGAAGCGCTTGAGTTAGACAACTTGCTTGAAGTGGCTGAAGCCACTGCAATTGCAGCCGAAGGCCGCAAAGAGAGTCGTGGTGCACATAGCCGCTATGATTTCCCAGATCGTGATGACGAGAACTGGTTGTGCCACTCCATTTATGATCCAAGTACCAAAACGCTCGGTAAGCGTGCAGTGAACTTTGCACCAAAAACTGTAGCCGCCTTTGAACCCAAAGCGCGTACATACTAAGGAGAGCGGGAATGAAAGTTAGTATTTATCGTTACAATCCAGAAACTGACCGCGAGCCTTATATGCAGGAATTTGAGGTGGAGACGGGTGGTCGCGACATGATGGTGCTTGAGCTTTTAGAGTTGCTAAAAGAGCAAGACCCAACATTGTCTTTCCGCCGCTCCTGCCGCGAAGGCGTGTGTGGCTCTGATGGTATGAACATTGCTGGTAAAAACGGTTTAGCTTGTATTACACCTTTATCTGCCACAGCGCCAGGCGTAGTGGAAGGTAAAAAGACGCTAGTGATTCGTCCTTTGCCGGGGCTGCCAGTTATTCGTGACTTGGCTGTGGACATGACCATGTTCTATAACCAGTACGAAAAGGTGAAGCCGTACCTGATTAATGATACGCCAGCACCAGCCATTGAGCGTTTGCAGACTCCAGAAGACAGAGCTAAATACGATGGCTTATATGAGTGTATCTTGTGTGCTTGTTGTTCCACGAGCTGCCCTTCTTTCTGGTGGAACCCAGAAAAGTATTTGGGCCCAGCGGCGCTGTTGCAATCCTACCGCTTCTTGGCGGATAGCCGTGATACAGCCACCGAGGAACGCTTAGATGCCATGACAGACCCATTCTCACTGTTTCGTTGTCGAGGCATAATGAACTGTGTGAGTGTATGTCCAAAGGGGTTAAACCCTGCCAGAGCAATTGGCAATATTCGCCAGATGCTCTTGGAGCGTTCCATATAAAGAAACGGCCTTCGGGCCGTTTTTTTTCGCAAAAATTCAAGTTTAACTAAAGGAGGAGTGTAAAAATATTGGAAGAGCTATTTACTAAGAATATTACCTTTATAGCTAACAAAAATTTTCTAGAAGCTTTACACTAATCTGACTTTGAAGTCATTGACTTCAAGAATGAACAAAAATGTTTCGGGGGAAGTGTTGTCTATCCGGCAAACACTTCTAAAAGTACAACGCAGAATGATGCGGTGACTCCCGTTGCAGTGAGAAAGCAACCCAGGAGTCTGCAGCGTTCCCAAAAGGAATCAATTACGATGCAAGACAGTTCTATGCGGCAACAGTTGGCCTCTTCACATCTCGGAGGGAACAACTCCGCTTATGTTGACGAACTGTACGAATCTTACTTGGCCGACCCGAATTCAATTCCTGAAGATTGGCGTGCTTATTTCGATAAACTCCCCAGTGTAGAAGGCAATATTGAATCTGATACTTCCCATAAGGCTATCAGAGAACACTTTTTGCTTGAGGCAAAAAATCGTTCGCGGGTACAAAAGTTCGGCGCAAGTGCTGTTAGTACAGAGCATGAAAGGCGCCAAGTACGCGTACTCCACCTTATAGCGGCCTACCGCAACCGAGGCCACCAAGTAGCCAACCTAGACCCTCTCGGTATTATGAGACGAGAGCAGGTTCCTGATTTAGAGTTATCCCATCATGGTTTAAGTGATGCGGATCTTGATACCATTTTCCACACGGGCAACCTTTTTATTGGTAAGTCCGAAGCCACCCTTAGAGAAATTCTCGATTGCTTGCGTAGCACCTACTGCGGTTCTATTGGTGCCGAATATATGCATATTGTTGACACCACTGAGAAGCGTTGGATTCAACAACGTTTAGAAAGCGTGCGCAGCAATCCACAGTTTGGCGCTGAGACAAAGCGTCATATTTTATCCCAACTGAGCGCGGCAGAGGGGCTTGAAAAATATTTGGGTGGCCGCTATCCAGGCACCAAGCGCTTCGGCCTTGAAGGTGGAGAGTCACTAATCCCATTAATGGATGAGCTGATACAGCGCTCTGGCAGCTATGGGGTGAAAGAGATAGTCATTGGCATGGCACACCGTGGCCGTTTGAATGTGCTAGTTAATATCTTAGGTAAGCGCCCAGCAGAATTGTTTGAAGAGTTTGAAGGTAAAACGATTCATGAAGGCGGTTCAGATGATGTGAAGTATCACCAAGGTTTTTCATCAAACGTGCAAACTCCAGGCGGCGAGATGCACTTGGCTTTGGCGTTTAACCCCTCACATTTAGAAATTGTTTCACCGGTTGTGGAAGGATCTGTTAGAGCGCGCCAAGAACGCCGTAATGATAGAACGGGCGATCAGGTGGTGCCGATACTGATTCATGGTGATGCGGCTTTTGCTGGACAAGGCGTGGTAATGGAAACCTTCCAGATGTCGCAAACACGCGCTTACAAAGTAGGCGGCACAGTCCATATTATTATTAACAACCAAGTGGGCTTTACCACTAGCAAGCGCGAAGATGCACGCTCCACTGAGTACTGCACTGACGTAGCAAAAATGGTTCAAGCGCCTATTTTTCACGTGAATGGTGATGATCCAGAAGCTGTGTTTTTTGTGACTCAGCTTGCGGCGGATTACCGCATGCAGTTTAAAAAAGATGTGGTGATTGACCTAATTTGCTACCGCCGTCTGGGCCATAATGAAGCAGATGAACCCTCCGCTACTCAGCCCATGATGTACAAAAAAATTAAGGCTCATCCCACTACTCGCACTCTTTATGCTGAGCGCTTAATCACTGAAAAAGTGATTACGGAAGCAGAGAGCGAGCAAATGGATGATGCTTATCGTGATGCACTCACGGAAGGCCACCATGTGGTAGAGAAGTTGGTGTTAGAGCCAAACAAAGCCATGTATGTGGATTGGGGGCCTTACCTTGACCATAAGGTTGTTGATGAGTGGGATACTACTTTTGAGCTTTCCCGCTTGCAAGAGTTGGCCAATAAGCTTGCTGAGTTACCAGAAGGGTTTGTGGTGCAGCGACAGGTTAAGCGAATCCTTGATGATCGCGTCAAAATGACTGCAGGTGCTTTGCCCATTAACTGGGGGTACGCAGAGACAATGGCCTATGCCACCTTGTTAGATGAGGGGCATCAAGTGCGATTAACAGGGCAGGACTGTGGTCGCGGCACCTTTTCTCATCGCCACGCAGTGCTTCACAACCAGAAAGACGGCAGTAGCTACATGCCTTTGGCTCACTTAAGTGAAGAGCAGCCACCTGTGGAGATTTATGACTCCTTGTTATCAGAAATGGCTGTGCTTGCTTTTGAGTATGGCTATGCCACCACCACACCCAAAGCTTTGATTATTTGGGAGGCGCAGTTTGGTGATTTTGCCAACGGTGCCCAAGTGGTGATTGACCAGTTTATTTCTTCGGGTGAAGCCAAGTGGGGGCGCTTATGCGGCTTAACCATGCTGCTTCCCCATGGCTACGAAGGGCAGGGGCCTGAGCACTCTTCAGCAAGACTGGAGCGCTTTTTGCAGCTGTGTGCTGAGCACAATATTCAAGTGTGTGTGCCGAGCACCCCTTCGCAAATATTCCACTTACTGCGACGTCAAGCGATTCGTCCGCTGCGTAAGCCTTTGGTGATAATGAGCCCCAAGAGCTTGCTACGACACAAGCGTGCCACATCAACCTTAGATGAGCTTGCTAATGGCCAGTTCCACACAGTATTACCCGAAAACCAAGAGCTTTCTGCGGAGGCGGTAAAACGGGTCATTATGTGTAGCGGCAAGGTGTACTACGATTTGCTGGAATACCGTGAAGCCAATGAAATTCAAGACACAGCCATAGTGCGTATAGAGCAGCTTTATCCCTTCCCTGGAAAGAAGTTGGATGAAGCCTTAGCGCCTTTCAAAAACATGGAAACCTTGGTGTGGTGTCAAGAAGAACCGATGAACCAAGGGGCTTGGTACTGCAGCCAGCACCATATGCGCAATGCTGCACAGCGCTTTAGTCCCACGCTAAATTTGCGTTATGCAGGGCGTAGATCAGCGGCGGCCCCAGCCACAGGGCTAATGTCTCAGCATTTGAAAGAACAGCAAGAGTTGGTAGAAGCTGCATTTGCAGTGGTGTAAACAACAGTATTGAAGAAATAAGGACCGAATATGTCGATCGAAATCAAAGCACCACAGTTTCCGGAGTCCGTCGCCGATGGCACCATCGCCACTTGGTACAAAAAAGAAGGCGAAGCCGTTAAACGAGACGAACTTTTAGCGGATGTGGAAACCGATAAAGTTGTATTAGAAATTGTCGCCCCAGAAGCGGGAGTGTTGACATCAATTATAAAACAAGAGGGCGACACAGTTGAGAGCCAGGAACTGATTGCCACTTTAGAAGTTGGTGCAACAGCCGCGGCGCCGGAGTCTCAGGAAGAAGCAGAAGCCACACCAGCACAGCCTGCCGCAGACAGTGCAGAGGATGCGGTGGCCGCCCCAGCAGCGCGCAAACTTATGAGTGAGCATGGTTTGGATGCAAGCCAAGTCACTGGCACTGGCAAAGGCGGGCGCATTACTAAAGAAGATGTCGAAGCGGTGGTGGCTCAGCGCCAGCAGCAGCGCGACGCTGCCCCCGCAGCACCACAAGCTCAGAAAGAAGTGCAACCTTTAATAGGTGCTCGTGAAGAACGCCGTGTTCCCATGACGCGTCTGCGTAAACGCGTGGCAGAGCGACTTGTGGCAGCTCAGCACGAAGCCGCCATGTTGACCACCTTCAATGAGGTCAATATGCAGCCCATTATGGAAATGCGTAAGAGCTATCAAACAGATTTTGAGAAAACCCATGGTGTGCGCCTCGGCTTTATGAGCTTTTTTGTGCGCGCCTGCGTAGAAGCCCTAAAGCGCTTCCCAGCGGTGAACGCCTCTATTGATGGCGATGATATTGTTTACCATGGTTACTACGATGTGGGAGTGGCGGTGTCGTCGGATCGCGGTTTAGTGGTGCCTGTGCTACGTGATTGTGATCAAAAAGGGTTGGCCGAAATCGAAACCGATATCATCAGCTACGGCACCAAGGCCCGCGATGGCAAGCTAAGTATCGATGATATGACAGGTGGTACTTTCACTATCTCAAACGGTGGTGTTTTTGGTTCTTTACTCTCCACACCTATTTTAAATCCACCCCAAACTGCAATTTTGGGTATGCACAAGATTCAAGAGCGCCCCATGGCGGTAAACGGCAAGGTGGAGATTCTGCCCATGATGTACTTAGCGCTTTCCTACGATCACAGGCTGATTGATGGGAAGGAAGCGGTGCAATTCTTGGTAGCAGTGAAAAACTTTATTGAGGACCCCGCGCGCTTATTACTTGATATTTAAGCTCGCTTTACCTCAAAGGATTATTGTTATGACAGATAAATACGATGTAATTGTGATTGGTGGCGGGCCCGGCGGCTATGCTGCAGCCATTCGAGCGGCACAGCATGGCTTTAAAACCGCTTGTATTGAAAAACGTGTGGGAGCCGAAGGGAAGCCTGCCTTAGGTGGTACCTGCTTAAACGTAGGTTGTATCCCCTCAAAAGCTTTGCTGGATTCTTCTTGGAAGTTCCATGAAGCTCAACAAAGCTTCGCGGAGCACGGCATTCAGGTGGATGGTGTCAAGATTGACGTGGCTGCTATGCAGAAACGCAAAGACAGCGTTGTGGCACAGCTAACGGGCGGCATTGCCTCTCTGTTCCAAGCAAACAAGGTGACTTGGCTGCAAGGAACAGGAAAGCTATTGGCGGGTAAAGCCATTGAGTTTACCCCTCTTGATGGGGGTGCCAGTCAAACCCTAAATGCAGAGCATGTGATTTTGGCTGCAGGTTCTGAGCCTGTGGAGATACCTGTGGCGCCTTTGGTGGAAGATAAAGTCGTTGATTCCACAGGTGCACTTGCTTTCACTGAAGTGCCAAAGCGCCTAGGCGTGATCGGTGCCGGCATTATTGGCCTCGAGCTTGGTAGCGTGTGGTCGCGTTTAGGTGCTGAGGTTGTTGTACTTGAAGCCGTAGATACATTGCTAGCTAATGTGGATAAGCAAATTGCTCGCGAAGCAGGCAAAACCTTTAAAAAGCAAGGCCTTGATATTCGCTTGGGGGCACGCGTGCTTAGCACAGATACCGATGGCGATGAGGTGAAAGTTACCTACGCTGATAAAGACGGGGAGCACACCGAAACTTTTGACAAGCTTATCGTAGCAGTGGGTAGACGCCCCAATACTAACGGTCTGCTAGCGCCAGATTCGGGGGTAACCTTTGATGAGCGAAATTATATTTTTGCAGATAACCAATGCCGCACCGAAGTAACGGGTGTATACGCTATTGGTGACCTAGTGCGCGGGCCAGCGCTAGCACATAAAGCCCTTGAAGAGGGGGTTATGGTCGCTGATGTCATTGCCGGTGAGCATACTCAAGTTAACTATGATGCCATTGCTGCAGTTATCTATACGCATCCTGAAATTGCATGGGTGGGCAAAACCGAAGATGAGGTTAAAGCCGCAGGCGATAACTACAAAACAGGTGTTGTTCCGTTCGCCGCCAACGGTCGCGCTCTCGCATCAGGAGAAGCCACGGGAATGGTGAAGTTTGTTGCGGATGCGGATAACGATCGCATTTTGGGCATGCATGTTATTGGTCCTCAGGCATCTGAGTTAATCCAGCAGGGTGTGATTGCCCTGGAATTTGGTGCCACCATCGAAGACTTGCAGCTGATGGTGTTCAGTCATCCAACCCTTTCAGAAACGGTGCACGAAGCTGCCCTCGCGGCAGACTTTAAAGCAATACATATTGCACAGCGTCGTCGGAAGTAACCATAAAAAGGCTTGGGACTCTCAAGCCTTTTTTATTTTCAAAAATAATTAAATGGAAGCTACATATGAATTTACATGAATATCAAGCAAAGCAGCTGTTTGCTGAGTATGGCTTACCTGTATCTAAGGGGTTCGCCTGTGATAGCGCTGAAGAAGTTGCGGCAAAAATGGCTGAAATTGGCGGCGATCGTTGGGTAGTGAAAGCGCAAGTTCACGCCGGCGGACGTGGAAAAGCTGGCGGCGTAAAGCTTGTGGATAATGTTGAAGAGGCTAAAGCTTTCGCTAACCAGTGGCTTGGGCAGCGTTTAGTCACTTTCCAAACGGATGAAAATGGTCAGCCCGTATCTAAAATTTTAGTGGAGCCCTGCACAGACATTGCAAAAGAGTTTTATTTGGGGGCTGTATTAGATAGGAGCACTCGCCGCGTAATGTTTATGGCCTCCACAGAGGGTGGCATGGAAATTGAAACAGTGGCTGAGGAAACACCTGAAAAAATTTTAAAAGCAGCTGTGGATCCACTTGTTGGTGCCCAACCTTATCAAGCCCGTGAAATGGCTTTCAAACTCGGTTTAGAAGGCCAGCAGATCAGCCAATTTGTTAAGATCTTTTTGGGCTTAGCCAAGATGTTTGAAGAGCGCGACCTAGCGCTGCTTGAGGTAAACCCATTGGTCATCACCGAGGAAGGTAATTTGCATTGCCTCGATGCCAAGGTAAATGTGGATGGAAGCGCTTTGTACCGTCAGCAAGAGATACAGCGTTTTGACGACCCAACTCAAGAGGACCCACGCGAGCGACGCGCAGCTGAATGGGATCTTAACTATGTGGCACTCGATGGCAATATTGGCTGCATGGTAAACGGTGCTGGTTTGGCCATGGCAACCATGGATTTGATCCAGTTAAAGGGTGGTTCTCCAGCCAACTTCTTAGATGTGGGGGGTGGCGCTACCAAAGAGCGAGTTACAGAGGCCTTTAAAATTATTCTTTCAGATGAAAAAGTTAAAGGTGTATTAGTTAATATTTTTGGTGGCATAGTGCGCTGCGACTTAATTGCTGAAGGCATTATTGGCGCGGTTAAAGAAGTGGGCGTTGAAGTGCCAGTGGTTGTACGCCTTGAAGGAAATAACGCCGAGCTTGGCAGTCGCCTGCTCGAAGAAAGTGGCATGAACATTATTGCCGCAACAGGCTTTAATGACGCGGCAGAAAGAATTGTAGAAGCAGTTGGGAGTGCAAAATGAGTATTTTAATTGATCGTAATACCAAAGTGATTTGCCAAGGCTTCACTGGCGCCCAAGGCACTCTGCATTCAGAACAAGCCATTGAGTATGGCACTCAAATGGTGGGTGGTGTAACGCCAGGCAAAGGAGGCCAAACACATCTTGGTCTGCCTGTGTTCAACACTGTAAAAGAAGCTGTTGAAGCAACTGGGGCTACTGCCTCGGTGATTTATGTTCCAGCGCCTTTCTGCAAAGATTCCATTATAGAAGCTGCGGAAGCGGGCATTGAGCTGATTGTGTGCATCACAGAGGGCATTCCAGCAATGGACATGCTGTTTGTGAAAGAATATTTGGTGCAAAAAGGCGGCGTGAGACTGATTGGTCCTAACTGTCCAGGAATCATTGTTCCCGGTGAACAATGCAAAATAGGTATTATGCCTGGCCATATCCACCAGCCTGGTCGCGTGGGAATTGTTTCGCGTTCGGGTACTTTGACCTATGAAGCGGTCAATCAAACCACAGCTCTGGGTTTTGGCCAATCCGCCTGTATTGGCATTGGCGGTGACCCAATTCCCGGAATGACATTCATTGATGCTCTTGAGCTGTTTGAAAATGACCCCAACACCGAAGCCATTATTATGGTAGGTGAAATTGGCGGCACAGCTGAAGACGAAGCTGCAGCTTATATTAAGGAACATGTGAGTAAGCCAGTGGTGTCTTATATTGCAGGTGTAACAGCCCCTCCGGGTAAACGCATGGGGCACGCTGGAGCAATTATCTCTGGAGGTAAGGGCACAGCCGACGAGAAGTTTAAAGCCCTTGAGGCTGCAGGGGTGAAAACAGTACGCAACCCCGCAAAACTTGGTGAAGCTTTAAAAGAGCTTACAGGTTGGTAATGTAGCGGTCATATAAAAGCAGCCTCACATGTTGATGTGGGGCTGCGCTTTGTGTCATTGAAGATTAATAATCATCCATGTCATAGGAATCATAACCACCAAGCTCCTTTTCTAGTCGGCGCTGTTCTAAGCGGTCCTCGATTCGTTGTCGGATTTCCATATTAAAACCACGTGTGGATGAGGAAGTTTCTTCCTCTTCAATCTCATCTTCTGCTATTTCATCATCTAGCAGCTCAATGTCATCACTCATAAGTTGCTCATCCGCATCACTATAATCAGTGTCATCATGGCGCTCGGTCATTGCAGACCCTCCTGTTATACCTAACAACAAACAAAGAGATTCTGTTTTAGAAACACCTCAGCAACGAAAAAAATCATTGCTATTTACAGCGCTTATATACCTTTGAAATAGAGTGAAAACAAGTCTTTTGACATACAAAAAATGTGTACAATAACTTCTAGCCGAAATCACGTGGTTTTATGCATGGTTGGGCCCAATAATTAATAGAAGAAGTGAACTGGCTCCTGCAATATTTAGAAGAAGAGTGCTAGTTTTGCAAGCTAAAGGATAGCTAATAAGGTGGCTTGAATACGATGATAAGCACGGTTTTTGTTGTTGGTCTGTTAGTCTTTTGGCTTGCAACAGTATTCTTAATTCGCAATATCGAACAGGGGCGCTTGCTGTGGTTTTGGCTAGTTTGGCCATTGTTTCCTGTTACGGATATTCGCGAACAATGGTGGCGGTTATTCCCATGGGTGCTGTTGCGTGCCCTCGGCCTTGCGGCATTGTTATTTTCTTCCACGCTGTATCTGGTGCAATTGCCCGCTGTACAGGATTATTTTCTCGCCGGTCAGCAAGCCAACAAAGATGATAATCTTGATGGCTCTTTATTAGCCACGGAAATGGCCATGTGGCGAGATGTCCGCCGGCGTAAAAATGAGCATCTGGCTGGTGTTTTGCAGGGTGAGGCTTTCGTACCTACTCGCACTGAGTTAATCGGCAGCATACTTAGTATCCATACAGGTAATGAGTTTTTGCCTGATAAAGAGGTGCGACTAGTGTTTGATAAGCCTCTTGATACGCGCTCGCCCCTTGAGATGGTGGTTAACGCTGCCGACATTGACGGTCCTAAGGTCCATGTTTCCTGGCGCGATCCCATGGACGGTAGTTTTCAGACAAAAATAATAACGGGCGGATATCGCCTTAATTTAGCTTGGTATCCCCTAGATAAAAACCAACTTGCAGCTCAAATTGAGCTTGTTTTGCCTAGCGAACAAATGACGTATTTAGCAGGCGACACTTTCATTCATACAAATAAATTGCGCTTTAAGTTTGGCCAAGTGGACCCCGCATATGATCACGAGGACACCTTAGTTTATTTGCTTGAACAGCGTATTGCAGATAGGTATCCGAGCCGATTAATTAGAAAGATACAGCTCTTAGATGCCCATATGAAGGTTTTGCAGGGTACGGGTGTGGTGCGTATGTTAGTGACTTTGGAGAATGAGCGCGTTGAAGAATGGCGTTTGGATTTTAGGCGAACTGATGAAGGGTGGCAACCGGCCGCCGGTGGGCTCGAGGTCACTAAGATGGTGGACGCCACGGAAACCAATGAGCTAGAGATACAGGTACTAAGCGCTAAAGAAGCATTAGCCAACAGAAGTGTAGAATTTAATGAGCTAGCAAGTTTTGTTGGCCAAGAAGTTACGGTGAATGCTCGGGATAGCAATAACCTGCGCGAAGGTGTGCTGCAGGAGGCCACGGAAAGAGGGCTGCTGTTGCTGCAAAAAATAGGCGCAGGTGGGGTGGAAGTGTTTTTTCCTGCTTATAGTGTTATCTCTATTCAGCTGGCCTCAGGCGAAACTTTTTACGTAGCGCGTCCAGATGAAGAGAAACTTGTGGACGAAGATGCTCGAGCATTAAGCGGTGATATAGAGGTACAAAAGGAAGTCGGAGAAGCTGAGCCAACGAACACACCTAACCCTTATCAGACGCTGCTGAACAAGTGGGTGGAGGTTGTTGATACTAAGGGGCGCACGCGTGCAGGAGAACTGACGAATGTAGGTTATTACGTTACTATTCGCGTACCCATGGGCGCTGGCAGCACCGAGTATCATTATCAGCTTAACGATATTGAGAGCATAACACAGGTGCCTCGTCCTTAAAGCAAAGGATTAGATATGAGTAATGCACATAAAGATGTCGCTGTGGTTTTAGGTGGCGGCAGTTTTGGAACAGCAGTGGCCACTATTTTGGCGGAAAACGGCCATGAAGCTCGGCTTTGGGTTCGTGACGCTGAAACCGCTGCCGCTATTAATGATGACAGCGAGAACCCAAAATACTTGCCCGGCAGTATTTTGCCCTCTGGCGTTTGCGCCAGCGATGATTTAATTGCGAGTTTAGCGAACGCAACATTAATTTTTGTGGCGGTGCCGAGTAGCGCTTTTGTGGAAGTGTTGCGTAAGGCATGCCCTTACGTGCCTGAGGGCGCCATGGTGGTGAGCTGTACTAAAGGTATCGCTGCGGATGGCTTTCAGCTTATGAGTCAACTATTAATGCAGGAATGGCCACAAGCGCGCGTGGGTGTTTTGAGCGGCCCTAACTTAGCCAAAGAAATTGTGGATAAAACCTTCACGGGCACGGTAATTGCTAGTGAAGATGATGCGTTGTGCAAACGGATTCAAGCGGCGCTTTCCTGCGAGTATTTTCGCGTATATCAAAGTGACGATATGTTCGGCGTTGAGCTAGGTGGCGCATTAAAAAATATCTACGCGATTGCCACAGGAATGGCGGCGGCACTAGGAGTAGGTGATAACACACGAGGGCTTTTAATTACACGTAGCTTAGCTGAAATGAGCCGCTTTGCTGCTCATCTTGGTGGCAACCCCATGACGTTTTTGGGCTTGGCTGGCGTGGGCGACTTGGTGGTAACTTGCTCTTCGCCACTGTCTCGTAATTACCAAGTGGGCTTTCAGGTGGGGCAAGGAAAAACGGTGGCAGAAGCCGTCGCTAGCCTGGGTCAGACAGCTGAAGGCATCAACACAATTAAACTAGTTGCTGAGCGGGCTCAGCAGCTTGATATTTACATGCCTATTGCCACAGGGCTGTATGATATTCTATTTCGTCAGTTGCCTTTATCAGATGTTATTAAAAAGCTAATGGGGGGTGACCACAGCTATGACGTTGAGTTTACAGTGGGGTTAGGCGAGTGAGCTTGTGGTTTATTTCCCGCCATGGCGAGGCGGAGTCAAATGCAAATACGGATTTTGAACGCCAATTAACGCCACAGGGAAAAGAGCGCCTAAACGCGCTCTGGCAGCGGATCGGGGAGCAAACGGAAGTGGAGCTTCCCACAGCCATTCTCGCTAGCCCTTATATTAGGGCGCAGCAAACGGCAGCCATCATTGCCCGCAACCTGTCTATCTCTCGCATTGAAACCTCAGAGCTATTAGTACCTGAAGCCAGTGTGAGCCAGTTGCTGACAACACTGTCTGCAGCGCCAGCCGCCACCGAACCTCTTTTGATTGTGAGCCATATGCCGTTTGTTGGGCGATTAACCAGTTTGTGGCGACATGGCATTGGAGCGCCAGCAGCAAGCTACTCCGTGGGGCAAGTGATGATACTTAAAGGTGATGCTTGTTTGGGCGGTGCTAGTTTGGTGGGGCAATTTACTCAGTAATTCTCTTCATTTTAATCTTTTTCCCTTGCGATTTATCGGCGCTAAACGTAAAACCAACATCCATTGTAAAAGTATTTGACAATCTAGTTCTTTGTGCGTGATGATTGACCTTGGCGACATAGCATAAAGTTATTAGGCGAATCTTCCCTAACACTAAAGGCTTGCGCAGATTGATAACAAAAAAAATTAATATTAATTAAGGAATATTGTTATGCGCACAGATGTACTCAATTCAATTCTTAGTGATCTCAATGGCTCCTCCACAGATGTCGAAGCATCGGCCGTAATTTCAACGGATGGCTTAATGATTGCTGCGGCTCTACCAGCAGGTTTAGACCAAGACCGCGTTGGTGCTATGAGTGCAGCCGTTCTTTCGCTTGGTGATCGTATTGCTTCAGAGCTTGCCCGTGGCACATTGGAGCAAGTATTAATTCGCGGAGACAAGGGCTATGTGTTGCTCGTGCAAGCGGGTGAGGATGCTGTGTGCACAGTGCTAGCACGCCCTGATGCTAAATTGGGATTAATCTTTTTAGACGTTAAGCGCGCTGCGGATGCCATCGCCAACGCTTTATAAGAAAAATAATATGAATTTGGGGGTCGAGCAATGGTTATTAAAGATATTACCGCCGCAGATGTGTCTGGCGATTATGAAACACGAGAAATCACGTTCCACGATGGAAGCACCAGGACGGTGTTGGTGGTGGACGAAGAGGTCCCGTATCCTGATGGTCGTTTAATTGTTTCAGTTACCGATCTTGAAGGCCGTATTACAGAATGCAATAAATCTTTTGTTGATATGTCTGCATACAGCCGTGAGGAGCTTATCGGTGCCCAGCAATGCATATTGCGACACCCTGACATACCGTCAGAAATCTATGCGGATTTGTGGTCAACTATTAAAGTTGGCAATAAATGGCAAGGTTACATTAAAAATTTACGCAAAGATGGCCGTTACTACTGGGTGTTAGCAACGATTATTCCCACCGTGCGTGATGGTGAAATCGTGGGCTATGCTTCTGTAAGAAGAAAACCATCGCGGAAAAAAATAGAAGAATTTGTCGCTCAACACTTGAGTGCATAGTTATTTAGCACCGCCATAAATTACGATAATAAAAGGTGTCAGCATTATGACGTTAATTAATACGGTAAGCCCTGATTTCCCGCCAACACATATTGCAGGCTGGTTTATTTTTAATACCTGGTTGCAAAACACGCTCAATGAAAGAGTTCGCCTTGAGCTTCATGATAACTTTTCGCAGCAGCAAGACGCGATTCAGAGTGATGGTGTGGACATGATATATGCCAACCCAGCGGATGCAGCCTTATTGGTGCGCGAGAAAGGTTTTGTGGGGGTAGCACGGCCAGCAAACCATGCGGATGAGGCTGTCATTGTGGTAGCCGATTCAAGCCCTGTCCAGGCAGTGGAGGACCTTAGTCCAGAGGTACGAATTGCTCTCACCGCTCAGCCCGACGTGAATACCATGGGTATGATTATGCTTGAGCCTGCAGATGTGACCCCTAGCACCGCCACTAAGCTTGAGCGAGACACTTATGTGTTGGTGGCTAAAGCGCTTATGGATGGGGATGCCGATGTGGGTTTCTTCTTAAAAGACGCTTACGAAAATCTATCATCTATTGTTAGAAGCAAGCTACGAGTGCTGGTGACTAGCGACATTCAGGTGGTGCGCCACGGGCTTATGCTTGGTCCACGAATGCAGCAGCATCGCCAAGTCCTATTGGATGCATTGCTGAACATGAATAGCACTGAAAATGGCAAAGAAATCCTTAGCAACCTGGGCTTTGATGCTTGGGAAGAGTTTCGCAGCGAAGATGTGGAATTCATGATTGACCTGATGGAAACGTTAACTACGTAGTTTGTAGGGGGTGCTTGTGCCATGCAAAATTCCAACGATAGCTACGATATCCAAGCCGTGCCTGCTTTTGGTTTAGAGGAAGAAAAAGGATTTAAACCCATTGCGTGGGATTTGGAAGCGGCGCACAAGCACCTATTACATTTCTTGGCAAACAAACCTAAAGCGCTGTTGCAACATGTGCAAAGAATCCATGTGGCGATAATGGATGAAGACAATGCCAAAATTTATGCCGCATTGCTTGATTTTTGTTTGGTCTTAGGCGGAAAAGGCCAAGCTATTAGGGCAGAAATGCTATCGCTAGCAACTTCATTCTTAACCGAAGAGCAACTTTCATTTTTCTTGGAACGAGCACATACAGGTGTCACGTTGGATGCTGCTGCACCATCAGCAGTATATTCGCTATTTAGTCTTGGGTTAGAAGGGGATAGGACCCAACTAGAGGAGCCCTGTGAAATGAGTCTTTGGAGTGAGCTCAATTGGGGAGCCATTGCAGCTTTGCTGAAGTGAGGAAATCTTTATGAGTCAAGCTGTTGCTCAAGGCACACCAGTGCGTGTGGTTTTATTTGGTTTTAATGAACGCAATGAGTCTATGATGCGTCAGTTATTTGCTGGAGCACGTTGGCGAGATTGTTTGTTAGTGGAAAGTGAACCTGCTGATTTTGCCATAGTGGAGCTTGATACGCCTAATCCCTCTAAAACATGGGAGTTATTCCGCCATGCTTTTCCACATACTCTAGCTCTGGTCTTATCGATACGCGAGCAAGCGAAAAATAATGCTTTGTTTTTACAAAAGCCCATGAACATGGAGAAGCTCAGACAAAGCATTGATGAAATCAAAGACTTTTTAGCGAAGAAAGCCGCAGAGTCATCTGTTAATACACCAGTGCCTAATCAGGATGTCGAAAAGCTCACCGCCCAAGGCGCAGCCAATAAAATGGCCTCAGAAGCTGACAATCAATTATTTGGCGATGTCAATGAAATAGACCTAAAGGATAAAAGTGCTAGGAAAACGCGCGTTTATAATCCTAATAACTATTTTTTAGGTGAGCTTAAAAAAGCGGTGATACAGGCAAATAACACCGGCAAGTCGCTGCAAATAACAGGTAGTTTATATGGCAAGGCTTTGCCCGGCGCTATTAGAATTATTCCCCAGCTGGGTTGTGTTGAAGTGGGCCTGAAGGACATTATGCTTCGCGCTATGAGTATTGTGCGCTTGGATTCTGAACAAATTAAATTAACCACTAAGGAGTTAAACGAACCATTACCTCAAGCCACCACGGAGTTTACGAAAGCGTTGTTATGGAAGGTAGCTTTATGGACAGCGCGGGGCAGGCTGACCTCAAATATTGACTTTGACCAAAAGGTGTCGCTCAAAAACTGGCCAAATATCACTTGTTACATGGAAATTCCGTATGCTTTGCAGCTTACTGCTGCGTTAGTGGCGGCGCCTCACACACCTGTTGAGCTTTGCGAGAAGCTGGGTATCCCCCAACGATTTGTGTTTAGTTATCTTAGCGCAATTAACGCTAATCAGTTATTAAGCTTTGATACTTTTACAGGAAAAAGCAGTGCCATGAACACCAAGCGCCCTTTGCGTCGCTTTTTAAGTAAAGTTCTTGAACGCCTTACAGTGGATGCCGCATCATGACAGCTAGAGCACATTATAAGATTATTTTTACTGGGCCCGTGGGCGCAGGAAAAACCACTGCCATCGCAGCTTTGTCCGATATTCCACCCGTCACCACAGAGCAAAAAGCCTCAGATGAAACGGCACAGCGTAAATCACTTACCACCACTTCCCTTGATTACGGAATCATGCGTCTTGATGACGGCCAAAGTGTTCATTTGTATGGGACGCCAGGGCAAGAGCGCTTTGATTTTATGTGGGAGATACTTGTAGAGGGTGGAATTGGGTTAATTTTGCTGCTAGATGCAGCGAGAGAAGAACCGATAACCGATATGAACTTTTTCCTTGATGCCTTTAAGGACCTTATTGCCGACACAGGTTTAGCTATTGGTTTGTCCCGTGTGGACTTAGTCGAACGACCTGATTTGTTGCGCGATGCAATGCTAAAAGAGCTGATGAATAAAGGCTTAAATCCACCCTTATTTTATGTGGATGCCCGAGAGAAGAAAGACATCAAAACCTTAGTGAGAGCCATGCTGTACTCCATTGACCCTGAGCTGAATCATGCATAATGAATCGATGAATAATAAATATATCATGCTGACTCCAGCTGGGGTTTATGCAGTTGTGAATCAGGAAGATAAGGGGGCGGGCTATCATCTTTTATTAAATATTTTATCAGAATCAACCACTCCGCTACTTAGTGTAGATGCTATTAAGCGTTGGAGTGGGCTTGAAGCAGGAGCGGCGCTCAACTTGCTAGCTAAGCTGCAAGCTTCAAATTTAGTGCAACCCCTGGATACACCCAAAACCTGTTCCTCAGAACCGCTAGAGCGTTTGCTGCCCAAATTGATTTCACCTCTTTGCGATGGCGAATTTGCTTTGTTGGCGGACCCTCAGGGGTTTTACATGGCAAGGAACGGTTTTGAGCATGGGACGGCAGAGGAGCTTGCTGCCATTTCGGCGACTCTTGCCACTATGTACTATCGCCACAAAACTCTTTTTCAAAGCACTCTGGGCGTAAACAGCAAAGCTTGGGGGCTTGTTAACCCAGCGGGTAACAGTGAGTTAGGGTTTTGGCCATTAGAAATAGGCAAGTACCGGTTTTCTCTGGTGCTAGCGGGCAGGCCGCGTTTTAATCAGCCTGCCTTTGTGGAGCTAGTATGGGCGCTTTCAAGCCGCTATGCGAAGGAAGCCCATTAAGACTCATTAAATTCTTGCTGCCAACGCTTCACCGCAACTTGGGCGATAACTTCGTCTAATACTTCGTGAATGATTTGTTGCACGAACCCATTTAGGTCGTCGCCCTCAGGCATAACCAAGTGGGCCACATCCAATACCAACGCTTCAAGCACAGCCTTATTGTCGGGTGAATTAATGTCCTCAACCAACTCATGGAGCAAAGAGTCAACCACCTCTTTAACGGTGTCAGAAATACGTAATCGTAGCCGTGTGCCAGCGATAGGAATGGCGGCTAAGCGTGAGCCGTGGCGAGTTTTAGTTAAGCTTCTATCCACCAACTCAGAGAGGTAGAGGCTTGCCCTTTGGTGATAAAGCGAGTGGCTTTCGCGACTGAGTTCTGCAATTTTGTCCGCAATAAACTCAGCCAACAATGCTTTGCGTGGTTGAATGATATTTTCATCGATACGGTGTAGGAGCGGGGCACCGTCTGCGACTTCTTGCTGGGCACCTTGCAAAATATTTATTACCACGCGGTCAGAGATTTCTTCCACAATAATTTTGTAATACTTGATGATGGTGCGGCCGAGATAAGTGTCGCTGAGATCCACTAAACCCATGCGCTGCATACGATGGAGCAAGGTGACCAAACGCAGCACCCGGAGCCATCGGAAGCTGCCCACAGGAATACAGCCAAGCACATCGTACCAGTGCACAAAGGGGTAGAAGAACCAACGGTGGTGAGTTTTGCGATAAATGGCTACAGCCCAACGTACCCCGAGTTCCGTGAGGTATATGGCAATAAAAACTAAATCAATGGTGACAAAATTATTGTGTACATAATGTAAATACACATCATGAAAATGCGCCAAGTGGCGCGCCAAAACGCCTTGCACAACTCCTGCGGAAAAAAACCAATCGAACAAGATTAGCGCTAGGTTGCTAATCACGAGCAATATCATTGCCACGTCCACGGCGAACCCGAGTCGCTCGATAAAAGGGCGATTAGCAAATTGCTCGCGATTAATTTTGATAGTGCTAGACATCAAAGGTGGCCCATACAGGGCAATGGTCAGAGGGCTTTTCCATGGCGCGAATTTCGTAATCAATATCCGCGTCGCGCAGGGTGGCCATCAGTGGTTGAGTCGCAAGCACAGTGTCGATGCGTAAGCCGCGTTTGGGGTCACGATTAAAGCCACGGGAGCGATAATCAAACCAGCTAAAACGATCGGTTACCTCGGGGTGTATTTGGCGGTAAGTGTCCTCAAGCCCCCATCCTAGTAAACGTTCGTACCATTCCCGTTCCTCGGGTAAAAAGCTGCACTTGCCTTCCCGAAGCCATCGTTTGCGATTGGGTTCACCAATACCAATATCATCGTCCGTGGGGGAGATATTAAAGTCACCCATTACCACTAATTTTTCATCAGCAGAGTGATGATTATTTAAATAATTTTGTAGGTCCTCATAAAACCCTTTTTTATAAGGGAACTTCCAAGGATGTTCACGGTTTTCGCCCTGGGGGAAATAGCCGTTAAGCACAGTTATGAGCTTGCCACTGCTGCTCTTAATTGTGCCTATAATCATGCGCTTTTGAGCGTCTTCATCATCTGTGGGGAAACCCATTTGCACGCTTTCTAAAGGATGCTTAGTTAAAAAAGCCACACCATAATGTGCTTTTTGGCCGTGAAAATAAGCGTGATATCCGAGCTTTTCGATGGCCTCTAGCGGAAATTCTTCGTTGTGAACTTTAATTTCTTGTAGACCAATCACATCGGGCTGATGCGTATTAATAAGTTCTTCGATTTGGTGTAAGCGTGCGCGGATACCGTTAACATTAAAAGATATTAATTTCATCTGGACCTCCATCAATCAGCACATTGTACACTAGCTTAAGGATTATCAAAGGGATAGCGTAAGCCGCTTTGCGGGTTTGGTCAGTGAGAATAAACGTGAGCTAAGGTAGGCTGTGAAATTGTTTTGTTTGTAGTGAGTGAAAATATGGCGCAACGACCCACATTAATATTTGCCCATGCAAACGGTTTGCCGGGCGCGAGTTATAAAACATTTTTAACCCCATTCGAGCATGATGCAGAGGTGCATTATGTGGAGATGCTTGGGCACTCTGAACAGTGGCGAGTGAATAACGGCTGGAGCAACTTGGTCGATGAGCTTGAGGCTTATTATGCGCCTTTTAAAAAGCCCGTGATTGGCGTCGGACATTCCTTAGGCGCAGTGGTCACCTTTGCCTTGGCAAGGCGCCATCCTGATTGGTTTTCCGCGGTGATAATGCTTGATCCACCTTTGGTGAATGGCTGGCCAAGTGTGCCCTTCCGCTTGGGAATGGCGTTTGGCTTTAGTGATAAGTTAACCCCAGCGGGTTTAAGTAAAAATAGACGCGATTATTGGCCTAATTGGCAAGAGGTTGAAGGCTACTTTAGCCGTCGGAAATTCTTCCAACGTTTCGACCCTAGATGCCTTAAAGACTACTTATCCGCAGGCATTGTGCCAGATGAGAAGGGCGGTTTTACCCTTAAGTTTAAACGTGATGTGGAAGTCGCTATTTTTCGTTCTGGGCCCCCAAGCACCATGGGCAAACCGAAGCTACAAATGCCAGGTTTATTAGTTAGCGGCGAAACATCCGAGACGCTTTTCCATGAAGCAGCACGCCGTCATTGCAAACACCATGGCAGACTCATTTGTTTGCACCCGGCAGCCATATGTTCCCCATGGAAAAGCCGCAACAAGCCTATGACGTGATTAGCGGATGGCTGACAGCTCAAGGAGTGCTTCCGTGAGTGACAGTGCATTAAAGCAAAAGGTGGAACCGGATGAGTTGGTGTTTACAGTGGCAAATCGCCAATTAGCTGCCCGTTATTGGCCCGGTGAGGGAACACCGATAGTGGCATTACACGGTTGGCTAGATAACGCTAATTCCTTCTGGCCTTTAATTCAGGCGGCCAAAAAGAACGTGCTTTCCCCACTGGCTCAACGCCCGATATTAGCCTTGGATTTTAATGGGCACGGCTTGTCTGACGCTTTTCCCGAAGGCGAACTTCTTCATTTTATGAACTACTTGCTCGACGTTACCACGGCGGTGGAAGCCATGGGGTGGGAGCGTTACACCCTAATGGGGCACTCCATGGGGGCAGTGGTGTCCAGTTGGATTGCTGCTGCATTTCCGGAACGAGTGGCTCAGTTTGTTGCCATTGATGCCTTAGGCGCGCGAGTAACAGAAGTTGGTGAAGTGCCATCTAATATACGCAAAGCCATTGAGGAGCATCACTCGCTTTTAGCCAAAGCACCTCGCTTTTATCAGGCTTTTGAGGAAGCAGTTAAGGCCCGTATGCGCAGTATGTTCCCAGTGGAAGAAGAGAGCGCTTACTTGTTGTGTGAACGTGGGATGGAGCAGTCAGCGCAAGGGTGGGCTTGGCGTACTGACCCGCGTTTGCGAGGTACCTCTGGAGTTCGGTTGGCGAAAGAAGAAATGTTGGAAATAACGAGCAATATACAATGCCCAACGCTATTTATTGGCGCCAACCAAGGCATTGCAGGCATGGGGTATGTGAACGATTATCTGAGCACGCTAAAACACAAAACAGAAGTGTGGCTAGATGGCAAACACCACCTGCATATGGATAAACCACAAGAGGTGCTTGCCGCCGTGGATGATTTTTTGCGATAGAAACCCAACACTCTGGCTATTTCCACTTAATGGGTTGCTCCTGAGCAGTACTGGGGTCATAGAGCCCCATGCTTGCTTGGCTTCCTAGTTGTGGGCTGTTAAAAATATTGCCTTTGATTTTACCCATCACGTGCATTTCGCAAGGTTTGCAATCAAACTTCAAGGTAAGTGTTTCGCCTTGGTGGATCAGCTGCATGGGTTTCACCTTGGTACGCACACCCGTGACGCCTTTGGCTTGCTTGGGGCAAAGTTTGAAAGCAAAGCGCAAGCAATGCTTGGTAATCATTACCGGCACTTCGCCATCTTCTTCGTGGGCCTCATAGGCTGCATCAATAAGCTCTACGCCGTGGCGGTGATAGAAGTTACGTGCTTTATGATTGTACACGTTGGCCAAAAAAGTAAGGTGGCTTTCAGGATAAGCTGGTGCTGGCACTTGTGCGGCTTTACGCTTGCCACGAGGACGAATAGCCTCACGCGCTTGATCTAGTTTTTCCACAAGGTGTCGGCGCAGCGTTTTTAGCTGAGAGGCGGCAATAAATAGAGTGCTGTCCCCTTGGAGATGAATATGCTCGGCAAAATATATGGAGTTGCCCAGCTGCGCTAATAGGTTTTGTAAGGTTTCTCTGGCTTTTTGCGGTTGATGTGCTGCCTCAAAAGGCCCAGACAATGTGGCTTCAACAGTACCACCGTCGCTGCTACTAAAAGTCACACTGAGCTGTTCTTTGCTGGCATTAATAAAAATGCTAACAGGCACGCGACGCTCTGCCGATGTTTTGGTGAGGGCTTGTTGCCACAAGTGATCTAAGTTGCGGTTAAGGGGCTGTGGTAGCTGCACCTGGCTCAAAAGGGCAGGGGATTCACTAAGCTCAACTCGATACTGCCACTGCTGCTTATCGTCGCTCATAAACGTGGCGAGCTCTTGCACTGTGTTAGCGCGGAAACCAATCACTTCACGCTTGTGCATAATATTCAAGCCATCGCCATTACTGAGAGGTACCTGGGTTTGCACTGTGATGTGTTTGGGTGCTACTTGCAGCAACTCACCCACGGGCAAACCCACAAACTTAGGCGTGTCGAAAGCACCAATATCTATTTTCCGCTCGTTCACAAAATAATCCGTGCTGCCGCGGTGAAACGTTTTGTCTGGGTTAGGTATAAAGAAATGCTCAGTGCGGCCGCTTGATGCTGGGGCTAAGTCAGGACGATCTTGCAAAATAGCGTCTAAGGCTTGGCGGTAATGGGCAGTGATGTTCTTCACATAGGCCATATCTTTATAGCGTCCTTCGATTTTAAAAGAACGCACCCCCACATCCACCAGCTGCCTAAGGTTGCTGGTCTGGTCGTTATCCTTCATAGAGAGCAAATGCTTGTCATAGGCCACCACGCGGCCCTCATGGTCTTTGAGTGTATAAGGCAAGCGGCACGCTTGAGAGCAGTCTCCGCGGTTGGCGCTGCGTCCTGTTTGAGCGTGGGAAATATAGCACTGTCCAGAAAAAGCCACGCACAAAGCACCATGAACAAAAAACTCAATAGGGGCACTCACGTTTTGGCTAATGAGTTGAATTTCATCAAGGCTTAATTCGCGGGCCAGCACCAGCTGAGAAAAACCCACTTGATCTAAAAACTGTGCCTTTTCTAAGGTGCGGATATCGGTTTGGGTGCTTGCGTGCAGCTCTATGGGTGGTATATCCATTTCTAATACACCCATATCCTGCACAATCAGGGCATCCACACCGGCGTCATAAAGCTGGTGGATTAACCGCTCAGCTGCGTCCAATTCATCGTCATGGAAAATGGTATTAAGAGTAACAAACACTTTGGCATGGAAGCGATGGGCAAACGTCACGAGTTTTGAAATATCTTGCACGCTATTGGCGGCGTTGTGCCGCGCACCAAAGCCAGGGCCGCCGATGTAAACTGCATCTGCACCATGCAAGATGGCTTCTTTGGCAATGTGGATATCGCGCGCTGGGCTTAAAAGTTCAAGTTGATGAGGTGCTAAAGACATGCGTTTGCTACTCGAGAATAGGGATGGATCGGAGCAGGGATGATAACAGAAAACCCAGCCTTAAGGAGTGTGAGCAAGGCACTCTTGATGGTATGTTTTTGCCCAGTTTTGGCGTTGCCAGAAAAATGTTAACAGCAGGGTGTTTAAAAGCCGCTGTGAACCATATAAACACCACAAGGCCACAAAGCTTACATTGAAGTGCATCAGCGCAATATAAGCGAGCGGCAAAAATAGAACCCATTGTGTCGTGAAACTCGCCCAAAATACCTTGGCGGCTTCGCCAATACTTAATAACACTTGCGAGAAAATCATGGCCAGCCCATCAAAAATAATAACCAATGCAGTAATCCGTAATGGTAGAACAGCTTGTTGTACGAGTGTTTCTTGGTGGAGAAATTGTTGTAAGAACCACTGGGGGAAAATTATTACTGGCAGAGCACAGACTAGTAGCACCCCAGCACCGAGCCGGCTTGCTAACCAACCCCACTGGCTTGCTTCTTGGGTATTATGAAAGCCTAAAGCTTGGCCCACTAAACTTGTGGCGGCAAGCGCTACCCCTAATGCAGGCAAAATAAGAAGTAGCGTAAGGCTAATAAGCACATGACCAATGGCAAGGTATTCACTGCCATAGTGAGCTAAGAGCCAAAACATCAACGTCATACCCAGTGCAAAGGAAAACTGCTGCAAAGAGGTGGGGATGGCAATGCGCGATACAGCTTTGTACATGGGTTTGGTTGGTGCCTGCGCCACTTGCCCGTGGGGTTTAATACTTTTCCATACAAAAAATGCATTGAGTAACATGCCGCAGCACATGGCCAAAGAGGTTCCTAAGCCAGCACCAGTGGAGCCCAATGCCGGCAGCCCCCAGTGCCCGTAAATCAACCCATAACTTATAATGACATTGAGCACATGGGAAAATACCAAGATCCTGAGAAAAATAGCCGGTTGATGAATGCCATTCCAGTAACCACGGAAACTAAAGTTCATGGCCACCGCAAACAAGCCAGCAAGTCGCATTAAGAAATAAGGCACGGCCTCAGCAGCCACCGCTGCATCCTGGCTAATCCATAAGAGTGTGGGGTGAGCGATGGCGTAAAAAAACAAAGTAATTGGTGCGGCGCTTAACAAGCCCAACAATAAGCCCGCTTTCATGGGTGAGGCCCAAGTGCTGCGTTTGCCGCCGCTATGGGCACGCGCAACGAGCGCTTGCACTGCAGCACCTAGCCCGAGCAAAAGACTCACGGCAATAAAATTAAGATACCCGCCCACGCCCACGGCTGCTAGGGATTGGGCGCCGAGTTGGCCCACCATATATGCATCCACTACGTTCAATATGCTTTGGCTGAATAGGGCCGCCATAATGGGTAGGGCAAGGGCAAGCAAACGTAAATAAGGCTCGCTAAGGGAGCTGACTTTAGGCATAGCAGTGGTTCTTACCAAGAATAAAGAGATGAGGGCTAGGATAAATTGAAACTATCGGTAACATTGGGTCCC
>Ga0209487_1000085_pt1 | contig 85374 bp, 81 predicted proteins | sample Poulit2012_FD_187524 | JGI IMG/M metagenome (GOLD analysis project Ga0209487, IMG submission 187524) | Agricultural soil microbial communities from Georgia to study Nitrogen management - Poultry litter 2012 (SPAdes) (version 2) | ecosystem: Environmental > Terrestrial > Soil > Agricultural land...
GTATCTCAGGGCATGGGGGTAGCAATAGTGCCCCTATGTCTCAGTCAAGCTGGTTTTGCTGGCGTACATTTTTTAACCTTTGATCATGATATGCGTTCTCAAAACTCGCTCATTTGGTCAGCTCAAAAAAACTCTACCTTAGTTAAAAATCATATCAAGGTATTCAAAGATTTTTATCAGGATTGGGCACCACCGGGTTTTACGGCGCCAGCAACGCTATCGCACAGGCAAAAAGCTAAAAAATAACAAACTCTGTACATAGCCAATACCTAAGCGACGCAGGTTTTCGTCTAGCAGGTTAGCAATCAAATCCAGACGTCCTATTAATTGGCCAAATTCACGCTCAAAACTTAAATTGGCCCCTAGTGGCGATATCTCATTTGCATAAAGTAAAGGCTCACCTTCGTGACCACGCCTATTATTTAATAGCCAGGCAGCTATTTCCACATTACGGGCGGCATTAAAAATATGTTGGGCATTGAGCTGATCAGCAATATAAAACCGGCTTTTGTTATTATGTGCAGCCAAAATCATATCTGCCAGGCCGAAAATAAATGCCCCAACCCTATCACCAGTGAAATCATCACTAAGAGATACACTTAATATTTCTATATCTTGTAACCCATCTAAATTAGCGGGCGGTGTAGCATTTTCTATGGCGAACTGTGAGGCAGCGATAGCCTCTTGCATAGAGCCAAAGCCCCCACGTTGCCACTGGATTGGATTGCGTTTATAGAGTTTCTCGCGCAGTCGATAAACAGTATCCAGATTATCACGCATCGCAATGGTCACGGTACGATTAAAGTCCGTTTGCGCAAATTGATCCATACTCATGGATTCGCCTTTAGGTTGCCCACGTTCTCCTGGAGGATGCGCACAGGCCAATAGTCCGGTCATCACGACCAGCAACCCATATCGAAATACCTGATGAGATGTCTTCTTTATTATTCGCTTCACGAAACGCTAAATAAAAATCAATCCTACGTCTAAAGACAGTTGACCATACCGAAGTCTAACAGCTTACTGTTACTGTGCGTAGGCTTAAGATATAGTGACTATGAATGCATAACTGCAATAATAATAGCCCTGCACTGCAGGCAACCATATATTTACCATGCGTATTTTTCATGAAACATAATCGCCCGAAAGGATAACTATGAGCAAGAAAATCGGTATTCCAAAGGAAACGCTTGCGGGTGAGACCCGTGTCGCGGCGACGCCAAAAACCGTGAGTCAACTCATTGACCTAGGTTTCGAGGTGCTCGTAGAGCACGGTGCCGGTGTACACGCAGCGATGAATGACGAGGCTTATGAAAGCTCAGGAGCACAGCTGGCTACTCATGCCGAAGTCTGGGCCTGCCCCACTATTATCAAGGTAAATCCACCAACCACTGCCGAGGCTGAGCTCTTAACACCCGAGAGCACTTTGATCAGCTTTTTTTGGCCCGCTAATAACGAGGCACTACTAACACAACTACAAGACAAAAAAATCACTGTGTTAGCGATGGATATGGTGCCACGTATTTCTCGGGCACAGAGCATGGATGCACTGTCATCTATGGCCAATATCAGTGGCTATCGTGCTGTGATAGAGGCTGCAAATAGCTTTGGGCGCTTTTTTACCGGCCAGATTACAGCGGCAGGTCAAATTCCCCCAGCAAAGGTGCTTGTCATCGGTGCAGGGGTGGCCGGTTTGGCAGCCATCGGAGCAGCCACACAACTAGGTGCTGTGGTACGTGCCTTTGATACACGCTTAGAGGTCGCCGAACAAATTGAATCTATGGGCGGTGAGTTCCTCAAGCTGGATTTCCCTATTGAAAGCACGGGCAGTGGCGACGGCTATGCGACGACCATGAGTGATGAGTTTATCGAAGCCGAACTAAAACTATTTGCCCAGCAGGCCAAAGAAGTGGATATCATCATTTCAACGGCAGCCATCCCCGGTCAAGAAGCACCCAAGCTAATTACCGATGAAATGGTTAATAGCATGAAAAATGGCTCAGTCATTGTAGATTTGGCCGCCCTAACAGGGGGCAACTGTACGCTAACTAAAGCCGGAGAAAAAATTATCACAGACAATGGCGTGACCATCATTGGCTATACCGATATGATGAATCGCTTACCCACCCAAGCTGCCCAGCTTTATGCAAACAACGTCATTAATTTGATGCGGCTCTTAGCACCTAGCAAAGAGGGTGAATTAGCATTGGATTTCGATGACGATGTCATTCGCAACATGACCCTTACGCATGATGGTGACTTGATGTATCCACCTCCACCCATACAGGTGTCCGCCGCGCCATCTGCGCAAAAGAAAACCCCGGCCCCAACTCCTGCGACTCCGACTCCCAAGAAAACGCTACCTCGACCGATTGCGATTGGCTTGCTAGGGATCGCTGCCATATTATTCCTATGGCTGGGTCAAAATGCGCCGGCACAATTTCTTAATCACATGATCGTATTTGTGCTGTCTTGTGTAGTGGGTTACTACGTCATTTGGAATGTGACTCATTCCTTGCATACCCCATTGATGTCAGTTACTAATGCTATTTCCAGCATTATTATCCTGGGCGCTTTATTACAAATCGGTCAGGCTGGATTTTGGGTTTCTTTGCTCGCTTTTATTGCAGTCCTCGTTGCTAGCATCAACATATTTGGGGGCTTTTATGTCACGCGTCGCATGCTGCACATGTTTCGTAAAAAAGAACAATAAACCAAGGGAGCTCACACCATGTCATACGGCTTGATTACTGCTGCTTATATCATTGCAGCTCTATTTTTTATTCTTAGTCTTTCTGGGCTCTCACGCCAGGAATCAGCCCGTCACGGCAATCTTTTTGGCATTGCCGGAATGGCTATTGCGCTGTTTGTCACTATTTTTGCGGAACACACAACAGCTCTGCCATGGATCATCATAGCCATGTTGATTGGCGCGGTGATTGGAATTTACAAAGCGCACCGGGTGGAAATGACCCAAATGCCCGAGCTCATTGCCTTGCTGCATAGCTTTGTAGGGTTAGCTGCCGTGCTCGTTGGGTTTAATAGTTTTGCCATGGCAGCTAGCGTTAGTCCAGAAATGCAAACCATACACTTGGTAGAGGTATATATCGGAGTCTTTATTGGCGCCATTACGCTGACCGGCTCTGTTGTTGCCTACGGCAAGCTCAGCGCCAAAATGGCCAGCAAACCATTACAGCTACCCCATAAACATTTACTCAACCTCATTGCTTTAATACTGTCGGTCTTATTGCTGATTTGGTATATCAAGGCCGAAGGCTCTTGGTTTGCATTGCTGTTAATGACAATCATTGCCTTGGCGTTTGGGTGGCACCTGGTCGCTGCCATCGGCGGCGCTGATATGCCCGTAGTTGTATCGATGCTGAACTCGTACTCAGGGTGGGCCGCGGCGGCTGCTGGCTTTATGCTAGAAAATGATCTACTCATCGTCACAGGTGCTTTGGTAGGCTCATCTGGTGCGATCCTGTCTTACATCATGTGTCAGGCGATGAATCGCTCTTTCATTTCGGTAATTGCAGGTGGTTTTGGTAGCGAGGGCGTCATCGCAGACGATAGTGATATGGGCGACTACAAAGAGCTGCAGCCAGCTGAAGTCGCCGACATGCTGAAAAATGCTCGTTCTGTGATTATCACACCAGGTTATGGCATGGCCGTTGCACATGCTCAAAATATCGTTGCCACCATCACCGAGCAACTATCATCTCAAGGGGTCAATGTCCGTTTTGGCATCCACCCAGTTGCTGGTCGACTCCCCGGGCATATGAACGTTTTATTAGCAGAAGCACGGGTCCCCTACGATGTCGTATTGGGCATGGATGAAATCAATGATGATTTTCAGGATACCGATGTGGTGCTGGTGATTGGTGCCAATGATACGGTCAACCCTGCCGCTGCTACTGATCCTCATAGTCCCATTGCAGGCATGCCAGTACTGCATGTCTGGGAGGCCAAAAATGTGATCGTCTTTAAACGCTCAATGAGTTCGGGTTATGCTGGCGTCGCCAATCCGCTCTTTTATAATGACAACTCTTTTATGTGCTTTGGTGATGCCAAAGCCAGTTTAGAGGCGGTAGAACGAGCCTTGTAACCCTTTTCTAAAATCACAAAGGAGCCCCTAATGCAACGTGCGCTCGCCCTGGATGCTTCACCCCCTTTGAGCTATGCATTACGCTTCTTTGTGAGCGCACCAGCCTACGTTTTACTGACCGTTCTACTGCTTTTTTATGCAGGCCCGATTGCCTTGGGATCACGGTGGCAGCCTGCAATACTGGCTGCTACCCATTTATTGGCCTTGGGTGCTATCGCCCAGACCATGTTTGGTGCTTTATTACAAATCATGCCTGTAGCCACGGGCATTCACATCTTTAAAGGCCCATGGCGGGTCACCCTCATCCACCTAACCCTTAATTTGGGCACACTGTGCTTGGCGACCGGATTTTTAACATATAAGCCGCTATTTTTTCTCTGTGCCAGTGCGCTGCTAGCAGCCTCGTTTATCATTTTTTTGCTCTCGGTAGCCTGGGCTCTTTGGCGCGATAGAAAGCTTCGAACCAAAGGCGCACCGACCATTTTAATGGCGATACGTTTGTCCATCGTGAGCTTGGTTTTAGCTGTGGGACTTGGGCTTTATCTGAGTACCCATTTTGGGCTTAGCGCTCCCGTAGATCGGTGGTGGACCAACCTGCACGTTGCCTGGGCATTATTTGGCTGGATTGGTCTTTTAGTGATAGGCATCAGCTTTCAAGTCATCCCTATATTCCAAGTCACCGAACGTTACCCTAACCCCATTACTCACTGGCTAGCACCGGTGTTATTTGTCGGACTTTTAATACTCAGTTATGGCCTTACTCGCAGCCAAGGTGCGCTATGGACGGCAGCCCTGTTGCTAGGCTTTTTTCTCTACGCCTTGATAAGCTTAAAACTATTACATAAACGCAAACGCCCCTCACCCGATACCACTACTATCTTTTGGCGAACCTCATTCATTTGCTTAATTTTGACCCTCCCTTTGTGGTTGTTATTGAGCCTAGATGCTTGGCCATCGCGGATGAATGAACTCACCGTGCTCTTGGGTGGGCTCGCATTATTAGGGTTTGCTTGGTCTGCGATCAATGGAATGCTTTATACCATTTTGCCTTTTTTATTGTGGTATAACGCGCAACGCAACTCACTCATCGTCATTCGGTCTTTGCCACGAGTACATCAATACTTGCCAGATGCTATTGCACGCCCCCAATTTTATGTTCATTTAGGTGCACTTTTATTGCTCTTAGCGGCATTTTTTTGGCCTCAATTTTTCTTTTATCCAGCACTAGTCGTCCTAGGTTTAAGCATCCTCTGGCTTTATAAAAACATTACTATTGCATTGCGCAAATATCAGTCTGCGCTTAATTTAATTCAAACAACACTCGCCCAAGAACAACAAAACAAACCCTAATCAGACAATTAATCAGCATAGTTTTGAAAAACAGTATAAAATGGCTTTTCCCCTATTTATACTCATTTTGAGTTTATCTGGTGAACGCCATGTCAGTACGCAGTTTTTTAAAGCAAAGAAATATTGAGTTTTCACTACGTCGTTACGGAGTTGACATGATCAACTACATGACGTGGGGGCTCTTTGGTTCGCTTATTATTGGATTGATCATTAAAACCATTGGCCAATGGACCCATATTGATTATTTGACCGAGGTAGGGACCGTCGCCCAAGCTGGCATGGGTGCAGCTATCGGCGCAGGGGCTGCGTACGGACTACAAGCACCCCCAATGGCATTGTTTACGGCTCCGATTATTGGACAATTGGCTGTCACGGTGGGCGGTGGTCCTGTTGGCAGTTTGGTCGCTGTCATTATTAGCACTGAATGCGCCAAATTAGCTCATCGCAAAAGAGCCACAGATATTATTTTTGTCCCTGCGGTGAGTCTTTTAATAGGTATGGCTGTGGCATATGGCATTGCTCCGATGCTGGGCGATATGATGCGTACCATTGGGCGCAGTATCGAATGGGCAATGGAACTACAGCCTGTTTTTATGAGCATGCTGCTGGCAGTCATTGTGGGCATGGTCTTGACCAGCCCTACATCAAGTGCTGCCCTGACTATTTCTTTAGATCTCAGTGGGCTCGCAGCAGGTGCAGCCACAGCGGGGTGTTGTGCGCAGATGATTGGTTTTGCCGCGATGGGCTATCGAGAAAATGGCTGGGGTGGTCTGATCGGGATCGGTTTGGGGACCAGCATGCTACAGCTACCCAATATAATTAAAAACCCTTTTATCTGGGTTCCACCCATTTTGACAGCTGCAATTATGGGGCCGATCGCTACACTGGGTTTTGGTATGCGCAATGTACCCGCGGGCGCCGGCATGGGTAGCAGCGGTTTAGTTGGCCAGGTAGGAACACTAGAGGCGATGGGCAATAGCGCCGACGTGTGGATGTCTATTGCCCTTGTGCAATTTATATTGCCTGCATTATTAGCTTGGTTGCTGTATTGGCTTTTGATGCGTTTGCGACTAATACAGGCTGGTGATCTGCGCCTGCCCAAATAATTTATCCATACAGCTTATTTAGGCAAATAACGCGTCGCATCCACTGCTTTACCGTCATAGCGCAGCTCGAAATATAATTGCACGTCGTTGCTGTCCGTATCACCCATACGAGCGATCTGTTGACCTTGCTTTATCTGCTCGCCCTCGTTGACGAGCAACTCGTCGTTATGTGCATAGACGGTCAAAAACTGATTCTCATGAGCAATAATCACCATATTCCCATAGCCGCGCAAGCCACTGCCGGCATACACCACACGCCCCGCTGCAGCAGCTTTGATGGGATCGCCTTTTTTGCCTTTGATGAATACCCCTTGGGATTGATTGCCCGTGCCTCTTTTGTGCGCACCTTGGGCAGGCCAGGCTAGATTTATATTACGCGGTGCAGCCACAGACGCTGCCGTGCTTTGGGTGGGTGCTTGGGCGACCGAGCTACCCGCCGATGGCAGTGCACCGCTACTAGAGCCGCCACGTACTTTTAGGGTTTGCCCAACGCGCAAGCGATTGGGATCTTTGATGGAATTCATGCGCATTAACTCATCAACTGTTTGACCATGCTGACGAGCGATTTTGTACAGCGTATCACCACGCTGCACTGTGTATTCCCCTACCCCAGCTGATGGAGCCACCCCACCCTTGGAGCCACATGCGACCAACAAAGCGATGAACAGACTCGCGACCAATCCACGAAACAACCGCCCAGTGTCGCTACGCGTTGTCAAACTATACATTCACCCAGTCTTCCTATAACCATTAACTGCCGTACAAAACACTTTGCATGTTAAAAATGCAGATAAAATACGCTCAACACTGTAGCAGATTGTACGCTATTGGCCGCATAAGCAACATACTGGGTGAAGTTTTATTTAGCCAACGTGAACGACAGCATCACCAATTTTTACACGACCAATCTGAGCTGCTTGTGAAAACCCTTGTGTACGTAACAGTTGCATGACCTCGTCAACTGCCTCTGGCGCACAACTAATCAAGAGCCCACCCGAGGTTTGCGGATCAGTGAGTAGGTGTTGTGCCGTTAGATCCAGACTATCTGAGAGCCGCACATGATCGCCATAAGCCTTCCAATTGCGATTAGAAGCGCCAGTCACTACGCCTTGGGCGGCGAAATCTTGGCAATAAGGCAGCCAGGGTAATTGTTCGTAGTCAATTTCAAATTGCAGTTGTGCGCCACAGGCCATTTCGTAGGCGTGGCCGAGCAATCCAAACCCGGTCACATCTGTCATGGCATGAACCCCGGGCATTTGTGCTAGCTGAGTCCCGACAGAATTCAAGCGAGTCATACTTTGCACCATTGCCTGATAGCCCTGTGCATCGAGTAACTCTTGTTTAAAGGCTGCTGAAAGCACACCCACCCCTAAAGGTTTAGTCAAAATTAATACATCGCCTGCCTGTGCTTGATCGTTCTTTTTTATGTTATTTAGCTGTACTAATCCTATTGCTGCTAATCCGTAAATAGGCTCGACAGAATCAATGGAATGCCCTCCTGCGATAGGAATCCCTGCCTGTTGACATGCGTGGGCACCCCCTGAAAGTATTTGGGCTATCTGTTCATGAGGCAAGACATTGATAGGCATACCAACAATCGCCAAAGCCATGATCGGCTGCCCCCCCATCGCGTAAATATCCGATAGCGCATTGGTTGCTGCTATTTGCCCAAAATCATATGGGTCATCCACAATGGGCATGAAAAAATCAGTGGTAGCAATCACTGCTTGAGAATCATTGATCTGATAGATCGCTGCATCATCAGCTGTTTCGGTACCGACTAGCAATGATTCGTAGGCGGCCATACTGGGCATCTCGGCCAGGAGTCCTCGCAAGACACCAGGATCTATTTTACAACCGCAACCCCCGCCATGTGACAAAGAGGTGAGACGTAATTTTTGAGCAGTAGACATTAATTTCTGGCCCTCTGATAGCGGCAAACACGTTGCACTGACTACGCCAGAACGGAAAGAGATGGCGGAAGGTAGCAGGAGTCGAACCTACCCGGGAATGTCTAACACCCCCAACTGGGTTTGAAGCCCAGCCGCACCACCCGGCACGATTACCTTCCTAAAACCGTCTGTGGCTATAAAGACAGCATTTTAGTACAAAGCATTTATGATTGCGAGTCTAAAAAACGGCTGTCTTTGCGTAAATAATGAATATCACCCACACGACGGCTAAAACCAATGCGTTCGAAAAACTCGAGCACCTGTATAGTTCGTTTGCGACCAACATTGATGTGGTCGCGGAATGTTGCCACGCGCACCCCCGAATCTGCAGCCAACTCTTTGAGCAAAAGAGCTAGATCAATGACATGCTCACGATGGTAAAACAGGTCTCGCACCACCTGGAAAAGGCGCCCTTGGCGTACTAATTTGCGCCCTATGGCGCGCAGCTCTTGTTCATCGGCCTCGATTTCACGAGCAATGTCTCTAATCCATGGCGGGTTATAGCGCCCCTCCCAGGCAAACTGCATGATCTGCTCACCGCGTTTGGCCTCGCTAGCCGATAAAGTAACCGTATGATCGGGTAAATGGTACCAGGCACCATTTAGTCTTAGTTGCCCATTTTTTTGCAACTCATCTAAAAGCGCATCCCAAAGCACATCTGGAGCACGCGGCGCCACCATGCGTCGTAAGCGAGCCCTCTCTACGCCTGGATCATCTGGATGTCGCTGATGAGCCCACGCCAATGTAGTGATTAAATCTTTTTCTAGTTGCTGCCAAATAGCTGCATCGATGAGTATCTGCTGCGCATCGTCTATAGGCCCAACCCATAAACAGCCGCTGATTGATTCCTGTTCGGACCACCGTATTTCTGTAGGTAAACGATTCAAAGCAGTGCGGCTAAAGCCATAGGGTGCATGCGCCAATAACTGTCCAATATCCGCACCATGCAATACTGCATTCATACTTTCTAACCAGTCAATACGTTTTTGACTGCGCCGCTTGCGATCAGGAGCATGAACATCAAGTACATGTCCACCTGCAATGGTGTAACGCGCCTGCGCATCTCGGACAATGAATCGATCACCTGGCAATACACATATCGGCTCATCAAACACCAATTGCACCAAAGCACGATCATTAGGTTGTACCCAATGGGTGGTCAAAGGAACGCAATGAGCATGGTGATGGGCAGCACCTATGTGAATATGTGCCGGTGACCAGGTGCGTAGCTCGGTTTGGCTGCTGGCCAACATGTGCATTTCAACATCAATGCGACGTGTTGGCTCGAAACAATGCTCTTCGGCCAACCACTGCCCGCGTTGAATGTCATCAGCGCCGATACCCGCTATATTAACTGCACAACGCTGTCCTGCATGTGCTGTGGTGCTGGGCTGATCCTGGGCATGAATGCGTCGAGCTCGCACGGACGTGCCCCCGGGCATGATTTGCAAACGCTCGGCTGTTTGGCCCTGTTCTAAATCTAAAACGCCTCCAAATACCGTACCTGTGACGACAGTCCCATGCCCTGATAATGTAAATGAACGGTCTATCGCTAAACGAAAGGGCCCCTGAGCGCGCAGGGCGCGGATTTGCAGTGCCTGTTCAAACAAATGATTCCGCAGCGATGCTATCCCACCCTCTCCCTGGGGTGCCAAGCTATTCACAGCAAAAACAGGGGCCTCTGCTAAGAAAGTATTTTGCAGCACACCAACAACCTGGGACTTGACCAGTTCTAATTGCTCGGTATCGACTGCATCTGCCTTGGTGATTACAACACAACCACGCTCAATGCCCAATAACTGTAGTATCGCAATGTGCTCGTGGGTTTGGGGCATAATTCCATCGTCAGCCGCAACTACCAACATAGCAAAACGTATCCCAGTGGCACCAGCCACCATCGTATGAATCAGTGCTTCGTGCCCCGGCACATCAATAAACCCTATGATTTCATCGTGCTCGGGGATAGGTAAATAGGCATAGCCCAATTCGATACTGATCCCTCGTTCTTTCTCTGCCGCTAACCGATCTGTCTGCACCCCTGTTAAAGCACGCACCAGAGCTGTTTTACCGTGATCAATATGACCTGCCGTTCCAATAATCATTGTTTACGATAAAAATTGAAATGTAATTTTTCCTCGTCTGCAGCAGACAAGCAACGAAAATCCAAAAACAAGTTTTGTTGGTGGATACGCCCCACAATAGGTGTAGGTAGCTGACGTAGCCTTTCTTCGAGTTTGATAATAGCACTATTGCTACGGCCCGAACCACGATAAACAAACCGCAAGCCATAACTGGGCAATGCATCTACAGGCAGCGCTCCGCTACCTATCTGGCTATGCATTGGCACTGCCTCGATCTCGAACTGCTCGCCCACCCATTGCTGAAAAACGGCTTGCCATTGCACGGCCAGTGCTTTTATTTCCTCGAGCGGTCGCGTAAAAAAACGTAGTGTAGTGAGCTGCTCGGCCAGTAGCTCGGGCTGCTCGTATAGACTTAGCACCGCATCCAAAGCAGCCAATGTCAGCTTATCAACGCGCAACATACGTTTTAATGGGTTTTTCTTGATGGCTTGAATCGAGTCAGCGTCACCTACGAGAATCCCCGATTGCGGACCGCCCAATAACTTATCGCCGCTAAAGGTCACTACCTGAGCCCCTTGGCGAATACTTTGCTGTACGGTAGTTTCAGCAGGCAAACCATAGGCCTGCATATCGATTAAAGTGCCACTACCCAAATCCACTGTCGTAGGTATATCGTGTTGCGCGCCCAAAGAGGCAAGCTCATTCAAAGGCACCTCATGAGTAAATCCCTGTATCTCGTAATTACTACAGTGCACCTTCATGAGCATCCCTGTTCGATCATGGATAGCATGCTCGTAATCATGTAAATGAGTGCGATTAGTAGTCCCCACCTCTCGTAAACGTACCCCAGCGCGCGACATAATATCCGGGATCCTAAAAGAACCGCCAATCTCGACCAGCTCGCCACGCGACACAACGACCTGGCGTCGAAATGCCAGCGTATTAAGCATTAGGAAAACTGCTGCGGCATTGTTATTGACTACCGTAGCATCTTCTGCACCGGTCAAGGCACAAATACGTTCTTTTATTAGCTCGTCTCGATCGCCTCGTCGCCCACTACTTAGATCATATTCTAAATTAACCGAATGACGCATCGCATTAACCACAGCCGTAACAGCGCGTTCGGGCAATAATGCGCGTCCTAAATTGGTATGTAATACTGTGCCACTGAGATTAATCACCGCACTGAGGCTAGGTTTTAATAAACGCTCGAGCGCGCTTTGCAGATCTGGCAGCAGGCCCTCAGGCTCTAAATCGGATTGATATAAACCCGCCTTGTGAAATCGCGCACGACGCTCGGCTAAAGTTTCGCGAATAGCTCTAACAACAATGGTTTGACCGTGCTTTGACACCCAAGACTGTACTGCAGGAAGCCCCAATAAACGATCCACAGAAGGCAAAGAAGCCAAGCTGCTCACCGGCCTGTATAAGTTGCTAGCATTTTTATTTTCTGTCATTCTCTAAGCCAACGTCCTCTGATGAATTGTGAGATGGTATTTATTAATAACCGATATCCCGCAAAATACAAATCACCCATAAACTTTCTTTAAAACACATCGCCATGAAATGTCTATTACAGCGCGTAAAAAGTGCTCATGTTGAAGTCAATGGTGCCACAGTAGGAAGCATAGAACACGGTCTACTCGTTTTTATTTGTGCTGAACCTGACGACACAGATAGTACCATCCAACAAGCAGTGGATAAGATTCTCAAGCTACGCATCTTTAGCGATGATGCGGGCAAAATGAATCTATCATTATCACAGACCCAGGGTGGGTTGCTCGTCGTTAGTCAGTTTACACTTGCAGCTGATACACGCAAAGGTAATCGACCAAGTTTTACTCAAGCTGCTCCGCCTGCCTTGGGAAAAACCATGTACGAATCTTTTTTACACTACGCCAAAACAAAACACCCTATCGTTGCCAGCGGCGAGTTTGGCGCAGATATGCAAATCCATTTAATTAATGATGGGCCAGTCACTATACCGCTGGAGTTTTAATTCTATATAGATGGCTTTTCAGATGGCTTTTGAACAGCAGTTGAGATCAATTAAGATCAATCGCGAACAAACTAATAACGGGCTCCCTAATAAAGGAGCCCGTCAACACTTTATGCGTTAAGCATAATTAAGATGTAGTAGTTCTAACCCCTACCCCAGGCTGAAAATACTCACGTGTGAGTTTAAATACCACGGGGCTTAGCAGTAACAATGCAATGAGATTGGGCACTGCCATCAAAGCATTCAGGGTATCTGCTACCAACCAAATGCTGCCCAAATCAACACCGGGTAAAGCGCCCACCGGTATCATAATGACCCAAACAATTCGGAACGGCAGGTTAGAGCGCGCACCGAATAAAAATTGGGCACATTTTTCGCTATAGAAACTCCAGGCAATGAGTGTGGAAAATGCAAAAAGTGCAATACCCAAACTAACGATATAGCGCCCTGCAGGACCTAGTGCAGCATGAAAGGCGTGCGCTGATAAAGAAGCGCCATTTTCGCCGCTTTCCCAGCTGCCGGTAATCACAATCACCAGACCTGTAATACTGCACACAATAATAGTGTCTAAGAAAGTCCCTAACATGGCAATTGTGCCCTGACGAATGGGATTATCAGTCTTGGCCGTAGCATGCGCGATAGGCGCACTACCTAAACCAGCCTCGTTAGAGAAAATGCCACGTGCAACCCCGAATCGGATAGCGGCCCACACAGTCGCCCCAAGAAAACCACCTGTCGCAGAAATAGGTGTAAAGGCATGGGAAACGATCAAGCTCACAGCGGCTGGGACTTGGTCAATATTGATTAAAATTGCAACTACCCCACCACCCACATATAGAAAAGCCATAAAAGGCACTAAACGACCGGCCACATCACCAATGCGCTGGATACCTCCTACCAGCACCAAAGCCACTAACACCGTAATGACTGCACCACTCACCAGGGGAGGAATACTAAATGTGCTTTGCATCACATCAGCAACGGAGTTGGATTGCACTGTATTGCCAATTCCAAATCCGGCGAGCATTCCAAATATTGCAAACAACACCCCCAGCCACTTCCAGTTTTTACCTAATCCATTGCGGATGTAATACATGGGACCACCAACATAGTGGCCTTTGGAGTCAACCTCGCGAAAACGTACTGCCAGTACTGCTTCGCAGTATTTGGTTGCCATACCGACCAAGGCAATCACCCACATCCAGAACAATGCGCCTGGACCACCAAAATAGATAGCGGTAGCTACCCCTGCAATATTTCCAGTTCCAATGGTGGCAGATAGAGCGGTCATCAAAGCATTAAATGCACTGATATCCCCCTCATCGCCGGCGCCCGAGCGTCGGCCCCGCCACATCATTTTGAAAGCATAAGCAATATTTCTCTGTGGCATAAAGCGTAGACCTAGGGTCAAAAACAACCCGGTACCAGCCAACAGAATCAGCATGGGCGGGCCCCAAGCGAACCCGTTAATCGCCTCGATCCAATTTAACCAACTCATGGCAGCTCCTAGTAAGGAAATAAACGCCAACATGGTAGCGCGGTAAACTATTCAAATATGTATTATTTAAAAGAAATATGATGTTAACGCTAAAAGCGTAGAATGGGATTTATGGATAACACTAATATAAGAAAATCAAATAAACTTATTCTTAATTGATAGGTCTAACTCGCTAAATCAGTAGGCTTTTCCCCACTCATTTATTTTGGAGAGTTCTTGTGCAAAATATAAATTATGTAGTGACCCTATTCGAAGCAGAACCAACTAACAGCAAAATCACCATTGCCCTAACCATGGCCGCAAATGCAGCGCGCAAGGGATTAAAACCAGCCGTAGTATTGATGGGTGATGCAGTCAGCCTAGGCACCCCTAATGCTTTTGAGGGCATTGACATCGGCGCGCCCTTTGGCAGTGGGAAAGAGCTATTAAAAGAAATCCTGGCAGCTGGTGGTCAAGTAGCTGTTTGTGAGTCTTGCATGGTATTCAAAGGACTGGATGCAAGCGATTTAGATACTCGCTTTCCCGTGATTAAGGGTGGCGATGTAATCGATTTGACACTCCAATCCAAAGGCAGCATCCAAGTTAGCTAAAGACCAGTCGGGTAGGCTCGTTTAAATGGACCTACCCCTCTAACCAAGGTTGTTTATCCCAATGAATAAGGACCCAACGAGTTTGTGTATTAGAGTCTTTGGTGGGCTCTTTTATAAATGCCATTTGGGGGCATTGTCCTTTTTGGTACAAAATAGAGGGCAAATAAAAATAAGGCGGGATACGTCCAGCACCCACATGCTGACGAGAGAATTCCGGCCCGGTGCGTTGCCCTGCCTCGAATGGATACGTCACATAAACCCTTTGATGGGCCCAGTCATGCAATCGTGCCAGCCCCTGACCCATATCTGCTATCAAAGTAGAACGCGAGGCAACGACCACATCACACTGGGGCACATTCACAGTGGGATCGGTCCAGTCAGCGCAATGAGTGGCGATTAAATCAGCGCAGCCTAGAGCATCAGCTCTTTGCATCAGGCGAGACAACATTTTTTTACTAAAATCCAGTGCATGCACCTGATGCCCGCGCATAGCTACTGCCAATGCCACATCACCCGCGCCACTGCCAACATCCAATACAGTCTCATTTTCTTGTAATAGCATGGCATCCAACAGCGTGTTTATATACGCATCTGGCTGCCAATTAATCTGTACTTTCTCGGCACGCGCATCCCATTGATGTGGCTGTGATATTGCCCTATCCATCCGCTGAAAGTGTTCTTTATACAAAGCTGAAAAATCTATTTGATCTATTTCCATCATCTGCAGCCTACCGTTTAGTTGCGATTAGTTTTAACTACTTGCGCTTGAAAATCCCTCGTTGCTTTGAGCCTTCTTTGCGACATTTAGAAATCGTACCAAGCCAGTGTAAACGGCTTTACCTTCCTTTAGTTACAGTTCCAAATTACAATCTGGTATGGTTGTATGTAACCGAACTAATTCCCTTTAATTTTGTCTGGTACTCCTGCGTCTTGGAGCTTAATATGCGTCGCTTTCTTACTCGTTATACCGCCTTTTATGTGGTCATCTCTGGGGCGAGTATCTTTACATTGCTAGCATTATTTCATAGTGGCTGGTGGTGGGTTTTAGGCGTACCATTTATTGCTTTGCTGGTCCTCGGGATATTTGATATTAGTCAAACCCGACACGCTATTAGGCGTAATTATCCTGTCCTAGGTAATCTACGTTTTTTCTTTGAGTTTATACGCCCAGAAATACGCCAATACTTTATTGAAAGCGACACCCAGCCCTTGCCATTTTCGCGGGTTGACCGCTCACTTGTATACCGTCGCGCTAAACAAGAAAACGACAAATTACCCTTTGGGACTCAATTGGATTTGTATACCCCTCGTTACGAGTGGATTAACCATTCAATGTCCCCCTCGGTAATCAAGGATACCAACTTTCGCATCACGGTTGGGGGACCTGATTGCACAAAACCATACAACATGTCCGTATTCAATATATCGGCCATGAGTTTTGGTGCGCTCTCGGCCAATGCGGTTTTAGCCCTTAACAAAGGGGCTTTACTGGGCAATTTTACCCACGACACCGGCGAGGGTGGTGTCAGTAAATATCACACCCGCTACGGGGGTGATCTCATCTGGAATATCGGTTCTGGCTACTTTGGTTGCCGTGATGAAAAAGGTAACTTTTGCCCAAAACGATTTGCTGAGCGTGCTCAACAAGAGCAGATCAAAATGATCGAGATTAAGCTCTCTCAGGGTGCTAAGCCAGGCCAAGGAGGTATCCTGCCCGGTCCAAAAGTCACCCCCGAAATTGCAGCAGCCCGTGGCGTGCAGCCATGGCAAGATTGCCTATCACCCCCGAAACACAGCGCTTTTAGCACGCCTATAGAGTTATTAGAATTCGTGGCTGAGTTACGCCGTCTATCAGGTGGTAAACCAGTAGGCTTCAAACTGACCATTGGCCACCCTTGGGAGTGGTTCGCAATTGCCAAAGCCATGCTTGAAACAGAAATCACACCAGATTTCATCGTGGTAGATGGTGCCGAAGGGGGTACTGGAGCAGCTCCCGTAGAATTTATTGATCACGTCGGCACTCCTTTGCGCGAGGCCCTGCGATTAGTACACAATACATTGGTCGGGATCGGGCTGCGCGACAAGATCCGCATTGGCGCATCAGGTAAAATCATCAGTGCTTTTGATATGGCACGTATTATGGCACTGGGTGCCGATTGGTGTAACAGCGCGCGCGGATTTATGTTTTCTGTGGGCTGTATCCAAGCCTTGGTTTGTCATACTGGCAAATGCCCTACCGGCGTCACCACGCAAAACCCCCTACGGCAAAAAGCCCTGGTGGTTTCTGATAAATCCGTGCGCGTGGCGAGTTACCACAACAATACCCTCAAAGCTTTGGCCGAATTGCTCGAGGCTGCTGGACTACAGCACCCCGAGGAATTACGACCGCACCACATTGCGCAACGCATTGCAAATGGCCAGGTGCGCGTTATGTCAGCGCTTTTCCCTGACCTCGAAGAAGGCGAATTATTGCGCGGTGTATTCAAGCAAACAATTTTCCGTACCGTATGGCCGATGGCACGTGCGGATTCTTTTGAGCCTAGCTATAGTCTCAGCAAAGCATTATCTGGGCACCGTGTTTACACACGTAAGACTGCCTCTACAACAGAAACTAACGAGTCCAACAGCAGCTCTGCCACAGACGAGTTGTCGTAAAAACCTTTAAAAGCACCTAAATTTAAAGACCCTGGCTGCGCTAATTAGCTGCCAGGTTTTTTTATTCCTAGCCGCTCTTAAGAAAAAACAAGCCGAATCCAAACCGAATAACTGCCATTATGGTAAGTACAAATTCGACCTTTACATGATATTCAGCTATACTAAGCGATTCATTCGGCCCTAATCATTTCAATAAAAATAAATTTTTGTAGTTTGTAGTTTCTTATGTGTCAGATTTTACAGATCAATCAAAAATCGCAGTGCATTAAAACTGTATTTCTGCGCATGCCCCCACCGCGCTAGCACCCCACCTTCTACCTTCCTTTCTAGCGCAACTATTCCTTTTCTTTAGGCAAACATACCCAAAACACTCTGTTTGCAGGCGTGTTGACTACCTCTGTCATATACGCCAATAGGCAAAGTGCGTCTAATGTTTATGCCTAAGTACTGGGGTCATTTCGACCCTTATAGTAGAGGCTTGAATAAATAAGGTTTTAATAAATAATGACTGAACCGATATTTTTCCAATTAACCACATTTCAAACGATTTTATTGCTCTTTGGTTTTTATGGGCTTACTTTTTTACTGACCCTGACTATTGGTCGGCGCCATGAAAACGTTGATGGCTACATGGTTTCAACCAGTGCTGTAGGCTTTGGCCTATCCGCTGCAAGCATGATTGCCACTTGGATTTGGGCTGCTTCCTTTTATGCCAGTGCTACATCCGGATTTAAATATGGTCTATCCGGCCCCATACATTATGGGTTCTGGGGAGCACTGATGATTCTATTTATTTACCCATTTGGACGTCGTTTCCGTGCACTCGCACCGGAAGCACACACTCTGGCGGAAGTCATTCATGCCCGCCATGGTCGCTCTAGCCAACTCATTATGGCAGCATCTAACTTAGTGGGTAGTGGAATTAGCTTAATGGTTAATTTCACCGCCGCAGGTGCTCTTGTTTCTATCTTGAGCCCGCTTAGCTTTATTCAGGGCGTGTTAATTGCTGGATTAGGTGTATTAGCATATACCTTGTGGTCCGGCTTCCGCGCATCGGTGATGACCGATTTCGCACAACTTATTGCGATGATTTTGGCCGCAGTCGTAATTATTCCCCTGATTTTCTTTAACGCCGGGGGCCCTAGCTTTTTACAAGACAACATGTGGCGTCTCAGTAGTGAGCAAGCTAATTTCTTTTCTACCACTGCCATCTTGGAACAAGGGGCACCCTACTTTGTAGCAGTCTTAGCCTACGCCATTGGTAATCAAACCATTGCTCAACGCCTCTTTGCAGTACGCGAAGACCTGATTCGTCCAACCTTTCTAACAGCGACTATTGGCTATGGGGCCGTAGTTATTGGTCTGGGTATGTTGGGTTTACTCGCTGTTTTCGCCGGTTTACATCCTGCTGACGGTGATCTAAACAATATTATCCCGCAGATGGCGTCTACTTATTTACCCCCTGTTGGTATTGTCTTATTTTTCTTGCTGGTGATCGGCTCACTCTCATCAACAGCTGATGCTGATCTGTGCGCCCTGTCAGCAATCGTTATGACGGACATTTATGGCAAGAACATCGCCCGCGGTCGTCCCAACCCACGTCGCATGTTGCTATGGGGTCGGGTCACCATGATTGTGGCTACAATGACAGGTGTTGTGTTCGCTAGTCTGCGCTTGGATATTTTAGTCATGCTGGTATTTGTAGGTGCGCTGTGGGGTGCAATTGTCTTCCCCGTCATTTCCAGCTTTTACTGGGAGCGTGTCACAAACCGTGCCTTTACTACAGCAGTAATCACAGCCGTTGCACTCTTTACCCTTGTGCGCTTTGAGCTTATCCCAATGACAGGTGCTGTTGCTTTGTTTTTCGAAATTATTGCAGCCATCGGTGCCAGCGTAGTCATTGGTCTCATGACCTTTGCGTTTTTCCCACGTAATGTAGCCATCGCAATGGCGACTCTTATGTTCTTGACCGTCGCACCTTATTTTGCAGGTTTCCTACGTGATTACACTGTATTGTTAGGCTCCTTGACCTCCTATGGGGTGAGCACAGTGGTTTGTATTGCCATGAGCTTAGTGAGTGGCGAAAAGTTTGATTTCAAAGTACTAGCCAAGCGCGTAACCTCTTTCCAAGAAGAACAAAAAGACCGCTTGGGCACTGCAGTGACCTCATAAACACTGATAAAACATATTGGAGAAAAATATGGAACTAGATACCTTAGTTGCTTATATATTGGTCTGGCCCGTAATGTCCGCTGGCATCTTGATTTTGTTGATTGCATCACTGATTCGAGACATTGTTCGCGCCCGACGTGATGGCGAAGAGCTCTTATAAGACCGAGCCCTATCACACTAAAAAGGCGCCAGTCCAAATAGGACTGGCGCCTTTTTTAATATCTACTATCTATTGATTTAATTGAGCTGTTTATTTATCGACTGGAAATAATCGCGGAGCGATCATATTTTCGGGACGCAAGATCTCTTGGAGAATTTTTTCATCTAATAATTTTTCTTCGCGCACTAAATCCAATACCGAGCGCCCCGTCTCTAGGGCTTTTTTTGCAATGCGTGTTGAGTTTTGGTACCCAATATATGGATTGAGAGCAGTCACCAGACCTATTGAATTTTGGACTAATTTGTGACAATGCTCTTCGTTAGCGGTAATACCATCTATACAAAGTGCACACAACATATCTAGTGCGCGCTGCAAGAGTCGAGTGGAATCAAAAAGCTTATAAGCGATTAATGGCTCCATCACGTTGAGTTGCAGTTGGCCGCCTTCTGCGGCTAGGGTCACTGCTAAGTCGTTGCCAATGATCTCAAACGACACCTGATTAACAGCCTCGGGCACCACTGGGTTAACCTTGCCCGGCATAATCGAGCTACCCGGCTGGCGAGGCGGTAAATTAATCTCGTTTAATCCCGTGCGAGGACCACTAGAGAGTAAGCGTAAGTCATTGCAGATCTTGGATAGTTTGGCAGCTGTACGCTTTAACATACCCGAGAAAAGCACAAAGTCGCCCATATCAGAAGTAGCCTCGATGAGGTCCTGGGCTGCCCGCACCGGATGCCCGCTAAGCTCGGCTAAACGACGAACAGCAATGGCTTGATAGCCTGGGTCGGCATTAATGCCCGTCCCAATCGCTGTTCCTCCCAAATTTACATCCAGCAATAGCTGGGGCGCCCAATGCACAAAACGATTGAGATCTTCTTCTAGAGTCGTGGCAAAAGCGCGGAACTCTTGACCCAAAGTCATCGGCACAGCATCTTGTAGCTGAGTGCGCCCCATTTTCAGTACGCTTTCGAACTCACGACTTTTTTTCTTGAACGCATGAATAGTACGACGCAAACTGTGTAGCAATCTGTCATGCCCCAACAACAAACCCAAACGGATCGCGGTTGGATAAGCATCATTAGTGGATTGGGCCATATTAACGTCATTATTAGGGTTTAAATATTGGTACTCACCCTTTTGACAACCCAAATACTCAAGCGCAATATTAGCGATCACCTCGTTTGCATTCATGTTAGTCGAGGTGCCTGCACCCCCCTGGATCATATCCACCACAAATTGATCGTGATATGACCCCTGCATAATCTGCCTGCAGGCATAGGTGATGGCCTCGTGTTTTTTCTTGGTCAAATAACCAAGTTTGGCGTTGGCATCAGCAGCGGCATGCTTAACTATTGCCAAGGCACACACCAAGTTTGAGAAATGCGACAAGGTCACGCCAGAAAGGTCAAAGTTTTGCACTGCCCTGAGGGTTTGCGCCCCATAATAGACATTTGCAGGTACCTTGACCTTGCCGAGTAAATCCTCTTCGATACGGTATTCTTCAGAATCTGACACAGTACTATCTTCAAAGTTAGGAAGCGTCAATTATAAAGTCTTTTTCAGCAGTTTTGGCGATAAATCAATTTACTGCCATTTGCCTTCTTTGGCAGCGCACTGCTGCAGGCGTGTGGTGACCTGCCAAGTCGATTGTGATGAATCCAAAATATCAGCATAGCGATTCAACAAATCCACACACTGCTGGAGCCCGAATTGCTCAGTGTAATGCATTGGCCCCCCTAAAAAGCGCCCGACCCCATACCCATGTACGGCAATCATATCGAACTCAATAGTGCGACCTATGACATTTTCATCCAGCAGACGTGCCCCTTCGTTAGCTAAAACAGCCATCATTAGCGGGCCCAAATCTGTAGCCGCTGGAACATCTGCATCTGCTATTAAGGGCGTTGTTCTTAGGTGTTCACGGCCTAATAACTGCGCAGCCTCGAAAGGACCGACCGCAAATCCGAAATCTGTCAACGCTGTGTCGATAGCGCTGCGACTAAGACCTAATGTAAGCAGATCGTGGGCAGCACCCAAATAAACATCTAATAGACGTGCACCCACGCCAACGTTATTGGGCAAACCACTGATAGGATGCGTCCCTGCTTTGCGGGCCAGCGCTAACAAGGTAGCCAAAACCTCGGGTTGAGTCTCGTCGGTACGGCCGAGCTCCCAGAGGTGACCCTGAAAGATCGTAGGGGCAGGCTGCAGACGCACCAGAGCAGAAGGAACACGAACCAGCTCTTTAAATTTATTCAGATTTTGAGCACTGGTAGTGGCCAGAATAGTATCATCACCAGCGATTTCGTCTAACAGCTGTAAAGCAACTTTTTTCTGTTGCTCATTGCCTTGTGTGGCTTCAATTAAAAGTTGGCAACCTTTTAATTTATCAGCGACCTGATTATCCCGCGCGACCTGTGTAACCACCAATCCAGCGGCATTAAAAGCACGTGCTAAAGCATTGGCTGAATCGCCCATGCCATATATGCCCACACAACGCACATCGCGACTCTCGGTATCACGCTCTAAACCGGGGATCCTAGCCGCAGTACGCTCGGCGCCGAAAACGTAGCGCAAAGCCACAGATTGTGGTGACTGGACTAGCTCGAGGAAAATCGAACGCTCGTTGGGTAGCCCCTGCTCAAAACCCAATACAGCCCCATCCAAAATAGCCTTTACAGCCTGTGCCTTGGCCGGTAAATGCGGATATCTGGCTTGAGCCCATTCATATTGTTCTTGTAAGATTTCTTGGGCATTGGCGGGTTGAATCGGTAAATCGCGTACCTTGCGAGCCTTGAGCCCCGAAGACTTTAAGCCTTGGGCAAATTTGATTGCAGCATCGATAACATTATCATCAACTACCTTGGCAAATAGTTCTGTATCTGCCAACTCACGAGCGGGCACCAAACGCGCCTCTAAAATCATCGGCAACGCCTTTTCCACGCCAATTACACGCGGTAAACGTTGTGTCCCGCCAGCACCAGGGATAATACCCAGATTTACTTCGGGCAAACCAATACGTGCACCACTACGGGCAACACGGAAATGAGCCCCTAACGCCAACTCGAATCCACCCCCAAGGGCAACCCCATCGATAGCGGCAACGATAGGCTTGGGATTATCTTCGATAGATGCAATTACATTTTTCAAAATGGGCTCTTTGAAAGCTAAATCAGTCCCGAACTCGCGTACATCAGCCCCCCCGGAAAAAGCCCGCTCAGACCCGGTAATAACGATTGCATCAATATTGTCATCATCATTTGCCTGAGCCACATAATGTGAAATTGCAGCACGCAAAGCGTAGCTCAAACCGTTAACAGGTGGATTATTAAAAGTAATCAGTGCGACATTCTCATGGACATTGTATTGCGCGGCTTGCATTCAACCCCCTAACAAACTTAATACCTAAATCAAGCTAGTCATTATACCTATATAAGAAAACTTTTAGCCCACCTCCGAGGCCATTCGAACTTAAAGTCCATCAGCAGGCTTTTTATTTACCTCCATTTAATATATAATTATATATAATATATATTCGCATATAAATATCGCCTCACTATCTCGTCCAAAGACCTTAAAATACAAAGGATACACACATGCTACGTTTCGACGTTCCCCCAGTCTGGTCCAACGTAACCCGCTGGGAAGCCTTTCTTAGTTTTATAATTACTGCCATCGCGTATTGGGTCAGCCCATGGTTTATGATTATCCTCGTCGTCCAGGGATTCATACGCGGTTTTATAGGGCACTATCGGTGCCCAGCGCACCGCATCTGGAGCACACTATTTGAAATGAAAAACATCGCCGGCCAGAAAGAAAATGCAGGCGCAAAAATGTTTGCCAATAAAATACTCTTCATCGCCTCTAGTGTCACAGTCATCGCCTACGCCAGCGGCAGCACCATGTGGCAAATCCCCGTCATAGCTCTTTTGATATTCACCACCCTAGAGTGGGCTTTTTCATTTTGCGCTGCTTGCTGGGTATACGGACTATGGTTTCGGTTCTTCCCACCCAAGCCCCTTTAAAATACCCTGCGAGCCGCATCACAACCGCTGTATCTTTTTATACACAACCCATGAGTACTCAAACAGCGCTACTTGGCAAATTTTGGTTTGCTGCTATAATTATGTTCTTTAGATAGCATGGCTCATTAGCTCAGTTGGTTAGAGCGACGGAATCATAATCCGCAGGTCCGGGGTTCGAGTCCCTGATGAGCCACCAAAATTCCAAACCCCTGCCTACACTTAGGCAGGGGTTTTTTTATTGGGTTGATTGGGAAAATAGCCTTTTCAGGACGAAACCTCTTTAAGGGGTTATGCTAAATTTATTTTGGCCGCTGATGATCGGCCACACCTGCACGCCAGTAAGAGGAAACATTCATGTGTGTCGCCGGTACCCCTTTGCCGGTTAGAATCTCACGTAGTGCTGCAGCCTGTTGATACTCGCACGCCCCCCAGCAAAAACCATCCCCAGCAGGCAAATTCAAGTCATGCGCAGCTTGCTCCAACGAATCAACATATTCAATATCAATATTGGGCAACACCTGCCACTCACGACGATCAGCCGGGTCATTAATCTGAACGCGCACCACAATCGGTACTTGCGAATGATTCTCTTGTAAAAAGCGCTCAATAGCTGGCAGCGCAGTTTCGTCCCCAAAGAAGACATACCAAGGCAGATCGGTACGTAAAGTCATGCTGCCACGAGGGCCAGCTAAACCGGCCCATTGCCCTATTGGCGCCCGCATGGCCCACTCTAAGGCTGGGCCCCCACTATGAATTGCAAAATCCAATTGAACAGATTTGTACTCTGCCGAATAATTGATCGGGGTATAGTCACGCATTATTGGGCGCTCGCCATCAAAATGGGGCCGATCATCGCGCATTTGAGGTAAATTTGGCTTTTCTAATCCTGCCTGAGGCAGCAACAGTTTCACATAATCATCAAAACCAAGACTTATAAAATTAGCCATCTCTGCGCTGCCTAGGGTTAGACGGATAAACCCAGGGCTAAGCTGCTCACGTGCCAACATCCTTAAAGGTTTTCGAAACCCTACACCAACTATTACACCTATTTCGGCGCGAAATGCGACGAATGCTCGAGCAATCAGATAGCGAGCTCACCTTTGGAGAGCTACGAATACTTTCTTTAATTGGGCGTCACCCGCAATGCACACCATCAACGCTAGTAGAATATAGCCGCACAGACAAAGCGCAGATCGCGCGTACTATCAGCGGACTGCACAAGCTGGGTCTCGTTAAAAGACGCCAATGCGTAGAGGATCGGCGCATGCACCGACTAAGCCTAAGCACCCAAGGAGACAAAATCTACCAAGCATTAAATGATGATCGTGCCCAGATTGCTGCACGCTTGCTGCAATACTGTGATGAACAGCAGCTAACCGAATTGTTGGATTTATTACAAACAGCTAGTAGCAGCGCAAAAGATTCTATTTCGTAGATTGGGGTTGGATTTGGCTGGCTAATGTTTTATAACGATGCAAATCAGTACGCACAATTTTTTCAAAATCCACCGCACTTTCTTGGGCAAGCTCATAGCCCAATGCTTTCAAATCAGACTGCATTTCGGGTTTTGCCAAAATACGCTCAATCTGTGTTCGTAAATACTCGATAGTAGAAGTCGGGGTTTTAGCAGGAGCAAATACGGCATGCCACTGAGAAACATCAAACGGCTGTTCAATCTGCTCGGCTACCGTAGGTAGCGCTGGTAGTGCTTGAGTGCGTTGGGAAGAGGTCACTGCCAGAGCACGCAGATCACCTCTTTTTATATAAGGCACCGCGCTAGAAAGCGTGACAAAGGCAGTCTCCACATGCCCGGCAAGTACGTCATTCACCGCCGGTCCACAGCCATTGTAGGGGACATGCATTAGCTCTGCTTTGGTCTGCACCCTTAACATTTCAGCTGCTAAATGCTGAGGAGTCCCCGCACCGCAAGAGCCATACTGAACCTCTGTTTTGCGCTGCGCTAATGCCAAAGCCTGGGGCAAGCTTTTAGGTCCTTTATCAGGATGAGCAACCCACACTGATGGGACCCACGCGATATTCACGACCGGCACTAAATCACTTTCAGGGTCAAAGCCCATTTCAGCATAAAAGCCTGGATTGATCGCATAGGTGCTATTCACCATTAGTAATGTCTGGCCATCGGGCAATGCTTGGGCGACTTGGCGCGCACCGATATTGCCACTGGCGCCAGGTTTATTTTCTACGATCACAGGCTCGGGCAAATAATCAACTAATTGCTCAGCCAGTTTGCGTGCTAATAAATCAGTCCCGCCACCCGGTGGGAAGGTCACGACCAAAGATATAGGCCGGTGCGGGTAAAGAGGTGCAGCGGCAGTGGCAATGGGCACACACAAACACGCTAAAAGCACAACGGCCCACCATCTTTTAAGGCGGCGCAATAGGCCCGGCCCAATACGCCGCAGTAGGGGCAATAAGTAAACAGGCACTAACATAAAGGTCAGCCTCTACAATACATCTAAGCCCAGATCTAAGTTGCGGGCACTATGAGTGAGCCAGCCTACTGAAATGTAATCAACACCGGTTGCTGCAATTTCATTAATACGTTCAGGGGTAATACCGCCACTGGCCTCGGTGACTGCACGGTCCGCGCATTTGCGCACTGCTCTTAGCAGCGTATCTGGATCCATATTGTCCAGTAAAATGATCTTTGCGCCATGCTCTAACGCTTCGTCTAATTGCACCAAATTATCGACCTCGATCTCTATCGCTACCATATGCCCTACCGTTTTGCGGGCTTTTTCTAATGCTTGGGCGATACCTCCAGCCAAAGCTATATGGTTATCTTTGATGAGTACTGCATCGTCCAAAGCCAAACGATGGTTATATCCGCCCCCTACCCTAACCGCATATTTTTGCAAAGCACGTAGCCCAGGCAGAGTCTTGCGTGTGCAAGTAATTTTACTGTCATAAGGATGGACTCGGGCACACAAATCAGCGGTTGCGGTGGCCACACCAGATAAATGTCCTAGAAAATTTAAAGCTGTGCGCTCACCCGCCAAGATTGAACGAGTCGGTCCTTGGACCCGCGCCAAAACTTGCCCTGGGTGTATTTGGGCACCATCTTCACTATGGAAATCTACACGCACACGTTCATCCAGTTGTGCAAAAACTGCAGATGCCAAACCACTACCGGCCAATACCCCGGTCTCGCGGGCACAAATAAATAATTCACTCTCGTGCGATAAAGGAATTAAAGCTTGACTGGTCAGATCACCACCACGAGCTAAATCCTCTTGTAAAGCTGTCTGTATCAGATCACTGTATTGATGGGGAAATAATTCAGCCAAAAAAGAGCTGCTAATCTGCGTGCACTCATCAGCCAAGGTTGTTACGCTCATGACTACTCCATACTTATACTCAAATAGAGCATTGTATTATACACCTTTTGAGTATAAATGCTCTAAACAAACTTAATCGCAATCCGTACAAACGAAAGAAGCGAAAAAACGCCACATAATGTGGCGTATTCTAGACTCAGCGTGGCTGACGAGCTAAAGGTAGCTTGGTGCCGGCTATAGACCGCTCCAAGATTACATCACCGCGAAATCGAAATAGTTTAGGAGGACGGCCAGCGCTGACATTAGCATAGTGCCCAGTTTCCTCTACCAAATTTTGTTGTTCAACCAAGCGGCGAAAGTTTTGCTTATGGAGTACACGCCCAGCCAAAGCCTCGATGGCAGTTTGTAGCTGCAGCAGCGTAAACGCATCGGGCATCAACTCAAAAACCACCGGGCGATATTTAATTTTTGCACGTAATCGAGCTATTCCTGTAGCTAAAATACGGCGGTGATCAAAACGCATGGGACGACCCAGAGGATGCTGTGCGTGATTTTCCAACCACTGCTCTTCGTCTAGATCATGGTGCAAACCGTGTTCGTATAAAATGTGATCACGCTCGGCTTCTGGAACGAGATTGGCTTCGTACAATAGCTCGTAGCGTTGCAAAACCATTTCTTCGTTCCAGTTAAAACCATCCAAACCATAAGCCAAGCAAACTCTTTGCATCCGCCGCTCGCGCTCTTTAGGATCAGCGCAATCGGCTATCCAATCGCGTAGTTTTGGTTCTATATAATCGCTAAGCAATGCAGGCTTACCTTGTCGCCAATCTTCCCACGGAAAATAGCCATACCAAAGCTGCCAACCCACATCCGTATGTTGTGGCTGCTCAGTGTCTAAGGTCAGTGCCAAATAGCTTACAGAAATGACACGCCCGCCCGTCAGATAAGCACGACCTTTATCAGCAAAGGTATACAGCTGCTCTACATAACCCAACCGATACCCTGTTAGCTGTTCAACCCAAAGCCGCAGGCCGTTTTGCAACGAACGGTGTTCAGTTTGCAATACGCCCGCTGGCAAAGCCCGTGCACAATGAGTGGTCAGAACACTGGGTTCGCCCTCATTTACAGCTACCAAAACAGCTACTAATTCGGCGCTCAAGGCCCATTGTTCTTTTTTTGGCTCGTTTCCCAAAGCAAACTATCCTGTATCTATCGCATGAATCAGATCTCTATCATAAGTTATTTGGGAAGACAATGAAAAAACCAAAGCACAAAAATAAAAGGCAATGACAAAGAGTCTTGACTCTAGGTTAAAGCCTTATAACAAGGTCTCAATATCAACTTCTTGGGGAATACGTTCCCAGTGATGAGTTTGCAAGTAAGAACGAATACGGCTAATAGCCTGGGAACGTAGTTGAGAAATGCGCCCTTCAGACACCTCCATTACGGCGGCAATTTCTTTTTGATTTAAATCATGCTCAAACTGCAGTGATAATAGCAGCTGTTCACGTTCAGGAAGGTTTTTAATAGCCTCTATCAAACATTGCCGCAGAGCCTGAGTCGTCAAGTGTTCTTGGGGTGTACGCAATGCATAAGACGGTGCGACTTGATCGGTACTAAGTACATCTAAAGGATCTGCGCCGGCATGGTCAGTATGTCGAAACATATCACCTAAATGCACCACCTGAGTACCACTCACATCGTGCAACATCTGCTGATAGTCACTCAACGACAAACCCAATGCGTTTGCCAATTCCGACTCGTTAGGTTCTCGACCAAGTGTGTGACGCAAATCACTCATCGTGCTTTCTATTTGACGCGCTTTAGAACGCGCGCGCCGGGATAACCAATCCTCATTACGTAGCTCATCTAACAGCGCACCACGTATACGTGTCACAGCATAAGTTTCAAACTGTGCATCAGCCTGTTCCCGGTAGAGCCGAATCGCACTGAGCAGCCCAATGAGTCCCGCCTGCATTAGATCATCCAAAGAAACGCTGGGCGGCACGCGTGCCAACATACGCAATGCTTGGCGACGCACCAAGCCCATATGCTTTTGAATCAATTCATTTTCTTTGTGCGACATAAATTAAGGCTCATATCCATGAAATAGCAGATTTATTTTAATGAGCCTTAAACAGGGGTGAAGCAAAGAATAAAAGCACTTTTCACCCCTATCCAACACCTTAGCCTGGGCATTGTTTGCCCTAGGCTGTAACAGCAGGGCTAAATTATTGGGGAAAACTGCCGTAAATAGATCTATAACAATTCATTGTCTATTGAGCGCACTGTTTAGGAGCCTTATACGCCATGGTAAAACCCATTCCTATTCACCACGCAATTCAAACACAACAGTTACCCCAAGAACCCCACCAAAAACTAGAGACTGAACAAACACAAATAGAAACCGTTGTACCTGAACCCACTAAAACCCTTGAGAGCACATTATCTCAAAAAAAGTTGCTGCCAAACTCGATAGAAAGCGCCTTAGAGCAACTTAACGCGCAAATGCACCCGTGGGCCACAGGCATGCAATTTGAAATGGATCCCGAGCTCGAGCGACTCGTCGTATCTATTATTGATAAGGAAACGGGTGCGGTACTGCGTAGCATTCCATCAGAAACCTTGCTACGAGTTGCAAAAATGATCACTACTTTCCAAGGGCAGCACGTCAACACTCACGCGTGATAACACAGTAAAGGATATTGAAAGATGGCTACGATTTCTTCTATAGGCGTTGGTTCTGGGTTACCACTGGACACCCTGCTTGAGGATTTGCTCAAGGTAGAAAGCATCCCTTTGCAAATGATAGAACAACGCCAAGATGCAGCACAAAGTCGTTTGTCTGGTTACGGTGTATTAAAAAGTTCTTTAGACAGCTTATACCAGCAGGCCGAAAAATTAGCACAACCCAAGTCGCTCGTAACACTTAATGCGCGTAGCAGTCATGATGGCATTAAAGTCCAAGCAAACAGCCAAGCCATTGCGGGCAGCTATCAAATTGAAGTACACGAGACCGCCCGCGCCCAAGAGCTCATCGGGCAAGGCATGACCGATTTAAATAGCGCACTGACAGATAGTGATACTACATTGGACATTCGTCTACATGACGGCTCACAAGCTCAAATAGACATTACTGCCGGTACGTCTTTAGAACAGCTCGTAGAAAAAATAAACGCCAACCCCGCATTAGGAATCAATGCCACCGTAGTCAACGATGGCTCGGAAACACCCTACCGATTAATGTTACGTGCCCATGATACAGGCACAGATGCCGCCATCCAGAGCATGCAATTCTCGGATGCGCAATTAGAGGATAAATTTGGCTATACGGCGGGGGAAACTACACAAAATTACACTGTTAATGCTGCGAAAAACGCTGCAATATCAATAAACGGCATTAGCGTCAGTAGCACTGCCAATGAATTTAAAAATATAATACGCGGTGTGGACTTTACATTGTCCCCACATCGCACCTATGACGCCCCCGTTGAAATTAATATTACGCGCGATCTTGATAGCAGTAAAAAACAAATCACAGAGTTAATCAACCGTTATAACCAGCTTTTGGGTGACATTGATAAACTCACCCGCTATGACACTGAAAGCCAGTCAGGCAGTGCTTTGATGGGCGACTCAATGACCCGTCGCGTCAAAACACAGCTCATGACAGCATTGCAATTTAGCCTACCGGGCGGCGATCTAAGAACGTTAGGCCAAATTGGCATAGAAACCGATCATGCCACGGGCAAATTAAAAATAAATGAAAACGCGCTCAATGAAGCCTTGGGCAATGATACCGCGGGAGTCAATAGTCTTTTTGCAGCTCAAGACGGTCTGGGTGAGCGCATGACGCAAGCCATTGCACCGTTCCTTAAGGGCGATGGTGCGCATAAAAGCTTTCTGGAGGTTGCCACGGATAGCATCAACAGTGAAATTCGTGGTCTACAAAAGCAATACCAAAACGCCCAAGATCGAATTGATGCACGCATGGCAAATTATCAAAAACAATTCCAGCAACTCGATGTACTTGTCAGTCAAATGGATCAAACCAGTATGTATCTGAGTCAGCAGCTAGGAATGCTGGCCAACATGAACAAGCAAAACGGATAGTTTATGACGACCTCTTTTTATTCTAGAAATAAACGCGCCTCAGGTGCTCGTCAGTATGCACAGGTGGGCTTAGAATCACAAATACTCGCGGCGCGCCCCGAGCAATTAATAAATCTACTCTTTCAGGGCGCACGTACAGCAGTTAAAAAAGCACGTATACATCTTAAAAATGATGATATCGCCCAACGAGGATCGATGATTTCCAAAGCAGTTGATATTGTCGATACCGGACTCAAGGCAGCAGTAAACAAAGAAATCGGTGGCGATGTCAGTGCACATCTAATCGATAGCTATGACCTCATTGTTTATCATTTGCTACAAGCCAATATCACTGCCGATGAATCCCATTTAAATACTGCCGATACAATGCTCAGCAACCTACATGATGCTTGGAACGAAGCCGTCCAACTGGCACAAAATCAGGCCACCACTGTCTATTAGATTGCCTATGCCCACCTCATTACACCCAAACTCACCGATCATCCTATATCAACAATTGGCGCAACTAAGCAATCAAATTGTTGAAAATATTCGGCAACAACAGTGGGTCACTGCCGCCGAGCTATGCCATGTCTACTCTGATATTTTGGAATTACTAAAAACCCTGCCTCACCTGACCCGAGAACAGAGAAAAAAAAGACGTGCATTTCTGAGCACAATACTGAATAATGACGCCGAAATCCGTGCGTATTTAAACCCGCAAAGCCAGGCGATTAACTGTATCCACAATGCCAGCATCAGTAACGCCTATCCTATGCAAACCGGACTGCACTAAAAACAAAGAGATTTAAAAGCATGAGTACTGCTGGGCCATCGCAACTAGGCACAATTTTAATCCAGCGCCTGCATAGCCTCTTGGGAGTAACCCAATCCCAACAAGCCAATTTGATGTCAGGCGCTAAAGCCAATACCATTACTCCTGCTGAAAAAAGCCAATCAGAACGCCCTTTAAAGCATCCTGATTCACGCCCAACAACACCGCTCGAGCAAAAAAACCATCCCACACGCATCGCGTCACAACACACTGATAAGGGTAGCTCGAATGCCCCTATGTCGGGCAGCAGTCCACAAAATTCACTGCAGACACATTTGGGACGCACGGCACAGCTGATTTTGCAATTACTAAATCAACAACCCAAAGCCAATGCCCTCTTGGGGCGTCAACCCCTCATGCAACCACCGCAGATACCCGCCCAAGGTCAGACCCAGCCCCCCACATCGCAGGCCTTGCTCATACAGCAGAAATTACGCAATGAAATGACCCACAGCGGTCTTTTTTATGAGAGCCTACTGCACGAAAGCATGCATAAACGTATTGGCAGTGGCAGCCATCTGCGACAACAGCCCCAGAATGTTTTTGCTATGGCAACTGCCTCTGCAATAGCTGCTGATGAGCACAGCACGGAATTACCTCTTGAATTGCGTACGATAGTACGCCAACAACTAGAACTACTGGCCACCCAACAATGGGAATGGCGTGGTGAGCTCTGGCCAGGTGTGCAGATGCTTTGGCGCAACCAAGCACTGCCAGATACAGAGGAGCATCCGCATCCCAATCCACAGCCAAATCACAGCGCTCCCTGGACTAGCCAAATAGAGTTGCTGTTTTCTGTAGACGATACACTGAATTTTAATATCCAATGGACGACTCAAGAGCTGGTGATACATATTAGCGCTACGCCAACGCGCGCAAAGCAGCTTAAGCCTTTTAGAGATTTACTAGAAAAACGCCTCAGTGACATACACCCCAATTCCCATATCTATTGGAAAGAACAGCCTCGAAAATCACCTGAAAATCAAACCAATCCACCCATAGATACCTCATTATGACTAAGCACACCGATCCTAAACGGCGTAGCGCGGTGGCTTTAAGTTACCAAAACAGCACGGATCGCGCACCCCGAGTCGTTGCTAAAGGCTACGGAGAACTGGCCGAAGCCATCATCCGCCATGCCGAACAATCCAAACTCTATGTGCATAGCCAACCCGAACTTGTCAGTTTACTAATGCAATTAAAACTCGACGAATACATCCCCCCTACCCTATACGAAGTGGTGGCGGAATTATTGGCTTGGGTATATGAGATAGAACAACAAAAGAAAACATAAAAAAACCGTACTTAGAGAAAGCTGTTCATGCTCGCATTTTAGTTGCCGTTTTTTTGTCTTAAATAATCATTCACTCAATAAAGCCCTATTTTCCCCGTTTAATAATTGACTTAAACGCACACCAAAAAGAGTAAAGTATTGCAAATACCACCAAAGCTAATGCTTTGGGGAATGCTAGTCACGTCATTTAAGCTTTATTTGCAGAGGTTTATTTTATGTCCCAGGTTGCGTTATCGAAGATGGCACAAATGCATGCCACCCTTGATTCTATGGCTGCTCAGGCGGCACAACAACCGAATCGCGCATCAACCACTGCCAATCCAACCGCATCTCTTGAGAACTCCTTTGCAGATGTGCTAGGGGGTGCCTTGCGGGCTGCTTCAACAGTTGAAAACAATGCCAACACACAAGCCCAAGCTTTTGAACTGGGTGCTCCTGGGATCAGCTTGAATGACGTGATGGTTGATTTACAAAAAGCAAATCTCACTTTGCAAACCACCGTGCAAATGCGCAATCGCTTGGTGGCTGCGTATCAAGAAATCGCAAGTATGTCCGTCTAAGGCCTCTGACGAGTGCATTCATTACCGATCCATTTTTAATTTAGTTTTCTCATGAGCTGGTGAATGAGCCAAATTGCCCATACCCTACAGCGTATGCCTGGTTTAGGCTTTTTGCGCGCCCTGCCTCGATTGGCACAAATAGGTATAGCCGCTGCTCTGATGGCTATCATGGTGGTGATTCTTTTGTGGTCTCGTACCCCTGCCTACGGCGTTTTATTTAGCCAAATAGAGGATCGCGACGGCGGCGCTATCATCGCGGCTCTTGAACAAATGAACGTGCCTTATCAGTTGAAAGACCAAGGCTCGGCTATTTACGTCCCTAAAGGAGATGTTTATAAAACCCGCATGAACCTAGCGGCACAAGGTTTACCACGCGGTGGTAGTGTTGGCTATGAAATTATGGATGACCTGCGCTTTGGGGCAAGCCAGTTTACGGAACAAGTCAACTATCAAAGAGCCATCGAAGGAGAGTTGGCCCAAACCATCGAGTCATTATTTTCAGTTGAAAAAGCACGCGTACATCTGGCTTTGCCCAAAGACACTCTGTTTACACGTCAACGTCAACCCGCCTCGGCCTCTGTAATGCTCAGCCTGTATCCAGGACGTCATTTGACTGCAGAACAAGTCTCGGCCATCACTTGGCTGGTGGCATCCAGTGTGCCTAATTTGCAGGCTGATAAAGTCTCGATCGTCAATCAAAATGGACGCCTCCTAAGTGGCTCTAGCCAAGAGTCGAAACAGTTAGATCAGCAACGCCAAATCACTCATGAGTTTGAGCAGCTCGCTATCGAGCGCATTTTGAATATCTTGGAACCTATCCTAGGCGAAGATAATGTACGCGCGCAGGTAAGTGCTGAAATAGACTTTGCGCAGCATGAGGAAACCTCGGAAACATATTCCCCAAACCAAACACCTGATACAGCCGCTGTACGCAGCGAGCAGCAACTGACATCGATCGACAATCAACCTGGTCTAGCTCAAGGGGTTCCAGGAGCACTCAGCAATCAACCCCCCGCTCCTGCGGTTGCACCTATCGTCACCCCAGACGAAGGCGAAGCCAGCGACAATAATGCCACCGAAACCAAAGCAAACAACAATGCAACAGGCCAATTACTCAGTGCGCTGCAAGAAAGCCAACAACAAGCACCTCAGGCTAACGCGCGTAGCGAGATCATTCGCAATTACGAGGTTGATCGATTGGTACGCCACGTCAAAGGAGCACAAAGCAAACTCAAAAGATTGTCTATAGCAGTCGTGGTCAACGAGCGTCACATCGATGACAGCTGGCAACCTTTAAGCACAGAAGAACTCGCCAATCTACAAGACCTGGTCAAACAGGCTGTTGGTTATCAGTTTGACAGAGGCGATACCATCAGCATCGTCAATGCTCGTTTCAGTGAGAACCAGAAAAAACAAAGCATGCATTTTTTAGAGAAATACGATCTGATTGAAATGGCTTTTACGCTCATCAAGTATTTATTGCTCGCACTGCTGTTTTTTGCGGTATGGCGCATTATCATCCAGCCCCTTATTCAAAATGGGTTACATACCTGGGCGCAGGCCCATGCTATCCGTGAAGAACAAGACAAACATCAAAAAAGAGAACAGTCCGTGCAAGAACGTGCAGCTGAAATTAATCGCTACGAACAGAATCTTAATACCGCGCGCAGCATGGCAGAAAAAGATCCCCGAGCCGTTGCCATGGTTCTTCGTGCGTGGATGAATAAAGAACAAACCAATGACATCCCAAGACGATAAAGATCCGCTCCGCGATAGCGCTATTTTGATGATGGCTCTAGGTGAAGACGCCGCTGCAGAAGTGTTTCGCTACCTAAATCCCCGTGAGGTACAAGAACTGGGTATGGCGATGGCGCAACTGCGTCAGGTGACCCGAGCAGACATGGATCAAATACTAGAATCCTTTCGTGCCGAAGCCGATCAATTCATGGCAGTGACCTTGGATTCAGATGATTTTATTCGCTCAGTGCTCAACAAAGCTTTAGGCGAAGATCGTGCAGCAGGCATTATCGAAGACATTCTTGATAGCGGAGACGGCGACAGCGGAGGCATCGACGCACTTAATTGGCTGGATGCTGCCAGTGTTGCCGAATTAATTAGTGATGAACACCCGCAAATCATTGCCACTATTTTGGTTCATTTAGAGCGCGATCGTGCCGCTGATATTTTAGTTGAGCTCCCTGAACGCTTACGCGATGACGTGGTTTTACGTATTGCCACTTTTGGCGGGGTACAGCCCAATGCATTACAAGAGCTCACCGAAGTTCTTAACAAAATGCTCTCTGGCCAAGGTGCCAAACGCAGCAAAATGGGTGGACCACGCACTGCGGCTGAAATCCTCAACTACATGAGCTCTGTCAATGAAGAAGCCATCGTAGATAATTTACGTGATATGGATAATGATCTGACGGAGCGCATCGTCGAAGAAATGTTTGTCTTTGAAAATCTGGCTGATATCGAAGATACAGCGATACAAATCATTCTCAAAGAAATTGAAAGCAGTGCGCTAGCCATCGCTCTCAAAGGGGCCACTGATAATTTACGCGAAAAGTTTTTCCGTAATATGTCTAGCCGTGCTGCAGATATGCTGCGCGAGGACACTGAAGCGCAAGGCCCCATTCGTATTTCGCGGGTTGAAGAAGAACAAAAAGCTATTGTTGAAGTGGCACGCCGTTTAGCTGAGTCCGGACAAATTACGCTAGGAGGAATGGGTAGCGATGACTACATCATCTAAGCCACGTTCAAACTGGCGTCCCTGGACTATGCCAGCTATGAGCAACATCGAAAACCAGAAAGCTATTAATCCCACCCAAAGTAAAAACAAAGCTGCCCACCCCACAGCAGAGACGTTGCGTCATGCCCTAGAAGAGATTCAACAACTGCGGACTCGGGCAAAAACACAAGGGCATGCACAAGGGCACAAAGAAGGCTTTACGAAAGGTCACGAGCTAGGTTTGCAGCAGGGACTCAATGAAGGGCATGAAAAAGGCCACAACAAAGGCTTCGAAAAGGGATACCAAGCAGGACTGGAACGTGCGCAACAAGAAGCCAAAGAATTAGAGAAAAAGAAAACAAATCAACTATACACACTAATTGAAAACACAGCTGAACAATTGCAACAACTGGATGAAACACTTGGTGAGGCTTTAGTTAGTCTGTGTTGCGCGCTCGCCGAACACGTCTTGCAACAAGAGGTGCAAGCCCAAAACTACGACCTTTTACCATTCATTCAAAGAGCGGTTCGCCACATGACTGATGAGCAACCCATCGCTGTCTATGTGCACCCTGATGACCACCTCACCCTCTCTAAACACCCTGAATGGAAGTCACACTGGCAGTTATTTTCTGATCCTAAATTAAGCCCATGTGACGTAGTCATACGTGCCCCATGGGGACTGGTCGATGCACAGCTGCATCATCGTTGGCAAGAAATTATCGCAGCACTGCTGCCAAAAACTGCGCAAACAGAAATGAATCCTAAGGTAAATAATCTTTAACTAGCAGATAAATAATGAATTTAGAAACTGGCTTTCTTTCACGTAGTCTGCGTATCTTGGAATTAGCGCAACAGCGCATTGCTCACGCCCCTCGGTTGCAACGCGAAGGGCGCATCATACGCGCGACAGGATTAGTGTTAGAGGCTGTAGGACTTAACTTATCAGTGGGTGCTGCATGCCAGATTTACACACCCCACGCCGCACAGCCTTGGTCCGATGCCGAAGTGGTTGGTTTTGCTAACGGCATTACTTATTTGATGCCCCTACAGCCTCTGTCAAACATTGAACCAGGAGCTGCGATCCGGCCCCTGGCTGTGCGTACTGAATCCCTACGAAATGGCATAAAAAACAATCTCTCTATTAATATGAGCAGCACTCCCGCTCGAGCGTTGCCTATCGGCGAGCAGTTGCTTGGCCGCGTGCTGGATGGTACAGGACAACCTCTGGATGGCGGTGCCCCCCTCAGTGGCCCAGTTGCGGCACTAAATAATACGCCCATAAACCCCTTGCAACGCCCTCCTATCAAAGATGTATTAGATGTGGGTGTGCGCGCAATTAACGGACTGTTGACTGTTGGACGAGGTCAGCGCATGGGGTTATTCGCTGGTTCGGGCGTGGGCAAAAGTGTGCTTTTAGGAATGATGGCACGCTTTACACAGGCAGATATCGTCGTCGTGGGCTTGATAGGAGAGCGCGGCCGTGAAGTACGCGAATTTATTGATCAGAACCTAGGCCCACAAGGTTTGCAGCGTTCGGTAGTGGTTGCCGCACCTGCTGATGTGTCCCCGCTGCTCAGGTTGCAAGCGGCTAGTTATGCGACCCGTATCGCCGAGCACTTCCGCGATACTGGACAGCACGTCCTACTCATCATGGACTCATTGACACGTTACGCGATGGCACAGCGAGAAATAGCATTAGCCCTAGGAGAACCACCCGCTACCAAAGGCTACCCGCCCTCTGTTTTTAATATGCTGCCTGCGCTAGTAGAGCGTGCTGGCAATAGTCATGTGCACAGCCAAAACGGATCTTTAACCGCCTTTTACACCGTATTAACCGAGGGCGATGACCAACAAGATCCAATCGCTGACTCAGCTCGTGCCATTTTAGATGGTCACGTCGTGCTTTCTAGGCAACTGGCAGATAGTGGTCATTATCCTGCGATCAATATTGAAGGCTCAATTTCACGAGTGCTGGCACAAATCGTCCCAGCTGAACAAAGAAATTTAGTGCAGCACTTTAAACGAGAGAGCTCTTTGTACCAACGCAACCATGATCTGATTACGGTGGGTGCCTATGTGCCCGGCCAAGACCCCGCTACGGATACAGCCATCCAACGCTATCCTCAGTTACAGCAGTACTTGCAACAAGACATGCACGAAGCTATTGATTACGCACGTGCAGTTGCTGAGTTAAATCACATCTTTGCGCACCCTGCAGGAGCTTGACATGATTTCACCCCAGAAAAGCAAAGGTTTTCAGCGCTTATTAGAATTGAGCCAAACTCAACTCGAGCAAATGGCCCAAAGGCTGCGCACCCTACATCAAAACCATCAAACAGCATTACAGCAGCTACAACAATTAAAGCAATATCACCAAGAATACACGCATCGTTTAAATACGACATCCAAACTTGGGGTCTCAATCGCAAACTATCACAATTTTATGCGCTTTATTAGCACTTTAGAAACCGCCATGGCAGAGCAAAATAATAGAGTAGCTCAGTTATCCACGCAACGCGCAGAGGCACAACAAAAGTGGCAAGAGTTACGACAACGCTGTAAAGCTTTTGAAACCCTTATTCAGCGCGCGCAGCAGGCGGCACAATATGAGGCTAACCGCCACGTACAGCGCCACAATGATGAAATAGCCAGTCAATTAGCACAACGTGCTCAAGCCCCGTTTAGTCAGGAAATTTTATGATTTCTAATCCAATTGACTCCCTGCTCATAACCAAGCAGCCGAAATCCGCTACTCATACAACCCTATCGACGCATTTGGACGAGGGGTTGCAAGATAGCGATCACAGCCCATCGGTATTTGCACTGGCACTGACACAATTTTCAGAACAATCGAACATCAAAAATGATTGGACAAAGATTACTCACCGCGCACATACAGGCAACCCTAAACACGACATAAAAAACTTTACAGCTGTGCTGGATCGCAGCCTAGACCCTAACCATCAAAGAATGCTGGATATGAGCCAAGCACAGACTACGAGCGTTCATTTAGGTCAGGATCAAAAGATAAAACAAAACTTTCATGATCCACAACGGGTACTGCATGCTCATCGCTTTAGTCTTGGACAGAAAGGCAATGAATTGCATTCACAAGGCAGCGGGCAAAACCCTAAGCCAACCTTAGATGCAGCTCCACACGTACTGGATGATAAATCCTTTCAGCATAAATACAAACCTAAACATATTTCTGCTGACAACGTCACCCACCAGGAAGATCACCTCAGAAAAAACTCCAATCAGCCTAAAAAGCCTATAAACAAATCAACATCTAATAACACTCCGGTTGCAGCTGAGTTATTTGCCCGGACAGAAAAAAACACGCCAAACACCCACTTATCCGTGTTAACGCAGACGAATGGAATAGATACTCATGCTACTTTCCTATCGGTTCAGACACCTGCCTTCACAGCGCAAAGCACGGTGAGTACACAGTCGCCCAATCTAAATCATTCAATGCCTGTTTTTGAAGATAAGCTAGATTTGCACATACAACACCCACAATGGTCTCAACAACTAGGAAAAAGTCTTTTACGTGTCGCATCTAATGCTTCTACTGGGCAATCAATCGCCCAAATACGGCTAGATCCGCCACATCTAGGCCCTCTGCAGGTCAACCTGCAATTACAAGAGGGGCAAATCAGTGCGCAATTTTTTTCACCCCATGCTTATGTACGGCAAAGTGTAGAGCACGCTCTGCCGCAATTATCACAACAATTTGAGCAAGCGGGGTTAGAACTGGGAAACACCTGGGTTGGCGATGAGCAGCAAACCGCAGATGAGCAATACTCGGCCTTTAAACAAGCGCTAAATCAAGGCCAAAGACAAAACAACACCTCATCCACTGGCGCAACCCCCAGCATCACGCAGATCGAAACACCCTCAAATGCAAAGCGTTTTTACCACCCACAATCAATCATTAACACCTTTGCCTAATTTTTATTTGATTACTCTAAGTGCATTATAAAAACCCATGAATACATCTTCATCGGCCCGCCGCAGTTCACAACCTCGGGCAGCCTACCAGAGGCCGCGCCAAAAAGGCCTGGGCCAACGAATCTTTAGGCTAATTTTGTTGATTTTGGTGGTTGGGGTGCTCAGCGCTTTAACTACCTTATATTTTGTTTGGCCAGATTTCTCTCTGGCCAAACTCAATCCAAACAGTCAGCAATCACAACCCGCTAACAATGATGCTGAATCCAACTCTAAACCATTACGAACCCCCCTGATTAGCAATGCTAAGCCCAATTTTGTAGATTTTGAGCCATTTACAGTCACGCTTGATCAGGAGGGGCGCTCTCGCATTCTTTATGTCGGGATTACTTTGCAAGTAGCCGATAATCATTCGCGTGAATTATTGCAACAATATCAGCCAGTCGTGCGCGATCGGATCTTGCACGTATTGTCTTTGCAGGATCCTCAACAGGTACAAACACCGACCGGGCGCGAAACACTGATCCAACAATTGGATGAATCGCTCAGTCTGCCCTACCCACCTGCCAATCAGGCACCTGAAATTAATCATGTTTTATTTACCACCTTTGTGGTGCAGTGATGTCCTATCAAAGCTTTTTATCGCAAGATGAGGTTGACGCCCTGTTGGCCGGAGTAACCGGTCAAGAGCTCCCGGACGAAGAGCAACCCACCATGGTTGGTGGTGTGAGGCCTTACGATCTGACTTCACCTGAAAAAGTCATCCGACATCGTATGCAAACGTTAGAGCTCATCAACGAGCGGTTTGCTCGTCACCTGCGACATACTCTTTTAAGTTTTATGCGCCGCAACGCAGATATCACGGTGGGCTCTGTACGTATCCAAAAATACAGTGATTTTGAACGCAATTTACCCGTGCCTAGCAATTTAAATATGGTCGCTCTCAAACCATTGCGTGGGACAGCGTTATTTACTTTTGATCCGCATCTGGTCTTTCTCATTATTGATAGTTTATTTGGGGGCCACGGACGTTATAACACTCGGATCGAAGGCCGAGATTTTACGACCACTGAACAACGCATCATTTTGCGATTGCTCACCCATACCTTGGAAAGCTATTGCGCTGCCTGGGAAAACGTTTATCAGTTGGATTTTGAATATATACGTTCAGAAATGCATACCAAATTTGCGCGCATCAGCACCAGCAATGAATTAGTGGTAGTAACGCCTTTCAGTATTGAATTTGGCGCCCAAGGTGGCAATCTAAACGTGTGCTTACCCTATTCCATGATTGAGCCACTGCGCGATCTGCTGACGCGCCCTTTACAAGACACCAGCGATAGTGAAATAGACCAGCGCTGGACGCGTCAATTGAGCCATCAAGTCCGCAGTGCAGAGGTAGAACTGTCAGCAGAATTTCAAACCATCCCTTCAACAATTGGTGAATTATTACGCCTCGAAAAAGGGGATGTCTTGCCAATGGAATTGCCTACAGAAATGACTGCACATGTCGATGGGGTTCCTATACTGCGTTGCGGGTATGGCACCTTTAATGGCCACTACGCCATCCGCGTCAACCGTATTTTGTCTTATCAAGAATCTAAACTACACAAGGTGAGTAGTGATGACGAATCAAAAAAATGAACCGCATATCGAAGATACCCCTAAAGACACCCAAGATGAGCTAGCTATTAGTTGGGAAGAGGCGCTCGCCGAGCAAGCACAAGGCAGCCCTGACGAATCCCATGACGGCGATCAAGCAGAATCCGCCCCGGATGATGCTGACAATATCTTTCAACCGCTTGAACAAAAGCACGGGGTCAGTCAAAGCGATATTGACATGATTATGGATATTCCTGTGCAACTATCAGTTGAACTGGGCAGAACACGGCTCACTATTAAAAACATTCTTCAATTGGGTCAGGGCTCTGTCGTAGAGCTAGACGGGCTGGCTGGTGAACCCATGGATGTTTACGTTAACGGGTATTTGATTGCTCAGGGAGAGGTAGTGGTTGTAGATGATAAATATGGCATACGCATCACAGACATCATCACCCCTAGCGATCGCATTCATCGCCTCAATACACGCCGATAACCCCCCACTACCATCAGCATACTAACCATCAAGTTCAAACATGACATTATGAACAGCGGTGATTTAATAAAGATATCGGCGAGCCTGGCACTGGTTGTCATAATTATTTTGGGTTTGGCCTTATGTGTACGTCGATTAGGATTAAGCCCACAGCGCAGTCAGCACTCACTGCGTGTGCTACAGCGTTTGCGCATGGGTCCTCGTATGCAGCTGATGGTTATCGAACACGAAGATAAGCAACTATTAATTGGGGTGACACCACATCATATTTCTTTGTTGGATTCGAGCCCGCCCAACATAACTTCCCCGGCTGAAAAAAGTTTCAGCATGGTATTGAAAAATGCAAGCAAAAGAACAGCTGCCAAGGCCACAACGCAGGAAAAAAACGTATCAAAGCAAAAAAAAGCTTTTAGAGGGTTTGGAGGGTTTACGTTTTTAATAGCTGGGCTGGCATTTTTCTGGCCTGATCTAATCCAGGCGCAAACACTCCCCGTGCCAGCTATCACTAGCACTCTGAGTGAGCAAGGAGAGCAGGTGTGGTCTCTTAGTATTGAGACCTTGGTCGTGCTCACTCTTTTGACATTTATTCCCGCCGCCCTGATTATGATGACGGGTTTTACACGTATCATTATCGTGTTGGGCTTGTTACGTAATGCTATGGGGACAGGCGCAGCGCCACCAAATAGTATCTTGATTGGTATCGCTCTATTCCTGACATTTTTCACGATGGCCCCGGTTTTTGATGAAATCTATGAACATGCATATATCCCCTTGAGCCAAGAAAAAATCCAACTCGCCCAAGCGCTTGAACGAGGCGCAGAACCGCTCAAGGAATTCATGCTGCATCAAACTCGTGAAAACGATCTCATCTTTTATGCTGATCTGGCACAAACAGGGCTACTTGAAGGACCCGAACAAACACCTTTGCGCATTCTGGTGCCCGCTTTCATCACTAGTGAGCTAAAAACAGCATTTCAAATTGGATTTACTGTCTTTATCCCTTTTTTAATTATTGATTTACTGGTTGCCAGCGTTTTGATGTCGCTAGGCATGATGATGGTGCCCCCGGTGACCATTTCATTGCCCTTTAAACTGATGCTTTTTGTATTGGCCGATGGTTGGCATCTATTACTGGGCTCGTTAGCGCGCAGTTTTTATATCTAACGCTCATTGCGTACTCATATGCTTATATTTAATCCGCTCCGGCGGGCTTTATTGAGCCGAAAGGAATACAACAATGACTCCTGAAACAGTCATGACTATGACCTATGCTGCCCTCAAGGTGGCCCTGTCCATGGCGGGTCCTTTGCTACTTACCACACTCGTGGTTGGACTGATTGTCAGCGTGTTCCAAGCAGCTACCCAGATCAATGAAATGACCTTGCCCTTTACACTAAAGATTGTGGCTGTGGCGATTGCGATTGTGCTTTTAGGGCCTTGGCTCATCAGCACCATGGTGGAATATATTCAGGCTTTACTCAGCGGCATCCCAGATAATCTTTATTAATAACAAGAGCCCTGTCCGCGGTCGCATCTCAATGATTAGCTTTAGCTACCACGAATTACTGGAATTATTCAGTATTTATTTTTGGCCCTTTTTACGTTTATTGGGCCTATTCATGACAGCCCCCTTGTTTAGCGAATCCGGTATCCCTGCGCGCATCAAAATTGGACTCGCCGCGGTATTCTCAATCCTTATTGGGCCCATGTTGCCGACCCCATATTTTACCCATGGCAATCACTATGAAATCCTTTTTCTGGTACTGACGCAAACCCTAATAGGGCTGTTGATGGGGCTCACTATGCGCATTATTTTTTCGGCGGTACAAACAGCCGGGGAGTTTATTGGATTACAAATGGGGCTTTCTTTCGCGTCTTTTTTTGACCCCGCAACGGGCAGTAACACGGCGGTGCTCGCTCGTTTTTTAAATGTCGTTGCGATGCTGGTTTTTATTTCGGTAGATGGGCACTTATTTTTGCTGGATGTCTTGTTTTATAGCTTTAGTGAAATCCCTGTCACTTTGGTACCCTTATCAGTAGATGGCATTGGAGTTTTTTTGGATTGGAGCCGTTATATTTGGTTTTCTGGTCTGCTTTTAGCCTTGCCGTTAATCATCGTTTTACTGAGCATTAACCTAGCGTTTGGTATTCTTAATCGCACGGCACAACAACTGACCGTCTTTGCGGTTGGTTTTCCTATTACTCTAAGCGTTGGTTTTATTCTTTTGGTACTGGTCATCCCGCGCACCGCACCCTTTTTGTTGGAATTATTTGCCACCGGGTTCGATGCGCTTCGCGCCGTGCTATGGGGGCTAAGTGAATAACCCTTTTTATTAAAATTCTTCCCAATCATCTTCGGCACTAGAGCTAGATTGGCCACTGGGGTCAGGGCGCAGCAACTGATGGCTGTCGTTCTTTTCTGAGTGGTGGTTATTTTTAAACCCGCTAGTATTGCCATTGTTTGCCGACGAACTTGGGTTTTCATTGAGCATGCCATTTTGTGCTGCTTTTGAGGTCAGTGCTTGATTTTTCGACTCTACTTTCTTTTTTGATGCTGATTGATTTTTCTTGCGCACTCCCAAATCAATGATTTCAGCCCCTGGCAGTTTATAAACGACCGCATTTTCTTGTAAACGATTCGCATGGTTTTTAAGTAAATGACCAGCCGCTGTAGCGCGTTCGAGCATATGTGCATTTTGTGAAGTGCTGTGATCCATTTGGTTTACAGCACGATTAACCTGCTCTATCCCACTGGACTGCTCGATCGTGGCAGCGCTGATTTCGCCCATAATATCGGTCACGCGGTGTACCGAATCGACGATTTCTTGCATGGTACTGCCGGCACGTTCAACTTGGGTCGACCCCTCGCCTACTTTTGCTACTGAGTCTTCGATTAGATCGGTGATTTCACGGGCTGCCTGGGCACTGCGCTGAGCCAAAGCACGTACTTCAGATGCTACTACCGCGAAACCACGCCCTTGTTCACCCGCGCGTGCTGCCTCAACAGCCGCATTTAAAGCTAAGATATTAGTTTGAAATGCAATGCTATCGATCACGCCTACAATATCAGAGATCTTGTTAGAACTCGCAGAAATTGCCTGCATGGTGTTGACCACCTCGCCCACCGCATCACCCCCGCGCTGTGCAACCTCAGAAGCAGTCACTGCTAATTGATTCGCTTGATGAGCATTATCAGCATTTTGACGCACAGTGCTGGCCAACTGTTCCATACTAGCCGCGGTTTGTTGTAATGCTGCAGCCTGCCCTTCTACGCGTGTACTCAAACCATTATTACGATCAACCATTTCATTGGTTTCTGCCAACACCTCATCTGCCAGGTTACGCATGAGTGACATGGTTCGGATCAGATTTTCCTGCATACGACGTACGCTCACATAGAGCAGGTTGAGTTCATTGTCGCGCAAGGATGGCTGAATACGTTGACTAAGGTCTCCATTTGCGATTGCTTCTATGTGCAAACGCAACTGCCGTAAAGGACTAAAAAAACGCCTTTGAAAGACACCCAAAGCGATTCCTGCTATGCCCAGACTAATGGCTACTAGTAGAGTCAGCTGCATCATGAGCGCATTGACGGCACTTTTTCCCTGGCTGCCGGCAATAGCTACCAGTTGATTTGCATGATAAATACTCGAAATAGCCGCTAATACGGTGCAAATGCAGAGTAATGCTACTAAAAGCACAAAAAAACTTTTTAGTTTCAATTTATTCATGATGCTCTCTCTCTATGTTTTCTCTGAGATTTATGATCTCAATACTTTTATCTCGCTACGGTTTATTATTTGCCCATCGAAAAAAGACTGGTGCCTTGTATCTTTATAAATGCCATAGATGCCGCCTCTAGAGCCATTTTGCGTAGCGATAGCTGTGTGGTCGCCGTGTAATAATCAACATCCTCAAGCCTCGAAAGCTCTTTGGAAATCTGCAATGACTGCACAGAACCACTATTTTCTAGACTGTCTAATTCGTTCATGCGCGACCCTACAGAGGCGCGCACAGTGAGGACATTGTCATAATTGATATCAATTGTTTGTAACGCTTGATTGAGAGTGTTTTGTAATCTAGCTTGTGCAGCCTCATCACCTTTTGTGGGCTGCTCTAGTGCATCTATAACATCAGCCAAAACATTTAATAGATTGAGTTCATCAGCACCGTTTAAGGTTTTTGCTTGTTGGTAGTACAACTGATCCCCAGCTTTGGCTGCCCCTTTAATTTGAAAGGACACACCAAACTCATCTTTAAGGTCAATCACTGCCGGTGTTTCAGTAGCGTCAAATTCGTATGTCGCTATCGTGGATTCATTGTGCTCATCTAGGTAATGAACCTGCACCTGCCAGCCAGCCTCTGGATCACCTACATGCTGTAATTCCAATCTTTGGACCTGACTCGCTTTTTTGGGTGCATGTATTTGCATGCTGCCTACTACCGCAATACCAGTATTGTGGGCACTGCCACCATGAATAAAGGTCATCGCACCGGGGGCAGAGCGCAAAAACACGTCACCGCCGTGGTTACCAACATCAATAACCCGTGAATGGTCGACTTGTATGTTTCTAGCTGCCGAATCACCCGTGTCTCCCTGGTATATATAACGACCATCAACCTGAGTAAACGGCTGACTCTTTCCTTGTGAGCCACCAAAAATATAACGACCAGCAGCATCAGTCGCATTCATTGCACCCATTAGTGTTTCTTGTGACTGTGCTAAAACCTGAGCCAAGGCTGCACGATCCTGATCGGACAAAGCACCATTCCCAGCCTCTATCAAACGTGTTTTAAGACCCGCCAAATGCGTCACCACACTATCCAGCACATTTTCAGTTTCACCTAACGCGCGCATGGCGATCTCGCGATTCTCCCCAAAACGTTGGTTCATAGACTGTGCTTGGGACAAAGTGATAGATTGCGCCGCAGCCAACGGGTCATCCGCGGGTGTAATCATGCGCCGGCCCGTGCCAATCTGCTGAAACAAATGAAGTAAATCACCCTCTTGTTTGTTGATGGTGTTCACACCTGTTTGAAAATACAGTGCTGAGCTAATTCTCATTGCTGACCCTTTTTAATCAAAGTTATACAGGTATACGGTGAGTTTTTGTGGCTATAAAAACACCTAAGGACGCAAACTAAGCAAAGTATCAAACATCGCAGTTCCAACATCGATAAGCTTTGAAGCAGCGCGAAACTGTTCTACATATTGTTCGAGCAAAAAATACTCTTCGTTTAAATTGACCCCCGATACGCGTTGCTGTGCCGCAAAATTCTGCTGAACCAGGTTTTCTTGGGCCTTGGCCGCAGCCGTGTTCTCTTGGGTTTGCACGGCAATACGATTGACCAGCTGCCCAAAAGCATCATTAAAATTTAAATTGCCTTGCCCTAAAATCTGCTGATTTTGTAAAGCCGCTAAAGCCAATGCATTGTCACCATTAGCAGGCCCAGCGCCAGGAGCGCCAGCTGCGATTTTTGCGGGGTCATTCAAATCAACACCAAATCCAGCAGCTGCACGCCTTGTAGGCTGCAAGGACCACTGTGCATCCAGCGGAATATCGCCATCAGGTAACGTTACCTTTAATCCATCAATCAGATAATAAGACTCGTTGCCATCTGAGTTTTTCTGGGCAGGAATCAAAGCACCACTTTGGGCATCAAAAAAAGCTAACCCTTTAAAATTCCCCTCAGCATCATGCTGTGCCTCGATACGATAATCTCGTAGTGCTAAGGCGCTGGCATCTTTTAATTTGACGGATAACTGTGGCAGACCTTGGGGGTGGCCAGTGCTACTTAAAGGGATGCCCTGACCCACATCAAAATAAAACATATCCGCGCCTGTTTCGCCATCAAGATCAACACCCTGTCGGTGCCCATCGTTAATGCTCTGGCCTATTCCTAGGGCCAAACGACCCAGCGCGTTTTGAGCAGCATCCAGAGTCTGAGCGCGATATCTAAGAACACCCCCTAATTCGCCCCCCTGTATAGTGGCGTCATCCATCTCTACCCATTGTGTGCCCTCTTGACCCTGTATTTGATAGGCTAAGACATGTCGCGACGGATCGTTAGTAGAAGGAATCGCGCGCAATTCGTGGATGGTGCTACCACTTAATAGCAATTGGCCGTTACTCAAAGTTAAATTGAGGCGACCATCTTGTTCAAAAGATTTAACCTCCACCAACTCGTTAAGCTCCATTAACAGCTGATCGCGTTGGTCAAGCAAATCATTGGGGCTGTGGTTGGGGGTAGCTGCCTGTGCTTTGGTGATTTGCCCATTTAAATCATGGATACGCTCAACGTAGCTATTAATTTGGTGGGTCAAAGTGCCAATCTGGGTGTTTAAATTGCTGCGCTGATTTTCAATAAAAGTGTCAGTCTCTTTGAGCTGAGTTGCCACATTTTGGGCTCGCCCTAATAACTCTTGACGTGCAGCTGCATCGTCAGGGCTAGATGCGACGGCCTGCAAAGCCCCAAAAAACTCTTGCAGCGCTGGGCTGATCCCTGATTCACGATCAGAGAACAAATTATTTAACTGAGCTATCTGATTACCATAAGACACATATTCGGTATGCTTGCCTTTGGAGGACATCAATTGCTGATTTAAGAATTGGTCATAAGCACGCTGTATAGTGACCGTTTGTATGCCTCGGCCAATATATCCTGCACCGGTAGCGTTGGCTCCTTGGGTCTGGCTGAGCACCGTTTGGCGGCTATAACCCTCGATAGCCGAGTTATTAATGTTATGTCCTGTTGTTTGTAGATTTTGCTGTGCATTTAGCAGCGCTGACAAACCTAAACCATACAAATTCATGATTGCTCCGAATAGTGGGATCGTGAACAATGGGCCAATCAGGCCTCTACTACTTTTACGGCATGTTTTCGGTTTTCTTTAGCCCTACTTAGAATCAAAATAGGCCATGATAGAAATCAGCTTTTGTGCATATTTTGGGTCTGTGGCATAACCCGCCTCTTGGATGCGGTGCGCTGCGTCTTCTGCACTCTCGGCAGCCAAAACCTTGGCATAACGGTTTTGGCTACTAATTAATCGGGCATAATCACTAAAAGACTCTTCGTACGAATCATAAGCTCGAAATGGCTGCGGCATTTTAACTTTACGGCCTTTTAAAAATTCTGTGGTCATAATATTTGCCACTGGCCCGGACCAATTACTGCCCGCTTTAATACCAAACAAATTAAAAGTCGGGCGTCCGTCCTCATGCGTGATCTGTCGTTGCCCCCACCCGGATTCCAATGCGGCTTGGCTCAAAATCAATTTCATCGGTAGTCCAGTCTCGGCAGCAGCTTGCTCAGCCGCAGTGCGCATGGTATCAACAAAGCGCTGTATATGAGCGGGGGCTCCTTTAATGGCAGAAATTACTTGCTCCATACCTTGATGCCCTGTTAGTTTACGAATCAGACTTGAAAGATCAGGAGCTTCGATGACTCTTGCTTTACCCACATGAGAGCGCAGGCCTGCTTTACGTGAAGGTGCTTGTTCAGCAATAGCATAGGGCACGAAATCATCTGCACCCATTTGTTCGCGCATTTGTTGTTGTAATACCTGGACCAGGCCTAAACCCGGGTCAGAAAGCGCTATAGACAGCTGTTCATCATTAAGCGCATAAGCCATCTTTTCTGCGCTGCTTTGCTCAGCGCCAAGCAGTGCTGCACTTTGACGCGCATATTTCAATATTTGCTGGATAAAAATAGATTCAAACTGCTGTGCGACCTCGGCTTGTACATTAGGATTTTGCGGATTCTGTGCTGCTTGACTCTGCAACATTGCCAACCGCTGCGTATCAAATATGGTAGTGACTTGTTTTGCACCCGGCCGCGGAAAATAAAGTGTTGACATGCCGCTTTCCTAAACGATTTCTAGCTCGGCTCGCAGCGCCCCTGCACTTTTCAAGTTTTGCAAAATGGTCAATAGCTCTTGTGGGGTAGCACCTAATGCATTTAAAGCACGCACCACATCAGACAAATTTGCACTGGTGCGGACATGATGCAGCGCGCCATCCTCTGCGCGCATTTCGATATCAGTTTCATGGGTGACTACAGTCTGTCCTTGCGTAAAGGGGGTGTCGGGTTGATGCACCTCGTCTTGACGGCTGATCACGACTGACAAGCTGCCATACGCCACCGCAGCCTCTTCGATAGTGACCGTTTTATTCATGACGACGGATCCCGTCCTGGCATTAATGACCACCTTGGCGCGCGCTGGAGGTAGCGTCACCTGAATATTTTCTAATTGTGATAAAAAACTAGACTGGGCTTGCGTCTGTGCAGGCGCATGCACGCGTATCACCCGACCATTTTCAACTTGGGCGGTGCCCGCACCAAACTGTTCATTAATACTCTGCGTCACGCTCTGGGCAATTCCAAAATCGCTACTGCTTAACTCTAAATAGACTAACCCCTCATTAACAAAAGTCGTGGGCACATCTTGTTCTACGATGGCGCCAGCAGGGATAGTACCGGCATTTAGCTGATTTACCTGCACGCTAGAGCCCCCTGCTTCTGCACCTGCACCTCCTACCAGCAAATTGCCTTGAGCGATAGCGTATACCTGTCCATTGGCACCTTTTAACGGGGTCATTAACAAGGTCCCGCCGCGTAGGCTCTTGGCGTTACCCATCGAAGACACCACTACGTCAATTGATTGTCCTGGACGCGCAAATGCAGGTAGTCGTGCAGTCACCATCACTGCAGCCACGTTGCGTAATTGCATATTGCTACCCTGGGGCATCGTAATCCCTAACTGCGATAGCATGTTGATTAAGCTTTGCTGCGTAAAGGGTGACTGTCGTACCTGATCCCCGCTGCCATCCAACCCAACCACCAAGCCATAACCAACCAGAGGGTTCTCTCGCACTCCTTGTATGCTGGCTAAATCTTTGATGCGGTCAGCATAGGCTGTTGACAGAGCCACCGACCACAACAATATTATCCGCAGACTCCAATAAAAGAGCTGTCGCGCCTTATTAATCCCTGAATTGCACCTTGTCATAGCCTGTCTCTAAAAGGGAGAAATATTTAAAAAGAACCGCTGTAACCAACCCATCGTTTGCACTTCATCCATCACCCCCTGACTGCGATACTCAATCCGAGCATCGGCCACTTGGGTAGAAGAGACGGTCCCTGAGCCCGAAATAGAACGCGGATCCACCACCCCAGAAAAGCGCACGTATTCATTACCTCGGTTAATCGCAATTTGCTTTTCCCCCGCCACGTGCAAATTACCATTAGGTAGCACCCCTACTACCGTAGTGGTTAAAGTGCCAGAAAACATATTGTCAGCACTACTGCTACCCGTGCCCTGATGTTGGTTGTTGCCACTGACCGCAAAATTCTGCCGATGGCCTAAATCACTAGGAAGAATTTTAGGATCGCGCTCAAAATCCAATCCTGCGCTGCCGCTGCGATCTGTATTGGTTGAAACTTTTTTGGCAGCGTTGGTTTTCTCTTCGATGAGGATGGTAACAATGTCACCTATGTTGCGCGGGCGGCGGTCTTCGAACAAAGGATAGCTGCCATAAGCGGTAGGCTGGTAAATAGAGCCATTAGCCACTGCCTGGGGCGGTTGTACAGGTGGCGGTGGCGCACTGAGTGGGCCAGTAACTACAGGCTCGGGAGGCACCATTGCACACGCACCTAAACCAAGAACACCGCACACAACGAACGCCCGCATTACCGATTCTGCATGGCGCAACCTCAGCGCCACGTGTCGCCAAAACCCATTGCCACGCATAAAAAACAAACCGTACATAAGTTTTATCGCCCTTACCGCCAGGTATTATGTGATGACAGTCATCAAGTTTTGTATTGCTATTTGCGCTATAGCTGTGTCAAACGGGCCAACATCTGATCTGAGGTTTGAACGGATTTGCTATTCATCTCGTAAGCCCGCTGTGCAGTGATCATATTGACCAGTTCTTCGGCGACATTCACATTCGATGTTTCGGTATACTCCTGTAATATCAATCCAGCCCCATCCAACCCTGGCTGCAAGAAATTCGCAGGCCCTGAGGCATCAGTTTCCACATAAAGATTCTCACCCATACTCTGTAAACCACTAGGATTCACAAAGGTTGTCAGCTGTAATTGCCCGATTTCCACGCTGTTGCCCACAGCACCGGGCTGCGTTACAGATACTGTCCCGTCACGCGAAATCTCGATCTGCAGGGCATTATCAGGCACCATAATAGGCGGCTGCACTGGATAGCCACCCGCCGTAACCAGCTGCCCGTCTTGGTCAATTTGCAGGCTACCATCGCGACTATAAGCAAAAGTGCCATCAGGCATCTCAACTTGGAAATAGCCGCGCCCCTGAATGGCGACATCCAAAGCGTGCCCTGTATTATTGAGCCCCCCCTGGGAATGAATTCGTTCGGTAGCAACCGTGCGCACACCTGTGCCCAACTGCAATCCAGTCGGCAACTGATTTGCAGCCCCTACCTGAGCACCTGGTTGACGTAAGGTTTGATACATCAAATCTTCGAAAACGGCTCGCGTGCGTTTAAATCCAGCAGTGTTTACGTTGGCCAGGTTATTAGATATGACATCCATATTGGTTTGTTGGGCTTCCAGACCCGTTTTGGCGATCCACAATGAACGTATCATGATGTTTTCCTCTAGCTATACCTTGCTATGTTTTATTAACTTAGTGAAAGGATGGAGTTGGCGCGCTCTTCATTGGCGCTACTATCACTAATGACTTTCATCTGCATCTCAAACTGGCGCGCATTATCGATTAAAGCCACCATGGATTCAGCCGCACTGACATTACTTTTTTCCAAAAAGCCTGGCGCAACCCGTAGGGTTTCATCCATTGCTGCTACCTGCCCATCTGCCATTCGAAACCAGCCGTCCTCGCCACGCACCAATGACTGTGGCTCAGGGTTTACCAGTTTGACCTGACCAATAGTTTGTACGTCGCGGGGGTTATCACCTGCGCCCAGCGCCGTGATTTGGCCATCCACCGAAAAATGCACACTGCCGCGTTCGGGGATTTCAATCAGATCATTGTCAGCAGAAAGCACAGGGAATCCTTGTGCTGTTACCAAAATACTGTCTGCACTGACATTAAAATCCCCGGCTCGTGTATAGGCCTCGCCTTGGGGGGTTTGCACGGCAAACCATCCTTCGCCCTGAATAGCCAAATCCAAAGCATGTCCTGTTTCAGACATTGGCCCTTGTGCCATATGCGTGCCCACAGTGCTGCTTACAGTTGAAACTCGAGTCGGGTAGGCAGCCCCTCCTTGTAAAGGCACGGCACGTTGTAAATTGAGTTGTTGCTTGAAACCGGTCGTGCTTATATTGGCCAAACCGTTAGTTACCTGTGCTTGCTCTTGCAACAGTCTCTGCGCGCCATTCATAGCGGTATAAAGTATGCGACTCACGCTGTCCTCTCAGAGCTTTTAACGCAGACTAATCAATGTCTGCATGACTTGATCTTGGGTTTTGATTGTCTGAGCATTGGCTTGATAGGTACGCTGCGCAATGATCATGTTGACGAGCTCAGCACTCAAATCCACATTTGAAGCCTCTATGGATTGCCCCTTTAAAGTAGCCAGCCCTTGGCTGCCAGGAATACCTAATACAGGCTGTCCCGATTCACCTGTCTCGGCAAAGGCATTGTCACCAATAGGTTGCAACCCATTTGGATTGTTAAAATCAGCCAAGGCCACGGAACCAATCGTGCGTGTAATGCCATTGGTATAACTAGCGACCATGCTGCCATCCTTGCTGACAGACAGACTGCTATATTCACCAGTTGGGTATCCATTTTGGCTAAACTTAGGGTTAAATTCCCCACCAAACTGAGTCGAACCATCGTAATTAAAGCGTACCTCTAGATCATCAGCAGGTGAACCGCTACTAAGCGCGCCCGAAGCAATGGTTAAATCAAAATAGGGAGGCTCATTGAGCAAGGCCCCTGAAGGGCTAAATTGCAATTTTTCACCTTGTCCCAGGACATTGTCTTCCAGCGCAAAACGCACCTCCCAAGTACTGTTATCGGGTTGGTTAGCGTCTGGCTCGCGCTTAATGTAGTACTGCATCAAAGTATGCGAATTACCCAATGAGTCATAAACCGTAATCGGCAATGAATGCGTATAACTAGCTGGGTTAGCCGGATCAAAGTCTACAGATTCAGAAACCGCTGAGGCATTGGCATCCAGGTTGGCTCCGATCTCAATGCTGCTGGTGGCACGCGGCTCGATATTGCCAGACGGAATCCGCAAAGCACCAAGCTGGTCCGACAAAGTCCCATCTGAACGCACTTGGTATCCAGTCAGTCGGTGCCCTTGCGCATTGGTAATATAAAAATCTTTGTCTTGATGGAATTGCCCATTACGTGAATAAACAGGGGTACCGCTGGTATCCAATAAACGAAAAAAACCTTTTTCACCATCGATGGCCATATCAAATTGATTACCTGTCAATTCGATATTACCCGCTGTAAAGCGTTGATTAATGGCTGCCACCTGCACCCCCATACCAACTCGCGAGTTGGCATATACATCAGCAAACGCCATGCTGGCAGCCTTGAATCCAGCTGTTTTGCTATTAGCAATATTATTGCCAATTACATCCAGATTTTGCGCTGCCGCATTTAAGCCAGATAAACCTTGTCCAAAACCCATGATTACCTCTTTTTACCAATATGTTTAACTGCCAGTTAATAAAGCCTAAGGCGCAACAAAACAGCCTTAAATCACATGATTTGGCGAATATCGAATAACGAGTATTTGCCATTCAAGCCCAGATCTATTTCCAGCCCACCTGCACTGTAGGCAACATTTTTAACTGTGCCATGGGTCAAAACCTCGGCCGAAACTTGTTTGCCATCGGTTGTGGTTGCCAGCACCTCAACCGTATACGCGCCATCTGACACGGGCAAACCCGCATCATCACGCCCATCCCAATGCACTTCATAAACCCCCATGGCGAGATTATCTTCGAGCTCTAAAGTCCGCACTAATTTGCCCGCCTTATCATGGATTTTCACCTGCGTTTTGGCGGCAGGTGACATTAAATCCACACCGAATGGTGTCGCCGCTTTTATTTCAGCGTTTTGCGGGTCCGACCCTAACAAAACCTTATCTCCAGGAACCAGCACATCACGCCCTACCAACATAGAAGCTTGCATGGATTGAGACACATCCATTTGTCCTGAAATGGTCAATAAAGTCTCATTGAGCTGGTTAATGCCTTGAACGGTGGATAATTGAGCTAACTGACTCGTAATCTCTGAATTATCCATCGGGTCCAATGGGTCCTGATTCCGCAACTGGGTAATTAATAAAGTCAAAAACCGGTCTTGGGTTTCGTCAATGAATTGTCGCTGCTGTTGATTTTCAATCAGTCCGCCCATCAAACCACCGGAATTTTGGACCGCGTCTACTGTATTCATCGAATACCCCCTATTGGCCTAAAGATAATGTGCGTTGCAGCAAGCTTTTGGTTGTATTGATAACCTCGACATTAGCTTGATAAGAACGGGAAGCAGAAATCATATTGACTGTTTCAGCAATCACATCGACATTTGATCGAGTGACATATCCCATTTCATCCGCCAAAGGATGGCCAGGGTCGTATTGCACTTTAAAAGGTTGAGTGCTTTCCACAACCCCCGCGACCTTAACGCCCCCGATTTTTTGACCCCCACCCTGCATCGCTGTAGGGTTCACTTTAAATACCACTTCGCGGGCCCGATAAGGCGCCCCATCGGGGCCGACTACACTGTCCGCATTAGCAATATTGCTAGCGCTGACGTTCATCCGCTGTGATTGAGCCTGCAGGGCAGAACCTGCGATGTTAAAGATACTCAGACTGCTCATATCAAATCCTTGGAGTAAAAATTACTCAGACCCAACCTCAGGGCTGTAATGCAACACCTAATGTTTTAATACGCTGGGATAAAATTGATAGGCTGCTTTGGTAACCCATGCTATTGTCGGCAAATGCAACCCGCTCTACGTCCATATCTACCGTATTCCCATCTAACGATGGCTGTGCAGGTACCCGGTATTTAAGCTCAGCAGCCGTGACTGTCATCTGTCCACCTGGGATGTGCCGTGCCGAGGTCAGATTCAATCGGGTTCCTCGCGAACGTTCTTGTGCCTGCACTGCCTGCGACATTTGTTGACGAAAGTCCAGATCGCGCGCTTTATAATGCGGTGTATCCGCATTAGCGATATTTGCCGCCAGTACTTCTTGTCGTTGCTGACGTATAGCTAATGCTGATTGATGTAACCCAAACTCTGCAGATAAACGGTCAAACATATTACAATGGAAATAAATGGTTAAAAGCTAAGCGTACTTTACATATACGCGCATAGGCTTCTAAATAAATTCGGTCACTCTTGATAATAAAGCAGCCCCTGCGCGAGCAATCGGGAAAACAATCAACCAAAGACACCCTTATTCTCTTTTTGCTGTACAAAGGCCCCTACCATGCCCGTGTATTCCATGAAAGTCTTGACCCATCACCCAATAGCTGGGTGTTTTTCACGCGGACAGTTATTCAAAACTATCAAAGCAATCCCAATCCGTTTCTTTTTCTTTCTAATTTGTCTCTGGCTCAGCCCCGCCCAAGCGCAAGGCCCGCAAGATAAAGACGCATTGGCCACTGAAATTGCCGAACAAGTCCATGAATTTCTCGAACAAAAGACGCGCACACAAGGCCTCACCGCTACTATCGAAGTCACCCCGCCACGAGTTAAAAATCTGGGCCAATGTACGAGCTTTGAGGTTTATTCACGTGGCAATGAGCAATTACGTGCCCGCATGACTATAAGCGTACGCTGCCATAAGCCGTCACAATGGGTGACTCACGTGCGGGCGCAGCTCAGTGCCTCTGGCTACTATTTTGTGGCAAATCGCAATATAGAAATTGACGAACCTGTGACGTTGGACGACCTCATTGCGCATGAGACCGATGTTCTTAAACTTTCGCCACATATATTGACTGACCCCAGTAAAATTATTGGTTATATAGCCACCCGGCGCATACCCGATGGCACCACATTGCGCGCTAATTCGTTAAGAAATCCGCAATCTATAGCCCGCGGTCAAACGGTGCAAACCGTTGCTCGTGGCCCAGGCTTTGTGGTCACTAGCCAAGGGACAGCGCTGCAATCTGGCAGCCCAGGAACCCGCATTCAAATCCGCACCGAAAGCGGTCAAGTCATCCAAGGAACCGTCATGGACGCACACACAGTAGAAATATTTTTACCTTGATAATTGAATAGGCAACTGTAATAGCGCCCCACCACCCGCAGCCGTAACCTTGCGCAATGCTGTCTTTACTCTGTTTTTCTAGACTTTGACCCTAAATAATTACGCCAACATGCCGTTATAATAAATACCCAAGGATGACTCAGGAGAATACCCCGTGAAAATTCGCCCAACCCCTCTAACCCCAAACCATAGCAATGAGAAAACCTCGTTGCGTTCGACCTATACGCAGACTCATCCTACGACGTCTCACTCGCCCAGCGGTGCCTCGGACAATTCAGTGCAGCTCAGTGCCGCTGCCCGTGCTTTACAACAATTACAAAACAGTCACGACGACATCCACACCCAGCGTGTACAGGCCATCAAAACTGCACTGCAATCAGGTCAGCTAAAAATTAATCCCGATGCCATTGCTGATGGTTTACTCGAATCAGCACGCGATCTTTTAAAATAACCCTTGGTTACCCACTGCTGTAATGACTACAAATTTATATGCATCCTTGCTGCACACCCTAGAGACCGAAAATCTGGCTTTTAAAAAATTTATCGGGATTTTAGAACGCGAAGCCCAGATACTGGGCGATACCTATACGCACGAGCAAATCCATCAAATTGCTCAGCAAAAAACGACCTGGCATCAAGAATACGGTGCCATTCAAAACAAACGTCGACAGTTATTACAGGCTCTAGAAGTCAGGGACTCGGCCGATGCCCTACAAGATCTAGCACAGGACGATCCTATTTTTAAAAACCACTTAGATTCATTGTTGGCCTTAGCTGCACAGGCGCAATCTCTAAATGAGGCCAATGGCAAAGTCATTCACGAATACCTCAGCCATCACCAACAAGCGCTCAGCGCATTGCGCAATCTACACCCTGCCCGCAGCACGGATACCTACGATTCGTCTGGCCAGCACAGCAAAAACCAACCGGGTCAACACACCCAGGCAAAGGTCTAGAAATCTGACTTTCTCGCAGCACCTCATTGCTTAGCGCCAACGATATAATCTATTTGGATCATTCTATCTGGGGGGATTTCATCGATAGCGAGCACGGCCAATTGTGAAAATTGAGTGCGCAGAAACTGCGCTAACGTGGGTCGCAACTGGGCACTAACCACCAATACTGGGGGCTGCCCATTAGCCTCCTGCTGTTCGATCGCTCGCTGCGTGTCTTGGGTCAATGTTTGTGCTAACCCAGGCTCAATAGCGCCACTGTTATTTAAAGCCTGTGTCAACACCTGCTCTAGCTGAGCGTCTAATCCAATCACATGTGCTTGAGACTGCCCGGGAAACCATTGCTGCAGTATCACTAGGCCCAAAGCACGACGCACAACTGCTAACAAATCTGCCGCCGAGGTCACCTGACCATTTTGTTTGCTTTGCGCTAACTGCGGCTGTGCCTGGGCTAATGCCTCTAAAATCGTTCGCATATCGCGAATGGGGACCTCTTCGAGCAATAACCCCCGCAAGACTTGTTGTAGCATGCCCAGAGAGAGCTCTTTGGGAATTAATTCCTCCACCAATTTAGGGAGCGCTCGTTCGGCTAATTCAACCAGTTTTTGCACCTCGCTGCGCCCTAATAATTGTGCTGAATATTGATGCAAAATATGATTAATATGCGTGGCTAATACAGTGCTGGCATCCACTACGGTATAACCTGCGATTTGTGCCTCTTCACGAGCCTGCTCTTGGATCCAATAAGCCGGCAAACCAAAAGCAGGATCGGTAGTGGGGATGCCCTGTAGCTCACTAATCACTTCACCCGGATCAATGGCCAACCATTGCCCTGCCATAATTTCACCGGTGGCAATCTCGGCACCATGCAACAAAATGCGGTAATCATTGGGTTTTAGTTCGAGGTTATCGCGTATGTGAACCACAGGCGGCAAAAAGCCAATCTCGGTAGCAAACTTTTTCCGCAGGCTGCGGATACGGTTGAGCAGCTCACCGTCTTGGTGGTGATCCACCAATGGAATCAAACGGTAACCAACCTCTAAACCCAATGGTTCTGTAAAGTGAACATCATCCCAGGTTGCTTCGGTAGCCTGTTGTTGTAGCTTACCTTGTTCGAGAGCATTATCCATTTGCGTCTGAGCGGCTTCTTTTCGTTGCTGTTGGCCTAAATACCAGCCCAAACCGCCCAACATCGCTGCCAAAAACAAAAATGCCACATGAGGCATATTGGGCACCAAACCCATGGCTGCCAAAATAGCGGCAGTAATAAGCATAACGCGTGGGTTATTAAAAAGCTGGCCCACTAATTGCTGACCCACATCCTGTTCTGTTGCCACACGTGATACAACGACCCCAGCAGCAGTAGAAATAATTAACGCTGGTATCTGTGCTACCAACCCATCACCCACCGTGAGCACGGTATAGACGTGAGCTGCCTCACCCACACTCAGCTGATGCTGCGCCAACCCCACAATCAACCCGCCTAATACGTTGATAACCATAATTAGCAAGCCAGCGATAGCATCACCACGCACAAATTTACTAGCGCCATCCATAGCCCCGTAAAACTCGGCCTCCTGAGCGACCTCTTGGCGCCTCTGTCGCGCGTCTTCTTCACCGATCAAGCCTGCATTTAAGTCTGCATCAATAGCCATTTGCTTACCCGGCATTGCATCTAGGGTAAACCGAGCACCGACCTCGGCAATGCGCCCTGCACCTTTTGTTATCACCACAAAGTTGATGATGACTAAAATAATAAATACGATTAAACCGACTGTGAAATTACCCCCGACCAAAAAATGACCAAAAGCCTCGATGACGCGTCCGGCCGCATCAGGCCCCTCGTGACCACGCATCAGAACCACCCGTGTAGATGCGACATTGAGCCCCAAACGCAATAAAGTGGAAAACAATAAAACAGCTGGAAATGCTGCAAAGTCCAAAGGTTGGCGTGTAAACATGGCCACCAAAAGCACCATTACAGCCAGCGAAATATTAAATGTAAATAACAAATCCAAGACGAATGGCGGTAATGGCAACACCATCATCACGAGGATAAGCAAAATTAAAATGGGACCAGCGAGTACCGATACCGAGCTGGACTGCCATTGCTTGAGAACCGACAGCCAATTATTCATAATCTGAGCAAAAAAAGGACATATTATTTAATTACTGCCCTGCAGGTTTTGTGGATCGAGCTCATGCGGGATCTGCGTAAGATCAGGCTCACCTGGCCATGGGGCTTGGCCTTGTTGCCAGTTTTTCAACTGATATACCCAAGCCAAAACCTGCGCCACAGAGGCGTATAATACCGGTGGTATTTCCTGCTCTAAAGCCACATGGTGGTGCAAAATCCTGGCCAAAGGCGGCGCTTCTAAAATCGGCACATGACTGGATTGAGCAAGCTCAATAATTTTTACAGCGACCAAGCCACGTCCTTTAGCTACCAAGGTTGGGGCGCCTGCTGCGTGTTCGGCATAACGCAAGGCAACAGCAAACCTTGTTGGGTTCGTCACAACCACATCAGCCGCGGCTACCTCAGACATCATGCGACGCTGCGCTATAGCACGTTGCTGCGAGCGAATACGACTTTTTACATGCGGGTCGCCCTCGCTCTCTTTGTGTTCGTCTTTGACCTCTTGGTGCGACATACGCAGCTTTTTAAAATAGCTAAATAACTGCCAAGGCACATCAATCAAAACGATGATTAATAGCCCCGTTACGATCAATGCGCAACACAACACCATTAACCGCATGCCCTGTACTAAGGCGGCCTGTACACTCACGTAAGACAAACCCAGCATGGCATCCCTATAGTGCCATAGTACGAGCACAGCTATTACGCCGATTAAGCCTGCTTTTGCCAGTGTTTTTATCAGCTCGACCAGTGTCTGCCAGGCAAAAAGACGTTTAAACCCTTTAATAGGATTGAGCCGTTCAAATTTAGGGGTTAAAGACTTACTACTAAAAACGAGCCCACCCAATAATAGCGGCGCGACAACAGCAGTAATAAAAACCATTAGTAACAAGGGGCTCAGACCCATCAAAACCCGTTGTACCAGGCTCACCACGCGGGTCACCATGGCGGTGGTATCTACGATTAAATCTGCCTCAAAAGTCATGCTGCGCTGGAATAGCAACATCAATTGTCGATATAAAAAGCCGGCAGAGAACCACAGTGTCGCCACACCAACAGCCAGTATTAAAAACGTATTTAACTCGCGCGAACGGGCGATCTGCCCTTCTTCGCGAGCTTTTTCTAACCGCCGCGGCGAAGCGGGTTCGGTTTTTTCTAAATCACTTTCTTCGGCCATGGCAATGGATTATTTTTAGCTATTTAAATTGCTAAAAGCCCAAGCTGGATAACAAGTCATCTACCTCGTCCTGATCGCGTACAACATCGCTGGCCTGTGGATTCACCACCGGCCCATTTAATAATGACATCGTTTCATCTCTTTTCTCAGCGGTCACACTATCTAATAGGACTTGGATAAGCTCTTTTTCTATGGCTGCAATCACACCAAGCATCCCCTGAATTACTTGTCCCGTCAGGTCTTGGAAATCCTGCGCCATGATGATTTCCATTAAATTGCTCTGGGTTTGTTGTGTTTTGTCTTGTACTTGCTGCAAAAAAACAGGCATTTTTTCTAATAACTCAGTGGGTAATTGCGGTGGCCAGCTTGCAGCTAACGTAGTCCATTGCGTTTGTAAATGAGCTGCCTCTTGGCTTAGGCTTTGTTGCAAAGGTTGGGTCTGCTCTGCAGCCGTCAATACACGGTTGGCGGCTTGCTCAGTCATTCGTCCGACATAACGCAACCGATCTCTAGCATCAGGGATGGCCTCAGCTGCCTCTTTGATCGCCTCATCAAGCCCCAATTCACGCATACTTTCGCGCAGCATGCGAGTTAAACGGGCGATCCTTTGTACGACTTCTTCGGGCTGTTCGATCCCCGATTGCTCGTTAAAATCTTTGGCACTCATAATCATCTCTCGTTGGGCGAATTCTTAGTTCATTTTTTCAAAAATGGCATCTAGTTTCTCTTCTAAAGTTGCTGCAGTAAAAGGCTTAACTACATAGCCATTTGCACCAGCCTGCGCTGCCGCGATGATATTGTCGCGTTTGGCTTCGGCGGTCACCATTAAAACAGGCATTTCAGCCAGCGTTTCATCATTACGAATGGTTTTTAGTAGTTCCAATCCATCCATATTCGGCATATTCCAATCGGACACTACAAAATCAAATTGACCGTTACGCAATTTTTCTAATGCAATTGCACCGTCTTCGGCCTCATCTACATTTTCATAGCCCAAATCTTTAAGTAGATTACGAATAATACGGCGCATGGTTGGAAAATCATCAACCACTAGTATCTTGATATTTTTGGAACTCATATCCTCTTTACTCTCTAATTTGAAAATCTCGTGTCAAGCAAAAACCGTACAAATAAATAACCTTTAAATGTCGTTTCTTAGACTCGGTGGCCAAAAGCACCTAAGCAAGCCATGATCTGTTCACTCATTTTGTCGATCGGTACGGCCTGTTCTGCGGCGCCTATCACCAGTGCTTCGCGAGGCATGCCAAAAACCACACTGCTTTGCTCATCCTGAGCCAGAGTACGCGCGCCTGCCTCGCGCATAGCCAACAACCCCTGTGCACCATCTTTACCCATACCTGTCAGCACAACCCCTACGGCATTTTTACCAGCGACTTGAGCCACTGAAAAAAACAACACATCTACTGAAGGTCGATGCCTATTCACTGGCTCACCAGGTTCTAAATGAATGACATAATTAGCACCAGAACGCGCTAGTTTCATATGCGTTACCCCCCCGGGAGCGATATAAACATGTCCAGGTAAAACACGCTGGCCCTGTTCAGCCTCGTACACACGCACCGCGCATAGGGAATTCAAACGTTGCACAAACGAACGCGTAAAACCCGCGGGCATGTGCTGGGTAATCAAGATGGCTGGACTCTGAGCCGACAACGGCTCTAACACCCGCCGGATGGCCTCGGTACCCCCAGTAGAGGCACCAATCACCACCAATTTTTCGGTACTGCTATAGGATTGAATATTGATTTGTGGTGACTTTTTTCTTGGTACTGACACCGCACGCGCTCGTATTTGTGTCCTGGCCATATACGCTGCACGTATTTTGTCTGCGATGACATCGCTATACTCTATAAGACCATCTCGGATCCCTAATTTGGGTTTGGTCACAAAATCAATAGCACCTAGCTCTAAAGCCCGCAAAGTAATATCTGAATGACGCTCAGTCAGAGATGAAACCATCACTACCGGCATCGGGCGTAACCGCATCAAGCGTTCTAAAAAATCCAACCCATCCATGCGAGGCATCTCAACATCCAGAGTCAGTACATCAGGTTCATACTGTTTGATAAGCTCTCTGGCTATTAAAGGATCAGGCGCGGTAGCAACAACCTCCATATCATTGTGCTGATTGATGATTTCAGCCATCAATCCGCGTATCAAGGCAGAATCATCTACACATAAAACACGAATTTTTGTCATTCTCTATTTACCCATACAACACCTACTCGGCCGGGCGTTCATAAACGGTTTGACCCTTTAAACGCAACACCGAAGTTAAAAAAGAGAAATTCTCGGAATGGCCGACAAACAATAAACCGCCAGGTTTGAGCACTTGGGCAAAGCGCTCTAACAATCTAATTTGCGTACTACGATCAAAATAAATCAGCGTATTACGGCAGAAAATCACATCCATGGTTGCATGCCCAGGCCACCCACTAGAAGCATTCAAATTAATCACCTGAAAGTCGATCATGTTTTGTAATTTAGGTTGCACCCGCACCAAGCCTTTATTACGCCCACGGCCACGCAAAAAAAACCTGCGCAACCGCTCTATATCGAGCTTTTCTACTCGTTCTTTTCTATAAATGCCTCGCTGGGCTTTATCCAAGGCTGCAGTATCAATATCACTGGCCAAAATGTGCACATATGTATTCGTCTGAGGTAAAGATTCTTGCGCCACTATCGCCATAGAATAGGCTTCCTCACCTGTGGATGTTGCAGCAGACCAAAGATGAATGGGTCTGTTTCGATCTGACAAGTAATCAGCCAAAGTTTTGAAATGATGCGCCTCACGAAAAAATGCCGTATGATTTATGGTGAAAACATTAATAAAGTCCGCCCATTCAGACGCATCTGGATGGTCATGCAAATAATCTAAATAAGCATCAATATCATGTAACCCCAGACGTCGGGCATAAGCACCTAAATGCCTTTTTATGGTTTCCTCTTTGTGCTCGCCCAGAACAATACCAGAACGATCATGCAAAAGTTGTGCCACATGCGCTAAGGTATCTGCAGACAAATTACCGCGCTCATCTTGAGCATGAGAAAAAACAGCATATTCATAATTCATAAGGTATTAATGCTCAAGCATTCCTATACTACGCGAGGACAAATCTGCCCGAGCAGGTGCTGATGAACGGCTATCTTGCACAGTCTCATCAGCATCGTAGATCAGGTATTCTTCGTCTTGGGTGCCCACATTAAACTCACTCACCGCCTGTGTGAGATTCAACGTTTGCTCTTCTAATGCTTCGATCGCGTTAACAGTGCTTTCCACTAAGTCTGCATTTAACCTAACCGCGGTATCCATCTGCGCGACGGCTACATTAACCTGTTCAATGCCCAGATTTTGCTCATTTGAGGCCACCGCAATTTCGCCCATAAATGTGGTTACCCGGTGAACAGCTTGTACGACCTCATGCACTACTGTCCCTGCCTGCCCGACCTGCTGCTCGCCTTGTTGGACGTGTTCCATGGAACCCTCTATCAAAGCTTTTATTTCCTGGGCTGCTTGTGCACTGCGTTGTGCCAGCGAGCGTACCTCGCCCGCCACAACAGCAAAGCCGCGTCCGTGTTCACCAGCACGCGCAGCCTCTACAGATGCGTTTAAGGCTAAAATATTGGTTTGAAAAGCAATGCCATCAATGACGTTAACGATCTCACTGATCTGAGATGAGCTGGTTGTGATCTGTTCCATAACATTGACGACCGAGCGCACTGCCTCACCAGCCCTTTCGGCGACCGCCGACGCATCACGCGCGACACGATCGGCCTCTTGGGCGTTTTCAGTATTTTGACGAACAGTCCCAGCCAACTCTTCCATACTGGCCGCAGTCTCTTGCAGCGCTGACGCCTGCTGTTCGGTTCGGCTACTTAGCTCTAAAGCACCGCCATGAATGCTGTGGACCTCGGTCTCGGTACGAGCTACCCCCGAACGAATGCTATAAATCAAATGCACCAGCCCAGCCTGCATGCGCTCAACAGCCTGATATAAAACACCTATCTCATTGCGCGATGGCGACTCCATAACAGAGGTCAGATCACCACCGGCAATCCTTTCAAAGTGCTGGCCTGCTTGTCGTAAGGGGCGTAACACCATTTTGTTTAAAAAGACATAGGCCAATGCAGCAATCAGTAAACTGGCTAAAATCCCAATCGCCACGATACGAACAATCCATTCAAATTGTTGCGATTCATGGGCTGCCATCTCATCAACAATGTCTATTTGTGCATCAACGATATGGTCCACTAGATTATTGAAAATATTTTCCAGACTTTTGGTGTGTTCAGCACGATATTGACGATACCCGGCTATATCACCCTGGCGTAGTAAAGCGACTTGTTCGGCAAAAGCCTCTTCGGTCAGCTGTCGATAAAGATTGAGCATACGTTCATAAGATTCACGCAAAGATTCAGTCTCGGTAACCAAGTCTCCTGCTGCATAGAAATCTACTTGGCTGTTTTTCAGGGTAAATTCAGCTCGATCTAATAAACGCAATGTTTGCTCAGAAACCCCAGTAGCACCCACTGAGTCATCATCCCAAGAGCTTTCAAAGGTATAACGATTCAGTGAAATATGGAACGCCTGCTCAGAAGCTGCCTCTTCTACAAATAACTGTGCAGCGATGTACTCCTCATTGGCCTCATTAAGCAAGCGAATAAATCTTTGCTGCTCAACAATATTATGTAATCCGAGATTAGCAAAACGCAGCGAAAACACCCCTAACGCAGCACCTGAAATGAGCATGAATAGAAAAAAGAACAGCACGAGCAATAAGCTTGTTCGGACTTTTAAATTTCTCAGTTGAAACCAGCGGCGCATCCTTATTCTCCTAATTTGACCCGCCCGTTCCTAAGTACAGGAGCGGACTGTCATTTGTTTTTTATCTCTTGTGGTGAGGTGTAAACATTACTGGACTGTGCTATGACAAATCGTCTACCAACTCCATCTCTTCACTGGTAATCAGTTTTTCAATATCGACCAAGATCAACATTCGTTCGTCGACTGTGCCGATCCCGGTTAAATACTCGGTAGAAAAAGCACTACTACCAAACTGTGGTGCATCACTAATCTGCTCAGCTGTCAGCGTTAATACATCAGAAACCCCATCAACCACTACACCAATGACCCTGTCAGCCACATTTAAGATGACCACCACAGTTTGGTTATCGTATTTGACGTCAGGTAAATTAAATTTGATGCGCATATCAATAATGGGAACAATGACCCCGCGCAAGTTGGTCACCCCTTTGATAAAAGAAGGCACATTGGCAATACGCGTGACACTTTGTTCTTGGTATCCTCGAATTTCTTGCACTTTTAAAATATCAATCCCATATTCCTGCTCATTTAAAACAAAAACCAGGAATTCTTGTCGACGCGCCGCTTGATCAGCTTTTTCTGTAGTTTGATGGGTCATGATTTTCTCTCTGTTTTCCGGTTCTTCCTAATGCGTGATTTCAATTGGCCTCGCTTTGTATTAACCGCTCTGCATACGAGCCACCCACTCGGTCCCTATTCATCCGATGCAAAGCAAAAACATCTACAATCAATGCAACACTGCCATCACCCAAGATAGTTGCTGCCGAGATACCTGGGATTTTTTTGTAATTGGTTTCCAAATTTTTAACGACCACCTGATGCTGGCCTAATAATTGGTCGACCAATAATGCAAAACGTGTGTCTTCGGCCTGTAAGACGACTGCAATTGCATCGGTAGGCTCTTCTTCGTAGGCAGCGACAGCAAAGACATCACCCAGAGAAACCACGGGTAAATACTCGCCGCGCACATACAGGACGTGCTCTCCGCCTGTCATGCTGCGCAGCTGGGTAGGTTCGGGCTGCATAGATTCCATGACATGGCTGAGCGGCAAAATAAAGACCTCGTTGCCTACCTTGACGGACATCCCATCCAAAATTGCCAAAGTTAATGGCAACACTATCCTCGTGGTTGTGCCCTGCCCTTTGCTTGAGGTGACGTAAACATGGCCACCCATTCCCTGAATATTGCGCCGCACTACATCCATCCCTACCCCACGACCAGATATTTCTGTCACCTTTTCAGCGGTTGAAAAGCCAGGCGCAAACAATAATTGCCACAGCTCTTCGTCAGGGATGTTTTCATTGCTCACCAGCCCTTGTTGCATGGCTTTATTGAGGATTTTCTCGCGATTTAGACCCGCGCCATCGTCGATTACTTCGATGATGATATGACCACCCTGATGCTGTGCCGACAGAGTCAGTACGCCCTCAGCCTCTTTCCCGGCTGACAATCTTTGCTCGGGCATTTCCAAGCCGTGATCAATACTGTTACGCACCAAATGAGTGAGTGGATCAATGATGCGCTCTATCAAGCTTTTATCGAGCTCAGTGGCCTGACCCTTGGTCACCAAACGGATGTTTTTGCCCAGCCGCTGTGCATTTTCACGCACTACCCTGGGAAATCGGTTAAACACATAATCCATAGGAACCATACGAATAGCCATTACGGCCTCTTGGAGGTCTCGTGCATTGCGTTCAAGCTGTTCTATTCCATTGAGCAACCGATCGTGCACCACCGGGTCTAAATCTTCAGCGGTTTGAACCAACATAGCCTGCGTGATAACTAATTCACCGACTAAATTAATTATCTGATCCACACGTTTTACGCCAACACGTAACGTGCTGGACTCACTGTGTCGTACTGGATTGTTTTGGGCTTTTGTCTTGTCTGCTTTCGGGGTTTCAGCTGACTTTGGAGCCTGTTGCGAAGTGCTCGGCAACGGTGCGTACGCCGTCGTAATCTGTTCCTCGTTAACGACAAAGCAACTCACTGCAATGATGTCTTGAACTGCTGTCGTGGTATCTAACCAAAAAGTGATCGAATCTTTTTTAGTTTCTTCGTGTAGCACCTCACCCATTATGGCCATCTCGGACCTGAGCGCTGCGGCATCTTGGGGGCGGATAGAATCTATATGTATTTTTAAGTACGCGCCTGTCTCGGCAGGGCCTAGATTTGCAGCAGTGCTATTGGCGGACTGTTGTTTTAAATTGATCAGGCTTTGCCTAAGACTCAGACCCACCTCGGGGTCTAACGACTCAGATTGTCGATATGCAGCCACCATATCTGAAAGCCCGTCTTTGGTCGTCAAGAGCACGTCAATCATGTCGGCTCGCAGCGGCAACTCGCCTTTGCGAATATCATCCAACACATTTTCTAATACATGAGTGGTGTCAGCCAAATCCTCAAATGTCCCAAAGGTAGCAGCACCACCCTTGATCGAATGAGCTGCCCTGAAAATAGCATTGAGATCATCCGCATCAGGGGCATCTATATCGAGCGCTAATAACAAGCCTTCCATCTCGGCTAAAAGCTCGTCTGCTTCGTCAAAGAAGGTATCGAAAAACTGGCTTAGATCTAAACCTGAACTCATCTGGCCCCCTAAAAACAGATTGTCATAGTTAATTGCGCTCTCGTTGAGCATCCATCTGCTCTTCTGCTTGACGACTCAACGCAACGATACTGATACGTCTATTAACGGCAGCTTGGGGATCTTCTTTAATCAAATCTACGGTGGAGGCCAGACCAGAGATTTGCTTTACCTTATTTTCTGCCAAGCCGCCTGCGACCAATTCGCGGCGTGCAGCATTGGCACGATCTGAAGAGAGCTCCCAATTACTGTATTCGCGTTCGCCGCGCGAGTATTGATGAGCATCGGTATGACCCGCAATGAGTAAACGGTTAGGCAACTCATTCAATGGCTGACTTAACGAGCGCAAAATCTCGCGCATATATGGCTGCACCTGCGCGCTGCCCATCGCAAACATGGGTCTATTCTGTTGATCCACAATCTGTATGCGCAAGCCCTCGTGTGTCATATCAATGAGCAGCTGCGGTTGAAACTCTTTCAATACAGGGTCAGATGCTATGAGCTGATCAAGCTTTTGGCGTAATTCCTGCAATCGCTCGCGATCGCGCTGATAGTCTTGCGGAATTACACTAGGCTGCCCACCCGGAATAACACTACGCGCATGATCCGTGTTTAAACCACCCCTAATCGCCTCGGTCAGTGGCATGCGGAAATACTCGGCGATGGTTTTTAATTCTTCCCGGGGAATTAGTGACAGCACCCACATCACTAAAAAGAAAGCCATCATGGCCGTCATAAAATCTGCATAAGCAATTTTCCAGCTGCTGGCTCGTCGCGGCAGTGAGTTGCGTCGCGATCGACGTACAATGATCAGTGGACGTTTTCTATTGCTCATGACAACTAACTCTGCGGTACATCTGTACGTGGACGTCCTTCTTGGCGGATCCGTTCCTCCATTTCAAAAAAGGTCGGCCGTTCAGAACTAAACAGCATTTTGCGACCAAACTCCAATGAGATTTGAGCTGGATAACCACTCATACTGGCTACCAAAGTAACTTTAATGCTTTCTAACATCGCGACGGCGCGGTCATTTTTTCTCTCGATAACATTAGCCAACGGCGCCACAAACCCATAAGCCAATAAAATACCCAAAAAAGTACCCACCATTGCCTTGGATATCAGATCGGCCAAAATAGCCGGCGGCTGATCTACCGAGGCTAAAGCCTTTATCACCCCTAAAACGGCTGCCACAATCCCAAATGCGGGGAGCGCGTCCGCAACGGTATACAATGCTGATGCAGGTACATTGCGCTCGAGTAAAAATGTCTCAATTTCTTGATCCATGATGGCTTCTACCTCATGCGGGCTAAGGTTGCCGCTGATGATGACGCGCATGTAGTCACTGATAAAACCGACCAGCAGCGGGTCCTTTAGCAAAGCCGGATAAGCTTGGAAAATAGGACTGTCATGTGGCTCTTCGATATCATTTTCAATTGTCATCAGTCCTTCACGACGTGCTTTATTCAAAAGCACATACAACAAACTCATCAACTCGAGCGCCATGGTCTTGTTGTAGGGACTAGGTTTGATTGCATCTCGTAAAGCACGCATCATCAGACGTGCCGAACGCCCATTACTGGCAGCCAAATAAGCACCCAAAGCAGCCCCAACAATTAAGGTAAACTCAAAGGGCTGATACAAGGCACCTAAATGCCCTCCCAAAGCCACAAAACTGCCGAAAACTGCGATAAAGACTATTAAATATCCAATAAAAATAAACACGAGCTGCCTTTAATCTACTTACGCTCTTTATATGATCGGCTGTTTTAATGACAATCTAATAAGCTATTAACCCCTTTTTTTGCTGCTTATTTAAAGCTTTCAAATGCGGAGATAGTTTTCGGTAGATTTAAAAAAATAAAGCCCAGCTAAAACCTTTGGACATTAAAAAAGGGCCGTTAAGGCCCCGAGTACTGCTATGTTGTCTGTGCTGTATCTTGTGACTGATTGCGCTTTTTCCTTTTCCTGATTGCGCGACTGGCACGAGTCTTGCCTGCTCGCGGTGGAGGTTTGCAAATACCGCATATAAACCCTTTGGTGAGATCATGCGCATGAGAAACGAATTCTGCTTGGCACGACTCACACTGAGTCATTTGCATCATATCGCTTTCAAAAAACCTGAGCAGTACCCAAGCACGCGTAAAGCTCAGCACGGGCTCATCACCTGCCCCCTCTAATCGCCCCGCAGAAGCTTGTTCTAGATACAGTTTATAGCTCTCAACCAGTGCATCACCTTTGTCCAAAGCTGTGCAACGATTCATATATTGATAAATACTATAAAAAATAGTGGCATGTATGTTAGGCAGCCATGTTGTAAACCAATCCACCGAAAAAGGCAGCATTCCTTTAGGTGGGGACTCTTTTCTGACCTCGCGGTATAAACGTGCTAGACGCTCGTAGCTCAACGAGGTCTCGGCTTGTAGTACTTGTAAGCGAGCACCTAACTGAATCATCCGAGTTGCCAAATGTATATCTTTGGCCTCTTGAGAGACACTGCGTGTGGCCATACTTAGGCCTCCGAAGGATCCGCAGTCAAGGTTGCCGTAGCACGCTGCGCCAACAAGATGGTAGAGTGTGCCTTCTGTAATACACCTCCCAACACATCCTTAGATAAAGTTTTAAGCAAATCGTAATCATTTAGGCGAAAATTACAGAGCAAAGAGCTAGAACCCGCTAATCTGACGATTTGCGCAGGTGACAATTCCATCAATGTCTCAGCTACATCTTCATTGATACCTAAACGATACATACCAACACTTTTATTTTCTTTTAGTAATCGTTGGGCCAAAATCAGATACGACAGATTAACCTCATGAATGTCATCTAATAACTGATTTTCTGAATTAGACATAAATGCTCCAAAATTACACCGGCTGAGGAATACCTCCTGCACAAGGGCTTAAAACACCTAGTTATACAGCAGCCAGTAGGCCAGAAACACAAGACCGCAATGAAAGGTTTATGTAACAAAAGTTTTAATATGTGAGTATATTAACAAAATAAACCCTGAGAAAAGACAATTTCAGCTCGCCCAATGACTAATATCAAAGGTCGCCAAGTTAGCACACAATATTTTGTTTGTTAGAAAAGCCTTGAAAATGGCCATAACATTGCTCCTCCTATGGTATGGATAACATCAAGCTTCGGTGTTTATTTTTAAATATCAATTATCTCAAGCCTAATAAGCCTACCGATCGCCTCACAATCGGTTTCATAAATTAACTTCTCTTGCAAGAAAGGAAGCTTACCACAGAAGCGGTTGAGATATAAAGTGACACAAATTTCTATTGGCAGCGGAAATGAATAGCTTATTATTGTTTGCTTGGCAATTCCAGCTACCTAAGCAAGATGCCTAGGATAAATATGTCACAAAAATGTCATCCCTCTGAAGCTAAGCCAAGGGCTTATGTTATGTGGATAAATTAATGGATGAGACCCACACCGCGGTATTGCTCGGACTTTTCTAAAAAGCTTTCTAGTTGAGGGGTTCTGATCCCTTCGTCGAGCATAATTTCGGCTACTTTGGGGGCTACTTGGGCCGCGCTCTGCGCATCTAAAAATAACCATCGACTGCGACGTGCCAGTATGTCTTCGACAGTACGCGCATATTCAAAGCGAACGGCAAAACGCACCATGGCCTCGGTAAAGCCAGGCAAGATTTCATTATCGTGACCTGCCATCGAACGGACCCAGTCGGCCTCGGTGCCGTACTGACTGAGATCTGCAGGTTGGGTTAGAAATCGAGGCGCTAAATCAACGCTAGCGCCAACTAAAGGAGTGCGCACCGTCTTTGAACGCGGCAAGCCTGCTGGCAACAAGCGATGTTGCTGACAATGCGTCAAAACATCTTCGGCCATGGTTCTATAAGTTGTCCACTTGCCGCCAGTCACAGTTACCAACCCCTCGTTATCTACTTTGATAACATGTTCACGGCTGAGTTGTTTTGTGTCCGCAACAGCACTTTGCTGGGGTTGTACTAAAGGCCGCAACCCCACCCATACGCTACGAATATCATCATAACTAGGCGCCCGTGCTAGATACCTACTGGCCTCATTTAAAATGAGATCGACCTCATGCTTAAAAGCTCGTGGCTCGAGTGGTGTGTCACTGCGTTTGGTATCTGTAGTACCCAAAATAACCTTGCCCAACCAGGGTACAGCAAACAGTACCCGATCATCCTGTGTTTTAGGCACCAACATAGCCTGGTCAGCCCCTAAAAAATCATGATCAACAACGACATGCACCCCCTGACTTGGGCGCGTTAATGGCTGAAAGGCAGTATCATTTTGCACGCTGGGTAGCATTTTGCGCATATTGTCTGCCCACACCCCTGTCGCGTTAATCACGCAGCGCGCGCGTAGTTGATAGCTTTGCTGGGTTTCGGCATCTGTGCAACGCACCCCGACAACTCGATTATCTTGGACAATAAATGAACTTACCGGGCAATGATTTATTAACAAAGCTGAATGGGCCGATGCGGTACGCGCCAGTGCCAGAGCAAAGCGGGCGTCATCGAACTGCGCATCCCAATACATCACCCCACCTTTGAGTCGGTTCGCATTTAAATTCGGCAGTGCAATTTGTGTTCGCGATGGGCTTAGAAACTGCGTCCTGCCCAAGCTTTTGGAGCCCGTTAATAAATCATATGCTTTGAGCCCTGTCCCATAAAAAGGGAGCTCCCAGCATTTATAGGCCGGCATCACGAATGGCAGAGCATGCGCTAAATGCGGTGCAATGCCTAGCAATGTAGAACGCTCGTGAAGCGCCTCGCGGACTAAAGAAATGTTGCCTTGGGCCAGATAACGGACACCCCCATGGAAAAGCTTGGTGGCCCGAGAGGATGTACCTTGGGCAAAATCCTGAGCCTCGAGTAAAACTACCGAGCACCCGCGTAAAGCTGCGTCCAAGGCAATACCCAATCCTGTCGCGCCCCCACCTATAATAACCACATCGACTTGTTCAAAACGTTCTAAGGCGGCAAAGAGCTGTTTACGATCGGTGTGGTGAGGAATATAGCGTGGCATGAGACAATTATGTGTAAAGGAGCATTCCCAGCAAGCATCAGCTGGGCTAAGAATACGGATTATATAAGGTGGCGCATTGGTTTAAAACCGCCGTCCAACAGTTTCGGGCAAATGGTTTACACTGTGCTTGTTTAATACCACAAAAACGGTCACTCCATGCAATATCTACTCGCGCTTGATCAAGGGACAACGAGCAGTCGCACCCTCTTGTTTGACCTAGAGGGCAATGTAATTGCTCTAGCCCAAGAGGAATTTGAACAGCATTATCCACAATCTGGCTGGGTTGAGCACAACCCCCTGGATATCTGGCAGTCACAGCTCAACACCATGAAAAAAGTTTTTAGTGAGCACGGTGACAAAATCACAGCCATCGCAGGTATTGGCATCACCAATCAACGTGAAACTACGGTGCTCTGGAATCGCGAGACAGGTGCGCCAGTGCACCCCGCTATTGTTTGGCAGGATCGACGTTCGGAAGAGCTCTGTGCAGCACTCAGGGCAGCCGGCCTCGAGGAACCCATCCATCATAAAACCGGGTTGCGTTTAGACCCCTACTTTTCGGCGACTAAACTACAGTGGATATTTCAGCAGCACCCTAAACTTTTACGCGAGGCCCGAGCAGGGAAATTGGCATTTGGCACGGTTGATAGTTGGCTAATATGGAATCTCACCCAAGGTGCAGTACATGCAACCGATACAACTAATGCGTGTAGGACATTGCTATTTAATGTCCATACCGGCCAGTGGGACGATGAACTGCTGGCTATTTTCAATATCCCCAAAGAAATCCTGCCCACTGTAAATCCATCAGTTGCTTATTTTGGCCATACCAGTACCAAGGTGACATCACATACCCTACCCATTACAGGGGTTGCTGGCGACCAACAAAGCGCTCTTTTTGGCCAAGGCTGTTTTAAACCCGGGATGGCTAAAAACACTTATGGCACAGGCTGCTTTATGTTGATGCACACTGGCAGTACACTGCAACCTTCACATAACGGTTTGTTGAGCACATGCGCTGCGCATTTACCAAACGAACATCAATACGCGCTTGAGGGCAGTGTTTTTGTCGCCGGTGCAGTAGTGCAGTGGCTGCGCGATGGATTGGGTATCATCCGTGACAGCAGTGAAATCGAAGCTTTGGCTTTACAGGTACCTGATAGCGGTGGCGTCGTTGTTGTCCCATCGTTTACAGGTTTAGGCGCCCCCTACTGGAAGGCTGATGCGCGCGGCGCCATCACGGGCCTTAGCCGCGGTACCACAGCGGCTCACATTGCTCGGGCTGCTCTTGAGAGTATCGCCTATCAAAGTACTGCTGTCCTCCAGGCCATGAGTCGTGACGCGACACGAAATGCCGGTCAACCTTTACAAGAGCTACGGGTCGATGGTGGTGCCAGCGCTAATGATTTATTGATGCAATTCCAAGCCGATCTACTGGGTATCCCGGTAATTCGCCCTAAATTAATAGAAACGACGGCCCTGGGCGCTGCTTATTTAGCAGGATTAGGCTGTGAACTGTATAAAAGCATTGATGAGCTCAGCGATCTCTGGCAGGTGGGCAAACGTTTCGAACCAAAAATGCCCCATGCACAAGCCCAAGCACACATGCAGCGATGGGAACGCGCCGTCAGACAAGCCACCACCCCCTAAGTATTCGGAGCCTCTACCATGTTCAGAGTGATTGGCCTGGCCATAGTTATCTTTGTTGCCCTTTTATTCGCCCTAAGTATGGGTGAGGATGTTGGCCGTTTTGTGACTCATCATATGGGTCATTTATTTGATGTGATATGGGCCTTTTTGCGCTTAATTGGCAACCAAATACAGCAGTTTTTTGCTCAGCTGTGGGGCTTTCTGCAGGGCAACCGCCTCAAGGTGCTAATCGCGTTGGCACTCACAGGGCCTATTACTTATTGGCTAGTGCGCCAGCGCACACAAGGCAATCAAAAAGATAACGGCCCTAACAAAAAGACAGCGATTGCATTGGCAGTTCTGTTAGGGTGGCTGGGCGCGCACCGTTTTTATCTGAGCCAGATTGGGTGGGGAACACTATTTTTAGTTTGCTGTTATGTGTTCCCCCCATTAGCTCTTTTTTTAGGGTGGATTGATGCCTTGCGTTACGCACTCATGGATCAAGAGGAATTCACACACCTGTATATCCATCAGCAAGCATTACAAAACAACTCAATACCCCCTAAAAAATAAGAAACGGACTAGGATGAATCCTCTGAATCCTTGTCACTGGAACCCTTTTCTTTGCTGACCTGATTGCTGCCTACTGGCTCAGCACGACCCTCGGAGTGCGCCTTTTTGAGCTCATCAGTCGCAACCGTGTCCCTTTTCTTGGGCTCTTGCGCTGCAGGCGGCAATTCGTCAGCAGTGATGTCGGCTCCGTCAGTATCCACCACAGCAGCCTCGGCCTGCGTATCCAAGCCGGCTGGGCTTTCACTTTCCTCTTGAGCGAGTTTTTCAGCCCGTTTATCGAGCAGCTGCTGCACGAAATCTAATGCATCAGGTACGGCAGCAATAAAATGGTCATTACCTAGCTTGCGCACAAGACCCATGCGACTAAGCATACTTTTCACTGAAGCGTTGACCTCGGTGAGTACAACGATTGTGCCTTGCTCGAGTAACTCTGCCAGTACTTTTTCTAAGGCTTGCAGCGCTGTACCATCAATGAAAGGCACGTAACGCATCCGCACCACCACGGCCTCGCGGTCGCGAGCAGTCTCGGAAAGGGCTTGCTCAAATGATTCCACTGCGGCAAAGAAAATGGGACCCTCGACAACAAACACAGCGGTGTGTTTGGGTAGCTTTAGCCCCGACGTATGTGCAAATTCACGCTTGAGCGTTTTTTCATTTTGGACGCGCACCTTGATGCTATCAGCCATTTTCTTGAGGAAAAGCAACATAGCCACAATCACACCAATGTTTACGGCCAGCACTAAATCAGTAAATACCGTCAAGAAAAATGTGACCAGCAAAATAAACACATCGGATTTAGGGGCACGACGCAATGTGTGAATAACCACACGTGGCTGACTCATATTCCAGGAAACTATAAACAGTATCGCTGCCAATGTCGCCAAAGGGATATTTTTAGCTAATGGTGCAAACACCAACAAAACCAAAATTAAAACAATGGCATGAACAATGCCTGCAATAGGACTATTGCCCCCATTGCGGATATTGGTAGCAGTACGTGCAATGGCCCCTGTCGCAGCAAACCCAGCAAACATGGGTGCTACGATATTAGCCAGCCCCTGTCCAAAAAGCTCTTGGTTAGAGTTGTGCCGGGTACCAGTCATATTGTCGGCAACTACCGCTGACAGCAAAGACTCAATCGCGCCCAACATTGCAATGGTAAATGCTGGACCAATCAGGCTAAGCATCGTATCAGGGCTAAGGTCAGGCATGGAAAAACCGGGTAATCCTCGCGGAATTTCGCCAAAAGTACTACCGATAGTGGCTACAGTGGGAAAATGAAAAATAGATTGCGCAGCCGTCAAAACAATCAACGCAACTAGGGGCCCAGGCACCCTAGACATACGTGGTATACGTGGCGCATAAATCACGATCAATAAGGAGGCCATGGCCAAGAAAGTGGTCATGAAATCCAGCTGCGGCAGGTGTTTAAATAAAAAGAGCAGCTTTTCGTGAAACTGGCGCCCCTCAACAGTGGGCAAACCAAAAAAGTCCTTCCATTGTCCCACCCAAATAATGACCCCAATCCCAGCGGTAAAGCCAATGATCACCGGTGCGGGAATAAAACGAATCACACCACCCAGCCGAGCTAAGCCCATGACCAGCAGCATCACACCAGCCATCAACGTAGCTGTTTGCAAACCACTGACACCATGATCAGCCACTACGCCGGCCAAAATAACAATGAAAGCCCCTGTCGGCCCAGCAATTTGTACGCGGGTCCCGCCAAAAATACTGACAGCCAGACCAGCAATAATCGCCGTATATATCCCTTGTTCGGGCTTTACCCCAGAAGCAATGGCAAAAGCCATGCCCAAAGGCAAGGCCACTACACCGACAATAATCCCCGCAACAATGTTCGGGATCCAGGCATTACGCGCGAACAAGCCCGCGCGCTTGGCTTCCAATAAAGCGATCATCCTTTTGAGCTGCTTAAAATGTAGGTGAATGAGGAAACGAAAAAATACCGTACTATATTATAAGTATTAAAATTTCATTTTTTGTATGTTAAAAATTCTAAATAAACAGGTGACATGCAGCTTTTTAATATTGGTGTTTAAAACACACCACATTATTTATGATGCAACAAACGCAGGCTGTTGGCCACAACCAGTAAACTAGCCCCTACGTCTGCGAAAACAGCCATCCACATGGCAGCATCACCAAATATGGCCCAAATCAAAAAAACAGCCTTAATGGCCAAAGCGGCACTGATGTTTTGCACAAGTACCGCATGCAAACGCCGTGACAAACGAAATACCCAATGGATTTGGTCCAGTTCATCATTCATAATTGCTATGTCGGCGGTCTCAATCGCCATATCTGAACCTAAACTGCCCATCGCAAAGCCAATGTCTGCCTCGGCCAACGCGGGTGCATCGTTAATGCCATCGCCGACCATTCCGACAGTGTGGCGAGCGCGCTCTTGTTTGACGAGTGTTAGCTTGTCCTCGGGGAGTAAGCCACCATATATTCGCTGAATCCCTAGCTGTTTGCCCACATGCGCCACAGCAGCAGGGGCATCGCCTGATAGCACCGCCAACTCGATCCGTTCAGCTGCCAAATCACGTATGCTGTCTGCCACGCGTGCTTTTATACTGTCTTGAAGTAAAAACACGGCCAATAACTGATCGTCAGCACTCAAAAAGACAAAAGAAGCCCCCTCGCGGAGCCCTTTTTCATATGCCTCTCGGAGTGCAGGCGGTATCCATTGTAACTCATTGTCTATTTGTTGCTCGATACCGAGCACCCAAAACAGCTGTCCGAGCTTGTAATGAACCCCATCAACGACTGATTGCACCCCGCGCCCGGGTAAAGCTTCAAAATGATCACTTTGCTCTTGCAAAGGCTGAAACCCCAATTTATTGGGTGTTAACCCCTGACACACCGCCGTAGAGGCAGGGTGATCAGAGCGTGCCGCTAAATAATGTGCGATGGATAAAACATCTGTTGATTGCAAGGTATCCACCACTGCATATTCAGACAAAGTGGGCCGACCCGTAGTTAAAGTCCCTGTTTTATCTAATGCTAAAAAACGCATGTGACGCAAACGCTCTATATAGGCACCACCCTTAATCAGCACCCCATGACGAGCAGCGACAGCCAATGCACTAACTACCGCTACGGGGGTAGAAATAACCAAGGCACAAGGACAAGCAATAACCAGCAAAACCAGAGCCTTATAAATCGCATCAAACCACCCCATCCAGCCAAACAAGGGAGGCACAATAGCAATTCCTACCGCCAGTAACACCACAATAGGTGTATAGATTCGTGAAAAGCGATCCACAAAGCGTTCTAAGGCAGCACGCCCTTTTTGAGCATTTTGCACTGCTTGGGCAATGCGGGCCAATGTACTGTCCTGGGCGCTGCCTTGGGTGCGCACCTGTAACTCACCCATGCCATTGATGGTGCCCGCGAAAACCGTATCACCACTGGCTTTGGCAACTGCCACACTCTCGCCAGTAATAGGCGCCTGATTAACATCAGACTGCCCGGTTTCAATCATACCGTCCAAACCAATGCGCTCACCGGGGCGCACTCGTATTAAACTGCCTGCCGGAACCTCTTGGGTGAGCACATTTTGCCACTGCTCAGTAGGCACATCCCACACTTCCACGTGATCAGGAGCAATCGATAACAACTGTTCGACTGCATTCCTAGCACGCAGTAAAGAGCGCGCTTCGATCCATTCTGCCAAGGCGAACAAAGACATGACCATCGCTGCCTCTGGCCATTCCCCAATCAACAAAGCCCCTGTTACCGCAATACTCATTAACGCATTGATATTTAGATTACGGTTTTTAAGAGCAATCCAGCCTTTTTTATACACCTGCAGACCGGACAAGAAAATAGCCACCAGAGAAAGCACAAACCATACCGTATGCGAGCCTGACCACCAACTGCCTAACTCTGCAATCAGAGCAAAAACCACCGCAGCGGCAATGCGATAAAGCTGTTTTTTATGCCTATTTTCTGTGTCAACCCCTCGCGTAGGACCATGCACGTGCCCGTGATCATGCCCATGCTCATGCTCATGAGGCACATGATGCCTGGCCTGATGTGCTGATACAGGATTAAAACCCAACTCCCGCAAAGCCGACTCTATTTCTGCACCTAAATCTACCCTATGAATTACAGTTAATTTGCGCTGCATCAACTGGAAATCCAGCTGTTCAATACCGTCAAACTGCCCCAATCGTTTGCGAATCAGCCCCTCTTCCGTGGGGCAATCCATTTCTTCGATATACCATTGGCTGTGCTCTTTGTTGGCCTGGATTTCATTAGTCGCTGGATCAGCGCTGGTCTTTGGATCAGCGCTTGTCGTTGGGTCAACAGTGGCCACAGAGCCGCGAGAATCACTGCAGTGCGGATCAAAAGGGGCATTCATAAATAAAGTCCACTATCTAATGAATATGTTTTTTGTGACTAATAGCTATAGTGAACACCCTATAGTGGCTACAGGGTCAAGGACTACGTATAAAGTCGAATACAAAACAGCCCCTACAAAAGACTTATTAAGATAAAATAAAAACAGAGGACATAAAAAAATGGCCTCATAATGAGGCCAGCAGTGGGCGCATGAAATACAACTCATGCCAAAGAAACGTACTGACATGTCCTGTCAGCATCAAACATAGGCTAGGTAATGAAAATAGGCGTACTGTCGGAAAAAACTGGAATTCCTGTAGAAACCATCCGCTATTACGAGCGCGTACAGTTATTACCCGCCCCTTCGCGCAGCGAGAGCAATTACCGCATTTATACAGCACTACACGTTGAGCGTTTGCGTTTTATCCGTAATTGTCGCAGTTTGGATATGACTCATGATGAAATACGTAGTTTATTGTTTTATTTAGATGCGCCAGGCGGTAATTGCGAACCTGTTACAGCCGTCATCAACGAGCATTTGGGCCATGTAGATGTACGACTAAAAGAGTTAGCTCATCTGCGCCAACAGCTAAAAGAGCTGCAACATGTCTGCGTGCACGATGGTGATACCTCGGGATGCGGTATTTTAATGAGCCTTTTAAAAATGCAGCCCTCGGAAAAAAACCAAGGGGATACTCATTTAAATTAATTATTATTTGAATTTTGGCACACGCCCATTAATACCGACGGTATTTACTTGGCAGTTTGTGCTTTCGCATCTTTGCAGAAAATATCATGCATTGTTCGCATAATACGCAGTACATCGGGACTGCCAATGCGATAATACACATATTTACCGTCGCGCCGAGTGGCTACCAAACCATCTTTGCGTAATACAGTTAACTGCTGCGATAAAGTGGGCTGCTGTATGCCGCCCTCTTTACCAATTTCCGTCACATTTTTCTCGCCGCCTACGAGCAAACATAAAATCATCAGCCGATCAGGGTTAGCTAATCGGCTAAGCAAGGTCGAGGCCTCTTGTGCAACCTCTTTTAACCCTTGCACTTGTAAAAATTCAGCGCTGTCAATCATTGTCATGGTAGTCATAGCCCTGGATTCATTATATAAAACAATATATCATCAGTATTTGTGTAATCATTCAAAGGTGTGCCCACATGGATAAAATTCAAGTCATTCCTTTCCTAGATTCTTATACTTCAACATATTCTTATATCGTGCATTCACCCACAGAGGCTGAATGCGCGGTGATTGATTCAGTACTAGATTACGAGCCAAATGCGGCTCGTATTAGCACAACCTCAGCAGAAAAAATTGTTGATTACATAAAAAAACACAATCTAAAACTGCAATGGATATTAGAAACACATGCGCACGCTGACCATTTATCAGCATCCGCATGGTTAAAAGAGCAACTAGGAGGACAAACCGCCATAGGCGCACCTATCACTACTGTGCAGTCCACCTTTAAAAAAATTTACAACCTCGGAAATGAGGTGCAAATAGATGGTCGGCCCTTTGACCGCTTGTTAAATGCAGGCGAGCGGTTTTTCATTGGTACTATCCCGGTCGATGTATTGCACGTGCCTGGCCACACCCCCGCAGATATGGCGTATCACGTCCACGGCGCAGGTGTTTTTGTAGGTGACACCTTGTTTCAGCCAGATGTCGGTACTGCACGCTGTGATTTCCCTGGCGGTGATGCCAAAACCTTGTATCAATCTATCCAAAAGATTTACCAATTCCCCGATGACACTGTTCTATATATGTGTCACGATTATCCTCCACAACATCGTAAGCCTAGCCCAAAAAGTACAGTTGGTGCACAAAAGTGGCATAATATTCACGTACGTGAAGGAATTAGTCAGGAAGAATTTGTGTCTGTGCGCGAAAAACGTGATGCGACCTTGGCAATGCCACGATTATTACTGCCATCGTTACAAGTCAATATCCGTGCAGGTGAACTACCTGAGCCCGAAAATAATCAGACACGTTACCTGAAAATACCTTTGAACATGCTATAAAAAGTCCACTTTGAATGCGTTTACCGCCGAACACCCTGAATGACTATTTATTTGCCGTGCAAGTAATCACGATCCAAAAAAGTCGTGACCCAGGTTGGTTTATACATCACCAAACCGGCAATACACATGCCATTTAGTACCCCCTCGGGAAATAACATCAAGAGCACTATAGCAAAATAATCATTAACCACTACATGCCATGGGAAAGCCCCTACTAGCTTGTAGTAGACAGAAAAACTAAACATCTGCGCAGCTATAGTCAGGGCTGCATTAAAAAAACCAGCTATAAATATATACACAAAAAGGTGACGACTAAGGTAACTATATGTAAGCAGAAAGACCAAATATGTAAAGCAAATCGGCACGAGCATTCCAAGGAAAAGATTTACCCCAAAGTCCTGCCATGGATACACACCAAATAGCGTCAACAGCAATAAAGCTATCGGCGCCACTACGATACTAAGTCGCCAACCTAGCATCAAAGTCACTGCGGTCAAGCCCAAAAAATGGACGTCCAAACCGGGCTGTATACCGGTTTTCAAGATCCACAGGAATACCAGCATTAAAATACATGCAATCACCTGCTGGCGTACCTCGGGACGCTTGAATAACGAGCGAAAATCTAGATTGGTCACCGCCAACCGATAAATCGCTGCACAAGCCGCTATAAAAACTGTTTGTAAAACCAACGCCATATTAAACTATCGTGCCCCCGCGAGGTTACTGCTACAAACGCTAACAAGTCTGATAGCTACCAACCTATAATCCTAGCACCAGAAAAAGTAGTTTGAAACTAAAACATTATTTTTGTGTTGGGTTTTGCTTAGTGCCTTCATCTACACTAAACAGCATTTAAACAACAATTTTACGATTTCCCAGATCATAACCTTGATATAATTGTTCCTAATTGCTAGACTTTCTTTTTTAAGAAAACGGCCATCGCAAATGAGTGCGTTAGCCCCACTCGCATATCGGTGGTTTTGCTAGGACGCCCCAGGGTGGCACTTGCAATCTTAGAAAAAACAGCTTATAATTTACTTTTTATTCCCCGATAGCTCAGTCGGTAGAGCGACGGACTGTTAATCCGCAGGTCGCAGGTTCGAGCCCTGCTCGGGGAGCCAAAATTCTAAAAAGCCCTATCTATTTAGATAGGGCTTTTTTTATATTTATTGCTTATTCATTATCTCTGTTGTCTGCACATATACATAACTGACTTTAAAACTACCCGCCCAACAGCCTTATCTTGCTTTATCTCTATAGGATCAGTTAAATAAAAAAACCCACCGTCCATAAACGGTGGGCACAAGTTTAGTTTTTGTTTTATTACTGTGCATCCTTGGCGTGCTCGGCCAAGAAATCAAGTACTAGTTTTTGCTGATCAGCATCTAAACCAGCGCGTGGGAACATACTTTCTGTAATCCCCTGCCACTGTCTAAAGGTATGATCCGATGGTTCACGCGCGACGTGACACAATGTACAACGCTCGTAAAACAAACGCTCACCAGGGGTCATATCCTGCACTGCTACTTCACGCGCCTTGGCCGCACGTCCCACCAGCCCCATAGCGGCAATATCAATTTCAGTATCTACCGCATCCCGATCGAGTATCTGTGGTGGCTCGTAAGCACGGTTTGGGCCCTCGGCATCTGTGCATTTACGCACCCGCGCCAGACAAGTATTGGCACTGTTAGCTTGGCTCAGGTGTGAGCTAGGAATACTGGTGGTCAAAATATTCACCGCACCGCTGTTACAACGGCCTTTACTATCTTTAGACAACCAGGCCCCTTCAAATATGCTGATCACGCCAGGCATGATTTTGTCAGAGACACGAGCCCCGCCAATCAAAGCACCACGCTCGTTATAGACCTCTACTAAATCACCATCCTGGATGCCACGTTCTTCGGCGTCCTCTTTACTGATTAAGACAAATTCGCGATCCTGAACGTTGAGTATGTCGCGAATATTTGCGTTGGCCATCTGCGAGTGCAAACGCATATAAGGGTGCGGACTCACCACATGTAGCTGCCCTTCTTCGGCATTGCCCAAATACTCTGCAGGCTCGAGAAACTTGGGGATGGCAGGAAAGCCCTCAGGCTGAAAGCGCGCAAAGGCATCACAATAGATTTCTATCTTTCCTGACTCGGTGTGCAAAGGATTAGCCTCGGGATCTTTGTAAAAATCCCCATGACGAACCCATTGACGTGCCTCGTCTGGAACCGCCATATGGGCAACCCC